>MDSY01014887.1_pt1 | contig 10734 bp, 5 predicted proteins | sample 811131 | NCBI WGS metagenome assembly MDSY01 (sample SAMN05326643, study PRJNA326480) | marine metagenome | isolation source: seawater | place: Atlantic Ocean: South West | collected 2010
TAGAAGCGTTGCTTTGGCAAACACAGCACAGACAACAGTTTATACTGTTCCTACGGCCGATGTATCTACCACACCACCACAAAAACCTGTACAGGCAATAATAAAGTCTATTCGTATTTGTAATGTATCAGGAGGTGCTGTAACAGCTGATGTTGTCAATACGGACGCCAGTGTCGGTGCGAGCATAAATATAACCAGTGTTTTATCAGTAGGTGCAAACACAGCTATAGAAATATTATCACAACCATTGGTTGTTGAAGATAGTGATGCCATCAAAGTTACGGCTAGTGCTGGTGGTGCTTTACACGTAATTGTATCGGTATTGGAAATATCATAGTGAAAAAGATACAGGAAGCAAAGATATTGGGCACACAGATGATTGAAGGCAAAGAAGTGCCAGTTCTACAACCTGAAGTTCATCAACGAATATATTGTAAAAATTGTGGAAATGAAGTAGATTCAGAGGAACAGGCAACCGGCACCTGCAGCAACTGTGGTCAACCCTGGGCAGTTCATAAAGCCAAAGATATACAGATAAAAGTAATACAGATTCCACTGGGATCGGGAACCGGAGAATAATGGGCAAACTAACTAAACTTTTTGATAGAGCAGCTGATATATTAGTACCAAAGGAGATTGCTGGCATACTTGGCCCAGCATCAATGATGTTTGCTGGTCCACTAGGAATGCCGACAGCGTTACTTTTAGGACAACTTGGTTCTGCTAAAATGCACTCAGGTAAGCTTGATCCATATACGGCACTTGGAACGATAGCAAGTGCACAAGCTTACAAATTTAGAAACCCAGAGGGGTATGGAAAATTTTCACTTAAGAATGTTGGTAAAGGAATAGGATCTGCATTTGACCAAAATCCAAATACAAAGTTTATGGATGCGTTTCAGGGGATGGATCCAAGATCAGCAGAACAAATAGAGTTTGCAAAAGCAAAAGAAGATTTGGCTTTCGATAAAAAAACTGCACAAGACGTATATAAACAAGACGTTATTGCTGCTGACGGTGATCCCACTAAACTAGCAGAGGCCAAAACAATGTATGAAAACAAACTAGAAACACTTGGCGATGTAAGTGACCTTACAGACAACAGAGACTTCTTTATGAAAGCAGATGATATAAGTCAAAGTCTAAGCTCCTATGCTTTTCCTGGTTTTGGTGAAGATCCTTTGAGTGGTGACATAGATTTAGGTAAGGCTTTGGTCACACTTGGTTCAGTAACGACACTTTCTCAAATTACAGCAGCCGGAGAAGCTTTGAAGAAACAAAAAGCAAAAAACAAAAGAGAAGAAGGTCAGCTTTGGAAAGAATGGTTTGAGGGATATGCAAGGGTTTCTGGGGGAAAATCTTACATTGAAGATAATCCAATGGCAGACCCAGAAATAGTTGCAAAATATAATGAATTTATGAAAGCAAATGGTGGTAGAATAGGATATAATACTGGCGGTGGTATAATGGAGGTTGCTCCTGGTGTGCCACAAGGTATGGAACTTGACTATAGAGATTCTGGTGGATTTATACCAATGGGAGCTCAAGAGAAAAAAGATGATGTGCCAGCTGTCTTAGCGAAAAATGAATTTGTTTTGACATCTGACGCAATGAAAGGTTTAGATAAACTAATGGGTGGCGCTGGTGATCCCAGAGCTGCAGCTAAATATATGTATAATATGATGGATAACTTGGAGGCAATGGTTTAATGACAATTACAAAGACACAAACATTACCTCCGTATTATGTACAAAAACTAGGTGAGCAGTTTGCTACTTTTGCCACTGGAGCAAAACCCATTACCGAGTCTCCTTTCTATGTAGACCCAAGTTCTTTTACAGGACAAGAGTTTGTAGCGGCTCAAGATCAAGCTACAAAAGATGCACAAGCTTTAAAAGGTGGTTTAGGTGATTACACTCAATTTTTAGATGAAGCAAAAGATCTTACGGGTATTGCTCAACAACAAGTAGTTGATCCTTTAACAGGTCAACTTGCGGATGCACCGAGCGCCGCGGCTTTAGGTCAAGCAGGCACTGCAATTGATGCAGGACTTGCAGCAGCACAAGCAGGACAAGGAGCAAGTGATCCGTTTACAGCAGCTGCTCAACAGTTTGTAGGACCACAAGCTTTTCAACAATTCATGTCACCATATCAACAACAAGTTATTGACGCAACAATGGCTCAGATGCAACAAGACGCTGCTCAACAACAAGCTCAACTTGGTGCTGCAGCTGGCAACGCTTTTGGTGGAGCGAGGTTCGGGGTTGCACAAGGAGAACTAGCAGCACAAAATATTTTAAATCAAGCAAGCACGGCAGCAGATTTAAGACAACAGGGCTTTACACAAGCTAATGCACTTGCACAACAAAACTTTGCAAATCAATTAGCTCTGGGTAATCAAGCAATGAACCAGGCTTCTCAAAATGTTGGTTTGATGAATCAAGCAGGAAGTGCACAACAAGGATTGGCACAAGCTCAAGATCAAGCTTTTGCAAATCAGCTATCACAGCTTGGTGGTTTATCTGCCGCTCAACAACAACTTGGTGAGTATGGAACAACAATGTTAGGAAACCAAATCAATGCACTGTCACAAATTGGAACACAAAACCAAGCTTTCCAACAAGCACTTCTAGATGCATCGAAAGCTGAAGCACAACAAAAAGCTCTAGCTAGTCAACAAGGACTAGGTTTCTTAGGTCAGATCATGGGTGGAGCTTTAGGTGCTCCTGGTGGCACAGTATTCCAGACAACACCAGATCCATCAACTGCTCAAACATTACTGGGTGGAGGTATTGGACTACTTGGTATATTAGGATCAACGGGGGCTTTTAATAATAATCAAAGTGGATAGAAGATGAAAAGTTTAAAAAGACCAATGTTTAATAGAGGTGGCACTGCAAAGAACACCGGAATAGTATCAGGATTTGATCCTGATCCTCAAGGTAGGGTTGGTTTTAAAGAAGGTGATCTAGTAACAACTCCTCAAGAAAGATCAGCACAAGTTTTACAAGCTTACAGAGATGCAGGCATACTGAAAGAACCTACACTTGATACAAGCTTTACTCCTGCAGACTATTTAAGAATTGCATCAGCGGGTGCACAAATCATGGGAGCTCCAGCTTCAGGACAAAGTGGGTTGAGAGGCGCTTTAACAGCAGCTGCAAATCCACTAGCAAACTTAGGTATGGATCTAGCAAGTTCTTACGATGCTAAAAGAGCAGCTTTTAGAGAAAGCAAACAAACACAAGACGCGCTTACAGCACAGGCAATAGACACAGGTTTTACTATGGATCTTGATGAGTTTGAAAGAGTATTACAAGCCATGAACTTTTTAGAAGATAGAATGGCAGCAGTTCAAACAGAAGGCAATCCAGACTACATTGCCGATGAAGAAGCAAGAAATGCTGAAGTTAGAAAATTAGAAAGACAATATCTAACTCTTTTAATTAGAGAGTCAGGTCAAGATCTTACAGGAGATACTCAGTTACTTATTGCAGCAAATGTACAACAAGCTATGGCAGCACAGTATCCAGACCTTGTGCCTGGAACACCAGAATACAAAAAAATAGCTGACGAACTTACAAGAGCAGAATCTCAAAAAGCTCAATTACCTTCTTACAATCTTCAAATGAATAAAGGTGGTCGTGTTGGTTACAATCAAGGGGACATGGTATCACCAGAAGATGTTATGACAAGACCAGCAGACAACGAAGAGAGAATGGCTGATATTATGGCTAAACTACAAGCAGGGTTATTGGTTATAGATCCTGAAACAGGTAGGATTATACCTGCTCCAACAAAAAAACCAGATCAACCTAGACAAGATACAAGACCTGCTATGAACGAAGAAATTGCGGCGGATGCTGCAAGAAGAGCAGAACTAAATAAAATGTATGGTAAAGCAGAGGGTGGTTTTATGGCTCCAACAAAACAAGGACAATCACCAAAAGGAACAGATGCAATGTTAACTTTTGAAGAACTAAGAGCAAGACTGCCTCAAGAAGTTACAGACTCTGTTGTTCGATTATTAGCAAGCAGCACATCAGCGTTGCTTGATTTTGCAAATATAGAAACAGAGCAAGACATTGCTATGTTCAATCAAAAATATTCATCGGATTTACAATTACCAACACAGGTGGCTTAAATGGTTTCTCGCGTAGAAGCAAGAAAAGGCCTAGAGCAAATTCTAGCAGACAAAAAAGCAGCTAGAGAAGAGATAGAAGCATTAGGTGGAATGAACCTTAAGACAGGTATTCAGAATCTTCTTGCTGGTTATAATTTTAGTTCTGGCCCAAGAATAGAAACCACTAGAAGAAGAGACGGAACAGAAACAGACAGAATTGTAGATGGCTATCAATTACCAAGTTCTTTACCAGACAGACCAGAAGACGAAGGACTAGAACTTAACACACCTTACTATGACTTCAATAGAGGTGAGTTTGTATATTACACCAGATCAGAACCTACCAGAAACAGACCACAAGGTATGTTGAAGAAAAATATTATTGCTAAAAATTTAGAACAGAAAGAACGTATAAGTAAATTAGTGCAACAAGGTAGTAGTCTTGATGACATAGGAAAAGCAATTGGAATTGCTGAAATGGGTGCACTAATTCCTGCTGCTGGTAAGGCAGCTGTAAAATTTGCACCGTACGCTGTACGTAAATTTGGTGATATTGCAAGTGATATAAAATACGGCGACGCTTCTTTTTCAGCAACAAGAGGTATGTTACCAGAGCCCGCAGCGGGTGTTGGTGCTGATGTTGCTAAAGCTAAACCGATGTTAGATGCAGAGGGTAACATTATTCGTGGAGCTCCTTCTGAAAGATACCCTAAAGGAAAAATAAGGTATGAGTTTGATAAAAAATTTGAAGGAGATCCAGAAGGTCTTAAACAAGCTTACTCCGAGGGTGCCGGATTAGGACAAGAAGCAAGATTTAAAAATAAAGTAGACAGAATAAATACGGCCGCTGACAATCTTGTGGCGATGGGTGACGATATTTCTCCGGATGCTTTTGTAAATACATTGGACACTCCTATGATAACTTATGGAAAAAATAAAAAACCAGTTGAGTTTATTTTTTCAAAAAATAAAGAAGCTAATGACATTATAAAAAATTTTTTAAAAACAGAATTAAAAAACATATTTAATGGTCCATCGCAATCTTTGCACAAACCAGGTTATTTACTTTCAGGTAAATTAGATGAAACCGGTAGATCAAACATTGTTGAATTAGGTACAAAGTTTGGTTTTGACATGACGTCAAGAAGCGCCAGACTTAGATTTGACGCAGCTATAAAAAACTTTTTAAAAGCCGAAGGATTAGATAAAGGCAATACTTTTAAATTTAAAAAACCTAGAAAACAAGATTCTTTTACTGCAAAAGAAATGAAAGCTGCTGAAAAAAACTTTCCGGAAGAAATGTCTTATTACAGAAAAGCACAAAAATTAATTTCAGAAGCCAACAAACTTTTTGGTTTAAAAGGTTGGGAGTCCATTCAAGTTGATCATATTGAGAATATAGCTAAGCAAAGATATTTAGGACTAACACAAGATAAAAAGTTTTTTGCACCTGGTAATTTACAACCACTATCAACCAGAGATAATGTTATTTATAAAAGAATTTTTTTAGAATTACCAAATGCTGGCTTTGACAGAATATTAAAAAACATAGAAAACTTAAAATCAGGATCTAAAAAAGTTGCTCTTACAGATGAATTTGGAAAAGTGGTAAGAGACAAAAGAAAAGCTCCTAAATATGTAAAAAGCACAATTGAAGCTGAAGAAAAGAAGTGGTTAGATCTTTGGACAAAATGGAAAAGAATTAGTGATCAGAACAATATAAAATATGTAACCGATGATTTACCTTTTTTAGATCAAATACCCGAGTTTGCAAGAAAGAGCAGAATAGATAACGCAGCTGAAATGGACAAGTATTTAGACAACTTAGAATATTTAATAGAAGCAAAGAAAGCTGACCCTAATTTTAAATTGCTTTTCAACAAAGGTGGTAGAGCACCAGGTGTTATCGGTGGTAACTCAACTGACATGCAAACAGGCGAAAACTTTTTTCAAAGAGCATTGGCAAGAGGTAAAGAAATTTTTGAACCTGTAGAAGACTTGGAACAACTTGGTAGTGTAAAGAAAGTACAAGAAGATATAAAAACAAAATACAAAGATGTTCTTGATCAAGTTCAACCATCTGTCGAAAAAAAGATACAGGAGATAAGAGCAGACGCTAGAGATGTTTTACGAAATGAAAGACCTGTAAAATTTAAAGCATCTGAGTTTACAAATTTAGCTGAAGAGTTTGTATTCAAACCTGCTGGAACATTACTGACTGCTCCTGCAGTCGGTGCACTAAACGCTATTGAGTTTGCATACAACAAATCAAGACAAGGTGTAGAAAACGATATAGACATGCAGGAAAAATTTCCGCACGTTTACAAGCTTTTTAATTATTACACATCTGGTATTGGACCAACACCTGATGAACAAACATACATAGGTTTTATAGATGAAACAATTAGATCTGTTCAGAAGGGTGGACAAAACCTAACATACGGTATTTTAGATCTGGCTGCTACAATTCCTGATTTTGCATTCAATACAGAAATACAAGAACGATTACAAAAAGCGTACAACGAAAATGCTTTTGCTGATCCTGAAACATTCTTAGGTGATGTGGGTGCCATACTTACAGAGTTTGGTGTGCCGGGGACCGTGGCTTTTAAGTTTATAAACTTTGTAAGAAGAGGACTTGGACTAGCTGATAAATCAACAGAGGGTATGAAACTAGGCGCTAAGCTGGGAACACAGATATCCAATGTATCTAAAAGAGTAGCAACAGTTGGTGGTGCAGGTTTCTTGGGTGAGTTTGTAGGAGGCAGTCCTTACAACAGTGTAACTAGAATGAGTCCTGATGATCCGTTGTTATTTGATGATTCTTTAGCAGACATCACAGGTGAAGAAAAATACAGATACATTGATACAACAGGAATGTCTGGTAAGGAGCTTTCACTTGCAAATCTTACAAACAGAATAAGGTTTGGTACAGAAGGTGCAATCGTTGGTGGTTTATTTCCTATAGTTGGCCCAGCTCTTTGGAAGACAACAAAGTATGGTGCAATAAAACCAGCAGCTTATGTGGCTGGTAAGGGACTACAAGCTGTAAATTATCTAGGTATTAAACCTGTATCATATCTACTAGCTAGAACACCAGGTGTTGCTCAAGTTGGACAAGGGGCTGCTATGCTAACAGGAATGGGAGCTAGTTTTTTAGGTAAAGATGTTATTTCTAGAGCCGTTATTGGTATGATGGGTACACCTACACTTAAACAATTACCTGACTTTAAACAATGGAGAATGTTTGAAGTTACATCAACAGATCCACTAGAAAGAAATTTAAAAAAGTATGATAACTTTTTAGGTTTGTTTAGAGACACAGCCAACCAATCAGCAAATAGATTTTTTATTACGGGGCAAACGTCGAGAAGTATAAAGGCTATATCTAGAAAAATAGAAAAACAATTAGATATAGTAGAAAAAAGAGCTTACGACTTACAACGAGGATTTTTAAAAGATTACAACTCCAAAACAACCTCGCCTGCAAAACAAGAATATTACCTGGATCAAGTGTTGGCTTATCTAAAAGGACAAATAAAACTGTCTGATTTACCAGAAGTATTACAAGAAGGTGCATCGGCTTTAAACAAAACGTTTATACAAATAAAAAAAGAGTTTGCAGATGTATTGCCTGATGGTGCTGGACTAAAAGACTTTTTGATGTCAAATTTAAAATCATACTCTAGAGCATCTTTTGCTACTTTTACAAACCCTCTATACAGACCAGATACAAATACATACAACAAAGCAGTTGACTTCATGGTTGATAGAATAAAATCAAATGCAAGTATGGTTGATGCAGCTTTAGCTGCAGCAAGACCAGGTACAAACAGTGAAGTAGCTGTTAAAGATTTTGCACGTAAACAGGTTGAAAGTATTTTACAAAGAGGAAAAGTAGACAACAGAGATCCTCTTGATGTCTTAAATTATATAGCTCGTGAAAATTTAAAAATGGATGACCTTGTAGTGCAAACAGGTGAAGAGTTACCAGATGTCATAAGAAAACTAATGGGCGAAGAAAATAATCTACGTGCTTCTGTAATGACAACTGCAACGGACTTAGCTTCACAAACAGCAAACTTACAAATGTATGACAAACTAACTGATCTTGGATTAAGAGAGGGGTGGTTGTTTAGAAGTGCTGACGAAGCAATAGCAGCTGGTGTTGTAACTCCAAAACTAATAGGACCAAGACTACCAGGTTTGGGTAAATTAAATAGTAAAATATCAGAAGCCTATGGTGGAGAAGATATTGTTAATTCAATTGTCGGCTCTACAGGACTGCTAGATGGATTACTAAAGAATGAAATTTATCAGAGTCTGATAGCATACAAAGCCATGGTGCAGTCAGGAAAAACAGTTTACTCACCAGCCACACAAACACGTAACTTTGGTAGTGCAGGGTTCTTTCCTTTACAAAGCGGTCACGTAGGTGGCGCAGCATCTGTTCAGGATGCATTTAAGATAATATTGGACGATGTCTTTGGTGCAGGAAAAACTTTAAATGAGCAACAACTAATTGACCGTATCACAAAAAAGATAGAACTAGGTGTTCTAGATGAAAACGTAGTTGTATCAGAATTGAAAGAGGTGCTGAAAGATTTAAAAGCAAGTAACTTTAAATCTTTTGGACAGTTAGCAAAAAGAGTAGACGAAACAAAACTATCAGACACAGCAACAAGATTGTATGCAGGTGGTGACAATGTATGGAAATGGTATGGTCACGAGTTTGTTATGTCTCAATTAAAAAACGGTTTTAAAAGCATTGATGAAATTAAAGATGCTTATAAAAGTACTTTTAAGGTGGATATAGATCCAAAGACGATTGAAGAGGGTATTGAACAATACGCTGCAACTCTTATCAGGGACACATATCCAACTTATAGTAAGGTGCCCAAACTTATACAATACATCAGACGTGTGCCTTTTATTGGTAACTTTGTATCTTTCCCGGCTGAAATACTTAGAACAACCTTCACCACTTCTGCGCTCGCAGCAAAACACATTGCTTCTAACAACGCAGCGTTAAGGGAACTAGGATACAGAACACTTATAGGTCAGTACTTAACCTATGGTGGTATAGGATTGGGCACAACATATTTAGGCAAGCAATTATCAAACATGACAGATCAACAAATGAAAGATTTGAAAATGTATTTTGCTCCAGAGTTTATGAGAAACAGTGACCTTATACCAATCACTCCTATGAAAGACGGTGTTGTAAAAGTATTTGATAACTCAAGATACTTTCCATATGACTTAATTACAGCAACTGTTGGCAACTTGATGAACAGAGTGTTTACATCACAAGAAAAACTTGACCCTGATGAAATAGAAACAGATATGTTTAGAGACCTATACAACTATACAGGTCCTTTTGCTGACTTGGCCGGTGGTACACTATTTGGTACAGCAATTGGTTTTGAGCCTGCCTTAACTTTTTTGACGGGTGGTAGAACAAAAACAGGTTCTAGAATATATGCCAAAACAGACACCACTATAGAAAAATTTGACAAGATGTTTGCATATACGTTTGAGACAATTAACCCTGGGTTTGTAAGAACATTACAAAATATGTATAAAGCATTTGCTGGTATGCTCACAGGCACAGGTCAACCTATAAAACCAGAAGATGAATTATTTAAACTTTGGGGCGGTTCTGCAGTAACCTTAGATGTGTCTGGTTCTTTCAGATATAAAATAGGTAACTTAAAATCATCTTTTAGAGAGCCAAAAGTATCAGAAGGTTTCTTTAATCCTGACTTTAGAACCGGTGATCAACTGGCTAGAGAGTATAACGAACAGAATGAAGAAGCGTTTAGAGAACAGTATGAGTTTTTTAAGTTGGTTAGAGCTGCAAAAAGAAGCAACTTCATGACAGATGTAGACATGATTAGATTACTAAAAGACAGAGTAGGAACAAAAACAGCAACAAACATATTAAGTGGAAGATTTACTCCTTTGTCATACAGTAAGGACGCTTTGAGAAGTAGATATGAAAATGTAAAACGAGGTAATCCAAACGAAACATTGTTGATAGGTGAGTTTCTGCCTTTTGCAAAACTAGAATCTGTAAAAAACAGATGGAAAGTATTAAGGTTTGAAGACTTTGAAAGAGAACAAAAAGAACCTATACAACCACAAGCAAAAGCATTGTTCCCACTCAAACCTGATCAAGAATCTGTTGCACAAGATATTACTCCGCAGCCGTTACCAGATACACCGGATCCTAATATTTCAGCAGCACCACCTGTGGATGTTAATCCACTGACAGGATTGACAACAACAGAAACTGCTTTATTATCGCCAGGCGAACAAGCCATTAGACAACGTCAGAAGGGGATGGCCTAATGAATGATACAGTAAAAGGCATAACACCAGAAGGTGACAGAGAGCACATTATTTCTTTGTATGGACATGTAAAGGGTGTAGAGCGTGAAATTGAATTAATAAAAACAAATCATCTAAAACACCTAGATGAAAAAATTTCACACGTACACTTGGATGTAGAAGCTTTGGGGGGCAAAATAGACAAAATCTATTGGGTAGTTCTTACCACGGTGGGTGCCGTTGGTTTAATTGTAATAGAAACTTTATTGGGGATGATA
>MDSY01038926.1_pt1 | contig 10732 bp, 18 predicted proteins | sample 811131 | NCBI WGS metagenome assembly MDSY01 (sample SAMN05326643, study PRJNA326480) | marine metagenome | isolation source: seawater | place: Atlantic Ocean: South West | collected 2010
CAGCCATCCAACTATTTCTTTCTAGTTTACTATCATCACGTAGGCTTACTTTAATTGCTTCACAAGGTATACCTGTCATATTGCTAATAATTGTAGCGGGGATGTTGCCTCCCCTTGTAATTCCTACAATGTAATCAGGAGTAAACTTACTTGTGTACATAGTTGTTACTATTTCTGTACACATTTTTTCAATGTCTTGCCAACTATAGTAATGCTTTTTAATCACAGAAGTTCCTCCAAAATTTACAGTTTGCTAACTTTGCACCTTCTGTAGGTACTGTGCATACACGTTCATGTCTACTATTTTCCCAACAGTCTCCTGTCAGTCCACGCATTTTTGCAAATTTAGAAAAGCCATCATCAATACTTAAAATAATTATGCCTGGTAACACAAGTCCAAATAATACAATATTCAAAAATGCCCAACCAAAACCTTCGTTGTGATATGGTAAATTAGGATCGCCCATTCAAATACTCCTCGCTTTCAATCCATTTATATCCTGTAGTTTGTAAACTATCTCCACTCTTCCAAGGCAGAAACCCCCAGTTCTTTGCTTTTCGTCCCATATAGAATAAGCTCCAACATGGAATTTCATGTCCACTTTCGTCCTTCTTTAATTCTAGCCAATGCAGATCATCTGACGTTCTATATCGAAAATGTCCTGGCCCACGCCAAACTTTTGTACTGCCTACTACATAACCTTCCTGTGAATAAATAGGAATATGCTCGTAGTATCCTCCTTTTAAAATTAAAGTTGCATAACTCCAAGGATGGTCATGTAACACTTCCTCATCACTTTTAAGGACTTTGTGTAATGTGATATTAAAAGGAAACCAAGTGCGATTTTTAAGAAAAAGGTAGTACCTAACTAGATATGGAATCTTTCCTTCTCTATCGTAAATTATTCTTTTTCGACCTTTAAAAAAGTTTATCATTTTACTTTATTTTTTCCTAGCCAGTCCTGATGTACCATTTTGTAAGTCATTTTAAAATTATCAAATGCTTTGCTTAAACCTGGATATTCAGAACACATTGCATTTATTTTATTTAAAGTAGGTAATTGATCTACGAAATCTACTGGATCGTGTGTAGTAAAATTAATATCTCCATCGTCAAATTTTAATGTACTGCCTTCAGAAAGTGTAAAAGTTGAATTAGGATTGTTTCCTATTGTAATAGTATCTGTACTCCACGAACTAATTGGAACTGCTGTAGTATCAGCAGTTGCTGGATTTAAATCAATTGTATAACTATCACTGATTGTAAAAGTTGTATCATATGTTTCATCTTTCTTAGTCACCTTTGACCTCCTCGTAAAGTTTTTTACCGCTAAAAAAAGATTTTTTTAATTTATTTCTTTGTTTTTGCAAAGCAGGCAAGTAATCATTATAGTTTTCTATAAACTCTATGATTTGATCTATTACTAGTTGCTTATTTTGTGTATATGTTTTAAAATCTAAAGTCCATTCACTTGGATATTTAAATTGAGACAAAGACATTTCACTGTAGCTTAACCTATCAGGGACCATAGGAATAGCATCTACCAATGCGCCTTCGTACCAACTAATACCTAAAGTTTCCTGTAAATTTGCACTAAAAACAATTTTAGACTCACCCAATAAATTATGATATTCATTTTTGGAAAGTTCTTGCTCTTGACATACTACAAAATCATATTGTGGTAAAGCTTGTTTTAAATCATAAAAAATATCAACTTGTTTTTCAGGTGCAATTCTATGTGGAAATAATATTAAGTCTCTTTTAGGCATATTCCTATATTGTTCTAATGAAGTACAAAGATACTCCATAGGCCATCCAACTCTAATATTTTTTCTTTCAAAATCTAAATCATAATCCGAAAATGCATCTTCAAACATACTAATATGAAAGTCAGTAGCAAAAAAATTATGGTCATAGCACTCGTACATGCCAGCTTCTGAATGTCTTACCCAAGGTTTGTTGCCAATAAGTCTGCCTAAGAAGTCATGTGGATCATAACTTCCTGCATGCCACATACCACCTATGTATATTTCAACACCTAAAAGCTCTGCCATATATCTAAGTTGTACAACAGTAGGATTCCATGCATCTGTGTAAAGGAAATAATCACCGTCTTTTATTTCACCATTACAGAACATTTCTCCTATTTGTTCTAGTTGCTTTGACTTATATACGTTAGTGCCTCCAAAATTTAGGAAAGCACCAGGAGTAGTTGCTTGCGGAGTATCTCCGCCACTTATTACTTTAATTTCTTCATTTGTAGCTCGTTGAAGTTGCTTAGGTAAATGTTCTTTCCATTGTTTAGTGTACCTAGTATCAACTGCTTCAATATCTACAATATGAATAGTCATATTTTATTTCCTTCTATTATTACCTGCTCTTTTAGCACGTAGCCAACCTTTGTATCTCTCATAAGCCTGCCAGTTGGCATCTTTCTTATTGTACAAAGCCTTTTCATTAAAGACTTTCCCTTCAAAGCGGCAATAGTCGCGATAAGCATCAAGGTCGTTGAAGATCTTTGCCACAACCGGGTTTTTAATAGACATAGTATAAATCTTCCTTTTGTCATTTACTATTTGGATAAAAAATTGAACAGCCGTTTTCGTTATCTTCACTTACTTCAATTTCGACAAAACGGCCAGGATGTCGATTTGAAATTTCTTTGTATAGTTCGTCTGCAATCATCTCACAAGATTTGTGATCTAGAACCAGCACTTGGCCTTCAGCGGAATCACTGTAAAGTCTTTCAAGCCATCGTTTAAATTGAATGAATTCAATGTCTCTATCATCGTGGAACACCTCAATACGCACCCTGAAGTGGAAAATATGACGATGAGGATGACCAAGAAAACTAACATCGTCCCAGTCACCTGTTGCAAGTTTGGGATCATCTAGTGCCGCCGGATAACAATGTACACCTTCTTTCGAGAACGTAACCCATATGCTTCGTTGTGCATTATTTAGTGCATTTTCTTTTTTCATTTTAGCGTCCTCCTCTCGCATTCTACGTCCCATGTAATCGTGATAGCTTTCACGTTTTTCATAAATTGGTGTATTATCTTCAAACATATTATTAGTATACTTTCATTTAATAGGTTTGTCAAGGCCATATTTTGACCAATCGGTAAATTTATTTGAATCCATTAGATCATGCAGTTTGTGACTCCAAACGCCTGGATTAGTTTCAGCAAATCCTTTATCGTCAATCTTAACCATAGTGTTGTAGTTCCATTGTTTTACATGTGGAATTGGTACACGGATTTGCGGAATAAAATTATTGTACTCTGTTAGACCGTATTCTAAAATTTCTTCAGCACAAGTAATTGGAATATCTAAACTACACCAATAATCTTTCTTCAAAAAAGTTACAATCATCTCAGCCCATCCAGGTCCAACACGATTAGATGGCACACTATGGTTAGCACCAAAGAAAATATGTTCAATATCAGAATATGCAAGCAATTGTGTTTCAATGTCTTTTACAGGTTGTACTCCTGCTACAAATAAAGTGTACATACCATATGCTGGAGTATGCTCTACTTCTGTACCAGTGAAGTAGGTTATGTTATCAAATTCTCCTGCGTCATAATCTCTTTTCATTATTTGTCCTTAGGAATGTGTACACAAGCTATTTCAATTTTGTAATATTCGTTAGTTTCAAAAGATTTCCAATTTTTTGGTGCAATAATATCACTACACTCTACTAATGTCATAGGATTTTGATTTACATATTGGTTTCCAATATACTCCCATTGACCGCTTGCAGTTTGTCCCCACATAGTAATTACTAATACTACTAAATCTGTTAAATTCATTCTATTGGTCCTAACTTTACTAGTTTTCTTTCAATTCGATGTATTTCATCTTTATACCAAAGCTTCTTAGTTTTTAACATAACAAGTTCTTGGTCTGGCATTAATTTTTTGTATCCTTCAATTATTTCTTTGTCTAGTATTCTGTGCTTCTTATAAAGTTCTTGTAGGTATATTGCATACTTTTCATGCTTCGCTGTGAATTTGCTCATCCTCTAGCACCTCTAACTTTTCTTCATTTAGTTCTTGTTCTTCTTGTTCTTCTTCAATGCTATCATCTGTCTCAAATAATGAATTAAAGTAGGTCTGTGCATTAACAGTTTTTTTACCAATGGCACCTCTTGTACCTGGTATTGACATCCAAAACTTAGAAAACTCTTCTATTACAGCGTTCGCTTCGTCTCTACTGCTAGTTGCAAATATCGCTTCCACAACATCTCTAAAAAATAACCTGTCGAACCGTTCATCCACAAGCATGTTTGGAATGATGTTATTGTCGTATTGTCTATTTGCTTCTTGTACTGCATTTATGTGACTCCATACATTATGACCCATTTGTATTGCATATGAAAAACTATCCCATGATGTTTTTCCTTCTTTACCTATTTTATTTAGATCTCCTGGACCATATATACATACATCTCTGGCTTGTAGTTCAGCAGTAACAGGAGAATCCTTAAAACTAGTATGCTTGCCTTCTCTCACAAATGCACTACCAAATGGAGTAGTATCTTTAGCTAACCCTTTATCGTCAATACTTGGAACCATTCGATATACCCACTTTGACCTATCTTGTGTTTCTAGCTCACAATAGATTTGTCCGTTAGCAGTTGCTAAGAAAGGCGAAGCACAATCAAATGTAATCATAAAGTTTGGATTATGATATTTGCGAACTGCTCTTTGTATATCAGTTAGTAGTGTTGCCCATTCTAGTTTAGAGGTTCCTAAGAAATGCATTACATCATGAATACCTGTTTCCAGTAGTCCGTCGAATCTCAATGCAACTAGGCGTTTAAGAACCAAATGAACATCACACATATTCTGTCCACCCATTGACCAACCATTAAAATGTGTGTCTGGATAAACTTTAGGATCACAGTAGTCTTTCATCTGGTTGTACCAATCATCTGCGTCTGCGTGATTCTCTCCTTGTAATACATTTAAAAACTTGCAATCACCTGTTCTATGCTTCATAAAATAATCATTGTTGATACGTGTGGCTGCTACTGCTTCTGCATATGTACTAATGCCCGTTGCTTTTGCACCTTCTGGTGAACGTGATACCCAAGCTGGAATATCAAGTATCATTCCATAGTCCATATATGCATCCATCCAACGCAATACCCCGTCACGCTTCTTTTGTGCTTTAGGACATTTAGGATCCTTCCAATCACCTTCCCAAACACCCTTACCAATTTGGAAACCACCTGAATCACCTAGTAACCAAGTGTTTGCTCTATCTCTATTACGTACCATATCTTCTTTAGGCACAAATTTATTTGTATCTAAGTCAGCATGTCCTGCAGAATAAAGTGTCCATTTATATTGAAACAAACCTTCTTGCTTGTTTAGATAATTTAAACTTTCAACTCCATTTGGAAAGTTGCTAGGTATTCTAGCTGGATCTACATAAGGTCCTTTTACAGGATCGGGATGCCTTTGCTTACCAATATATGTAGCAAAGAAGCCGCTAAGTGCTGGCAAAAAGGTTGCATAATCCTGTTGTGCCTTTGTTAAGTCTGTGTTCATTAATTGATCCTTGGAGAGTAAACTTCGCCATTGTACTGTGAACCAGTTTTACCTTCACCTGTTTCTACACCATTATTACAAGCAAATACTACAACACATAAGAATAATGCACTCCATAAAGCAGCTTTTTTAGACCAAAATATAAAGCCATCCATTGCTTCTTCTGCTTGTTTTTGTGCTACTTCTCTAGGAGTCATTAAGATACCTGTATAGCAATATAAATGCAAAGACCTAGTATTACTAGTTTTCCATAGTCAAGATCAAAATCAGTACCTTCACCATATTTTTTTCTAAAATCACTAAACTTCATGTCACCTCCTATTTAGATTGAGCTGGAAGTATGTAATCATACTTTGCTAAACCACTGTCAACACTTATTTGCATAGCACCTTGGTCGCTTATGCTCATTGTGATATCACCATCTAAGTTTAAGATAGCTTGTACTTGTGCAACAGGCCAACTCCATGTGTGTGCAAGTGTTCCTTCAACTCCAGCTTCAAAAACAAATGTACCTGCATGAGTACTTGCATCACCAAAGCTAAAGACTAAATCGTTATCTTTTGTAGACACATTAAAAGTTGGTTCTTCTGAGTGTGCGGCACTTTGCAATTTCATTCTACCAATTGCGGCTACACTTGGTTGGAAAGTTACATTCCATGTAGCACCTTTAAATTTTACACTTTTAAGTTTTTCTTCAATGATTTGTTTATTCATAAATCTATAATCATTTTCAAAATCGCCAGTTGCATTTTCAAAGTGTATGTGTGTAGGAATTGTTTCCCCATTTCTGTCAGCAGTTACAACATCAATCTTTGCATCTTTTTGATACTCTGGATTTTTCAAATGCAATGCTAATTTATCTAAGTTTGGCATACCAAACGTACCATTAAATTCTGATACAGCGTTATGCGTTGCTGAGTTTAATATAACAGAACGATCTTCGGCCATACTTTCTATACTAGTTGACTCATTCTCACTTGTTACTTTTACTAAACTTAAAAAGCCTAAAGAATGTGTTTTTGCAACAACATCTTGTAAAATATCTTTCATGCGGGTTCTCCATTTGTTAAATTAATTATAGTGCCTTTATTCTTGTTTGTCAAGAAGTTTTCTATGTTATATTTAGGTTTAAAGCCTAAAAACTTCATCGTTTCTGTATTTGCACAAGTAATACTTCTTTCATAAGGTGTGTTCAATCTTATTGGTAAATTAGGAGCAAGATCACAAATACGAATAGGTTTACCTGTACCAATATCAATTATTCCTGTAGTTTTAGGTTTTGTAATTAATATGTTTATTGCATCACATACATCATTTACATGAATAAAATCTCTTTGATGATTAGTGACGTATTCTAACTTATTATTTAAAAGTTTGTCTAAAAACATTCCTGATCTAGGCTTGTCACTATATACTGTGTGTATTCTTAAACCTAGTGTATTTGAATATTTAGAAGCTAGCATTTCTAAAGTAAATTTAGATGATGCATATGGATTAAGTTCTGGTTGATATGCAGAACTAGAACTTGCATAAATTATGCGAGTGTTTTTGTATCTTTCAAATAAACGTTTGCTAGCCTCTATATTATTCATCCAATAAGAAGTAGGATCTTTTATACTTTCTCGTACTCCACTTTTTCCTGCTAAATGGATTACTAAATCAATATCCTGAGGAAACTCACAAGTAAGTAAGTTTTCATTATCTTTTAAGTCTATACCAAATACATTATGTTGTGATAAAGTTTCTATTAGATGACTGCCAATATAGCCTTTGTGTCCTGTTACAAGTATATTTTTAATAGATGTAATCATTCTAAGCCTGCCTCTAAAAGATGTTCAAGGTATTCTTTTGTTTGTTTCCAATCCCTTACTGCTCTTGAGTGATTAACAACTTGTGCCAAAGGATAATCGTTTCCCTCTTTATCCATTCTATCACCAAAGAAATATTTTGTATCTTCTGGATCAAAGTCTTTTATAATTTGTGCTTTATCAGTTAATAATGGAGAAATATCTATTCCTGTTTCTCCGCCTACAGTTGCTCTAATACTAGGAAACAAAGTATTAAATTGTCTTGCAATTGTTGCACGTTCAGAAGTAAGTGTATCATAGGTTACGTATTCACTTCTTTGTTCCTTATTGGCATTTCTCCCTACTACACTAAAATTAACCATACCTGGACGATGTTCAAAATGTAATCCTGTCCTTATTTTAAAATCACTTTCAGTAAGTTGAATACTTAACCATTCATGTGCATCTTCAGGTAGCACCCAATCATTAGATCTAACATTTACATCCTTTTCCCATACATCATTTCCATTACAGTTATATACTCTTTTACAACTATTGTAAATATTTTCGCCTATTTGTTCTAATGTTTTAGGTCGATCACTACCAGTTACTAGATACACGTCATGTGATTTAGCAAATGATTCAAACCAAATACCAAAATCTTTATCTATTGGCATCCTGCTTGGAGTTAGAGTACCATCTACATCGAAAATAAATTTAACTTTACTTTTTGCCTTCATTTCCTTTTTTCTTCCTTTTGGCATACATTCCACTATGGTAAGTAAGTTCATCCGATCTTTTACCGTATGGAATCACTTCAATTTCGTTTCCTTGTGCTAACCATTCCTCGACTAGTTTTCTATCTGCTTCTATTGCTTTTTGTTTTTCTTCTGCTTCAGTCATTATATCTCCGTATCAGCTACTCGTTGGCGTAAATCACTTGTGCTGAATCGGTGATCTCGCTTGTTAAAATGTAATTCAATATCTCTGCTACGACATATATCTTTACCTGTAAAATCTTTATCCCTATACTCTTCACCTAATATTCTTACATTAATAGGATACATTTGTAAAATGTCTTCTAAATCTTTTTCAGTACCATAAGGAATTATTTCATCTACGTACTCAACTGCATTTAGTTGTGTATACCTTTCAACAATACTTTGTATAGGAGCATTCTTTTCTTTTCTATCTACACTAGGATCAACTTGTAACCCTACTAACAAATAATCACATTGTTCTTTTGCTTCACGTAGCATTATTACATGTCCAGCATGTAATAAATCAAAAGTAGAGCATGTAAATCCTACCTTCATTAGTGTTTCCTTTTTCCATCAAAAACACAAACAAAATACATGTCAGCATCACGTAAATTCATTACCTTATGAAATACGCCATCTTGGATAGGTACTACATCGCCTGCTTCTACTTTAATAAATTCATTATCCAATTGCATTTGTCCTGCCCCTTCAATAAAGAAATAAACTTCTTCTTGACCATCGTGACTATGCCCACTTGTTTGTTTATGCCCATGCAATCTCGTACTACTTAGAACAAGTGTATTACCAAAGGGATTGTCTTTAACAACATACCTATCATCCTGTTTAGCAATATAACCACCGATGTCATCAATGTTTACTTTCATTATTTCTCCTTTAAGTTCCAAAATCAAATAAGCTGTTAAATGTATTGTGTTGCTTTGTATCTTCAAGTGGATAGTTTAGCACACCAATTAAATTATCAAGTTTGTTATCAATTATAGTTTCAGCCATTGCGGCATCATCAAACGGAAGTTCTTTAAACCAATCAGGAATATGTAATTCATCTGTCGGATATGCTACACTTGTATAACCTAACGGGTTTTGCTTTAATTTGCACACAATTACTTTCATACCATCTACAATTTCTTGAGAATATTTGTCGCCGTTCATACGTTTTAGTGTATTCCAATTAATACTTGCTCTTACATGTCCAGGCATATTTGCCTTTCCTTGTTTTTCTTCTAGCCTCTGATAGTGACCAATTTTGTTTGCACGTTTCGGAGAACCTTTTTCCCAACCAGGACGTTCTGAAAATTCCTTTCTAAACACAGTTATACGTTCTAGCACATCTTCTTGCGGTGCATTTGTTAGTACCATAAGTAGTAGTTCGCTTAGAAACTCTTGCATAAAAACAGGAGTATCTGATCTACGCAAGTCCAAGCCCATTGCTTTTACTTTTCCTGCTTTACCATCTACGTCTGTTCTAAAACCTTCATTATCAATAACTAGTGCCGCATAACGTTTTTTAGTAATATACAAACCGCTTTCAGCAACAATTTCTCTACCTGCGGCAATCACGTCCGACCTGGTTTTTGGACAATGAAATGCTTGTAACATAAACTTTTCAAATGTAGTATTTGCCGCTTCGCATACTTGATCATACAATGTAATAACATTGTCTTTAGACCAAGGAATCTTTCCATTGTCTATATCGTTTTTTAAAGTAGGATATGCACTGAAATAACAAGAGTCAGTATCACCATAGATCATTGCTTCACCTACATGATCATAAGTTCCTGTAATAACTTTGTTTACTTCTGCACTCATATGTTTAACAATAGTTCTTCCTGTAAGTGTAGTAGACTGTCCGATACGTTTATCAAAAAATCTACATCCAGGATTTAGAATTGCACCATACAAACTGTTTAGATTAATTTTTTTAACAAGTTGACGCTTATCCCAATACTCTGTTTCAATTGCGTTGCCTGCGTCTTTTGCTTTTTTAAGTTGTGCTTGCAATTCTTTACGTTCACTATACCAACGTTTTAGTAATCCAGGAATCACACCCTCATGCTCTGTAGTAAAAATTGTGCCGTTTGAACTAAGCATCCAAGGTTTATTACTATCAAAGATTATTTTGTAAAGCTCTGCACCACTTACTACTTCGGTATTACCGTTTTCAAAGTCAACTGTTAGTGCTATATCTTTGCGTTGATCCATTACTGCATCATATTCTTCTGTTGCAAAACGTCCTTCCCAACTACCTGCAAAGGATTTCTTCTTAAGTGTTGTATCTTCATGCACACGAGACTCACTTATTTCAGGACGTATTTGTCCTACAATAGTTGCTGGGTCCATATTTAATGCACGAATAACACTTGGATACAGACTGTTCAAGTCCATACTACCTATCCATTTATGCAATCCTTTTTTAGGAAATGCAACATATGCACCTGCCGCCGCAGTGCTTTCACTGTCATCTCTTTTTGGTCTATTAGGAACTTGCATACCTCTATGATGTGCTTCATTAACAATAGCTTGTTCTGTTACTGCTACCGCACCCATTGTTGTCTGTAGCAAAACAGTATTTGCGTGTGCAAGTTCGTTACTTAGATCAATAAA
>MDSY01124644.1_pt1 | contig 10732 bp, 7 predicted proteins | sample 811131 | NCBI WGS metagenome assembly MDSY01 (sample SAMN05326643, study PRJNA326480) | marine metagenome | isolation source: seawater | place: Atlantic Ocean: South West | collected 2010
ATTCAAGATCCAGGATCAGGTTATTCTGATAGTGATACAATGGAGGGATTTGATATGGTAGTTAAAGATGGTCAAGTTATTGAGGTAAAACCAAATAGAAAGGCATATCATTTCTTACCACCAATGAAAATACTTACTCAAACGGGATCTGGAGCAATTTTACGACCAGTAATGACTACTAAAGTACCTAAAGTTGAAGTAGAACAGCAAATTGACTGTGTTACAACATAATGGCAGAATCACAATCACAAGAAAATAGGACTATTGACTTATTTGGACCTCAGTTTCTTATTGAAACAGGTTCAAGAGCAGTCGGTGTTGGTGGTGCAAATGTTTTTAATATATCATCAATTAATGATGATGGAGTAAGATATACTCAATCTCTTACTCAAAGTGGATTATCCAAAATTAATGCTGAAGGAACATTACAGATAGAGGGTGGTCTTAAAAATCAATCATCTGAAGGTATTGGTATCATTGCTGTTGCTCATAATGGAGATATGGCTCTTAATGCTAATAAAGGATGGGTTAGAATTAAAGGTAGAAATATTGTACTAGATGCTACTAATAAGGTAGTAATTAAGGGTCAAGATATTCAGATTGGTAGTCCAACAATGCATGCTACTGAAAGAATAGCTTTAACTGCAACAGAAATTGATGCAGGATCACCATTAAGAGGAAACATTGCAGATCTTCTTAAGACAAGTAGCATCTATCAAGTTGGTATGACTTTACTTGGTGCGACTCCATATGGACAATTAGCAATGGGAATTAGTAAAGGTGTTGGTTTTGCTAGAAAATTCTTTGGGAGATAGTAATGGCAATGCAAAATCCTACTAATATTACCTTCTCTGAGACAGGGGATAGTGTATTTGAAAATGTTTATATTACAGGTACATTAAATCATGATGCTAGATTACATACTAATAGTGTACAAAATCTTATTGGACCAGGTGCAATTAATTTAACAGACACAGTAACATTCATCAGCACAACAGGCACAGATGCTTATACATTAGCAGATGGTACAGAGGGTCAACTTAAAATACTCATAATGAAGGTAGACGGTGGTAATGGAACCATCACTCCTGATAATCTTGTGGGGTGGACATCAATAAGATTTAATAATGTACATGACAATGTGCAATTGATTTATGGATCTACTGGTTGGAATATAATAGCACTTCAAAATGCAACAAAAATAAGTTAAGGATAGTTGACAAACCCTTATACATATGATATGATGCCTGGATTAAGTGACTGACGGTATGGATGACGATTTTATAAATCGCACTATTATTGATGTGTGTAATAGATCCTTTCTTCTTATCTCTGATGATGGAGAAGAGAGACTGATAACATGTGAAACAACCGAACAGTTTATGGATGTTAAAGAAGTAGTTCATAAATTACTTGAGACAGAGCGAATAGAATACGCTGGACTTTCCATTCATGAAAAAACAAAATGAACCTAAAATCAAACTCAGTTTTGATGGGTGTTATAATTATAAAAAACTAAGAAAGGAAGGATTAGTTGATACGGCAAAGACTGATGAAGAGTTTATTCGTATGCATACAGAAGACAATCCTGATGCTCCATAATTATTCTTATTTTTTTGCCGACATAAATAGATCATAGAAATAATATTGGTCCATATAATCCGATGCCTCTTAATAAGCTAGAGAATTTCGTCAAGAATACTGAAGGTCGCATTCTGTATGTAAATCCGAATGATCTTGATTCTACTGATGCGATCACCAATCAAGGTAATTCATTAACACAACCTTTTAAAACGATTCAACGAGCATTGCTTGAATCGGCAAGATTTTCGTACTTGAAAGGTAAAAATAACGATATTGTAGAGAAGACAACTATACTTGTATATCCTGGTGATCATATAATTGATAACCGTCCAGGATTTGCTATTAAAGATAATGGTGGAGTGGCAACTGCTGTATCACCTTCTGGTGGAGCATCTGCTGCACAGACTACATTAACATTAAATCTATCATCTAATTTTGATTTAACACAAGAAGATAATATACTTTATAAATTCAACAGTATCAACGGTGGTGTAGTTGTTCCTCGTGGTACTTCTATTGTAGGTCTTGACTTAAGAAAGACAAAGATAAAGCCAAAATATGTCCCAAACCCAACCGATTCTCTTACTAATGCACCAAAGAGTGCTATATTCAGAGTAACTGGTTCTTGTTATTTCTGGCAGTTCTCTATATTTGATGGTGACGAAACTGGATTAGTTTATACTGACCCTGTTGATTTTTCAACTAATAACCAATCAACACCAAACTTCTCTCACCATAAATTAACTTGCTTTGAATATGCTGATGGTCTGACTATCCCTAATGGATATACGATCACTGATCTCGACATGTATTATAGTAAGTTGTCAAATGCATTTAATGCTGCTTCTACTAGAGATATTGATCAGAAATACCCATCTAGTCCTGATGGATTTGCCAAGCAAAGACCTGAATGGGAGATTGTTGGAGCATTTGCTACAGATCCATTTGATATTTCAAGTATAATTTCTGGAGATGGTTCAACTCCTGGAACTCTTATTACAGTTACAACTACTGGTAATCATGGATTTACTAGTGATACACCAATTAAGATTAAAGGTGTAGCGACATTAGATTATAATATATCAACTAAAGTTAATACAGTACTTAATGCAACTCAATTTACATATTTACTTCCATATGTAAGACCAAATCTTCCTGCTTCACCTGCTGCTTCTGGTGCAACAGTTACTATTGAAACTGATACTGTATCGGGTGCATCTCCTTATATCTTTAACTGCTCTATGCGTTCTGTATGGGGTATGAATGGTCTTCTTGCTGATGGTAAGAAAGCATCTGGATTTAAGAGTATGGTTATTGCCCAGTTTACGGGTGTTTCTCTACAAAAAGATGACCGTGCTTTTGTAAAATATAATGAATCTTCAAGATTGTATGAAGGTATTACAGTTGGACTAGCAAAAGGAGCAAATCTAACTAAGGAAGCTTCATCTCTTGATGCTGCTAGTGTGTATCACTTAGATACAAATGCAGTTTATAGGACTGGATGGGAAACTAGTCACTTACAGATGTTGAATGATGCAACCTTACAGATTGTATCTGTATTTGCTATTGGATTTAATCAACATTTTGATGCTAGATCTGGTTCTGACGCATCTGTTACTAACTCTAACTCTAACTTTGGTCAGATCTCGTTATCTGCTGAAGGATTTAAGAAAAATGCGTTCTCTAAAGATAATAATGCCTTTGTAACTAATATTATTACACCAAAAGCAATTAGTGGTAGTAGTATTGATGTTGAATGGCAATCATTAGATGTAGGACTTACCACTTCTGTTGGTATTTCTAGTCATCTTTACTTATATGGATGGAATGATAAGGATAGTAAACCACCTACCAGTGTTCAAGGTTATCGTTTAGGTGCAAAGTCTACTGAAAAATTATATTTAAACACTGGAACAGTTAAAGAAGCATCTGTTTCAATGGTAGATAATGTAGTTAGTTCTGCATCTACTATTGCTTTAGGTAGTGATATTAGTGCTAAAGTTCAACGTGTTCAGTCTGGACCTACATTTATTCAGAATAATACAGCAGCATCTAATATCTTTAATATTGGAACTCACGAGATTCAAACTGGTGAAAAGATAAGAATCCTCAGTGATGATGGAGATCTTCCAGAGAATATTGAACCAAACGTAATGTATTATGCAATTCGCAAATCTGGTACAGAGATTAAGATTGCATCTTCATTAACTAATGCTGAAAATGATTCTCCAATTACGGTATATGGTGGAACAAAACTATATGTTGAGAGTAGAGTATCTGATAAGTTTGCTGGTGATATAGGATCTCCTATTCAGTGGGATAGTCTTCATAATAACTGGTTTGTTCATAGTTCAACTGGTAATGATATTTACAGTGATTTTGCATCTCAAGGTGTTGCTGGAATTGGTGCAGTATCAAACATATCTTATATTACAAGAACAGCAGACCCAAGATCTTTGGATGAAAAGATCTATAAGATGCGTGTTGTTATACCTAAAGAACTTATTAACTCTAAAGATCCTAATGAAGGATTTGTAATTCAAGATTCTAGTTCAACTGGTGCAAGATCTAATGCTGACTTTGGTTTAACAAGTCTTACAACTGCTGATTATGGATATGATAAGAATCCAAGATATATCAGTACTTGTTCTGCATCTGGTGGAACAGTTTCAGTTAGATCGGAACTTCCACATAACTTAAATCTTAATGATCAGGTTATAGTTACTAATGTTCAAAGTACTACAAATACAGTAGGTGCAGCAAATTCTGCTTACAATGGTACATTTACTGTAAGTCAGGTTACAAACGCACAAGAATTTCAATATTCAACTACTGATGCTGATGGTAATGTTCATACTGCTGGAGACTTTACTAATGATACAGCATCAAGAACTACTGCACTACCAAGATTCAGTAGAAATGATCTTCAAACTAACTTCTACATTTATAGAAATGAGGTAATAACTCCATACATCTATAATGTTCAGGATGGTATATATCATCTATATGTTCTGAAAGCAGATCAAGCTGTACCAACAGAATTTACAGGAACTAAGTATGGTCAGAATGTTGTAGATTTATATCCACAGCACGATAAAGATAATGAGAATGATAACCCAACTTCTTCAGTTTCATTTGCTAAGAGATCTCCTCTTGGTGATGTTGAGACTAGTGATCTTAAGAAGAGTATTACAAGAGAATCTGCTGATAAATTCGTACAAGACTTTGGTGTAGGTCTTAAGATTACTGGTGTAGATGCTACAACTGGTGTTTCTACAGTTACATTTGATAGATCTCACGGATTTAGTGGTATTGTAACTTATACTACACTTACTGGTGGTTCTGGATATACTAACGGAACATATCAGAACGTTAAATTATTCAATGATGGAACTACAACTTGGGATGGTGCAACTGCAAGAGTAACAGTTGCTGGTGGAGCAGTTACTAATGCTGAAATTATTGCTGGTGGTTCTGGATATGGTGCTGAGACACTAGATTTCGATCCTACCTTTATTGGTTCTGGTAGTGGAGCAGAAATTGCTGTTACAACTGCTGGTATTACAACAAATATTGGTGATGTATTACAGATAACTGGTATTGGTACTGCAACTGATGGATATTATAGAATTGCATCAGTTCCTTCTACAACTACAGTTAAACTCACTACAGGAAGTGGAGATCCTACATCATATCCAAATCAGTATGCTATTAATGTAGGTCCATCTGTTGCTATTAATTCTGATGATTATGAATCTGTAAGTGGAATCTCGACCTTCACTTGTGCTTCTGCTCACGGATTAGTATCTGGTAGTGGATTTAGAGTAATAAACAGTAGTAATGTAAATCTAGGTGATTTTACAGTTAAAGAAAGAGTTGGTGTTAATACATTCTCTGCTAAGACAAGTGCTAACCTAGCAGGTGCATTTGTTTTACCTCTTGGATTTGCTGCTGCTGATGCTACATCTGATGTATCTGGTGAAAATCTTGGTGCTAGAGGAATATCATTCTATGAGGGTGATACTCTTACACTAGGATCAAATATCACTAATGAAACTTCAATCGTAGTTTCATCACCTTCTGCTGGAATTGGTACTGCAATTAGATACTCACTAGGATCTTATATTCAGATTGATAGTGAGATGATGAGAGTTGTTTCTTCATCTCTAACTGGTGCTGGACTAAATGAAATATCAGTTATTCGTGGTACATTAGGAACTACAAAGGCAAATCATTCTAGTGGTTCATTAATCAAGAAGGTTAAACCATTACCTATTGAATTCCGTAGACCGTCTATCATTAGATCTTCTGGTCATACATTTGAATATGTTGGTTATGGACCAGGTAACTATTCAACTGGTCTTCCACAGGTTCAGACTAAGACACTTAGTGAAAGAGAAGAGTTCCTAGTACAGTCACAAGAAAGATCTTGTGGTACTGTTGTTTATACAGGTATGAACAATGATGGTGACTTCTTTATTGGTAACAAGAGAGTAAGTTCTGCAACTGGTACAGAGCAAACATTTGATGCTCCTATCCCTACTGTAACAGGTGAAGATCCATCAAGACTTAGTGTTGTCTTTGATGAAGTTGTTATTAAGGAAAGACTTACTGTTGAGGGTGGAACTTCTGGAACTATTCTTACTCAGTTTGACGGTCCAGTTACTTTCAGTAAGGATATTAGAACTGAAGGTAATGCAACATTTACTAAGGTAGTAAACATATCGGATACTACTCAATCAACTTCTATAACTACTGGAGCTCTTACAGTTAAAGGTGGTGTTGGAATTGGTAGTAACCTGAATGTTGGTGGTGACTTTAATGTTACTGGAACATTGAATTGTACTACTGTTGAGTTTGGTAATGTCAAGGTTGCTCAGACTGATGATAATACTATTGATACTAAAGCAGGTAATCTTAAACTAGATTCTACTACTGGAACGGTTGAAGTTAATGATAACTTGACTGTTGTTGGTGTTGCAAGTGTAACTGGTAATGTTAATTTAGGTAATGCTACTAGCGATGCAACCACAGTAGCTGGTACTCTTGCAGTTAATTCAACTACAAACTCTACCAGTAAGACTACAGGTGCTTTGACCGTAGCAGGTGGTGTTGGTATTAATAATGACCTTCACGTTGGTGGAGACATTACTGCCTTTGCATCTTCTGATAAGAGATTAAAGGATAATCTAACACCTATTGAAGATCCTCTTGCAAAAGTTCTTTCAATTAGTGGTAATACATTTAATTGGAATGGAGCATCTAAGTGGGAAGGAAAAGCAGACACAGGTGTTATCGCACAAGAAATTGAGGCATTAGGACTTCCTGGTCTTACAGACGTAAGAGATGATGGAACTAAGGCAGTTAATTATGAAAAACTTGCTGCTCTACTAATAGAAGCAGTTAAGGAACTATCAGCTAAGGTTGATACTCTAACAGATAAATAACTAAAAAATCAGTATAAATGGCGAATATCAGAAAGACCTTTAATTTCCGTAATGGAGTTCAGGTTGACGAAGACAATTTTATAGTAAATGCTAATGGTTTGGTCGGTATTGGAACTTCGGTTCCATCCGAGTTTCTTGATGTTCGTGGAACTGCTAAAGTTGTTGGACTCGTAACCGCATCAGATTTACATATATCAGGTGTTGCTACGGTTACTGAAATACAAGTAGGGGCAGCAATTACAATTGCAAGTGGAGTTATAAGTGCAACATCATTCAGAGGAGATGGTTCTAATTTAACAAGTCTTCCAACCTCACAGTGGGAAGATGTTGATGTAGGTTTAGGTTATACTTCAATATATGCTGCTGGCTCAGTGGGTGTGGGAACTACAGATCCCCGTGATACTTTCCAAGTAGGTGGTAATCCAGGAATAGCAGGGAAGAAAGGAGTAGGAATTAATACGATTGGTAATATTCGTGCATCAGGTATAATAACTGCTACAAGTTTTGTTGGTGCTATTGCTGGTCCTGTGACTGGTGATGTTACAGGTAATGTTACAGGAAATGTAACTGGTAATCTTACTGGTAATGTAACAGGTAATATAGATGGTCTTGTTAATGCAACTGGTGTATCTACATTCTCTGGTTCTAATGTATATTATACGGGTCAGTCATATAATATTCAGTGGGATAAAGCAACAAGTAAGTTTAAGTTTGATGATAATGCTCAGTGTGTATTTGGTAGTGCATCTGGTGGAGATTTAAGATTATTCCATGCAGGTGGAAATAGCACTATAAAAAATGAAACAGGTGAATTTAGACTTGCTGGTAATAACATAATCCTTCAGAATGAGGATGGTAATGAAAATTATATTGAATGTATTGACAATGGTTCAGTTAAAATATATCATGATTTTATACCTAGATTAGAAACTTCTGGAATAGGTGCGAGTGTTTATGGTTCTGCAACTATAACTGATTCTGTAGTTGTAGGTACTGGTGGAACAGTATTAACTGCTTCCAATCTAGGTAAGATAGGTATAGGAACTGGAACTGCAACAGCAGACCTTCATATTCTTAAATCACAGGGAACTAAAGTAAAGGTTAATTCTGATAGTGGTGTACCTAGTGTTGAGATTGGAATAGGATCTACAGAGAAGCAAGGTATTCTAAGATTTAATAATGAACCTAGTACATTTGATGTTGTTAATAATGATACTGGTGATTTAAATCTCGTAATAGATGGTGGAAATAATAATGGTACTGGTAACTTTAAGTGGATTGATAATACTACTGAAAGAATGAGACTGACTTACGATGGTAAGTTAGGTATTAATGAAGATGATCCAGCACATCAATTACACGTTGTTGGTACTTCTACTGTTACGAGTAATGCTTGGGTTGGTGGAAACCTTGATGTAAAGGGTAATGTATCTGTTGGTGGTACGATTACTGGAACGATAGTATTCACGGATGCTGTTGAAGCAAATATTAATAAGACTACTGGTGTATCTACTATAGGTACATTGAATATAATTAATGGTATTGGATTTAATAACAATGCTCCATTAACTAAGTTAGACTTTAGTAGTGGTACTGCTGCATTTAATTCAGTAGGTATTGGAACTACAAATCCTGGCACCAAACTTGATGTTAGAGGAAATGCTTATATAACCAATGTTGGTGTTAATACAAACGCTATTAGGTCTGACTCTAGTTATGATGTAGGTAATCTTCAAGTAGTTGATACTGCGATTGAATTATTCCAGTCTGATATTAAACTTGATACGAGTTCAAGAGTAGGATGTGGAACTGTTGGAGATATACCACAGGGTCTTGTTGACCTAAGAATAGGTGGATCTACAAACTTCTCTGGACCTTGGGTATGGTTGCCACAATTAACTACGACTCAAAGAAATAGTGAGACAACTGCTTCTGCTTCTGGTATTAGTACAGGTGCAATGATATATAATACAACTTCTGATAGAATAGAGGTATTCTTACCTTCTGCGGGTGCAGGTTCAGCTAATACTGCTTACTGGGTAGGAATTGCTACGGTTGCTTAATTAATTAATTTATTATGAAAAAAATTGTTATTATTGGGTCGGGAACGGCTGGGTTGATTGCTGCCGCAATGATGAATAGTTATTGGGGTGATAAAGTTGATATTACAATAATCTATGATGCAAGTAGAAAGAATATTGCAGTAGGAGAAAGTACAACACCTATTTTTAGATTATTATTAAGGCATTTAAAGGTAAGTACACCAGAATTAATTAAAGAACTTGGTGGAAAGGTTACAGTAAAACTGGGAGTCAATTTTAAGAATTGGATTCCTGGTAGTGAATTCTTTCATGGATTTCAAGAGGTTCCTAAAAATCCATCAATGAATAGTAGTGCTGTTTATTCTATTTTAGAGGATAAATTTAATGGTGGTTTATTATATAATGAACCTACAACTACAATTCCAGATAAACCTTTTGATGATTATGGATATGCACTTCATATTGATACGGTAGAATTTTGTAATTATATTGAAAGGAAATTATCTAGTAAAATAAATCTCGTAGATGATCTCGTAGAAGATGTAGTGGTTGAAAATGGAAATATTTCTCGTATTAGATGTAGAGATTCTGGAGAAGTCGAGGCAGATATTTTTGTTGATGCTTCTGGTTTTGGTGCGGTCTTGTTTAAGCATCTAGATCCTAAATGGAATGATATCGAGGATATTTTGCCTATTAATCGAGCAATTCCTCAACAAGTTTCATATAATTTTAAAGAAGTTCCATCTTATACTCTTGCTGAAGCAACAGAAAATGGATGGATTTGGAGAATACCAATCGGTAAAAGATATGGAACTGGGTATCTTTATTCATCGAGATTTACATCTGACGATGAAGCAAAAGAAAAATATAATAGATGGTTATTAGATAACTTTAATACTGAACTTACATCTGATCGAGTTATTAAATATAAACCAGGATATTATGATGAATTTTGGGTTGGTAATTGTATAGCAGTTGGTCTTTCTAGTGGATTTATTGAACCATTAGAAGCAACTGGAATAGAAATTATTATTAATCAAGTTCAAGAATTTATGACTATAAATTCCACATTAAAGAATCTTGAATATAATCGAGATATTATTAATAGAGGAAATAAAAGAAAATATGATGAAGTAATTGATTTTGTTGGATTGCATTATTGTACTAATAGAACTGATTCTGAATTCTGGAGATATATGACTGCTAATAAGAAAGAATGGGTCAGAAACTTTGAAGAGAAATGTAAAGAAGAATTTTTAGATACTAGAACTACAGGTAGAGAGAAAACATTCTGGGGATTAGATAGTTTTGTTCAGGTTGCTAATGGTTTGAATATGATTAGTAAAGATTCTATTCGTAACTTTATAGAGTATAAAGTCGATGGTAATGATATTCTTGATATTACTATGGGAGATTTTCAATATTTGGATAGAGAAAAGAAAAGACAACCTAGAATATCTCATAAGAGAGTATTAGATCTTATTACTAAATAGTAAAAAAGTAATCAATAATAATGGCAACAGCAGTAACAAAAGCGGGACCATATTTTGCATCAGGATCTATTTCTTTTAGTGCATTAAGAAATACTTTTCGTCTGAATAATCCTTCTGGTGCTATAAGTGCTAGTGAATTAAGAAGAAATACTGATATTACAAATAC
>MDSY01005072.1_pt1 | contig 10730 bp, 7 predicted proteins | sample 811131 | NCBI WGS metagenome assembly MDSY01 (sample SAMN05326643, study PRJNA326480) | marine metagenome | isolation source: seawater | place: Atlantic Ocean: South West | collected 2010
CAAGTTATTAAATCACCAAGAAGAATTGGTTTAAGCAGAAAAAAGAAAAGAAAATCCACAAATGCGAATAGTGCATATATGGAGTATCTTGAGGAATATGCAGAGCATTTTCCTGCTCTCGAACAACGCTTCAAAGATAGAATATCCCAGAACCAATCTAATATAATTTTTGGAGCCAAAAACTATGCTTTACTGCAAGACGTGACTTCAAAGTCTAACAACATGCCCATGGGCGCAATGATAGAATTTACTACTCAAAAAACTAATTTTGAAGATTTAACCAAAAAATTAACTAAGTCTGGCTTGACATCTATCATCATGCAAAAAGCTCTTGAGCACACGTTAGAGTTGCAAGAGAACGCCGAAACTTTTGATTCCTATTATGCTAGAACAGGGTGGACAACAGACTTTCCTAGTATGCGTGTTACAGAATATCACGCGGATCGTCCAGCTTTAATGGCAAGAGTTTTGCCAAAAGATTCTAAAATGATGAAGTCTGATGGTTTTCCATCTTTTGATTTGCTTAAACTTTTAGAAAGAATAGCAAAATCGTCTCATGAGCCCGGTATCTTAGCCGTCTTCGATATGCTCGATGATAGAGTAGACGAAGTATCTACAGTGATACATGACGGCTCAGAACTTTCTGCATTTCAAAATTTTGATGGCACTGTCGGTGCTATGAATAGTAATCAAAGAGCCAAAAAAACAAAAACAAGTCTCGCAGCTTTTATCCTGCTCGGTCAGTTAAAAAAGATGGCGAAACAAACTGAGCGCTCTTGGCAACGATTAACTGCGGGCTCTTTAGGAGAGTCACGCAACGAAATCGTTTTTTATGAAATTGAAAAGCGGCGTGTTCTCGTTACTGGTCAATCAGAGGTTATACAGCGATTCTGGGTTCCCAACTTTGAAGACCAAGAGACAATAAAGTTTTTTGATTCTCAGGTAAAGTATGATGGAACTTATAAATACACAATTCATTCTTGGGTTGCTGTGTTTGGAACAAACTACTCTTACACTGGAATGGCAGAGGATTTTGATAAAGATCCAAATGGTCGTTGGGCTTTTGGAGTATTAACAGATCCTTTTATTAAATTGATGAGATTGCCGTATAAGACGCTGGAGCCAATACAGATAAGGGATTTTCCACCTGTGCCTCCAAACGTCGATATTATACCGTATAGAGCAACTCCTGACAAGTTTATAATTAACTTTAATGCTGGAGTGGATAACTTCTTACAAAAACCACAAGCTATATTGGGTAGCGATTTTGATATATTTGATAAATGTTATCGTTCACAATACGGAGTGGAAGGCTCTCGGTTGGTGGCTATGTTTAGCGACAAACCTGAAGAGAATGCTCCGTTAAGATTTAAGTCTGATGACTTGCCAAAATTCTTTCAGGTCTTTAGGACTGAAGATTACGCCCCCAAAAAATGGGAAGATTTTTCAGATTCACTTTCTTCGCAGCTTAACGTCGAGGATGGGGAAACTTCTTCGATAGAATATGTTACGCCCAATACAGACTATTATTATATGTTTAGATCTGTGGACATACATGGTAATGTTTCTAATCCGTCACCTATTTATAAAGTTAGAATAAATGACGGACAAGGAATTTTTACAGAAGTAGAACCATATGATTTTGAGAAGGACAGAGTTTTCGATCGCTCCTTTGCCAAAAAGATAACAAAGACAGTTCAGATTACCCCGGTGTTTGAGCAGATCGTATTCAAGGATGATCGACAACCAGAAAGTAAAAAAACAATCGCGAATCAGCAGAAAATCAGACTTGGAGTCGCACAAGACTCTATTTATGGTAAGAAATTAAAATTTCGTATTACGTCGCGGAAAAGTGGAAGAAAAATAGATTTAAATGTTTCTTTTACTCATACACATAAAAAACCACAACGTGATTAGGTGCTTAAAAAAAGTAATACAACTATTTATACTTAGATGAGGAGACAAGCATGGCATTTTTAGATAATTCAGGGGATATCATCCTCGACGCAGTATTAACTGATACTGGAAGATTTAGGCTTGCTAAGGGCGATGGTAGTTTTAAAATTTCCAAATTTGCTCTTGGTGACGATGAGATTGATTACACAACATATAATTCATCACATGCATCTGGTAGTGCTTACTACGATTTAGAGATATTACAAACACCAGTTTTAGAGGCTTTTACCAATAACACATCGTTGATGAAATCTAAGTTATTGACAATTGCAAGAAACAATATTTTATATATGCCTGTTTTGCTTTTAAACGAAGTCTTCTCGACCGGAGCAGGCGGCACACAAATGAACACCGACAAGATGTTCTTGGTTACAGTTGATGAAACAACTGAGACAAATGCAACCACTGGCGCAAAGACTGCAATTGATCAATCAAGCGAAGCGGGAGTTATTCTGGGCTTTGAGACTGGCGGCTCTTACATCCGAATCGACCAAGGGCTAAATACTGCTGAGATCTCATCAGATGCAGCTTTAGACCCAGATTTGAAAGAAACACAATATATTGTAGAGATAGACAATCGCCTAGGGAGCCTTGTTTCAACGAAAGGGCAAGAAGCAACCCCATCTTTTATTGATGACGATAATGTAGCTAGCTACTATCTATCTTTAGCTAATGACGCAGATTTTGTTGAAAACCTGCCTACAGGCAGAAGTGAATTACAAGCAATTAGTGGACCGAGGGGTACAATGATTCAATTCCGAATTTTGGCGTCTCTTGAACTTAGCACTAGCACTTATTTGTTTGAACAACTTGGCGCGAAAGCTACTTATGATATCAAAGGACACTCGGGAGATCTCAATAATAGTTTTTATTATATTGATACGATGGTTCGAGTTACTGGTGCAACTACTGGATATAGAATTGATGTGCCAGTACGATTTATTAAAAGAGACACATCAGTAATGCCCTCGTAATAATTAAGGAGTAAGAAACATGGCATCAACATTTAAGACGTTTATGAACAACGATCAAATTTCTAGCAGAACTCTGCTACATGAGGCAATTCCATTAACTGGAACAATTGTCTCCGGTACTTACGGTGAGAATAACGTCAAGACATACGCTCATGGCATGTTTACTTCTTACTTTGATTATCCATACTTGAGTTCGTCGGCGAATCATATTTTGGATATCACGGCTGGGTACAGTCCTCATTCTAATTTGTCGGGCACAATTACTTCTGTTTCTCAACATTCACAGACTTCCAAAAAGATCAACATCTATAATCAAATGGCGCAGGTTTTGATGGGTCATGATATTACCGGCTCAATTAGACAATTTGACGAGGATGGAGATTTATCTGGTGGCGCAAAAATGAATGAGTGCATTTTCATAAACTTCTCCCGACTTTTGGTCAAAGACGAAATTAAAAAAGGCTCATTCACTTTGGCTCTTGGTATTGATGATACTTTTACAATTGGTGCAAACACCATGCACAAAAACAAAATTGAACTCAAAGATACTAATGCACAGAATGAATATCGAATTAATTCACCAGCAGGCGAGTACGGAATTCTTTATGCAACAGAAGCAGCCGATAATGCCAATGATAATGTCTTGAACCAAGATGATGGAACAACAAAAGCGGGTTTGATTTTCTATCAAGCAGGCGTTGCGGTTTTGACCGCTTCTGTGTTTACAGATCAAGGTTTTTCAACAACAGGTAAGAACGCGGCAGGAGGAAATGTCAATACTGCCGGAAACGGAATCTTGCATACGGACCTGAATCACACTGCCCTCAAAGGATCTGGAAACACCAGTATTACCGATATGCTAGTTAGTTCGTCTTTAAATGATATTTCCGAAGCAGTTCGCGCTCGGCTTACAAATATCGAATTCAATAACACAACAGAGCTTAATTCATCTATTTATTTCTGTCGTGTTAACAATAATGATTTCAACTATAGTGCTAATCCGACATATCTTAGTTCAAGTAAGATTGTTGTTAAGGACGTGGCAACCGATGAGCCCGTATCGTATATTACCTCAGTTGGAATGTACTCTTCAGACAACGAGCTTTTGGCAGTTGCAAAACTCTCAGAGCCACTAAAGAAGACGCCCAGTAATGAATTTACACTTAGGGTGAGGCTGGATTACTAGGTTCATCCTTCTAGAATTGGAGGACCAAAATGCCAGTTTACGAGTTTAAGAAAAACGATATACTTTATAATTCGGTTGAAGCACATCCGCATTATGAGTTTTTCTTGTATAGTGGATCGGTCTATATTAATAATTTTTCTTCATCAGCAGAGAACATTCCTAATGGATATGTTTCTCTACACGAGATGAATGTCAACCGTGACGAATCTCTCCATACGTGGGAGCCTGATACCGGAACGGGCAACAAAAGTTTAATTTATCCTTTTGTTACTAAGGACGGTTCTGGCGATGCGTTTGCTACTGTATCTACCACAAACTTTAGGTTTGGAGGGTATGGTGACGTAATCACTGGTAGTTATGTTATGACAGCCAGTATCGATAGAAAGTATATGGCTTCTGGCTCTGCTTCACCTAATCGCTCTTATATAAAGTCTTTAAGAAACACTATTGATTTCTATAAAAGAATTAGCCCAAAATACGATTTTAACAAGTATGATTATGATAACCACCCCCTTCAGCTTGTGTCAATTCCATCTATCTTTTTTGGTAGAAATATTGAGAAAGGAACTGTTAGATTAAAAGTTTATGTTACAGGCACGCTCGCTGCCGAACTACATGATGTCTACAAAAATGGAGAGCTAATTCAGGTCACAGGTTCGAGCACTGGAACATGTGAAGGAGTTGTACTTTACAATGAAGGATTTTTGATTCTTACTGGAACTAATCAAGTAGTGCAAACTGGCGACGATTATAATGTTTGCGAGATATCGGGTGGCTCTGGAGTGCAAAATTCTTTTTCATGGAGCCTGTGGGGAGAAATGGGTAGCACTAATTCTGCTTGGGGAGCTTCGACTTGTATTGCGGATGATGGCTCGAAAATACAGTCCAGTAGTTATGGATTAGAATTTAAAGGAACTAGCAGAGTTCCAACTATGACGATGTTTGCTCACGCTCCCAAGGGACAACTAAACTATTCAAACAATCATACATATCACCAAAGCGGTTCAGTTTTGATGAACATTACTGGTTCTAAAGATTATGTGGAAAACAAATACATACCTTTGAAAAATACAGTGTCAAGTTCTTATGAGAATTTTGACGCTCCTTTTCAAAAACAAACTTTTATTTCTACAATAAAAATTTATGATGAGAATCATGACTGTATTGCTATTGCAAAATTAGCAAGACCTATTAAAAAATTAGAAGAAAGGGGTTATACTTTTAAGCTGAACATGGACATTTAATGATACTCGGCTTAGATATTAGCACCAGCATAACAGGCGCAACAATTCTTGACTCCCAAGGTAAAGTTCTTTATAATAGAGCTTGGGACACGCGCAAATTCAAAAATATATTTGAGAAGGCAGAGTATGTTGAGAAACAGATTAATCAGCTTTGTAGAGACGGCTATAAGATCGAAAAGGTTTTTATCGAACAATCTCTCCAATCTTTCAGATCTGGATTCTCCTCGGCAAAAACTCTGTCAACTCTCTCTCGCTTTAATGGCATTGTCTCGTGGATGGTATATAGAAACCTTTGTCAAGAACCACAATACATAGGAGCAAGCTCTGCGAGAAAGCTCTGCGGTATAAAAGTTCCCAAGGGTAAAAAGGCAAAACAAGTTGTTTTAGATTTTTTACTTGACAACGAACCTTCTTTTGAGATAAGATATACAAAATTTGGTAATCCAACTCCCGATTCTTTTGATCGGGCGGATAGTTTAGTTATAGCGAGGGCAGGTTTCTCCACATGTCAGAAGAGCGAGAACAAATAAATATTCTATCAAGAGTGCTTGGTCACTCGTATGCTTCAGGTGGAGAGCGGCTGTATCACTGCCCCAAGTGCAAGCATCATAAAAGAAAGATGTCGGTAAATCTAGCTAAAGATAAATTTAAATGCTGGATTTGTGATTACGCTGGTCATTCGATCAGGAGAGTGGTTAAAAAATACGGATCTTTTACTGATCTACAACAATGGGATCGCCTCACTGGTGCAGTAGAGATCAGTTTGTTTGATCAGCTTTTTGGAGATGTTGCAAACGATGAAGAGATGGAGCCGGTCGACATGCCACAAGAATTTGTATCTCTCGCAAATAAAAATTTACCGATATCGTCAAGATTAGCTTTGAAATATCTTTTTGAGAGAGGCGTCACGCGCCGTGATATTTTAAGATGGAAGATTGGCTACTGCTCAGAGGGCGAATATGCAGGTCGTATAATTATACCTTCGTTTTCAGAGACTGGTGATTTAAATTTTTTTGTTGGAAGGAGCTACACTAACCATTGGCAGAAATATAATCAGCCGTCTGTTAGTCGAGACATAGTATTCAATCACTTGTATATTGATTGGGATGAGGATATTATCTTAGTAGAAGGCGTTTTTGATGCGATCGTTGCAGGACCAAATTCTATTCCAATACTAGGCTCAAGCCTTAAAGAGAACTCAAAACTTTTTCAAGAAATCGTTTCGCACGATAGCACCGTGTATGTTGCGCTTGACCCGGATGCTGAACGAAAAGCAATTCGTTTAATTAAAGACTTACTAGAATATGATGTTGAATTATACAAGATTGATATCCTTCCTTATTCTGATGTAGGTGAGATGTTTTCAACAGAGTTTGAGAAAAGAAAAGACATGGCACAACAGATGACCCAAGATGGTCTTCTAAGATACTGTGCTAGCTCAAGAGTAAAATAATTCTTGACTTTTGTTTTATGTTTGTTATAATACCAATAGACAATGGGGTTGTATATGAAGTTTGCACATATTGCTGACACACACATTCGTAATCTGAAATTTCATTATGAATATCGAGAAGTCTTCAAAAAACTATATGAGATTCTGCGAGAAGAAAAGCCAGATTACATTATTCACTGTGGTGATATTGCACATACCAAGACTCAGATCAGCCCTGAGTTTGTAGATATGTGCTCGGAGTTTCTTGGTACGCTCGCCTCGATTTCTCCTACATATATTATTTTAGGCAATCACGATGGTAATCTTAAAAACTCGAACAGACTTGATGCAATAACGCCGATTGCAGAGGCTTTAGATAATCCGAATCTATTTATATTGAAGGACTCGGGTGAGCTTCATTTGAATGATAAGTTTTGCTTGAATGTCCTGTCAGTGTTTGATAAAGATAATTGGGTAAATCCCACTGAGCCTGACAAGATTAATATTGCCCTGCATCATGGCTCAATTTCAAATTGCCAAACTGACCTTGGCTGGGTAATGGAGCACGGCGAGAATGATCTTAGCATTTTTAACAATTTCGACTTTGGCTTTCTTGGAGATATCCACAAGACCAACCAAATCCTTGACAAGAAAGGACGCATCCGCTATCCCGGTTCAACAGTCCAGCAAAACCACGGAGAGACAAACGACAAGGGTTTTCTATTATGGGACATTGTAAGTAAAGACAAGTTTACTTGTAAACATTTCCTACTTGAAAACCCTAAGCCTTTTGTCACAGTAGAATTAACTCCAAAGGGTCGTATCCCCAAGGCGACAACTATACCTGCGGGCGCACGCCTTCGTCTGGTCGCAAATAATAATCTACCACTGGATGTTATCAGAAAAGCAATTGATGTAGCAAAAAATAGATTCACTCCAGAGTCAACTACTTTTCTGAATCGAGCAGCCGGTGAGCGAGGCGACGTTGAAGATATCGCTCGTGGCTTGATTGATGAAGACCTGAGAGATCCTGCGGTACAAGAGGAACTGATTGAAGAATATCTCAAAGATTTTTGTGCCGATGAAGACACCCTAGAAAGGGTATTTCATTTAAATGGAGCATACAATAAAGTTGTCGAAGATGAAGAAGAAATTCGTCGAAATATTAACTGGAAGTTAAAATCTCTGAAGTGGGACAACCTCTTCAACTATGGCGAGGACAACTCAATTAATTTTGAAAACCTTGCAGGTATTATTGGTATCTTTGGTAAAAACTTCTCAGGCAAGTCCAGCATTATCGACAGCCTATTATATACCGTTTATAATTCAACTTCTAAAAATAGCCGCAAGAATCTTAATATCATCAATCAAAATAAGGATTGGGGCTCTGGTGAAGTAGAGATCGACATTGGTCACAATACATACGTTATCTCTAGAGAATCCGAAAAGTATGAAAAGAAACTAAAAGGCAATATAACTACTGAAGCAAAGACAGATGTAAACTTTAGAAAGATTAATCAAGCCCTTCAGGAAGAAGAATCACTAAACGGAACCACTCGAAATGAGACAGACAAAAACATTCGCAAAGTGTTTGGGACTATGGAGGATTTCTTATTTACATCGATGGCATCTCAGCTTGGTTCGCTATCGTTTATCTCAGAGGGCTCTAAACGTCGCAAGGAAATCCTTGCCAAGTTCTTGGATTTAGAAATTTTTGAAAAAAAGTTCAGGAAGGCGAATGAAGACGCTTCTGATGTAAAAGGAGCCCTGAAGTTGCTCCAAGGTAGAGACTTCGATCTAGAGGCAAAAGAATTGCGAGGAGAGCTTGCTAAAAGCGAGATTATCACCAACCGCAAACAATCGGAGTGTGCGGAACTGTCTGCGGATATTTCTTCTCTTCTTGAAAAAGTTGCAGAACTAGATAAGACAATTTCATCTATTCCTGCTGAGATTATTGATATTGATGAGATAGAGTCTAAATTAAGCAACCGCAGAGAAAGAGTCGATCGTGTCTCTGAGGAGAATGAAGAGGTCCTCGCATCAATCAGAAACTCACGCGATTTAGTTGAAAAAATAGAGGTGTTCTTGCAGTCTTTGAGCATAGAAAATTTGGAGGAGTCACAAAGGAATATTGTGTCATATACTAATCTTCTTGCTGAGAAAGCAGCAGAGATAGATAAGGCTGAAGCAGAACTTAAAAGAAATAAGCGGAAGACTAAATTGCTAGACGAGGTACCCTGTGGCGAAGAGTTCTCTCACTGCAAATTTATCAAAGATGCTTACAAAGCGAAATCCAATTTAGAATCAATTATTGAGCTTTTGGATTCTCTTAAAAAAGCAAAAGGCGAGCACGAGGGTGCGCTATCTGATCTTGAACCAGAAAAGATTGCAGATCATCTCAACAAGGCACAGCAGGTCAAGGAAAAGCTAGCCCGAACGGAGAGAGAGATTTCCCAACTTGAGTTGCAGTTTGAGAAAAATAAAACCTTGCTTCTTAAAATGGAGAACGACATTGAAAGATACGAAGAGGCACGCAAGAGCTACGAAGATAATCGCGAGGCTATTGAGAACCTTGAAGGTCTAGTTATTGAAAAGAAAAACGCTGAATCTCAAATTTCTGATTACAAGCAGAGGTATGACAAGTGTAACGAGGAAGCTCTTGGGCTATTCAAGATCAACGGATCACTTGAAGAGAAGATTAAGCACATTGAAACCGAGAAGGAGACATTTCATGACTTGGAAGATAAATACGCTGCATATGATCTATTCATGCGATGTATGCACTCTAACGGCATTTCTTATGATATTATCAAGCGCAAACTTCCTCTAATCAATGACGAGGTTTCAAAGGTGTTGGCTAATATTGTCGACTTTGAAATCTTCTTTGAGGACGACGGAAAGAAGCTAGATATTCTTATCAAGCACCCAAAGTACGAGGCGCGACCCATTGAGATGGGCTCAGGTGCGGAAAAGACAATCGCTGCCATGGCAATAAGGCTGGCACTCTTAAACGTGTCAAACTTGCCCAAGGGCGATATTTTTATTCTTGATGAACCGGGGACTGCTCTGGACGAAGAAAACATGGAAGGCTTCACCAGAATCTTGGATTTAATCAAAGCGAACTTTAAAACTGTTTTGTTGATTTCTCATCTTGACAGCTTAAAGGATATAGTAGATACTCAAATTATTATTGAAAAACAAGGAGGAATGGCACATGTCGAACACTGATAAATATCAACCAAAATATCCAGTAGGGTACGAGTATAGAGTAGGTAACACAAATTATTATATTGACAAGATCGAGAATGGCATGTATTATGAAAGATGTTCAGCCATACCCGGATACTTTGTTTCGCGGTGTGATATGTTTGACATGAATCATAATACAGAAAGAGCAGTGGCATGCGGTATAGGCTTGCCACCGCACCCAGAGTCTAAATGAACCCACAAGATAGATTTAGAGATTATAACGGGACAAAATGTTGGCAGGCACACATAAGTGATGTCAATTTGTCACAAGATCTTGAAAATGCTGGATTGACAAAACAAGAGTGCTCAAAGTTACGAACTAGTGACTTTGAGTTTTCTTATGTCTCTAGCGATCAGAAGGAACTATGTAAAGAGGTTAAGGAGTTTATCGAACGCCACGAGTGGCTCGCGAAGCTCCCTAACCGACCAACACACAGATTTACAGCGAGGCTTAAAAAAAATGGAATTCTGGCAGGCACTATTATTATGGCAACGCCCAATGCATTTTCAAACTTATTGGGAAAAGAAAACCGAGACAAAGAAAAATTAATCTCTCGTGGCGCTTGCATCTCTTGGGGTCCAAAGAATCTCGGCTCATGGTTGATTATGCAGTCAATCAAGTGGATGGTTAAGAATACTGACTTCCGGTATTTCACAGCCTATTCAGATCCAGAAGCCAAGGAGCTTGG
>MDSY01018295.1_pt1 | contig 10728 bp, 9 predicted proteins | sample 811131 | NCBI WGS metagenome assembly MDSY01 (sample SAMN05326643, study PRJNA326480) | marine metagenome | isolation source: seawater | place: Atlantic Ocean: South West | collected 2010
TACAAACCTTTGTGATGGGGGGAGCCCATCAATAACAATTAATTATTTGCAAAATTTATAATGTGCGGAATTTATTTATCAAATATTCCTTTTTCTCATAAAGAAGTCAAACATAAACTTGATAAAATTAGGTTTAGAGGCCCTGATAACTATAGCGTTATTCAGAAAGAAAAAATTTCTTTAGGACATCTGCGTCTATCAATATTAGATCTAGACAAGCGCTCTAATCAACCCTTTAACTTCAGGCATTTATCTTTAGTTTACAATGGAGAAATATACAATTTTAAGGAAATTAGAAAAAGCCTGATTGAAGAAGGATATTCTTTCGATACAACAAGCGATACCGAGGTTCTTCTTAAAGGCTACCATGCATGGGAAGAAAAAATCCTAGATCGTATAAACGGTATGTTTTCTTTTGCTGTTTATGACGAAAACAAAAAAACAGTTTTTATAGCTAGAGATCGTTTGGGAGTAAAGCCACTTTACTATTATTGGCAAAACGGAGAGCTCGAATTGTGTAGCCAGCTAGCTCCTTTAAACAAAGGTAAACTAGATCAACAGGCCATTAGCATTTATCTTCAAACGGGATATATACCCAGTCCGTTTTCGATCTACATAGGAATTAAAAAACTACCTCCTGGTCAATATGCTACTTTTAATTTACAAGAAAACAAAAAAGAAATTCACTCGTATTGGGATTTAAAAAAAGTTGAAGAAAGTGATATTTCTTATGAGGATGCCAAAGAACAATTACATGAACTTATTGTTGATGCTGTTAAAATAAGACTTCAGTCTGATGTCTCTTATGGAAGTTTTCTCTCTGGAGGAATAGATTCAGCTTTAGTTTCGTCCATAGCTAATTCCATCCAAAAAGAGAAACTGAAAACCTTTACAGTCGGTTTTGATGACAAGGAGTTCGACGAGAGCCAAGTTGCAAAACAATTCGCGACAATAATTGGATCTGATCATCATTTAATTCAAACTGCCGAAGAAGAATTACCCGCCTTATTAGACTCTTTTTTTAAAGCTTATGACGAACCCTTCGCAGATTCTTCAGCAATTCCATCCTTACTTTTGAATAAAAAAGTTAAACCGCACGTTACTGTTGCATTATCTGGAGATGGAGGAGATGAAAGTTTTTTAGGGTATAATCATTTTGAATGGGCCAGAAAAGTTTATGTGTTGTTTTTGATTCCTTTATTTTTACGTCGATTAGCAACTTACTTTATACCCTTTAAATGGATTGGTAAAAGAGCTACATCTGTTAGGAATATAATGCTAATGAACAACTTTAACGAGTTTATCGAATCAATTTTTACTGGATTTGATACGCTTTTGTTAAAAGATAAAAAAAAATGGATGAGTCATTATCACAAGTACTTATTCCTTAGTGAAAATAAGTTTCAAAAAGTTGCCGATTTGAACTTGAAATTATGGCTAGAAAACGATAGTAATGTTAAAGTAGATCGAGCAAGCATGGCTTCTTCGGTAGAAGTTAGAAGTCCTTTTTTAGATTATAGAATTGTAGAATTTGCTAGAGGCCTTCCCGTTAAGTATCGCCTATATGGATCAACAAGAAAAAGAATTCTTCGAGATATTTTATCAAATTACATACCTAAAACAGTTTTTGATCAACCCAAAAAAGGATTTTCAATACCTTTAGCTGCTTGGATAAGGGGTTCGTTTAAAGATGAATTTTCTAAGTATCTTAAAACAGATAAGCTTAATCTTATAGAAAATCTTGATATAGCTAAAATTCAAAGATTATTCGAATTGCACTTAACCAAAGATGTCGACTATTCCTCTTATCTTTGGAGAGTCTACGTTTTATCCAAATGGATTCATTTAAATAAAGAACAAAAATGAAAATTTTAATCACAGGAGCTGCTGGATTTATTGGTGCCAATCTTTGTGAGTATATGCTTGAAAAAGGATATTCAGTTGTTGGCTTAGACAACTTTGCTACGGGTCATGCCAGTAATTTAAATGACTTTAAGAATCATCCAAACTTCTCTTTTATAGAAGGAGATATTAGAAATCTAGAAACTTGTTTGGAAGCTACTCAAAATTCAGACTATGTTTTACATCAAGCAGCACTGGCATCAGTTCCTAGATCTATACAGGACCCAATAACATCCAATGAGGTTAATATAAATGGGTTTTTAAATATGCTGGAAGCAAGCAAACAAAATAATATTAAACGTTTTATTTATGCCGCGTCATCATCTACTTATGGCGATTCAAAAGCGCTGCCTAAAATTGAAAAGAACATCGGCAGGCCCTTATCTCCCTATGCCATTACTAAGTATGTAAATGAACTTTATGCAGATATTTATAGCTCAGCTTATGGGTTACAAACTATTGGCCTTCGATATTTCAACGTTTTTGGAAAAAGACAAGACCCAAATGGAGCATATGCTGCTGTAATTCCAAAATTTGTAGGTCAGTTCTTAAAGGGAGAATCTCCTCAAATTAACGGAGACGGTTCATATTCAAGAGATTTCACCTACATAGACAATGTAATTCAAATGAACCATTTGGCAATAGAAACTAAAAATTCTAGGGCAATTAATCAGGTTTATAACACGGCAGTTGGAGATCGAATTACGATTTTAGAAATGACAAAATTAATTCGTCAAGGACTTTCAAAATTTGACTCCTCTGTAGTAAAAATAGATATTAAATTTGGCCCTCACCGAAACGGAGATATTCCCCATTCACAGGCAAGCATTAAGAAAGCGAAAAACTTATTGAATTACAATCCGAGTCACAACTTCGAAAAAGGTTTGAAAGAATCCTTAACTTGGTATTATAACAATTTAAAATAATGAATAACCCTAAAATTGCAATAATCGGACTAGGCTATGTTGGCTTGCCCCTTGCTGCAGCTTTTGCATCTAAATACGAAGTGGTTGGTTTCGACATTAATACCAAAAGAATAGCAGAACTCAATAGTGGTCTTGACGCTACAAAAGAGCTGACAACAGAGCAGCTAAACAAAGTAGTCGGAACCACGTTAAAGCTTACCTCTACTTTAGAAGATATTTCTAATTGCACTACTTTTATAGTAACTGTTCCAACACCTGTAACCTCAAGTAAAATACCAGATCTAACTCCGATTATCAAAGCAACCGAATCGTTATCTATGCTTCTTAAAAAAGGCGACACGGTAGTATATGAGTCAACAGTATACCCTGGAGTAACAGAAGAAGTATGCGTTCCAATTCTGGAAGAAAAAACAGGATTGAAATTTAACGCTGATTTTTTTGTGGGGTACAGCCCAGAACGAATCAATCCAGGAGATAAAAAACATACCATCACTAAAATCACAAAAGTAGTTTCAGGTTCAACTCCTCAAACACTTAAAGACCTATCTGCTATTTACGGTTCTATCATAGAAGCAGGAATATACGAGGCACCAACCATCAAAACAGCTGAAGCCGCCAAGGTTATAGAAAATACACAAAGAGATATCAACATTGCCTTTGTGAACGAGTTGTGCATTATATTCAGTAAAATGGGGATTGACACCAACGAAGTTCTCAAAGCATCGGGGACAAAATGGAATTTTTTAAATTTTTCCCCGGGACTTGTTGGGGGTCATTGCATAGGTGTAGATCCATATTATTTGGCATATAAATCTGAACAACTAGGATATACCCCTGAAATTATTTTAGCAGGCCGAAAAATTAATGATTTTATGCCCACCTTTATTGTCAGTCAGATTTTAAAGCAGTTGCTAAAGCAAGACAAGAAGAGTCAGAATGCTAAAGCTCTAATTTTGGGTGCTACGTTCAAAGAAAATTGTCCAGATCTTAGAAACTCTAAAATTGTTGACTTGTATCAAGAGCTTGATGAATTTGGTTTCCAAGTTGATGTTTTTGATCCAGAGGCAGACGCTGATGTTTTTGTAAAAGAATACGGTTTCGAAAAATTAAAAGAACTCTCAAAAAAACAATACGATGTGATTGTTTTAGCAGTCTCACACGATAGTTTCAAGGCAATTAACCCAAAAGATTTAATTGTAAAAGAAGGTGTTGTGTTTGACGTAAAAGGGTTTTATAAAGACCCCGATTTCTTATACCTCTAATTTATTATTTTGAAAAAACTCATTCACATCATTCCGACGCTACAAAATGGAGGTGCAGAAACTGTCCTTTCTAGGCTTGTTCAGGAATTTTCTGTGAGCGTCGAGCAATACGTAATTACACTTCAAGGAGCACCTAATGACTTCCATTACTCCGAAATAATTAAGTACGCAAAGGTCATCGATCGGAAGAGTGATCCCAATACAGTTGATCAAACCATTATTAAAAACTCAGATGCACCCATTTTAGCATGGATGTATTCCGCAATCCTTTTTTCTCATAAACTCAAGCATCGCCTAAAAACTCAAAACTCAATTACTTGGAACATCCGACATTCTAGTTTTAGATGGAACCAGCTATATCAAAAGTCAGCTTTATTTGGATTTGCTGTTTTGTCTCATTTAAAAAAACCTAAAATTATTTATTGCTCGTTCAGTTCGCAACAGGTTCATGAAAGTATTTTTTCTCAAAGAAAAATAGAACCGTTATTCAAAATCGATTAGCCAAAAGAATGAAGCCGCTGTCTTTAGATTTTTTTCCAAGAGATAAACCTTTCTTACTTTATGTAGGCAGATATGATCCTGTAAAAGGCCCTGATAGATTAATTAAAATAGTCCAAGATGTTTTTAAAAAAAATAAAACACATAGTTTGACAATTGCAGGGAGCGGATGGAAAGAAACTATGATACCTCAAAATATTAGGGATAAGGTTTTTTTAGCTGGAAACGTTAGTAATGTTTGTGAACTCTATCAAAAAGCAGAAGTTCTACTCTTCACTTCCTATACAGAAGGGTATCCTAATGTATTAGTTGAAGCTGCAGTTTCTGGAACTCCTATAGTAGGCTTTCAAGCCGGAGACTCCAAATTAATTTTAGACTCTTATGATTTGGGTTTTAGCGTAAGCAACCAAAAACAATTTATGGACCGGTTAAACCGATTAATGAAAGAGTTACCTTCACAAGACCAAAAATTAAAAGCTGCTCAAAGACAATTCAAGCAATTAGACTTTTCAATTAGCGTAAATGAATATAGGGCATTTATAACACTCTAAGATTTACTATATTTACTAAGTGAAAAAGCTAATACGAATCACTACCGTTCCAGTTTCTTTAGAAAAACTGCTTAACGGACAATGGGAATTTTTTAAAAAATATTATAATTTAATTGCAGTTTCAGCAGATGGGCAAGGACTAAAAAAGTTTGAAAAAGCTTTCCAAATAAGGACATTCGGGATTCCTTTAACTCGAAAGGTTACATTATTTTCTGATATAAAAGCGCTGTGGAAGCTTTATTTTTTTTTAAGAAAAGAGCAACCATTAATTGTGCACACGCAGACTCCAAAAGCAGGATTGATAGGTATGTTAGCTGCTTTCCTTGCAAGAGTTCCAATTCGGATGCACGACGTTGTTGGTCTTCCATTGATGGAAAAAACAGGATTGAAGTACTGCCTTTTATTTTGTGTTGAAAAACTAATTTACGCTTGTGCTCATAGGATTTATCCAAACTCATTTGGTTTAAAAAAATATATGATTGATACGAAGATCTCTTCTAGTAAAAAGATGAAAGTTCTTGCAAATGGCTCATCCAATGGAGTAGATGTTTCTCATTTTTCAAAAAAGCATTTTCCGACAGAAACAAATATTGCGTTAAAAGAACGATTAAATATTGACACATATGATTTCGTTTATTTATTTATAGGTAGATTGGTAGGAGATAAAGGAATTAACGAATTGATTAGCGCTTTCACTTTACTTAGTGAAAAGGAAGAAAAAATCAAACTATTACTGGTTGGAAATTATGAAGAAAATCTAGATCCTTTACAAAAAGAAACCCTTCAAAATATAAATAACAATCCTCATATTATTTCTGTTGGGTATAAGGAAGAAGTACGTCCTTATTTAGCTATTTCATCATGCTTTGTTTTCCCAAGTTATAGAGAAGGCTTTCCTAATGCAGTTTTGGAGGCAGCATCAATGGAACTTCCATGTATAGTATCAGATATTAATGGTTCCAATGAAATAATTATAGATCAAGTCAATGGAATTATTATTCCTAAAAAGAACACAGAGTCCTTGACAAATGCTATGTTTAATATAAAAAAAGATAATAACTTAAGACAGTTTTTCATTACAAATAGTCGAAAAGGGATAGCAGAAAAATTCGAAAAAAAAATGCTTTATGAATCCTTGTTAGTTGAATATAAAGAACTAGAAGATGATTTATAAAAATATAATTAAACCAGGATTCGATTTCTGTTTTGCATTCATAATTTTATGCATTACAATGCCCATATTTTTTATTTTAGTTTTCCTTTTATTTTTACAAAACAGGGGAACTCCATTTTTTAGTCAAGTCCGACCGGGCTTTAAAGAAAAACTATTTACCATTCATAAATTCAAAACAATGCTAGACACCCGTGATGATCAAGGTATTTTATTACCAGATAATCAACGCATTACTCCTTTGGGTGAAATTATCAGAAAATTATCTTTAGACGAACTTCCACAATTTTGGAATGTACTTAAGGGAGACATGAGCTTTGTTGGTCCACGACCTTTATTACCAGAATACTTACCTTTGTACAATAAACAGCAAAAAAATAGACACAGTCTCAAGCCCGGAATAACAGGTTGGGCACAGGTAAAAGGGAGAAACATAATAAGTTGGGAGGAAAAATTCGAGTATGACCTTTGGTATATAGAAAATCAAAGTTTTATCTTAGATTTGAAAATACTGCTATTTACACTAGGTAAAATATTCAAGACTCAAGAAGTTAATGCTTCGGGTTTAAATACAATGGAGCTATTCAATGGAAACAACTAAATACATTCTTATAGGTGGAGGGGGTCATGCCCGAGTAATCTCCAGTATTATTGAAGCACAAAAGGGGGCGACTGTTATTGGTCTTTTTGATTCCAATTCAGAAGTTAAAATACTAGATGCAATTGAAAATTTTGGAACGTATACTTCTGATTCATTTCCAAATTCTCTCGCAATTATAGCTATTGGTAACAACCAGATTCGAGAAAAATTAGCTTATCAAATAACACATGATTTCGGAGTATTAGTTCATCCCACTGCGAGTATAGATCGCTTAACTTCAATCGATAAAGGAACGGTTGTTATGCACCAAGCCGTAATCCAAAGAGGAACAGCTGTTGGGAAGCATGTTATAATTAACACATCTAGTAGTATTGACCACGACTGTAAGTTAGCAGATTTTGTGCACATAGCACCTAATGTAAACCTTTGTGGAGGAGTTCATGTAGGTAAAGGAACCCTAATTGGAGCCGGTTCTGTTGTTTTACCTCAAGTAAAAATTGGCGCTAATGTGACTATAGGAGCAGGAACAGTAGTTACTAAAAATATACCAGAGGGATCAACGGTTATTGGTAATCCTGGAAAAATAATCGATTCAAATGGGGCAATCTAAAATATGGCTTTCCTCTCCTCATATGGGGACTGAGGAACTTAAAAATGTTCAAGAAGCTTTTGCAACTAATTGGGTTGCTCCAGCTGGCCCTTTTATTAATCAATTCGAAAAAAATCTTTCAGATTATACCAAAACAAAACATACGGCGGTAGTTCAGTCTGGAACAGCAGCAATACATCTAGCGCTTCGACTACTAGAAGTTTCAAAAGATGATATTGTTTTGTGCCAGTCGTTTACTTTCGTTGGATCTACGAATCCAATTACATATCAACAAGCTCAACCGGTCTTTATAGATTCAGAAAGTGAAACTTGGAACATGTGTTCTAAAGCCCTAGAAATAGCAATAGAACACTTCTTGAAACTTGATAAAAAACCAAAAGCTATCATCATTGTTCATTTATATGGAATGCCTGCTAAAATGAAAGAAATTATGGAAATCTCGGAACGATACGATATTCCTGTAGTTGAGGATGCAGCTGAGGCTCTGGGTTCTTCAATTGGTGGCAAACCCTGTAGCTCTTTTGGCGCTTTTGGGATTTTAAGTTTCAACGGGAATAAAATAATTACAACCTCTGGAGGAGGAGCGCTTCAATCTAATAATGAAAATGCAATTTCCAAAGCTCGGTTTTTAGCAACTCAAGCTAAAGATAATGCCCCCCATTATGAGCATTCTATAGCAGGATATAATTACAGAATGTCTAACATTGCGGCAGCAATTGGAGTAGGTCAACTTCAAGTTTTAGATCAACGGGTAAAGGCTCGTCGCTCCAATTATACTTTTTATGAGGATCTTTTTAAAAAGATAAAAGGGGTTAGTTTTCTTAAAGAACCAAATGGGTTTTTCTCCAATCGATGGCTAACATGTGTTGTTTTTGATCAAGATAAAAACCATAAATTAAATCCCAAGAAATTTAGACTCCATCTGGAACAAGATAACATTGAAAGTCGCCCTTTATGGAAGCCGATGCATTTACAGCCTTTATATAAAAATGAACTTTATTTTGGAGGTCAAGTTGCAGAACAGCTTTTTGAAAATGGGTTATGCTTACCTTCGGGTAGTAATTTAACGAAGCAAGAAAAAGATAGAATTCAAAATTCAATTTTTAGCTTTTTAGACCAATGATTATAAACACTTTATGTTCGATAGGATTTTCAAATATCATTATTCAAAAAAATACGCTTATGTATTAGATGGAATTTGTCTTTCATTAGCCATAGAGGTCTTACTATACCTAAACGGTTCTAATCTTATTATCCGTTCTTTTCAGGACAAAATAATTTTCATTGCATTAGCATTAGTCTGTTTAACCTTACTAAGAGCATATCGAATGTTGTTGCGTTTTACAACATTTATAGATATTGGAAAAATTACGATGGGCCTAACACTGTCTTTGGTAATTTATGCTTTTTATGTTCAAGCAAATACTAGAGCACATTTTAACTACTTGCTACTCTTATTTTATTTTAGTCTTTCTTTATTATCACTTTATAGACTAATTGTAAAATTAATTTATGCCAGAGTTTCTAAAGAACAAAAACTTACCACTACTATTCTATTTGGAGCAGGAATCAATGGATTAATGGCAAAGAGAGCCCTTGACGACAGTAATTCTGTAAATGTTATAGCCTTTGTAGACGATGATAAAACTAAAGTAGGAAGAAGCATCGAAGGAATCTCTGTATTCGCTTTAGACGAAAAGCTTAAAAAAATCGTAGAACAACGGAATATCGATCAAGTAATCATTACCACAGATAAAATTTCTCAGAAAAGGAAAAATCAAGTTTTCGAGTTTTTTAAATTGCAAGGGGTTAAAATTTTTACAGTCCCTGCGATTGATCAATGGGCTAATAGTCAAGGAATTGTTGGGAATCTGAAACCCATTATTATCGAAGATTTGTTAAAACGTGACGAAATAGATATTGACCTTCAAAAAAACGTTCGTCAATATCAGGATAAAACCATCTTAGTTACTGGAGCTGCGGGTTCAATTGGAAGTGAGATTGTACGTCAACTATTGAAATTCAAACCATATAAAATCATTTTACTTGATCAAGCCGAAACACCATTGTTTGATTTTAAAAATGAACTACTTAATAAAAAGCAGTCAACACAGCTCGAGTTTTTATTGCGTTCTGTATCCAACCTATCCTCAATTGATCAGATTTTTAAAGCACAAAAAATTGATTTTGTTTTTCACGCGGCAGCCTATAAACATGTTTACATGACAGAATCTTCACCAGCTGCAGCAGTATTGAATAATATTTTAGGGACAAAAAATGTTGTAGATACTGCAATAAAAAATAATGTTGCTCATTTTGTTATGGTCTCCACAGATAAGGCAGTTAACCCTTCTAATGTTATGGGAGCATCCAAAAGGATAGCTGAAATATATGTTGCTAATAAATCAGGATCAACTCAATCTCAGCTAATTACAACACGTTTTGGTAATGTTTTAGGATCCAATGGGTCTGTTATTCCTATTTTTAAAGAGCAAATATCCAAGGGAGGCCCAGTAACCGTTACCCATCCAGAAATCACACGCTTTTTTATGACCATAACTGAGGCCTGCCAGTTAGTTCTTGAAGCTGGAGCTTCCGGGACAGGTGGAGAAATCTATGTCTTTGATATGGGAGAGCCGGTTAAAATTATAGATCTGGCTATAAGTATGATTCGTTTATCGGGTTTGATTGAAAACCAAGACATTGAAATAGTGTATTCTGGTCTGCGTCCAGGTGAGAAGCTTTACGAAGAATTGCTTACCGATAACGAAAATTTAAAATTTTCACATAATGAATTGATCTATATTGCTCAAAAGGAAAGCTTCGATCAGAATAAAATTGAACAAATACAGCAATTAATTTCAGAAGCAGAATCAGGAAAATCTAATGAAATTTTGGTTCAACAAATGAAGAATATTGTTCCCGAATTCAAGTCAATGAATTCTTCTTATGAGTCTCTAGACTCTGATTAAGTTAGTTGGAGATTCAGCATTTAAAACCTCCGTTTATTAGTGTTGTCTTCAAGATGAGTGATTAAAAAGGCCTCATATAGATAAAAACTGTTGGAGGGTTTGGTAATCAACAATAAAACTGTAAATTTGCAGTCTTAAAATAAATAACATGTATGCAATCGTAGAGATAGCAGGGCAGCAATTTAAAGTTGCAAAAGATCAAAAAGTCTATGTACATCGTTTACAAGGTGAAGAA
>MDSY01000827.1_pt1 | contig 10726 bp, 7 predicted proteins | sample 811131 | NCBI WGS metagenome assembly MDSY01 (sample SAMN05326643, study PRJNA326480) | marine metagenome | isolation source: seawater | place: Atlantic Ocean: South West | collected 2010
AGCCGGATAGATTGGGCGTGAGCCAAATTTCATCTAACGAGGCGCTAGCCGGATAGATTGGGCGTGAGCCAAATTTCATCTAACGAGGCGCTAGCCGGATAGAAAGCAGCAAGAAAATAATTATATAATTATTTTTCATTTTTCCAGTTCGTGGGATAAAGTTTTCTCAGCTATCAAATATAGTTGTAGCTTTATTCTCATGAAAAATGCAAAGCGCTTAACAAGTTTTTTTTTATTTATGATGTTGCTTTTTAGCACATTAAATTGTGCAAATTCAAAGGATGTCGAAATCTTTCAGTTCTCGCGTATTCCACCATTTACTGTTTCCGAAATAGTTGCGCAAGACTGGGCAACTGGATTAAAACACAAGGGAGCTGTAACAAAGGTGCATGTTACTTTTGATGTCCTTGAAGAGAATATAAAAATTCTGCGTATTTACTTTGACAATAAGACACTTTTAGTGTCGAAACTAGTTGCCAAACAGAAAGAGTTTATAGCAACGTATAAGGCTTTTCATGCACGAGACATAATTATGGATATAAATCCTAAAGAGGAAGCTAAAAACAGCCCTATAAAGACCTTCCCTTTTAAGTTAGGCCCGAACGAAGCGGTAATTGAATATGCTGTCGATGGAGTAGCTGGGTTTTTTAAAGTTTCTAATGTTGTTATAAAACCGACGGCTGTTCATGCTGCATCTAATAGAGATTAGATTTCTTGTATTGACGTAACAAATTATTGAAATGTATGCAACGAGAAAGTGCCTTGGAGTGTATTATTTTCTTTTTGATCGATTTGTAAAGGATGTTGTTGCGGAACCTTAAATTCAATACTTTTACTCAATAAACCTACTCCGTATTGAGCGTTTTTAAAAAACTCTTTCAGCAAACATTTATTTACGGTTTGGCGACTGTTCTGCCGAGGGCTTTGGGTATTGTGCTAGTTCCACTTTACACTTCACAGTTAACAACATCTTCCTTTGGAATCTACGCCACCTTAATGTCGTATCTTATCCTTGGAAACGTATTGCTTTCTTACGGGATGGAAACGGCCTTCTTTCGATTTATAAACAAACATACTTCAAAAAAGGAAATTGTACAATCCACAGCCCTTACTTCTTTAACCGTATCAACCTTGCTTTTTACAGCTGGTCTTTTATGGATTAGAGAGCCTCTTTCGAATTTAATGGGCTTTAAAGGATCGTATGTTTTGTATGCAATTGGCATCCTCGCCTTAGATGCTTTGGCCATCCTCCCATTTGCCTGGCTTCGGGCTAATGAGAGGCCAATGAGGTATGCAGTTATTAAGATTTTTAGTGTCTCGGTAAACTTAGGGTTAAATCTATTTTTCTTTTTAATTCTACCTAAGCTAGCCCTTAACGACGACAGCTCTTTTTGGGGAACGATGTATTCTGAAGAAAATAAAATAGGCTATGTTTTCATTTCTAATTTAATTGCAAGCGCTCTGAGCCTGGTGGTGTTGACACCTTTGTATTTTAGAATAGGATTTAAGTTTAATTCGCTCATATGGAAACAAATGATTCGGTATGCTTTTCCAGTTTTAATTGCGGGAATGGCTTTTTCTATCAATGAGGCGTTCGATAAGATTTTACTCGCTTATTTGCTTCCACCAGATACTGCCGCATCACAAGTTGGCATTTATGCCGCCTGTTATAAACTAGGCGTTTTTATGACATTATTTGCCACTGCATTTCGTCTTGGAATCGAGCCTTTTTTCTTCAATCATGCTAAAAATGACAATGCGAAGGAAACCTATGCAACCATTACTAAGTACTTTACCATTTTTGGGTCATTTATAATGTTATTTGTAATTGTCTATCTCGACATTTTTAAGAGGCTCTTAATCAAGGATAGTGACTATTGGGCTGCAGTATCTATAGTTCCTATTATACTGTTGGCAAATTTATGTCTTGGTATATATCACAATCTTTCCGTTTGGTATAAAGTAACAGATCGCACAAAGGTTGGTGCTTACATTTCTATTGGCGGCGCAATGGTTACCCTAATTTTAAATTTTGCGTTAATTCCAAGTATCGGCTATATTGGATCTGCCGTTGCGACACTAGGTGCTTACGGATCAATGATGGTAGTATCTTATTATTTTGGAAGAAAGTATTATGCCGTTCCATACGATACTAAAAAAATTATTGGATATATGTTGCTGTCCATAGTGTTTGCAACATTTTCGTTTTACGTTTTCGACAGAAGTATAATGATAGGAACCACTTTATTATTGGTATTTTTGTTATTCATTTATTTCAATGAAAAGGAAGATATTAAAAGGATTTTGGCAAAATAACAAAATCTAGAATGCTAAGATAGCTTATGAAAGTAAAAGTAATTAATACCTCAGATCATGCTTTACCGTCTTATGAAACAATGTTTTCTGCAGGAATGGATTTACGGGCTTTTTTAGCCGAACCACAGACTCTAAAGCCATTACAACGGGCGATAATAAAAACTGGTTTGTTTATTGAATTGCCAATCGGCTATGAGGCACAAGTTAGACCTCGCAGTGGTCTTGCAGCAAAAAAGGGTGTCACTGTTTTAAATGCTCCAGGAACAATCGATGCCGATTACAGAGGCGAAATAGGAGTGATTTTGGTAAACCTGTCCAATGAAGATTTTACAATTGAAAATGGGGAGCGTATTGCGCAATTGGTAGTAGCCAAACACGAACGCGTTAATTGGGAAACAGTCGAGGTTCTCGAAGAGACCAAAAGAGGTGCTGGAGGATTTGGAAGTACGGGAGTTAAATAGGCTGTCACTGTATTCGGGGGTATAAAGAAAAATAAGTAGTAACGAATAAAAAAACACCCAATTAAGGGTTCATATATATGAAAATAATTGTACCAATGGCTGGCCGAGGATCTCGTCTAAGACCGCATAGTTTAACAGTGCCGAAACCATTAATTCCAGTTGCTGGAAAACCAATTGTTCATCGTCTAGTAGAGGATATTGTAAAGGTGTTAAACCAAGATATTGAAGAAATTGCGTTTATTCTCGGAGATCCTGCTTTCTTTGGAGATGACGTAGTTAAAAGTTTAGAGGAGCTGGCGCAAGGTTTAGGGGCCAAGGGAAGTATTTATAGACAATTAGACCCAAAAGGCACTGGACATGCAATTATGTGTGCCGAACCATCACTTTCGGGGCCGGCTGTAATCGCATATGCAGATACACTTATACGGGCAGATTTTAATTTAGATAAAGAGGCCGATAGTGTTATCTGGACAAAAAAAGTAGCTAATCCAGAGGCCTATGGTGTTGTAAACTTAAACAGTCAGCAGCAAATTACTGAGCTTGTCGAAAAGCCAGAAGAATTTGTGAGTGACCAAGCCGTTATAGGTATTTATTATTTTAAAGAAGTGGCCGATTTAAAGAAGGAGCTGCAATTTGTTTTGGAAAATAATATTATAAATGGTGGAGAATATCAAATTAATGACGGGATTAAGCGAATGATGCGAGATGGAAAAATATTTAAAACGGGAGCTGTCACAGAATGGATGGACTGCGGAAACAAAGAAATTACCATTCAAACCAATCGAAGGATGCTGGGCTTTTTAGCTGAAAGCGGCGAACCACTCGTCGCAGATAGCGCAATGTTGGAAAACTCAAAAATAATCCCGCCTTGCTTTATCGGGAAAGGTGTAAGACTAAAAAATAGTACAATTGGACCTCATGCTTCCATCGGTGAAGGAACGGTAATTGAAAATAGTACTGTTAAAAACAGTATTATTCAAACGCAGGCATTGATTAAAAATGCTACTTTAGACAACGCTATGATTGGCAACCATGCTGTTTTTAATGGAGATTTTACCAATGTTAGCATTGGGGATTATTCAATGTTAACTTAGGAGGCAACTATGCAATTAAACTATTCTTATTTGTTTATTCTCTTATTTGGAGGGCTTTTTTTCCCGAGGCAAGTAATGGCACAAAAAATACAGAGTCCCACAGATGACCTAGGTAATGTAAGTGATGCATTTCAGGAGAACTTTTTTGAAGCGCTCAAACAAAAAGGAATTGAAAATTATGAATTGGCTCTGGTAGCATTGAAAAAAGCTGAGGGGACTGTAAAAGATAATCCAGATATTTCGGCCGCATTGTTTTTCGAAAGAGCCAAGAACCTATCAAAATTGAAACGATTTGAGGAAGCAGAGGTAAATTATAAAAAAGTGCTTCGAGTGCGAGAAAACCAATTTGATGTCATGGAATCACTCTATGATCTCTATCATAAACAGAAGAACTATGAGGCGGCAATTCCGTTGGTTATAAAATTGGCAAAAATCGACAGTGATTACAAAGAAGACCTTGCTAATTTGTATTCAAGAACGAAGCAATTTGATGAGTCATTGCTAGTACTTGATGAATTGGATGAAATCTATGGGAATAGTGATTATCGAGATGCATTGCGAGCCCAAATTTATAGACAAACTGGTAATTCCTCAGGTCAAATTGAACGATTAGAGGACAATATTGGCTCAAACCCTAAAAAGGAAAAGGACTATCTAAATCTAATTTACCTCTATAGTGAGCAGGGAAAGAATCAAAAAGCTTTTGATACGGCTAAAGAATTACTCAAAAATAATCCTAAATCTCAATTGGTTCATTTGGCCCTGTACAAGTTTTATTTGTCAGGCGGACAGACAGAGGCAGCTTTAAGCTCCATGAAAATTGTTTTTCTGTCCCAAGAAATTGACATTAAATCCAAGTATAAAGTATTGGGAGATTTTATTCAATTTGTCAATGAAAATCAAAGCTACGAAGCAGAATTGACATCGCTAGTAAATTTGTTTGCAGATAACAACGAAGGGGAGGTTTATGAAAAACTAGGAGATTATTATTTCTCTAAAAATCAAAAAGAAGAGGCATTAGTGCTTTACGAAAAAGGTATTTCTTTAGACCAAGACAACTATAGGTTGCTTAAAGTAACGTTGTTACTTCAAATAGAATTCAAAAAACATGAACATGCGGCAAAATTGAGTAGTGCGGCTTTGGAAATTTTCCCCGCTCAGGCCTTCGTTTATTTGCTTAATGGCATGGCGAACAATGCACTCCAAAAATACGATTTAGCCGTTGAGTCCTTAGAGTTAGGTGTGGATTACTTGATAGACGATAAAAAGATGGAACTTGAATTCTACGAGCAACTAGTAATTGCATACAGATTTAAAGGAGAGATTGATAATGCCAATTTGTTTGAAAAAAAAGCGTTAGAAATAAAAAGCTCTAACTAATATAATGAAGCGCAACCCCCTATTTATTATTTGTATTCTTCTTTTATTAGCCTCCTGTGGAGGTTCGAAAACGACAATAGGGAAAAACAACTTGTCTATTAACGACATTATCAAAAACCATAATACTACGGCCCCTAATTTTAAAACGTTTGCTGGGCGTGTTCAAGTAGTTTATCAAGACGATAAAAACAAGCAGACTATTACAGCAAGTATACGAATTGAAAAAGACAAGACGATATGGATCAAAGCTTCTATTTTAGGCATCACCTTAGCGAAGGTTTTAATTACCCCAGAAGGGGTAAGCTATTATGAAAGCATTTCAAAAACTTATTTTGAGGGAAATTATTCTTTTTTAAGTGAACTATTGGGAACCGAAATCAATTTCAAAAGAGCACAAGATATATTGTTGGGCCAATCAATAGTTACATTAGACTCTTCAAGCTATAACGCTGAATTAATTGAAGATGAGCTTAAGCTCAGGCCAAAAACGGAAACAAAGAATTTCATATACACAATTATACTGAATACCAATAACTACAGGCTTGGTTCGGAAAGAATTTCACAAACAGAAAACAATAGAATTCTAAATATACGGTATGATGATTACCGTCTTATTGAAGAAACATATTATCCTTCAATAATTGACATAAATGCGTTAGAAAAAGGGTCAAGGACTTCAATAGGTCTTAAGTTCAAAAAAATAGATCTTAATGTAAATTTAAGTTTTCCGTTTAAAATTCCAAATGGATATAAAGAAATTCAGTTGAAATAAATGAATACGTTTTTTAAATATATTTTTCTCAGCATTTGTTGCTTTACTATTTCAGTTAGTAATGCCCAGCCAGACAAACAAAAAGAACTTGAAAATAGTCGAATAAAGATTATACAGGAAATTGAAAAAATTAATGCTTTACTGTTTAAAACAAGTGGGCAAAAGAAGTCACTATTAACGCAAGTAGAGGATATCTCCCAACGAATTTCTGTACAAGAAAATTTAATAAAAGTTACCAACCAACAAGCGAATTTGTTAACCCGAAACATCAACGATAATCTTCAGAAAATCGAACAGTTACGCGATGAGTTGAGAGAGTTAAAAGACGATTATGCAGCGATGATTAGCAAGTCTTATAAGAGTAAATCGCAACAAAGTAGAATTATGTTTTTGTTTTCGTCAGAAAATTTCTTGCAAGCATACAAACGTCTTCAATACATGAAGCAATATGCACGACAACGCAAAAAGCAAGGAGAAGGAATTAAAGAGAAGGCGAGCTTACTTCAGCAATTGAATATGGATCTCATTGCTCAAAAAAAGAAGAAGAAGGTACTTATTGTTGAAAATGAGCAGGCTAAAAGTGAACTGCAGAAAGAAAAGAGAGATCAAGAAATTCTAGTTGCATCGCTGCGAAAAGATGAAGGAAAGTTTTCTTCACAAATCAAAAAGAAAGAAAGACAAGCTGCGGCGATCGAAAAGAAAATCGAGAAATTAATCAAAGAGGCAATTGCAAAATCCAATAGAGAGGCTGCTAAAAAAGCTTCTAAGAAGTCAACTAAATCTAAAACACTAGCGCTAACACCTGAAGCCAAATTATTAGCAGCAAGCTTCACGAGCAATAAGGGAAAGTTAATTTGGCCTGTTCAGAGAGGTATTGTATCTCAAAGTTTTGGATCACATAGGCATCCACAATTCCCAAATGTTACTACCAACAACAATGGGGTAGAGATTACTACCGAAGCAAATGCGCAGGCTCGGGCCGTTTTCGATGGTCAAGTAATGCAGATTCAACAAATTAAGGGTGCAAATCAAGCGGTTTTCATAAGACATGGTAACTACATTACCATTTATGGAAATTTGGCTACAGTGTCGGTAAAAAAAGGTGACAAGGTCTCCTCCAAACAAAACATTGGTACCATTTATAAGAATCCTCTAAATGAGAAGACAATTTTAAAGTTTTATCTCTATAAGAATTCATTAAAAATGAATCCAGCAGATTGGATTTATAAGATGTGATGGTTTTAAATAAAAAAGGGGCTCATAAGCCCCCCTTTTTTATTTAAAAACCATATCCCTTCTGTCTATTTTACAAGCAGCTTTTTCGATACTTTCACTCCGTCGACATCAATGGTTATAAAATAGAGCCCTGTAGTCAAGGTAGAAACATCTATGCTATAGGTGCTTGCGCTATTTATGTTCGCTTCCAACGATTGCAGTACTTGCCCAAGGCTGTTTGCTACTTGAATTTTCATTCCACCATAGGTCGGGTCATTTAAAGTAATATTCACCTCATTTACTGCAGGGTTTGGATATATTGATATGGCGTTGTTAAGTTTATTTTCCAATATTCCAAGAACACCAACAACGCTTATATTGTCAATAAACGTACTGTTTCCATAGCCATTGATATTTACAAATCTAAACATCACATTTTCACCGAAAAAGGCATTTAGGTCAATCTGCTCGTTTCTCCATTCATTTCCGGATGCAGGAGACCAATTGGAAGTAACATAACCGGGAACCGTAGACAGGTCTAAATCTGTTTTGTCATAAATTACAGTGTAAGTTGCTCCGCAGTCTATAGAAGCCTCGACCCGCATTCCGTCAAATAAGGCAGAAGAGTATTGTGCCTTGGCTAAATCAAATGTTAAAACTCCTGATGTTGCATTTGTCAGATCAAATATTTCTGTGACAAACAGATCCAACTCATTTGGAGCATTATAGGTGTAATTGTCAATAAATGAAGTAACTGAAGTGTTGCCATTGCTGCCGGTTACCCCAGAACGTTCTACCCAAGTAGCGCTATTATCCCCATTTTCGATAGTCCAGGCTGGAGGTGGAAATCCAGTCGTTTCAAAATCTGCGAAGAAATCAAGCGCTGTAGCTTCGGTAACACCGTAGAAAGAAAGACCTGCCAAATCATTGCTGCTGTTTTCATCTCCAGGACTGTCAATAGAGGCATTTAAAGTATAACTTCCTGAAGTAAGAAGGGTAAGAGGAGTTGTAAAGCTATAGGCAACTTGTTGCCCGGATGCCAATGTTCCGCTAAATGTTTCTTGAACTTCAGGTTCGCTGTCAAGTTGATACGATACAGTGAAATTACTTTGTGGATCAATACCCGAGTTCCTAAAAGTAGCCTCAATGATGACTTCCGACCCACCCGCACAAACTAGTGCAAAATCACTTAATGAGTTGTCTATTGAGACAGTGGCTAGATCATTCGATAATGAGCAATTCAGGAGGCCTCCCGGGTGATAAACGGCTATCGTTCGTCTGCTAATCCAACCTTGGGTATCATTTCGTGCAACAACAGCCGCCCAAATTGGTTCGCCTGGATTCGTTATAGGAATAGCGATGCTAGAAGAGGTGCTGCTAGCTACTAAATCCATATTGGTGCTTCCCAGCATGAAAAAATCATACGATTCAGCATCTGTTACTTCTGTCCATACAAATGTTGCTACGGTTGGGCATAGCTGCGAAAGTTCTATATTCGAGGGTAAGTTAGCAATCGAAAAGCCTTCATCACTTGTGTCAGAGAATGCACCACTTGTAATCCTGATTAGCGCTTCTCCCGAAACTGTGCTTGGAACTTGCCATCCATAATTCGTAACATCACTATTGACGGTAGTTATGGTATTCCAAGACATACCATTGTCTATCGAATATTCTAAATCGAAATCTGCCACGGTATTTATGGCATCCCAGTGAATTGACTCTGTCTCACCTGGGACAAAACGTTCGCCCGCATTAGGATAGGTTAACGTTAGGTTTTCGGTAATAATCTCATAAACAACAAAGTATTCTTGCGGTCCAACAGGGATGTTAAAGCCTGTAATCTCTAAGTCGTAATTTCCAGCAGCTGGATTATTTAGAAGAACTTGTTCGACATTATTTAGATGATCCTCTCCGTTTGTTGCAGGCAAATCTAATGTGCTCGGGTTTGGTGTTTCATCCAAAATCCAAGGCAAATAAGTGCTATTAGATGGATCTGTAACGGTAAGGTCAAGGTCATTTACCAAAGCTGGATTTGCTCCAGGCGAAGAAGGAGTGTCGCTCCAATAAACCATAAACCGCACTTGTGTTGTGCCTGAAGGAACATTTATGCTATGATTGTTGGTTACGCCTTGTGTTATATTATCAGATAAATACCGCCCATCCTCAATGAGCATACCTGCTCTTAAACCATTTACAATACCCCAACCAAACTTATAGTCTGGTCCAATATTTCCTGCTTCATTTGCCGTATTGAGTAAGGTTGCTTTTATAAGTGCCGATTGCGGTAGGGCTCCACCATTTGCATCAGCATAGGCTTCGTATAATTGAGCTGATATTCCTGCGATACCCGGTGCTGCTCCGGAGGTTCCCCCAAAAGATTGGTACTGATTATTTTCTGTTGTAGAGTTTTGATTTTGACCGTTTGCAGCAATGTCTGGTTTTATTCTACCATCATGCGCTGGTCCTCTACTACTTGAGTTTACTAAAGACCCATCAAAAAATACGTTTGCGGTGGCAATTACGTTCTTCCCTTGCTTGTGTCCACCCGTAATATTGCCCCATTGATCTCCAGCGCCATATCCACAGTTGTTGTTATTTGAATTACCCGCAGAAAATACGTGCAACAAGCTCGGGATGTCTTTTGTTTGTGTGTCTACGGTCCTAGTAATGCTTGTATACCCGTCATTACATCCATTACTGTAGGATGAATTGGTGATTTGAACATCACCAGTTGAGATAAGGCCTACGGTTTCTGAGTCTAAAAAATTTGATTGATAATTTACGACGTATAGGTTAGACTCAGCTGCCATCCCTCTCATTTTTGGATCGAGATTACCAGCACCAGCCATAATTCCTGAGACACCATCACCATGCGTTCCGCCGCCTCCAGATGAGGTCGTATTGTCTATTCTACCTTGAAAATCAATATGCGGGCCCACAAGACCATCATCACGGCAAAGAACACCAATACCGGAACCGGTATAGTTTCGGCCAGCAGCATTTTGAGTGTCCAATCCATTTGATCTGTGCAGACTCCTTCCTCTTGTATCGTCTGGTATAGACGGCGCTGCAATTAATTCGATCCACTTCACATAAGGTGCGTTTGAAAGAGCTTCTAAACAGTTGTTGGGAATGGATAAGTCGATATTATTTGATCCTTTGTATTGCTGAACCACAGTTATTTGATGGTTTGCCAGTTCACTAATGACATATTCGGAACTTATATCACGGTGGTATTGAAGCGTTACCAATATGTTTTCTCCATCTAAAGCCCAAGCATCGTAATTACCGTTTTTTAAGGCTGAGGACAATTTATAAGCTCCTAAGACGGGTTGAACTCCTCTTACACCGTTTGCCTGAAGAAACGCTACCGAAGTAGTTTGAGGAAACTTAAACAAATACGCCTTGTTAGGAATATAATCTATAAGTTCAAGTCTTTCCGATTTAAAAAGGTCTTGTATTGCTTGGTTTGGAGTTTCATAAAACTG
>MDSY01123594.1_pt1 | contig 10726 bp, 7 predicted proteins | sample 811131 | NCBI WGS metagenome assembly MDSY01 (sample SAMN05326643, study PRJNA326480) | marine metagenome | isolation source: seawater | place: Atlantic Ocean: South West | collected 2010
CTTTTGTAAAGTTAATAGCCTCTCGGTGCAAATCAAAGCGAGAGAAACATATATTTGGGATTAGATGAATAAAAAATTAAAACTTTGGGAGCTCGACCGCAAAACACCGGAGGAGTTTCGGAGCCAAAAGAAGTTTCCCATTGTAATTATTCTTGATGACATTCGATCCTTAAACAATGTCGGTTCATTTTTTAGAACTGCCGACTCCTTTAATATTGAGCAGGTTGTTTTAACTGGTATTACTGCTTGTCCGCCGCACAAAGACATTAGAAAAACAGCGCTAGGCGCGACAGAAACAGTACGCTGGAAATACGCAGAAAATATTATTGATGAGGTAAAAGTCTTAAAGACAGAAGGCTACACCGTCTGTGCCGTTGAACAAACAGAGAAAACTACATTTTTGCAGAATGTTCATGGGTTTGATGTCAAGCCATATGTTTTGATTTTTGGAAACGAGGTCAATGGGGTTAGGCAAGACCTTGTGGATTTTGCGGATTGCGTAATTGAGATTCCACAATTCGGAACCAAGCATAGTCTGAACGTCAGTGTTTGCGCGGGAATTGTACTTTGGGAATTTTGTAAAAAATTCATAGAATGAAGCAAATATTATTTCTTCTTCTGCTTCAGGCCACACTTGTTTCTGCCCAGTCAAAAAATATTGCACTTCTGGACAATTGGCAGGATACTAGCCTAATCAGCAATTCAAGCCAGGTGCGCTACAGCGGTGTTTGGACCTTTTCAAAAGGAACTGAGGAATATGCCGTAGTTGGTACAACGGAGGGAGCCTCTTTTTTGCGGCTTTTGGAAAATAATGAAGTCTCATTCATTGATGATGTTGACGGAAAGTATGTTTCTACTCAGGCAATCACTAGAGAATACAGGAGCTATCAAAACTACATTTATGCGATTGGTGATGAAGGAGATGGAAGTCTTCAAATTATTGATGTTTCTTACCTGCCTGATTCTGTTGTGCTTGTCAATGATATTCAGGACGAGCGCGTTGGGAAGGCACATACGATTCACATTGATTCAGTTAACGCATTACTTTATTTATGCTCGGTGACACCCATTGTGAATGGTCAAGCTTTAGGCCTAATCCCACTCCGTGTTTTTTCTTTAGAAGACCCACTTGAACCTCTTTTATTGTGGGAGGGATTTGATGACCTTGCCGAGGTGCATGATATGGAATTAAGGGATGAAATTGCAATCTTAAACTGTGGCTTTGACGGCATCAGAGTCTATGATTTTTCAACCCCAGCTGCTCCGATTTATTTATCGAATCTTGAATTTTACCAGAATCAGGGCTACAATCATCAAGGAAGCCTTAGTCCAGACATGAGCACCTATGTCTTTGCCGATGAGACACCGGGAACGCGCATCAAGAAGTGTGCCTTTTCCTCGAATTATGACCTACAAATACAGCATAACTTTGGCGCACCGGATTCACCATATCCTAAGACACCTCATAATATTTACATCACGAATAACCTTGCCTATGTGGCTTATTACAATGATGGCTTAAAGATCTATGATTTGCGTAACAACCCCCCTCTAGAAATCGCGGCTTATGATACGCATATTGACCTTCCAGGAAATACTTTTTCCATGTGGGGAGCATGGGGAATTAGTGCGGATCTACCAAGTAAACGAGTTGTGGTTTCTGACCGCATTTCAGGGTTATTTCTTTTTGATTTTGACCAAGATTTATTTGAAACAGCAGCGCCTTCTGATGCGCTACAGGTATACCCAAACCCGATTGAGTCGGGCGCTAAAGTGGTTGTTCGCCTGCCCGAAGGAAGCGCTTCTTCTTTAAGTGTAAGAGTCCTTTCTTCAACCGGCGCGATTGTTCATCAAATCAATATTGAGGCCCAGACCTATGTTGCTTTTGAATTACCGTTGGCGGCAGGTTCTTACACGCTAGAGGCTGCATACTCCAATTCTAATGAGGGTAAAAATTACAGAAAAAAGATAGTTATAATTTAGTGGTTGTGAGGCCAGTGCTCTTTTACAATTACTCTGGACCAAGACTTGAAGCTTATTTTTGTTAACTTCGTTAGGCTAACAAGGTCTATGGTTCAATGCAATATTCAGAAGATTACGATTATATTTTCATTGGTTTAGGAGCAAGCTCTTGTATTCTTATTCATGAGTTGGATAGAAAGAACATGTTGTCTGATAAAAAGATACTTATTCTTGACCCTTCTGAAAAATTAGAAAACGATAAAACGTATTGCTTTTGGTCCAAAGAATCGGATAATATCACGAAAGACTTTGCACCCTTAGCCTCTCATAGTTGGTCAAAAATAAGAATTGATAATCTTGATGCTCAACAAATTGGAGACTTGAAATACTACCATATCAAGAGTATCGATCTGTACAATTCAGCCAAGAAAATATTATTAAACTATGATGCTGAAGTCAAAAAAGAAACGGTTGAAGAAATAGCCTCAGTTAATGAAACGATTGTCATCTCCACTAAAGGAGATTACAGGGGAGAAAGAATTTTTGATTCACGTCCTCCAATGATTCATAAGAAATTATCTAAGGATCAAAATATTTTACAGTCTTTTGTGGGGTATAAAATCAAGCTTAAAAACAAAGGATTTAATCCAGAGGTATGTACGCTGATGGATTTTAATGTTCAACAGCAAGGACACACACAATTTTTCTATGTCTTACCGTTTTCTGACTCCACAGCTTTAGTAGAGTTAACTCGTTTTGGTATAGAGCCGATATCGGAAAGCGAATCTAAAGCCATTATTGACGACTATATTTGTAAAAAATTCGGTCCATACAATCTTGTTGAAATTGAGCTAGGTGTTGTACCTATGTACATGGATTTAAGTCCTCCTAAATTAATTGAAGGGGTAACTAATATTGGCACTAGAGCAAATAAAGTGAAGCCGAGCACTGGTTACGCTTTCAAGAACATGTACACACATGCCAAAGCAATTGTGAATAAAACAGAGGTGAGTAAAACCACCGCTAGGTTTCGGTTTTATGACCGCCTACTCATCTTAATTTTAGCCCTTTGGCCTAAGCGCGGAAAGCCTATTTTTCAGCAGTTATTCCGTGCCAGAGATACAGCATTTGTACTGAAGTTTCTCGACGAAAAGACAAGCGTTTGGGATGATGCTAAGATGTTTTACAAGCTGCCGATAGGCATATTTTTACGTTCCTTCTTGGTTTTGTTCATTAGGAAGTTCGGATCAATTCTATTATTGTTTACGCCAATACTTTTATATTTTATTCTTGAAGCCTTCTTTGCTTCAGCGACGGAGGTTATAATGTATTCAGTATTGGTAGTTGGCCTTTTTGTAGTTGGAATACCGCACGGTGCCATGGACCATATGACAGAAGCTTTGTCTAAAAGTAAACGTATAACCGCACCTTTCGTTTTGAAGTATCTTGCTTTAATGGCAATTGTTTATCTACTTTGGTTGTTTTCGCCGAGCATCGCCTTGTTCAGCTTTTTGTTGTATTCAGCTTGGCATTTTGGAGAAACAGATACGGAGGAGTGGGGGATTCAATCTCCATTTATTGGTTTACTTTGGGGAGCTTTATTTTTCGTTGGTCTGTTTTCTTCTCACGTTGTGGAGCTACAGAATGTGCTTTTGCTTTTAGACGTACAAGGTCTGGACCTTTCTCTTGATTATTCGCTTTCCTTTGTTATTTCGCTATGCGTTTCTTCCCTATTAGCTTTAATTTTTAGACGTATTCAGTGGTTGGCGTTAGTCTTATTTTTGGTCTTGAGTCAATGGGTTCCGTTGGTGATTTCTTTTGGCATTTATTTTATTTTTCACCACAGCTTTAAAGGTTGGTCCCACTTAAGGGAATCTCTTGGTCAAAACAACCTCACACTCTTTAAAAACGCACTTCCTTTTAATATTGGTGCTTTTGTATTATTCTTGTTTTTCTTTCTTAACCCTCAGGGATCACTTGAAACCAATACATCTTTGTTCTTTGTATTTATATCATGCATTAGCTTCCCGCACATCTTTTGTATGCATCGGTTTTATGCCCTGAGAAAAAAAATGTAAAAACCTTAGAGAGGTTTTACCAATAACTGATCACCTTCCTTAGATACCTTTGAAAGGCTTTTCTTTGATAAACCCTTCATGGCAACATCCCAAGCTTTGTTACTTAATTCAAACTTTGACTTTAGTATCGCTAGCTCTATGACCTCGTGTTTTTTTAGCTCATCTAATACGAGTTTCTCATTATCAGTTAGCTCTACGGTAACCATCTTTTTTTCCGGGCGCATTTGCGGAAAGAACAAGACCTCTTGAATAGATGAATTATTGGTTAAAAACATACAAAGCCGGTCTATTCCAATTCCCATACCTGAGGTTGGTGGCATTCCGTATTCGAGAGACTTGACAAAGTCTTGGTCAATGAACATGGCTTCATCATCTCCTTTTTCAGCAAGTCTAACCTGCTCTTCAAAACGCTCTTTTTGGTCAATGGGATCATTTAGCTCAGTATAGGCATTGGCAAGCTCTTTTCCGTTGACCATTAATTCAAACCGCTCTGTTAATTCTGGGTTGTCGCGGTGCTTTTTACATAACGGTGACATTTCAACAGGGTAGTCCGTTATAAAGGTTGGTTGAATATAAAGATGTTCGCATTTTTCACCAAAAATCTCATCGATGAGTTTCCCTTTACCCATGCTTGGATCGGTTTCAACACTTAATGTTTTGCAGGTTTCTCGCAGTTCATTTTCATCCATCTTGGAGATATCAATACCTGTGTTTTCTTTAATAGAATCAATCATTGATATTCTTTTAAAGGGTCTCTTGAAGCTCACCTTGTTTTCCCCTATTTGCACATCGGTGGTACCCAAAACATCAGTGCAAATTGTTTCAAGCATTTCCTCTGTAAAATCCATCATCCACTTATAATCCTTATAAGCAACATAAATCTCCATTTGGGTAAATTCAGGATTGTGCGTTCTATCCATCCCCTCATTTCTGAAGTCTTTTGCAAACTCATACACCCCGTCAAATCCACCAACAATAAGACGCTTTAAATAAAGCTCATTTGCTATACGTAGGTAGAGTGGAATATCCAAGGCATTATGATGTGTGATAAAAGGCCGCGCCGCCGCGCCGCCCGGAATAGATTGTAGGATAGGTGTTTCTACCTCCAGATATTCTTTACCATTCAAAAAATTTCGCATTGAAGAAATAATTTTCGAACGCTTGATAAATGTTTCTTTAACATGAGGGTTGACGACTAAATCAACGTATCGCTGTCTATATCTTGTTTCAGGGTCAGTTAATGCATCGTAAATGTTTCCATCCGTGTCAGTTTTTGGCATTGGCAGTGGTCGAATTGACTTACTTAATAATGTAAGCTCTTTTGCACTGATTGAGATTTCTCCAACCTGAGTTTTAAAAAGAGTTCCTTTGATACCGATAAAATCTCCAAGGTCGAGTAGCTTTTTGAAGACATCATTGTACAATGATTTGTCCTCTTCGGGACTAATCTCGTCTCTGTTGACATATATTTGAATGCGCCCCTCTGAATCTTGTAGCTCCGCAAAAGATGCTTTACCCATTATTCTTCTGCTCATCATTCTTCCTGCAACGCAGACCTCTTTGCCTTCTTCATAGTTTTCGAGAAGCGCTTTAGAAAGAGCATTTACAGGATAGAGTGCAGCTGGAAACGGCTCAATGTTTAACATTCTAAGCTTTTTCAGAGATTCGCGCCTCTGAATTTCTTGTTCTGACAGTTCTTGTTGGCTCATGAGCATTTATTCATTATAAAGTGCAAAGATAAAGGAAAACCCGATTTTATGAAGGGTTCTTTGGACTTATCAGTTTGTCTTTTCGGAACGCGCCAATAGTCGGTTCAATTCTAGGAACTCTTCTTCGGTGAATTCTCGCCACTTTCCGATTGGAAGATCTAGCTCAATATTCATAATCCTGACCCTTTGTAGTTTAGTTACGCGATAGTCTAGATACTCGCACATGCGCCTAATTTGTCTATTTAGGCCCTGTGTTAGCACAATACTAAATTCATTTTGTCCAAGCTTTTTTACTTTACATGGCTTTGTGGTTGTGTCCAAAATTGGAACCCCTGAGGACATACGCTTAATGAAAGTAGCGTTTACAGGTCTATTCACCCGAACAATATATTCCTTTTCATGACCGTTTCGGGCTCTTAATATTTTGTTCACTATATCTCCATCGTCAGTTAAGAAAATCAAACCTTCACTCGGCTTATCCAATCTGCCAATGGGAAATATGCGCTTGGGATAATTGATGTAATCAATAATGTTGTCTTTTTCTACTCTTGTATCGGTGGTGCACACAATCCCTATCGGTTTATTAAAGATAAGGTATACAGGTTTATCTTGTTTTTGAGAAACTGACTTTCCATCGACCTCTACCGAATCATTTTCTTGGACCTTGGTGCCAAGCTCGGGATGCGTTCCATTCAGTGTTACTCTACCTTGCTCTATAAGCTTATCCGCTTCGCGCCTTGAGCAATAACCAACCTCGCTTAAGTATTTATTGAGTCGGACAGGAAAATTATGATTTGATGGCATTTCCCAAAGATAGATAAAAGGTTTGCTTTAGAATCAAATGTATAGGCACAAAAAAAGGGGGCAGAGCCCCCTGAATCTGTATGAATTATGTCAATTATTTTTTGAAAAACTTACTGCTTAAAGAACCGTTCTCGTTGTTCAATCGAAGCGTGTACATTCCATTCTCTAAATTTGATACAACAATACTTTGGCTTGAAGTTGACCCCTCAGAAACAACCTGACCTAAATTATTCACAATAGAATAGCTGTAACTTTCATTACCGTCAAATTGAATTGTATTTACAGCTGGGTTTGGATAAATGTTTACCACTAAATCAGTAGCTTCGTCTATTCCGGCACTCGGCGGTAACAAGACTCCATCAATAATATGTACAACTCCATTATCTGCAAGCACGTCTGCTGTTGTTACTGTCGCGTCGTTGATCATAACACCATTACTTAGGTCCACTGTAATGTCGCTTCCATTTAATGTCGCAACCGGTCCATCCACTAACATATCTGATGTTACTGGTGCACCGACTACATGGTACAACAACACCTCTGCCAGATAAGGAAGTGCTAAAATGCCTGCTAAGTCTGTATCTAAAGCAGTAGCAAGCGCATCGAATGCATCATTGGTTGGTGCAAATACCGTATACAAGGTATAAGGATCTGTCAAAGCAGGCATTAACTCTGCTGTAATTACTGCAGTTGCAAGTGTAGAAAAGCCGTTATCAATAGCGACATCTACTACTGTTTCGTTAGGTAATAAAACCCCGTCAAGGACGTGAACAACGCCGTTGTCACATGTAATGTCTGTAGCTGTTATTTGTGCTTGATTTACAAATGCTTCTCCTGAACTTTTAACAGTGAGTTTAAGATCATTAATTTGACTCAAGCTATTTACGATAGCGCCATTCGTAACATCTGCGGCAAGCACTTCACTACCAAGTACATGATAGATAAGAACCTGAGCCAATTCTTCGGGCGCAATAGACTCTGGAGTAAATAGGTCTTCGATTGATATTCCAACAGCGTCGGCAAGATTTTCGAAAGCTTGATCTGTCGGGGCGAAAACGGTGTATTGTGCTAAAGGCTCTGTTAAAGCAGGCATGAGTTCTGCCGTAATTACAGCAGTGGCCAAAGCGTTAAATCCATTGTCAATGGCTACATCAACCACCGTTTCATATGGAAGTAAAACAGCGTCTACAGAGTGCACCACTCCATTGTCAGCGGTTAAATCTGCACCTACAACCATGGCCTGATTGGCATATACACTACCCCCTGCCGTTTTCGTAAGCTTCAATGTATTCGTAGTGGAGACAGCATCAACAATTGCTCCGTTGGTTACATTTGCTGCAGGAACAGCTACTCCTAATACGTGGTATGTCAGGACATCTGATAAATTGGGTAGTGCAAGAATTCCATTAAGGTCTGTTCCAAGCGCAGTTGCTAATGCATCAAAAGAAGCATTCGTTGGGGCAAAAACAGTGAACTCAGCTGAAGCGTCGGACAAGACGGCATCAAGCCCTTCTTGAAAAAGGGCCGCTCTTAAGGATGTGTGGTCAGGACTGCCAGCAATAACATCCATTACGGTAGTTTGTGCAACAGCTGTTGTCGCCAGGAAGATAGCTACTGCGCTAAAAATGTGTTTAAAGTGTTTCATAAAAGTAAATTTAGTTTTCATTTTGTTTAATTATTATTACAAAAAATTGAACAAAAGTTAAACACTTTTGTTCTAAATAAATTTATTTTTAGAAGAAAAAAGACACTTTTTTATTATAAAACACTGATTTTAAGATAATTAAAAAGCAAAAAACTTTCTAATCAACCCATGTGTATTTTCTGTGACCCTCGAGAACATCACTTCCTCCGACTGATTTTAATACAAATTCACCTGATGGCTTCACAACAGACGCCAACTGGTTTCCGCGATGTAAAGCTTCATATGTCTTTGCGTCTATGGCTGTTCGGTTTCCTAGTCTATTGAACAGATTAAATTTTTTGGCAACAGCTGCCCAGTCTTTTTGTACAATGCCTTGAAAAACTTTTGATTTTGCACCACTGCCATAAGCGCAAAAGCCGATTTTTTTACCATTTAAATCACTGCCTTCATTTGAATCAATTTCGAGTGTTGACATCAGTGCAAGAAATATTGATGCTGTGTATTGGTTTCCCACCAAACCAGAAGCTCTTTGGGTTTTTTCAAACTTATCGGCTGTAAACTTTTGATATTCTTCCGTCTTCGAGATTAGTCTTCTATATCCATTCTTCACCTTTTCTTGCTCGCTAGCGCTTAAGCTGGCCATTTTCGTTTCATCAGCCGAAGGGTCTTCCCCAATTTTCTTCATTATTACATCACCGATTTGCGTGTTTTTACGGTCCATCATAAACACATCAGGAAACATCCTTTTTCCCTGGAAGGCATAAGGAAGGTGCACAACAATTCGGCTCCATTGTTCTGTAATAATATCTTCTGTTTCTGGGTTGAAACGTCCTGATTGAATGGCATTAGCTCTAAAATCAATGAAGGCGTTTTTTACCGCGTCCGTGTAACATCGATTTGAAAGCTGCCCATCAAAAACAGGTGTATCTTTATGAATGGTTAGCGCATTCTCTTCAAATAAAAGCTTGTCTTTTTTTGAAGATTGGGGAATTATTTTTACAATTTCATCTGCCAAATCATCAGTAAATGAAGTTCCTGCCTCTTTTGCAAGGTCTAGAACTTCTTGAACCATGTTTTTAAAAGATATATTTCGTTTGGGCTTGAAGAAATCGTGTGCTGGGTGGGTGGATACTCCCCAAGTATCTTCAATTTCCAACAAACGCGGATGGTGTTTTAGAAGCGCCGCTCCTGCTCCTGCCCCCTGCGTATATTCTCCAGGAGAATTCAAACTATATTTTGCATCATCCGAGAACACAACGATTCCTTGTCTATTTTCTTTTATCCCGCCACGTGCAACCCAATCCAAGGTGTTATGCACTGCATCAATTCCTCCAATACAAGCAAATGTGATATCGGTAACGTCACAATGGCCAAAGCTGCCTGGACCATATTTTTGTTCTAGCATTTCGATGATGTAGGTGGCTGTCGGTTTTGCACCATCTAAGGCTGACTCTGTTCCTAAATATATTCTCCCTATGTCCTTTGGCGAAAGGTTGTTTCTTTCCAGAAGTCGCACACAAGCATTTGCTCCCATGGTTGCGGCATCTTCATGCGCATCGGGAATAGACATAGACTCTAAGCCTAAACCTTTATTGAGTTTACTAAAATCCATATTTCGATAAGCCGCGAATGCTTCTATTTCAAAATGTAGCTTGGGAAAATAAATTGAAATGTCATCGATACCTACTGCTTCCATAGTTTGTTTTTTATTGTTGCTCTCAGACGCTGAAACCTTTGTTATTTATTGAGCCGCCTAATTTACATGAAATACTTACAATTAGATATACTAATTGTTCTTTGTGGAGTGAAAATGTAAAAATGGACCTTTTAGCGTTTATCCTTTAATGGAACAGTTCTTGTTAAATGATTTGAACATTAAAACAATGTGTTACGAACACACAAAAGAAAGTTGATAATTACAGATGAACCAATCAAAAAGTAAAGAGGAATGATTCTAATTTAGGGCATAATGAACGTTAAGGCGAAAAAATTTATAAAGTGGTTTTTAATATTGCTAACGGCAGTGTTTTTGATGCTCAGCACAGCCCTTTATTTCCTTCAAGATAAACTCATCGATAAAGCCATTGGTGAGCTAAATAAAAACCTTGAAGTTCCAATGAGTGTAAATAAAGTTGAATTTGCATTTTGGTCAAGCTTTCCAAACATATCAGTAGATCTTTTGGATGTAATAATACCAGGAAGACATAAGAAAACGGTCCTCTTGACAAGTGAAAAGTTTAATTTACGATTTAACCCTCTTGACCTGCTTGGAGGAGACTATAACCTAAAGCAAATTAATATAACAAAGGGGGATCTGAACCTACAAATTGATTCATTAGGTAGAGAAAACTTTGATATCATTAAGAACACCAAAGAGGGCAATGATTCTGATTTTAGGATTGCCTTGCAGGCTGTGCGCTTAAAGCAAATGAATGTTCGCTATCAGAATAAAGCCACAAAACAAGACTACACTTCATATGTAGATTTGATTTCTCTTTCGGGCGAGCTTTCTACAAATGAATTTGAAA
>MDSY01110329.1_pt1 | contig 10725 bp, 8 predicted proteins | sample 811131 | NCBI WGS metagenome assembly MDSY01 (sample SAMN05326643, study PRJNA326480) | marine metagenome | isolation source: seawater | place: Atlantic Ocean: South West | collected 2010
ATCCTTTTTTATTTCTTTTTGCACAGTTTTTATAAAGCGTATTTGTTTTCTTTAGTCATGAACATAGCTATTTCTTGTCTTGCAGTTTTAGTATTAAATGGAGCTGTTTTTGTAAAACGTTTTATACCTAACAGCATCATTCTTTGCTCATCACCTTCAGTAAAAGAATTTATAGCATCCTTACCTGCTTTGTTAATTTTATCTGCAGCATCATAAATGAATGTTTGAACTGCTGCAATTTTGAGTTTTGAGGCCTCTTCTCCTTGGTTTGAGATTAACTTTTTTACTCTTAAGAGCATTGATTCAGCAACATAGGTTTGAATAATCATATCTGATATATTCATAAGGATTTCTTGTTCCTTACTTAATGTTGTCATTAGTTTTTGAACTGCTGCTCCTGCAGTCATTAAAATCGCCTTTTTAAAATTGATTAAATAACGACCTTCTGCTGCTAGTAGACTGTCATCTTGCTCTCCGAATTCAGGTATACTCATTAATTCTTTTTGAACTGCTTGGGCAGGTCCTAATAAATTTAAGGTGCCTTTCATAGCTCTTTTCAAAAGCATGTCAACAATTAGCATTCTGTTAATTTCATTGGTTCCTTCGAAAATTCTATTAATTCTTGAATCTCTGTAAGATCTTTCCATTGGAGCATCAGCAGAATAACCCATTCCTCCATAAACTTGAACACCTTCATCTACTACATAATCAAGAGCTTCTGATCCAAACACTTTTAAAATAGCAGCCTCTATTGCAAATTCTTCTACTCCTTTAAGTTTTGCCTTCGCTTCATCCATGCCACTCGAAAGTAGTTCATTCGTTGCCTGGTCAATATTTAATCCGGTTCTATAAAGAGCTGATTCTACTGCAAATGATTGTATTGCTTGCTCTGCAAGCTTATGTCTTATCGCTCCGTATTTTGAAATCTGTCTACCGAATTGCTCTCTTTCATTAGCGTAATTAATAGATTGGCTAATTATTATTTTCATTGCCCCAAGTGCTGCTGCTGCTAACTTAATACGGCCTATGTTTAATATGTTAAGTGCTATTTTGAAGCCTCCTTCTCTTTCTCCTAAGAAATTTTCTTTGGGAACTTTTACATCGTTGAAAAAAACCTGTCGAGTTGATGAGCCTTTTATACCCATTTTGTGTTCCTCAGCATTTAATGTAACTCCCCCAAATTCTTTTTCAACTATGAGGGCACTTAGATTTTTATCTTCACCTACCTTGGCAAATACTATAAATATGTCAGCAAACCCACCATTTGTAATCCACATTTTCTGACCATTAAGTAAGTAATGTGAACCATCTTCAGATAGTATTGCTTTCGTTTTCCCTGAATTGGCATCTGAACCTGAACCTGGTTCAGTTAGGCAATAACAGGCCTTTTTTAAACCAGTTGCCAAATTTGGTAAATATTTAGCTTTTTGATCATTGTTACCGTAGTATAATATTGGCAGTGTTCCAATTCCTGTATGCGCTGATAATGCAACAGCAAATGAATGTCCGGAACCTGTTGCTTCGTTGATTAATAGAGATGTATTGAAATCCTTTTCGAATCCTCCATATTCTTCAGGGATTGAGATGCCTAGCAAACCGAGTTTACCTGCTTTATCTAGTTTTGAAGGCATTAAACCTTCTTCCATTTTATCGATTCTATCTAAATCAGGATAAATTTCTGTTTCTAGAAAATCGTAACAGGAATCACGCATCATTTTTTGTTCTTCATTCCAGTCTTCTGGAATAAAGATATCTTCAGCATTTGATTCTTTAATAATAAATTCCCCCCCTTTTATTGATTTTTTTTCTTCTGACATAATTAGTTTTTTAATTTTTAAGCTTTTGTAAATTAACTGGATTACAACATTTCAAAAATACCTGCAGCACCTTGACCAGTACCTACACACATCGTAACCATTCCGTACTTTTGGTCTCTTCTTTTCATTTCATTAAAAAGTTGAACTGAAAGTTTAGCCCCTGTGCAGCCAAGTGGGTGACCTAAAGCGATAGCTCCTCCATTAACATTAACTATATCAGGGTTAACACCTAATTCTTGAATAACTGCCAAAGACTGTGAAGCGAAGGCCTCGTTTAATTCTATTTGTTGAATCTTATCCAATGTCATTCCCGCTTTTTTCAAAGCACCTGGAACTGCATATATTGGACCAACTCCCATTACCTTAGGCTCAAGTGCAGCTACGTGGTAAGAGACCATTCGAGCAATAGGTTCAATATTTAATTCTTTAACCATCTTTTCACTCATAACCATAACAAACGAGGCGCCATCTGATGTTTGAGAGGAATTACCTGCAGTAACTGTTCCTCCTGCAGCAAAAACTGGTCTTAATTTTGCTAAAGCCTCTTTGGTTGTTCCTCTGCGAGGACCCTCATCATTTTCAACTATAAATTTTCTTTCTTGTCTTTTTTCATTCTTATCAAGGTATACTTCGTTAACTGAAATTGGTGTAATATCATCTTTGAAAATATCTTTGTCGAGTGCATTCAAAGCTTTCATGTGTGAATTATATGAAAATTCATCTTGCTTTTCTCTAGAAATGTTGTAAACATTGGCAACCTCTTCAGCAGTTAATCCCATTCCCCAGTACCAATCAGGATTTTCTTTAGCAACTTCATAATTAGGAATTACTTTCCATCCACCAAATGGAATAGGGGACATACACTCAACTCCACCAGCAATAATACAATCGGCCATTCCAGCTTTAATTTTAGCAACTGCTATAGATATAGTTTCTAATCCTGAGGAACAATATCTATTTACCGTCATGCCAGGAACTTTTACCGTGTCTAATCCCATTAACGAAATCATTCTCCCTATGTTAAGACCTTGTTCAGCTTCCGGTGTTGCATTACCACAAATAACATCATCAATCCGAGTGGGATCTAAATGAGGAAGATCATTCATTAACGCTTTTACAACTTGAGCACCTAAATCATCAGGGCGAAAAAATCTAAATCCTCCTTTTTTTGATTTACCTACCGCTGATCTATATCCTGATACAATATATGCTTCCATTTTCCTGCTGTTTTGTGCTTATTTACTCACTTGGTTTGCTTCAACGATATCACCGTTTTCATATTTTATTATTGAACGAATAGTTTCGTTTTTATCGTAAAAAATCCATTTACCATGTTTTTTACCTTCTTTGAAATTACCTGTTAATCTAACTATACCAGAAGAGTTTTTAAAAAAGTAACTCCAGATTCCAGTTTTCATTCCTTTACGATAGGAACCTTCAACTCTTTTTGCGCCATTACTGTACCACTTTGTAAATGAACCATTCTTTAAATCATTTATATATGCACCTTTTTCAAGCATTTTACTAGTAATACCGTTGTATCTCACAAATTCACCATTTCGCTTATTATTCTTGTAATTAATTTCTAGAATCAACATTCCGTTTCTCGAATAATATTGCCATTTCCCCCATTTTTTCCCTAGGTCATCCAACTTGTTTCTATGTACATTATTATCTGGAGCATACTTTGGACGTAATGCCGTTAAATTATCTGGAGTTTGAGTAAAACTCGTTAGACCGAAAAATAAAATGAATATTAAGAGTTTCTTAATTGCTGTCATTCTTTTTTAATTAATTGTAACTCACTTTTAGTTAGTTTCTTAGGGGTTTTCCTGTTGTTAAAATACTCTGAATTCTTTCAAGCGATTTTTTTTCTCCAAGTAGAGAAAGAAAAGCTTCTCTTTCTAGGTTCAAAAGGTATTGTTCTGAAACTAAGGTTTTTGAAGAAAGGTCTCCACCACAAAGTACGTAACCCAATTTCTCAGAAATCAGTTTATCGTGCTCTGTAATATATTTACCACTATACATTGTGTAAGCCCCAGCGTAAACCATTCCTAATCCTTGACGTCCTAAAACCCTAATATCTTTTCTTTCTAGAGGTTGAGTGTAACCTCCGTTGGCCATTTCGAGAACTGTCGATTTCGCCTCCGATATTTGTCGGTCTGGATTCACCACAATTTTGTCTCTCCCTTTTTTGTAAAAACCTAAATCAAAAGCTTCAGCAGCACTAGTTGATACTCTGGCCATACCTATGGTAAGAAATTTATTTTTTAAAGCTGGTAATTCAATGTCTCCATCAAATGTTTCGTCTGACATTCGAAGCGCAAATTCTTTGGTTCCACCACCACCAGGAATAACTCCTGCACCAACTTCAACTAGTCCTGTATAAGTTTCGGCACTAGCTACAACTTTATCAGCATGCAGAGCAATTTCACAACCACCTCCTAATGCTAGTGAATGTGGTGCAATTACAACGGGAATACTCGAATAACGGACTCGCATCATTGTTTTTTGAAAATATCTTATCGCAAAATCTAACTCATCATATTCTTGTTCAACTGCAAGCATAAAAACCATTCCTAGATTTGCGCCAGCCGAAAAGTTGTCTCCTTGATTTGCAATAACTAAGCCGTTCCAACCATCATTTTCAGCAATATCAATTGCTTTATTTATTCCTTGAAGCACCTCGCTTCCCATTGTATTCATTTTGGTATGAAATTCTAAATTCAGGACTCCATCCCCCAAATCAAAAATAGTTGCACCGGTATTTCGCCAAATAATATTTGTATCGCGAAGGTTGTCTAAGTTTACAAACTCTTCCGTTCCAGGTATTGATTTGTAGGATTTTGATGGAATATCATAGTATTTACGAACTCCTCCTTCAACATTATAAAAACTATCCTTTCCAGCTGAAAGCATTTCAGTAACCCAATCAGCTACTTTTATCCCAGCATTTTGCATCAAATTTACTGCGTTTTTTACACCAATTGCATCCCAAGTTTCGAATGGACCTAATTTCCAACCAAAACCAGCTTTCATTCCTTGATCAATTCTGTAAAGTTCATCCGAAATTTCGGGTATACGATTTGCTACGTAGGTAAATAGTGAGGTAAAAATTCTACGATAGAACTCGCCAGTTTTATCTTGGCCCATTACTAAAATCCCCATTCTTTTAGACAAATTGTCTTCAGCTTTAGCAAGCTCAAATGTTGCAGATTTAAACTTTATTTTGGGTACGTATTCTAATGTTTTAAGATTGAGTTCTAAAATGGTTTTTTTACCATTTTCATCCTTAGCTTTTTTGTAAAAACCTTGATTTGATTTTGACCCTAACCAACCGTTTTTTTCCATTTTAGAGATGTAATCTGGAATGGTAAATTGGTTATTTGCTTCATCATTGGAACAATTGTCTTTAACTCCTTTTGCAACTTTAATGAGCGTGTCTAAACCTACAACATCGCAAGTGCGAAAAGTTGCCGATTTGGGTCTTCCCAAAATTGGACCAGTTAACTTATCAACTTCGCCAACTGTCATTCCCAATTCCTTAACGGTATGGAATAAGTTCATGATTCCAAAAACTCCAACTCTATTTGCTATAAAGGCAGGGGTGTCTTTACAAAGAACAGTCGTTTTTCCTAAAAATTTGTCACCAAATTTCATTAAGAAATCAACTACATTTTTATCAGTTTTTTTAGTTGGTATGATTTCTAATAATTTAAGATATCTTGGAGGATTAAAGAAGTGAGTACCACAAAAGTTCTTTTGAAAATCCTCACTTTTACCTTCTAACATCATGTTTATTGGTATACCTGATGTGTTAGAGGTGATTAAGGTTCCTGACTTTCGATATTTTTCAACTTCAGTAAAAACTTTATTTTTAATAACAAGGTTTTCGATTACTACTTCTATTGTCCAATCGCAATCAGCAATTTTATGTAAATCGTCATCAAAATTACCTGTTTGAATTTTTTTTGCTTCAGATTTTAAATATAAGGGAGAAGGGTTTGATTTGATGGCAAAATTCAACGCATCATTTACAATTCTATTTCTGACATGATTGTTTTCTAAGGTAAGTCCTTTAGAAGCTTCTTTTTCATTAACTTCTTTTGGCACAATATCCAATAGAATTACCTCAATGCCAATGTTAGCAAAGTGACAAGCAATACGAGAACCCATAACACCTGATCCAAGTACAGCTACCTTATTTATTTTCCTCATAGTTCCTACCATTAAAAAAAGTAAGTGTAAACTGGCTGATTTTACCGATTTACACCTTTAAAAGTTTCATTAATTGATTACAAAAATTAGACTTAATCTTCTCCGTATATTTTTTTTACGAGATGATCGTATTTTTCAAGTATTGGCTTCCTTTTTGGTTTCATTGTTGGCGTTAATTCACCGCCATCAACAGACCATTCACAGTTGATTAATTCGAATCGCTTAATTTGTTCTGTCTTTCCGAAATTTTCATTAAAAGCTTTAACATCAGAATTAATAGCATTAATGACTTCTTTGTTTATGCAAATTTCATCATTTGTTTTACAAGCATGACCCTCGGATTCCGCCCAAGTTTTAATGTAACTAAATGCAGGAACAATTAATGCCGAAGCATGCTTTTTTCCATCTCCAATTACCATTATTTGTTCAATGAATTGCGAGGCTTTCATGGCGTTTTCTATAGGGCCTGGAGCAACATATTTACCTCCTGATGTCTTGAACATTTGTTTTTTACGGTCAGTTATTTTTAGCAGTCCATCTTCAAATTTGCCAATGTCACCGGTATGAAACCATTCCCCTGTCATTACCTCTTCTGTTAATTTTGGTGCATTGTAATAACCCAGCATTATGTTAGGACCTTTGGTCAAGATTTCGCCATCTTCAGCAATTTTGACTTCAACTTCATCTATGACTTTTCCTACTGTTCCAAATCCTGCTCCTCCTTTAAAAAGAGTGTTTACAGAAATCATAGGCGATGTTTCTGTTAAACCATAACCTTCTAGTACTGGAAGACCAACACCCCAAAAGAATTGTTGTAACCTTGTTTGAAGAGCTGCTGATCCTGAGACAATAACTTTAACATTCCCACCTAAACCAGCTCTTATTTTTGAATAAACTAATTTATCAGCAATAATATTTCGGCTTCCACCAATTTCATATTTTTGGGCTTTGCCGACAGCCCAAAAGAATAATTTTTTAATAATGCCAGTTTTTTGGGATCCACCTGCGATTATTTTGTCGTAAACCTTTTCAATTAGTCTTGGGACAGCTGTGAACATATGAGGCTTTACCTCTTTAATATTGTCACCGATAGTTTCTAAGCTCTCTGCATAGTATGTCTTTATTCCCGACAATAGATATAGATTTAATAGTGTTCGCTCAAAAACATGGCAAACTGGCAAGAAACTTAAAGCTTTATCTCCAACATCACAGGGCATAAGTTGTCTTCCTGATTTTGCATTAGAAATTAAATTCTTGTGACTAAGCATTACACCTTTTGGTTTTCCAGTAGTTCCGGACGTGTAAATAATAGTGACCAAATCATTTTCTTTAATATGCGCGCTCCTTTTGGTAATTTCTTCACTGTGTTGACCTTTGCCCAAATTGAGGACTTCCGTCCAATGTTTTGCTCCATCTATTTTATCAAAAGTATAAATATCCCTAACGTTTGGAGCGCTCTCTTTTGCTTTTAAGACTTTTTGAAGTATTTCATTGTCGCTTACAAAAACATATTTTACATCTGAATGATTAAAAATATATACATAATCATCTGCAGATATTGTAGGATACATTGGACATAAAATTGCGCCGACTTGCGCAACAGCATAGTTGAGAATATTCCATTCAGGTCTATTATTATTTATTGATGATATTTTGTCTCCGGGTTGAACACCTAATTCAATTAGGGCATTGCTCATTTGGTTAACCTTATCACTGTATTCTTGTGTTGAATATTTCTTCCATTTACCATCAACTTTAGCAGCAAGACAGTCTTCAAATGGGTGAGTTTTTAGTGCATAAGGCAGAATGTCAAAAGTCCTTTTAATTTCCATAAAATTAATATTAATTGATGTTCTAACTTTTAAACGCTAAATTAAATTCATGCTCAACGATTAAAAATATAATATCAATAACGTTAAATATTAAGAAAGGTTTTTATTAAATCGTAAAATAGTGGATCTTGTTTTTTTGATGTTATTTTTAAAATAGTATAATCATCAAATGGTTTGAAATAAAAATAAATAAGTAGGATAATTAAAATAGGATTTTAAAATTATATTTGTTTTACTTTTTAGAATTAGATTTTTTGGGTGTTTTAAAGGAGATATAAATGAGAAAAATTATTACACTAATATTTTTATTGATTTCACATATATCATTTGCTCAATGGTCTAATTCGTATGCTTTTTTAGGAGCGGGGCAGTCCTTTTATCAGGGAGATATAAATGCCACAGCTTTACCATCATCCCATATACTAAACATGAGTTACAAATTTGGCTTGGGTTATAATTTACATACCAGGCTTGGACTTACTCTTCATTATAGTGTGACAAATTTAAACGGATCAGATTATTTTGTAAAAGATGAGGCTAAAAATGCCCGAGGTTTAAGCTTTAATTCTCCTTTAAATGAATTTGGATTAAATATTAAAATAAGAAATTTAACAGGTAAAGAGAGCCGTGTAATTAGTTATTTGTTTTCAGGATTTAACTACTTTAAGTTTAATCCAATTGTAACGCTTTCGCAGAATTCAGAGATTAATTATTCGGTTGAAAAAGGTTATGCTACTTCGGGTATTAATATACCTTTTGGTTTTGGATTTGGTTGGTGGTTTACAGGTAATATTGGTTTAGTTTGGGAATCTTCACTTCATATAACTTACACTGATTATTTAGACGGAATTAGTAAAAATGGAAATCCAAATTTTAAGGATGCTTTTGTGGATTCTCACTTTATGCTTTTGTTTAAATTTTCGAAATGGGAGGGTGCTGGAAAAAAAACACAAAAACGATCAAAGGGGTGGTCTCCAAAAAAAGTTGGTAGAATTAAATGTCCTTCTTATTAAACCTTAATTTATTTTCCTAAGGTAATTAATCAATTTATGAAACTCTTTTCCATTTTTCAACGGGTTAAATGCTGTGGAGTTAATTGCTATAATTAAACCATTATTAGGTGAAATTATTAATATTGAAGAGGTTGCTCCAAAAGAACCTTGCTTTAATATTACTTGTAATTCTGTATCAAATTTAATCCCACCTAAAATTTCCTTTGTTGGATTGTCTTTCAAACTATCTATTTGATTATTTTCTAAAATAAATTGTCCCCAAAGAGTAAGATTTTTGGCAGAAAGGTAAATATGTTGATTCCCATATGTTCCATCGTCAAATGGCATTCCTCTTGTCGCTAAATTTCCGCAAATATGGAAAGATGAATCAGTGAGCACACGATAGCCTAAAGCACCATTAGAAATACTGTCTTTATTTGCAGAAAGAATCGGTTGGAAATTAAAATGACGGTTTTTAAAAGTTTTTGATGTGAAATTCCTTAATGTACTAAATGTTACTTTTTCAATTAACGAAGTAAGAATTAAATAGTTTAAATCAGAGTATTCTGTTGAGTCTCCAGGATAAAATTTAAGCTTTGGCTTTTCTTTAATTAATATTGATAAAATGTCATCATTATTAAAACGAGTTTCCCTTTCAGTTAGTTTTAAATTCCAGTTGTTATATACTTTTCGGTGGTAAAGTTTAACATAAGAAAGGGGTAAGCCTGATTGGTGCTCTAAAAGATGTTTGATTTGAATGTCTTTATATGGGAAATTATTTATGTAGGTACTAACTATGTCAGTGGTTTTTATTTGACCTAAAGAAACAAGGTTCGTAATAAAATAATGCACTATTGTATGCGATATCTGTCCAATATTAAAGACTGTACTATCATTGATTAGTGTGCCAAAAGTCCTTTCTTTTGGACCGAAGTTTTCTGTGTAAATAAAATTGGAATCTTTTTTAATTGCAATTTGACCAGCGAAATAATCGGGTAATAAATATCTTACAGAGTCATTGTTTATTTTTTGGGCTTGAAGCCAAATTGGAAAACTGAATATGAATATTAAAATTATTTTCGCCATTCAGTTTTGTATTCAAGTGGTTTTCTATGGCTTTTTGGCCATTCTATATTGGGATAACCTAAATAAAATAAACCAAGACATTTGTCTTTTGATTTTATTTTTAAGAATGATTTCATTTCTTCAGAGTAAGATACTTTCCCACTGCTCCAATATCCACCTAAACCATATGCTGTAGCAGTAAGATGCATGTTTTGAATTGAACACGCGACTGCCTCAATTTCCTCAATTTCAGGTATTTTCTCTACTTCTTGTCGTTTCATACATATAGCAATTACAACACTAGAAAGTAGTGGTCTTTGTAATAATTTTTCGTACTTCTTCTGCGAGAAATTTTCAGATTCAGTAAAAGATTTATAATTGTTCGCCATGAACAGTCCTAAATCATTTAATGCGCGCTCTTGAAAAATTACAAAATGCCATGGTTCCGTCATTCCATGAGTAGGTGCCCATCGAGCACTATTTAGAATTTCCTTTAATTGGTCATCGAGGACTTTCCTAGGCTTGAAATCCTCAGGTTTTATTGACCTTCTATCCTTTATTAATGCTCTGATGTCGCTTAAACTATGTTTCATAATAGGCTACGGCGTTATTATTTTGTAATCTCCTTTGGTTAGATCGTATGTTTTATTCTTGTTCATAAATGGTAAAATAGATAAGCCTGTTATAGTTGTGCCAACAGACAAATAAATTGGGACTATTTCTTTATTATTACTTTCTCTCCCCTCGAAAATAGCCATTAAAACTCCTTTTGATAGAACAGCCAATCCAACTATTATAAAT
>MDSY01102393.1_pt1 | contig 10723 bp, 11 predicted proteins | sample 811131 | NCBI WGS metagenome assembly MDSY01 (sample SAMN05326643, study PRJNA326480) | marine metagenome | isolation source: seawater | place: Atlantic Ocean: South West | collected 2010
CTACTTTAGAAGTCGTTGAAAAAATCATCTTCATCTTCAGTAGCAGATACTGGTTTTGTTTCAACAGTTGAACCAGTAGAAGTGTCTTCATTAAATCCTAAATCATCAGAAGTAGCTTCTGAAGTGGCTTGTTTCTTAGCTTCGTATGAAGCAGATACTTTACCAGTTAAGAAAGCTGTGATTTCACTAATCTTAGCAAAATCTTTGTCTTGTAATTTTTTAGGACCAGAAGCTTCTAATTCTACTTCTCTATCAATTAAAAAGTCTTTAACTTTTGATTGGATAGATGGGTCAATCTTACCTTCTTCATTTAAAGGAACATTCTTAAATGTTTGTTTCTCCTTAGAATATAAAGATAATGTTGATGCAACAGGCTTAAACATTGACATTTTATAGTCAGGATAAGTTATGTCACCAGCTTGGATTTCTTTAGCTACTAATACAAAGTCTTTTCCTTTTGTGATGTCAAAGACATTACAAGATTCTCCTGAAATTGTACCATTTTTCTCAGCTAAGATTTTATCCTTAATAGTTTTACCATATTGGTAAACCATTATTTTTCCTACTAACTCTGGTTGTTGCTCATCTTCAATAACTAATACATAAGAAAAATATTTCTTAGAGTATTTTAACATCTTAGCTTTTTCAACTAAGATAGCATTTTTAGAATTCAACATTGTGTAGTAAAGGTCTGTTAATAGACACTTTTCTCCAAAGTTTTTAGGTGAATCGAAATATCCACTCAATTCTCTTTCTTGTTTAATATCAACGTAATGTGATATTTTTTCAATAGCTGATTGTCCTAATTTACCTTCTTTTGTAAGGTTAGGTAAGAATCTAACTACTGATCTCCATCCTTTTTGTTTGTCTCTGGATTTAGACAGGTCAACCTTGTAAATACCATCATTGTTGGTTTTTGATTGTTCTGTTAAGAAGTCCATCTTGTTCTCAAGATTACCACTAAATAAGTCATCTAATTCACTCATAATTATATATCTTTTAATTTTTAAATTACATCAAGATTTGAACTTGATTTAGTATTATAAATGTTAGATAGACAAAAGTTTAAAATTATTTTTTATTTAATTATATTTTTTATTATTTAAGAATAATTATATATAATATAATGTCTGACTATATTAATTACATAATAAACATCAAAACACTTTATATAAAAATAAACAAGGAAAGAATTTACTTTGATAATCTTTATACAGAAAACGGCAAAAAAATAGTATGTATACAAATGGAATTTAGTTCTTGTCCAATAGATATTGTCTTAAATGACATGACATTTGGATTGTCATCAATGAGTGTTAAAACCATTAAATTAATTAATGATGAATTAGTTAAAATGGTCGAAGATATAATAGATTAATTTTTAATGGTTACCGATCCACAATTTTTACAAACAGTTTCCCAAACCAATTTTGTACCACCACATTTAGTACAGACAACTACTACGTCATCATTATTCATATTACTCATAACTTACTAATATATTTTTTTAAACATTTTATGGTTGACTTAGATTTGAACAAATATAAACTAACTTTATCCCAATCTTTACCATAGTTATAATCAACAATATCTTTTTCCGATTTCATTAATAATAACAATTCACCTATTCTTTTATTTATATATTCTAACTTTTTCATTCAATAGGTAAATACAAAGTATATATAGAATTGTTTGTTTCAAACTCAATTGAAAAATCATCTTTTTTTAAAATATTATCAATCATAGTTGTCATCCAAGTAAAGTTATCATTAAAAGGACTCATCAAAAGTGAAGTTCCTTCTTTAATAACATCTAAACATTCTTTATGTCTTCCAATAGCATCATAAACAATCCACTTAACTTCGTTAGATGTTTTAATAAAATTATCATCATTATTTTTTACTAAAGTATAAACACCATTCATTCTACTACAATTTTTACAAACTCTTTTACCATCTAAAACAGCAGAAAGCTTTGGTGAATTACCAGTATGTTTTTTACAATTAACACAATAAATTGATTTATAATTTTCCATATATTAAATCTATATATGAAAGTATCGAAAAGTTTTATATAGGTTCACCACCAATTTTAAAAGAAGGTAAAGAAAGTTTAGTTGTTGCGTTATCACCAAAGTAAAGATATTTAGAGTCATCACCTATAATATATTGATTAAGTATCTTATTATGTATCTCTAAAGGTAATATATCAGAATATAATCTTATATTAGTTACTTTCATATCAGAACCTAATATATTAGGATTAAAATCTTCTAATATGTATTCTACTGGATTCATATCAACAGTAGATTCATAAACTTTCAATAATTTATCTGAAGTTAATTTTTCAACATCTTCTTCAAACTCAACATTTCTCTTATAAATATATTGAGTTAATTTTCTTTGTCTTTGGTCTACATTAAGAACATAACAATACCAAGTTTCTTCTTCAAATGCTAAATTATCAGTAGAATCCGTTCCTAATAATTGGAATTTATATTCATCATTATTTAAATTTACAATTATATCATCATCTACAATATTAGACTTCCATCCAATGTTATTATTATTATCATAACTATTAAATAAGTTATATGATTCACTATTTATGTAATTGTGTATATTAAACCATATAGTATATCCTATATTATCAGAAACCTTTAAATCAGGTCTTAAATTTCTATAAACAACTGCTGGTTTTTTATAACTAGAAGTTGATAAATCATAATTAGATTTCGAAACAACCGTTGTTGAGTTTAATATTAATTCTTTATCAATCTCTGATTGAATAACATGTCTAATAGGATCTTGAGTAAGTGGTTTATGTTGTTGTTTATTAGCAACAGATTGTTTATCCTGTGTTTGTTCCATACCAAACAATTCATCAACAGTAGTGTTTTGTGTCAGTTCTGATATTTTTTGTTTTATAACATCGTTTCCAGCTTTGACATTTGCTTTTTGAGTGTATTTCTTCAATATCATTTTATAATAAATAGAAGTATTATTAAATGATCTAAATTGTTGAGCGTGGTCTACTTGAAACATTCTGTTTATATCACAAAAGTATAAGAAATCTTCTTTAGAAGGTCTTCTTTGTTTACCAAAAATCTTTTTAAAACTTTTCTTTGTTACATGAACTTCCATTGTTTCAAACAAGTTTAAATCAAATTGATTCATAACTATTTGATTATCTGGAAAATTGTTATCAACAACACTTACTTTTATTTCAGATTCACAAACTACATTATATAATTGAAATTCATTTAAAGTATGGTCTTGTCCCTTTCTATCAGCATCGGTCACAAAATAAGTAACTCTATGTCCAAAAATTAATTCAGCATCACCACTCAATTTACTTAATAAATCAACAGCTTCATTTTGTTGATAAGGATTATAAAAATTAGCAGCATCTGAATCTGTTGTTTCTGGTAAAGAACCTTCTTGACTACCACCTGTTTCATTTAATGTTGTATTAGGTATAAAATCACCATTAGAATCATATGTTCCTAATAAGTCTGATTTACAACATTTTCTAATTCCCATTAAATTAGTTTTATTATAATCATTCGTAACATTTTGAACCTCACCTATAATATTTATATCTTGTATATTAACTTTATTATTAGATTCGTTTTTAACTAAATACTCTATTTGAAAAAACTTAATAGGATTTATTCTTTTAGTTGTTACATTTTCCTTAGTAAATGGCTCATACTTAGACCAAGTTCTACCATTATCTTGTGAATATCTCCATTGTATATTAAGTAATTCTGGATTTGAACCCAATACTTCTATATCTTTTATCTTAAAAACTTTAAATATATAAGGAACTCCTATTATTTTTTCCTCATTAGGACCTAAACAAACAAATGAATCATCATCAGTCAAATCTGACCCATTTCTCAAAATAGTTCCATTTATATCATATGATGTTAATTTTATATCACCTATGTTAGAAGAACATTCTCTTACAAATTTAATATCTAAATATAATTTATTATTAGGATTTACCAGTGGAAAATCTATTTCATTATCTAATTCAAACCAATTAGACCAAGATGAGTTATCTTTAGATATTCTATAATAAGTTTTTAAATACCTATTTTCTATTTCACCTACTGATGTATATTTAAAAGTATCTAAACTTATTATATCATCAAGATCTACAACATTTACTATATGTTCATCACCATTTTGAGATAAGGTTGGTGGATAATTAACAGATGATGTACCTGAGTTAATATCAAATTCATCGGATATTTGAATTGTACCTAAAATTGAGTCTATAATAGTAGAAGACATTAATTAATTTAATCTTTTTTTTATATATTAAATAATTATTTTATCAAATAAAAACCCTCTTTAAAAAGAGGGTTAAAATATTATTATTAATCTTCATCAATAGCTGAAGGTGGTTTTCTATTTCTTTTTAATTTCCAATGAGTATTCTCCCAATCTTTAATTTCTTTATCCAATCTATTAACATCATCTTCTTTTTCTTTAAAAAGTCTTTCTTTTTCTTCTAATTCTTTTAACCTAAGAGTTATTTCATCATCAACTTCACCATCTTCTTTCAATGATTCTATTATTTCTTCTTCAACTTCTTCTATCTCTTCTTCAATTTCTTCTATCTCTTCCTCTAAGTCTTCTATCTCTTCCTTTGTTTCTATTATCTCAGAAGGAATAGGAGTAGGTGTTTCAATTATTACTGGTGGTTCTACTATTAAAGGTTTTTTAACATTTTTATTTGATTTTCTTTCTATATTAGCTACCTTATTGAATATAATAACCATTAATATAGCCATTGGATCTCCAATTATAATCAATAAGAATATAAACCATTTCATAACATTATCCATAGTAACTCCAGTAACTTCAGATAAATATTTCAAAGGTCCTAATTCACTAGCCGCATCATTTCCTAATTTTATATCTAATACTTCATTTTCTATTTCAAATATTTTTTTGGAAATATCATCATATTTATCACTTACTAATTCTTGTCTTTCAGATGCTCTATCTAATTGTTTTTCTAAAGCTCTTCTAGTAGAAGAAGATGTAGTTCTTATTATAGCACCAGTTTCTTTATCTTTATATTCTATAACATTGTTTGATAAACCAGAACTTAATTCTGATATAATCGTAGACAATCCATCTTTTTCTTTGGACACAGAAACTAATTGTCCTTTATACCCTAATAGTTTTGATTCATTCAATTCTATTTGTGATTCTATATTAGTCATTTTAGAATAACTTTCTCTATATGTTGATGATAAAAAACCATAAATACCCATAGAAGTAATAGCCATAGCAATAACCACACCCAATGATAATAATAAATTATATTTCCATCCTATTATCTTACCATAAGTATGTATAGCAGATGTTGCAACAACTTTAGCTATTTCAATAGATGTGAATAATATAACTCCTAATGTTCCTGCTCCACTAAATACTTTTAACAAACCACCAACAGATACATAAGCTACCGTTCCAGCCATAATAACAGCCATTAATAGTATTATGTATAATAATGTTTTTCTCATAAAATTCGTTTTATTTTATTAATGTTAGTAAACTATATATAAAATTTCAAGATTATTAATTAAACCAAGGATATATCTGATAGACAAAGTGTATTTTATATATAAAATAAAAACACAATTTAATGCCTCTTTCTATTAAATTTCCACTATATGGTTCTACTTTAGTAACTGGTCCTTATAATGTATCATTAAGCTTTCCAGGACCAACTAGTATTATATCAAAATCTATTGGATTAAAAGAATCATCTATTCTTTTAGTTCCTAATATTAGTTACATAACTAAAGTTATAGAAGGAAATTTAGGAATAGCAGATACTATGGTTAAAAAATCATTGTTTAAAAATTTATCAAATCCTATATCTACTAACTCAGAAGGTGTTTTTTCTAGATTCGCTGAGAATACTAACTCTGGTATCGATGATATTAATAAACTTAAAGATGCTAAAGGTAGGTTGAAAATTAAAGAAAGTGATATAAATTTAGAATTAGACAAAGACATTGGATTTAAAATGCTTGAAACTATTGCTCTTAAATCTATATTCGAAACACAAAAACCTTATTTAGCAGTAGCTGGTATTGTTATAGACCTTATTGTTGATATCGAAGAAATTATAGCTAGATTAGGACCTCTTTTATCAGTGTCTCCATTAACAACAAAATCTAAGAAACCAGCAGTAAATGGTGGAAGTGGTAAAAAACCAAAAGCTTTAGGATATAAAGGAAGTGATTCTATGAAGAAAGTTAAAGAATTACAAAACTTAACTACTGGTGGTACAACAAGTGATGAAGAAGGTAATGTTAAAAAGGGAGATAACACTGATAGTAACACAACAGAGTCTAATATAGGTAATTTAAATAAAGATAGATATGAAATATTATCAACGGTTTATTCTACTGGTAAATTTGACCCAAATGTTAATTATAAATATATTTATATTGACTTACCACCAGAGATAAATGTTAAACCTCAATTAGAAGAGGAACCAGAAGATGTTGATGAGTTAGATAAATATAAACCTGAAACTTTAATATTAGGAATATATAAACAAAATGGTACTCCTTTAAATCCTAATGAAAAATTAAAAGCTAAAGTTATTAGAAATGGATTAGAAGAAGAGGTGGACACACCTTTCAAAAAAGCTTCTTGGATAACACAATCAGAAAAGTGGAAATTAGGAGAAAACGCATCTGAATGGCCATGTTTCAATGATCCATATTATGTTTGGAAAAAAGGAGCATTCCAAAAAACAAGTAATTCCAAACCAAAAGATTATGATTTAAAAAAGTATAAAAAAGGTGATAAGAATATTCTAACCGATGAAGACGCGATAGAAGGAAATCCAGTTATATCTAAATTTGATAAAAGCGATACAACAGAGTATTTAAAATATTATACCGATGTATTGGGATTTGAATTAAGTAAATCAGGATTACCAAAAAAAGAACAAATGTCTATAAAATCTGATATACTTAAATCATTAGATATAAAACAACAATTAGAGAATTCTATTTTATATGGTCAATTATCTAAAAATTCTGTTTATAAAAACTCATTTCCAAGTGAAATGAGAAAATTATTTAAGCCTATTAAAATATTTTCACCAGGAGCAGAAGCTGATGATAAACTTAAAAAATATGCTTTATCGGTTGGTGAGAAACCTGGTATGATTTGGATAGATCCAGAAACTGATTATAAGTTAAAAGTAATTAAAGTTAAACCATCAACTAGTATTAAAATTGATTCGGATACAAAAGAAGGAGTTAGTGAAATAAAAACTGTTAGTTTATCTAATAATAATGTTTTGTTCAAATTCAAAGATAATGAATCTTTTAATATAAAACTAGTTAGAAATTTATCAAATGATATAATATCAGAAAACAATATAACTGAATTTAGTTTAAGTAATTGGAATTATGTGGAAAATAATAAGGAAAATAATCAAGAAACATATGATTTAGAAATTTGGAGAGAAAGTCCATTTGAATTTTATAGAAAAAATAAAACACATACATGGAATTTATCAAATGGTAAAAAAGCTGAGATTGTTAAAGAAGGTAAATATTACTTTTATAAAGAATTTAAATTAGTAAATGGTGTTAGAAAAGAAATTCCAGCATCTGGAATTATTAAATTAGAAAAAAATAAAAAGATTTTTGTAGAAAATAACAAAATAACAAAATGGATTTATTATGAAAATAAATTAGATGTTGGTAATTTACCTAAATTAAACCAACAAAAAACATTCACTATTGATTTTAAAACTTTAAATGTTGATGAATCGATTAAAAACACACCATCTTATTCTGCTCAAATAACTATAAATGATAACACACCTGGTAAAATAGTCAACCCAGCTGATTTGACTAAAGAAATTTTAGTTAATGGTAGATTTTCAAAAGGAAAGTATGGACATGGTTCTGAAGATGAACCTCAAAGTGTAGATAGTATTAAAAGATTTATGTTAACACAATCTGATACTGAGACTTATTATATCATAGAAGGTATTTTAGAAAGTGCTAATAATAGTAATAGTAATGATGGTGGAACTGGAGCTGCTGATGAGAATTCAAATAAAGATAAATCTGGATCAGGTAATTATTATAGAATACCACATGCTTTAGGTGTTTTTAAAGTTTTTATAAAACTATTAATTAAGATATTTGCTAAATTAGTTCCACAAGCTATTAAATTAATAAATTTATTTAAAAATCCATTTTCCTTTATAGTAGATATAATAATAGATAAGCTAGGAGAACACTTTGGTCCTTTGTCTAACGATTCTATAAATAAATTGAAAACTAGCTTAAAAGTTGACCGAAGTAAGTATGCGAGAACTAGAGAGTATGTTAGAGCTAGACAAAAACCAATAACTGAATCAAGATTAAAAAATTATGTTTATATTAATGAATATACTGGTGAGTTAACAACACTTTTAGATGGAACAACATTAATACCTTTTAATATACTTGGTAAAAGTTTACCGTTTGGTATGGATTTAAAAATGGATAGAATACTTAAAAAACCACCAGTTAAATTAATATTCCCTGATTTTAAAGCTAAATCACAAAATAGTTCATGTGGTGGTGGAACGGGAACCGCTGGTGTTCCTTTTAAAGATAAAACAAATAGAGATGATATAGTATCTTCTTTATCAAATGGATCTTTACCAACCAACGAAGCTTTAAACAATTTAGATAATAGTTATCCTTTTAACACACAATTTAATGTTAGAGAAGAAACTATAAATATAGAATATTCTACTGGTGAATATTTACCTGGTATTGATTATAATTACATTTATATTAATGAAGACGTTAAATTACTATTAGACCAAGTAGATGAGTTAATAAAAAAAGGTGATGATGAAAGTTTATTAAAAGCAAATCAACTAATGAACCAAGCAATAAATTTAGATCCTAAAAATAGTTATTTAAAAGGTAAGAAAAAAGAATTAAACGACCTTTTAGAAGATTCTGGAACTAACACACAACCTTTATTTAAATTATTATTAGGTGTTATTACTTTACCAATCAAAATAGTATTTTGTATAGTTGAGTATATTATGAACTTTTTTAAGTCACTAACAAACCCAATGTCATTACCAGCTAAAATAGCTGAATTTCTATCATTTAAATGGATTTTAAAGTTTTTCACACCAAAAGGAATATTAGGAGCTATGGGTGTTAAATTTGATCCTCTTTTAATAAAAGTTATATTAGAAAAAGCATTTGCTAAAAAAGAAAATGGTGATTGGTTAGTATCTGATGATACCGAAATAGATAATATAATAGATGTTATCAACATAGCACTTATAAAACCATTACCGATATACACATATGGAGCTCTTAGGCAAAATCCTAAAATACTTTCTTTATCTTTAAGACCTATTTTAAATTTATTAGAAAAAATAATAAATGGTATAATTAAATTTTTATGGTCTATACTAGGAATAGAAGCTATTATTAAAGTTCCTAAAGTTAAATTATCTAGTGATGACGGAAGTTTATCGGCTGAAGAATTAAGTAAATTAATTAATAACGATAGTGTAGATGATTTATTAAATCCAACAGATGAATCCGAAGATGATGGTAGTGCTGATGGTACTGGTTCTAAATTAAATCAATTTGTATATGAAGTTAAATTACCAAATGGTGATATAGTAAAGAAAACTTCTTTAGAAGAATTGAATAAATATATGGAAAATAATTCTGAATTTAATTATGAAAAGAATTTTTAAACATAATTAATAGTAAATTATATAACAATAAAAATATTTTAATTATGCCAAAGTCTAAAACTAGAAAGAACCATAAAAAGAAGTTGAAAGCTAGAAATTTAAAAATAAGCCATGCTAAAAAGCAAATGGAAAATCAAAGACAAAGAATATTAGAACAATTGATTAATCAAGAACAAGAAGCTGGTAAATTTGATGAAAATGTTAATAGAGAAGATTTAAAGGTTGATATTAGTAAAGATGATGTTAATGTTGATGTTGGACCTGAGATTTAAAAGATTAAGTTAGTTATAAAATAAAAGAATGATTTTCTTCGATAGGTAGTTTTATAGTTTGTGTTTTTAACTCTTTCTTGTAACACCTGTCTAACTCTACACGTTAATAGCTTTCTAGTTAATTCCGATTTTTCAGAGTTATTTTTTTCTAATTTACAATTAGTTAAATAATTAGTTATGAAAATTATATCTTTTAATTTACTATCCATAATTGTTATATATATATAAATAATAAAAATTAATTTTTTGAATTATTAAAAATAATTACAAAATTTATGACAGAAAATGATGAAATACTAGAATATTTAATGACATCTGATTTTAATGAAGAGTTAAATAAGAGTGAGTTGAAAGCTTTATTAATTAAGTTTAGAGAGTTTTACCGTTACATGTATAGTGTTAAAGATAACAAAGTTATAGACCGAGATTTTAAAATAAAAAAATTTGAACAAGAAATAACTTTTATGAAAGAAGAAGTTGTTAGATTAAAATCTATAAAATCGGAATTAGAAAACGAAAAAAATTTACTTAAAAGAAGAAAATTATCTTTTATGGAAAGGATAAGAGGTAAACTAGATATATAATAAATATTGACTAAACAAAACTTTTTATAAAGTTTGCAATATAAATAAAAAAAATAATTTTTAATTATGGAATATCAGGATAAA
>MDSY01155191.1_pt1 | contig 10722 bp, 11 predicted proteins | sample 811131 | NCBI WGS metagenome assembly MDSY01 (sample SAMN05326643, study PRJNA326480) | marine metagenome | isolation source: seawater | place: Atlantic Ocean: South West | collected 2010
GTCTCGAAAGAGGTTTGCTGTGGTGGATTAACCGGAAAAAATATGAATATACCTGAAGTAAGCATAAAACAATTACTAGAAGCCGGAGTACATCTGGGGCACAAAACTTTAAGATGGAATCCAAAAATGAAAAAATTCATTTTTGGTGAAAAAAATTCAATTCACATAATAGATCTTACTCAAACAGTTATCTATTTTAAAAGCGCACTAGCAGAAGTTTATAAATGTATTTCAAGCGGTGGAAAAATTTTGATTGTATCTACAAAAAAACAAGCTTCTGAACAAATTACTAGTTTAGCAAAAGAGACTGATCAATTTTACGTTAATTACAGGTGGCTTGGAGGAATGTTAACTAATTGGAATACGATACAGAAATCAATAAAAAGATTAAAAATGTTAGAAGAACGACTTTCACAAGAGGATACTGGTTTCACAAAAAAAGAGATTTTAAAGCTTGGTAAGGAAAAAGAAAAACTTCAAAGATCATTAGGCGGAATAGCGGACATGAAAAAATTACCACAAATGATTTTTATAATAGACACCAACATAGAGTCCCTAGCTGTTGCAGAGTCTCAAAAACTTAATATACCTATTGTTGCTATACTAGACACTAATTCAGATCCTACAGACATACAATTTCCAATACCAGGTAACGATGATGCTAGAAGATCAATAAATTTATATTGTGATTTATTAAAGAGCACTATTTTGACCGCTTCAAAATTTATTGAAAAAAAATTGCCAGAGAAAGAAGATAAAGAAAAAATAAAAACAAAAAAAATAGCAGACAAAAAAACAGAAGCTAAAGTAGAGCAAAAAGTATCTAATTAAATTTTATTTTATGTCCAGTAAAGACCTACTTGAAAGCGTAAAAAAACTAAGAGAAATAACAGGAGTTGGCTTTAAAGACTGCAAACTTGCTATTGATGAAACTGGAGGGGATTTAGATAAAGCTGTAGAGTTTTTAAGAAAAAAAGGAATAGCTAAAGCCTCAAACAAAATGAGTCGTACAGCATCAGAGGGTCTTTGTCTTATAGAGACAAACGATGGAGAAGTTTCTTTAATTGAAATTAACAGCGAAACAGATTTTGTAGCAAAAAATAAAGAATTTATTTCTTTTTGTAAGGAAGTATCAGAAATTAATTTTAAGAATAAAGCTGACTTGCTCAAAGTTAATAAATCCTTGATGAAGAATAATTTAACTGTTGAAACAAATTTAATAGACTTAATTGCTAAGATCGGTGAGAAGATAACTATACGAAGAGCTAACTTTTTTGATAATAAAAGTGGAGAAAACTCACTTTATATACACGGTGCTATAGAACCTAAAATTGGAAAAATAGTATCTATTGTTAAAATTTCTAAGAAAAATAGTGATGATGTAGGAAAAAAAATTGCTATGCACATTTCAGCTTTATCTCCAATGAGTCTTGATGAAAAAGATCTAAGTAAAGATATTATAGAAAAAGAAATCGAGATTATAAAAGCTGAATTACTTAATTCAGGCAAGCAACTAGAGATGATAGAAAAAATAACAAAAGGTAAAATAAATAAATTTATTTCAGAAAACACACTTGTGAACCAAGTATGGATAATGGATTCTAAAAAAAAAGTTTCAGACATTCTCAAAGAAAATGATATAAAAATTCTAGATTTTATAAGATATAAAGTTGGCGAAGGAGTTTAAATCATGAGCATAGAGTTCGATGAAAAAAATTATTCAGCTAAAATGGATAAAACCATCCAATCATTTAAAAAAGATTTATCATCAATAAGAACTGGCCGAGCCAATGCATCTATGCTGGATATGATAAAAGTCGATGTCTACGGTCAGATGATGCCTATAAATCAATTAGCAACAGTCAGCGTGCCTGAAGCAAGATTAATTACTGTTCAAGTTTGGGATCAATCAAATGTAAAAGTAGTCGATGCTGCCATACAAAAATCAGACTTAGGAATAAATCCACAAATAGATGGTGCGGTTTTAAGACTAAGGATTCCTGATTTAACAGAGGAAAGAAGGAAAGAATTTATTAAGGTATTAAAAACTATTGGTGAAAAGAATAAAGTTTCTATTAGAAATATTCGAAGAGAAGGTAATGATGAGCTTAAAAAGCTTATTAAAGACAAAAAAATAAGTGAAGACGAAAATAAAGTTTTCGAAAAAAATATACAAAAAGTAACAGACGATCACATTGTAAATATTGAAAAGATACTATCAGAAAAAGAAAAAGAAATTCTCCAAGTATGAATAATCTTAATCACATTGCTTTTATTATGGACGGCAATGGAAGATGGGGCCTTAAAAAAAAACGAAGTAGAAACCACGGACATCTTGCAGGGATAAGAACAGTTCAAAAAATTGTAGAAGCTTCAATTGTTTACAAAGTTCCAATTATAACTTTTTATGTTTTTTCAACAGAAAATTGGAAAAGACCAAAAACTGAAATTAACTATCTTTTCAATTTAATTAATATTTATTTTAACAAAGAGATAAATAACATTATAAAAAATAATATCAAAATAGTTGTTTCTGGCAGGACAAAAGGATTACCTGCACAAATAAAAAATACTTTAATCCTTGCTGTGAAGAAAACAAAAAACAATAATAAACTAATTATTAACTTAGCTATAAATTATGGATCTAAAGCTGAAATTATAGATGCAATTAAGAAAATAAATTATAATTCAAAGAAAATAACTGAGGAAAATATTGAAAAAAATTTTTACTTAGATCTGCCTTTCCCTGACATACTTGTGAGAACTGGTGGACAAAAAAGATTAAGTAATTTTATGCTTTGGCAGCTTTCTTACTCAGAAATTTTTTTTCTAGATAAATTGTGGCCTGATTTTTCAAAAAAAGATCTAAAAAATATCATAAATAGATATCAAAAAGTAAAAAGAAATTTTGGATCAATTTAATGACCTCAGAGTTAACAAAAAGAATAGTAACTTCATTTGTATTAATTACATTATTATCATTTGCTTTTTTTTATTCTTATATATTAATAATTTCTTTAATAATTGTGTCTTCAATCTCATGGGTTGAATTTTCATCATTAATTTCTAGAATTTATATAAAAAATAATTTTAAAATAAATTTTTTAAAATTAATTATTAAAGCAATAAGCCTAATCTATATATTTATTTTTTCTGCGTTGATTTTTAGGGGGATTACTCAAGTTGATCCATATTTTAAAATAAATATGCTCTATTTATTTTTTGTATGTATAAGTTCAGACATTGGCGGTTTCATTTTCGGTAAAACTTTTAAAGGAAGAAAATTAACAAAAATTAGTCCTAACAAAACAGTATCAGGTTCAATAGGTTCATTTATACTGTCATTATTATTAGTTCCAATTTTTTATTTTTCATTTAATAATTTTGCTAATCTTTTTGATTTAATCTTTATATCCATTACAGTCTCATTTTTTTGCCAATTGGGTGATTTATTTATTTCTTATTTAAAACGTAGTGCGAAAGTAAAAGATACTAGCAATATATTGCCCGGACATGGGGGTCTGCTAGATAGAATAGATGGAATGTTAGCAGCGATACCAATTGGGATTTTAATTTGGAATTTTTTAATAATATCGTTATGAAAAAAAGTATTGCAATTCTTGGATCTACAGGCTCGATTGGAAAGTCTACTTTGCAAATAGTAAAAAAAATTAAACAATTTAAAGTTAAACTACTTGTTACAAATAAAAATTTTATAGAAATAATCAATCAAATAAAGATTTTTAAGCCAAGTGTAGTCGTCGTAATTAATAAAAATATTTACTTAAAAGTTAAAAAAAAATATAAAAACAAAAAATTTTTAGTTCTTAATAACATTGAAGATATCGAAAAATACATTAAAAAAATAGATATTACAGTTTCAGCTATTCCAGGAATAGCAGGATTAGAACCGACAATTTTGTTTACTAAAATAAGTAAGAAAATTCTTATAGCTAACAAAGAAGCAATTATTTGTGGTTGGCATTTAATTAAAAAAAATTCGATTAAATATAAATCAGAATTAGTACCTATTGATTCAGAACATTTTTCTATTAATGCTTTAATTAAAAATTTTCCAATCGATAAAATTGAAAAAATTTTTATTACAGCTTCTGGTGGACCATTTCTTAAACTAGATTATAATAAGTTTAAAAACATAAAACCAAAAAATGCCATCAAACATCCTAAATGGTCGATGGGAAAAAAAATTTCAGTTGACTCAGCAACTCTGATGAACAAAGTATTAGAAGTAACAGAAGCGTTAAAACTTTTCCCGTTTAGTCTCAAGAAATATGAAATAATAATCCACCCAGACTCACTTATACACGCCATCATAAAGATTAATAACGGAACATCTATATATTTACACCACTTGCCTGACATGAAAATACCAATAGCAAATGCTCTTTTAGAAAATTTTGATTACAATACTTTTTGTGATCAAAAGAATAAAAAAATTAATAAACTTCAAAATTTAAATTTTACACAAGTTGATAAAAAAAGATTTCCCTCAGTTAGTCTAATACCTGAAATGAACAGAAGAAAATCTTCTGCCATTATAATTAATGCAGCAAATGAGATATTTGTTGGTGAATTTCTCAAGAATAATATAAATTTTAATGATATTGTTACTTATTTGAAACTTGTTATAAGAGATAAAAACTATATAAAAACTTCTAACTTTTCTAACGATAGTGTAAAAAATATTTATACTATTGATAGCTGGGCAAGAATGACGGCGTTAAAAATTATTGAAAGAAAAAAAATAGCAAATGTTTAAAACTTATATCACAATCTTTTTTTTAATTTTTTCTAACTTATCCGCAGAAGTTATTAAAAAACTTGATGTCAAGGGAAACGATAGAATTAGCGCTGAAACTATAAAAGTGTATGGTGAAATTAATGTCGGAGAAGATTATTCTGCATTCGATTTAAATAAAATATTAAAAAACTTATACAATACAAATTTTTTTGAAGATATTAAAATTTCTTTAAATGATAATATTTTAAATATTGTTGTTAAGGAATATGCAGTTATTAATTATGTGGATTTCCAAGGTGAAAAAGCAAATAAAGTTAAAGAAGCAATTATTGAAAGACTACAACTAAAACCAAAAGAAAGTTTCATAGAAAGCAGAATATCTGAAGATATTAATTTAATAAAAAAAATATACGCAGGCATAGGATACAACTTTGCGAGTGTAGATGCCAAAATAGAAAAATTTGACAACAATAGAGTGAACCTTATTTATATTTTAGACAAAGGTGAAAAAACATTTATTAATAAAATAAATTTTATAGGTGACAAAAAAATTAAGAATAAGCGATTACGAGATATTATCGTATCAGAGGAAAAGAAATTTTGGAAATTCTTATCTAAAAATACTTTTTTAAATAACAACAATATTGATTTAGATAAAAGACTATTATTAAATTATTACAAATCCCTTGGTTATTATGATGTTCAAATTTTATCAAGTAATGCCGAAGTTAGTAAGTTCAACTTAACTAATCTTACTTATACAATTAATGCAGGTACAAGATATAGGATTAATAAAATTAGCACCAATGTCAGTAATGTATTGGATACAAATTTATTTTCTCCTTTAAAAAATGTTTTTACAAAAGCTGTAGGAAAATATTATTCTCCATTTACAGTCAAAAAACTATTAGATGAAGTAGATCTCTTAATAGCAAATAATGATCTACAATTTATTGAACATTCTGTAAATGAAGTTATAGAAGGAGAAAATATTGAAATTAAAATTAATATTTTTGAGGGTCCTAAAAAACTTGTAGAAAGAATTAATATTCTCGGCAATACTGTTACTGATGAGTCTGTAATAAGATCAGAATTTCTCTTAGATGAGGGAGATCCATTCAGTAATTTAAAACTTAAACAATCTATAGCTAGACTTAAGGCTAGAAATATTTTTGGTGAAATAAAAAATACAACGACAGATGGATCTAGTATAAATCAAAAAATTATTGAAGTCCAAGTTGAAGAAAAACCAACAGGTGAAATTAGTGCAGGAGCAGGCATAGGTACTTCAGGAGGTTCATTTGCGTTTAATGTAACCGAAAATAATTGGCTTGGCAGAGGGGTAAGTATTGCGACAACATTAGAGGCTAGCAAAGAGTCATTTACAGGTAGTTTAAGTTATACTGATCCAAATTATAATTATTCAGGAAATCTTTTAAATTACTTTGTGTCAAACACCACAAACGATAAGTCGGAATCAGGATTTAAAAATAATCTTACAACAGCAGGTGTTGGAACAAGATTTGAACAATATAAAAATGTTTATCTGTCTCCAGGTCTATCTTTGTCAAGAGATGACTTAAGGGTAGAAAGTAGTGCCTCGGAGTCTTTAAAAAAACAAAAAGGGACCTTTTCTGATTTAAGTTTTAATTACGGAATCTCACTAGATAACCGTAATAGAGTTTACGCACCAACAGATGGTTATATCTCTTCTTTTAGCCAGGCAATCCCTATTTATGCTGACAGTCCTTCAATAAAAAATAGTTATGCGTTTAGTAAGTATCAAACTCTTACCCAGGATATTATTGGAACATTTAAAATAGCCGGTTCAGCAATAAATGGTTTAAGTGATAAGGATGTGAGAATAAGCAAAAGAGTAAGTGCATCCTCTAACAAATTAAGAGGATTTGAGTCAGGCAAAGTTGGCCCCAAAGATGGAAAGCAATATATCGGAGGTAATTATGCTGTGACCAGCAATTTTGAAGTAGCTCTTCCAAATCTGTTGCCTGAAGCAACAAAAACTGATGTGGGATTATTCTTAGATTTTGGTAACGTTTGGGGTGTTGATTATGATAAAAATATAGATGATTCAAATAAAATTAGATCATCCTTTGGTGTTAATACAAGCTGGATATCTCCCGCAGGTCCAATGACTTTTGTTTTTTCTCAAAACTTGTCTAAAGCAAGCACAGATGTTACGCAGTCCTTCAACTTTAGATTAGGAACTACTTTTTAAATTTTATGACCAAATATATGAAAAAAATAACAATTATCATTTCATTCTTTTTTGCTTTTACTTTAAATTCATATGCAGATACTGCATATTTTGTAGATTTCAAGAAAGTCCTAAATACTAGTACCGCAGGAGCTAACGCACAAAAAAAATTACAAACAAAATTTCAATCAGAGTCTGAAAAATTTAAAAAATTAGAAAAAAATATTAGAGATGAAGAAACTGAAATAATTTCTCAAAAACAAGCAATATCAGCTGAGGAATATCAAAAAAAAGTTAAAGTTCTTAGAAAAAAAGTTGCTGATTTACAAAAAAATAAACAAGCATCATTAAATAAAATTGCTAAGTCTAGATTAAACGCAAGAGAAAAGTTATTAAAAGCTGTAAATCCAATTATAAAACAATATATGGAAGAGAATAAAATTAGATTAATATTAAATAAACAATCAATTATCTTGGGAGATACATCTTTAGAAATTACAGACAAGATTATTGCAATTTTAAATAAAGAGTTGCCATCATTAAAATTGAATTAATATTTGATGAGTAAAAATATTTTCTTTGAGTACAAAGGACCTTTTTTGCTTAACGAAATTTTTAAGCATAAAAAAATAAATAAAAAGAATAAAATAACTGATATTAAATCTCTAGCTGAAGCCCAACAATCAGATATAACTTTTTTAGACAGATCTAATTACGCACCAGAAGCAAAATTAACCAAAGCATCATTTTGCATAACTACTGAAAAGTTGAAATTTTTTCTGCCAAAAACTTGCGAACCTATTATTGTAGAGAACGTACTTTTTGAGTTATGTAAAGTTGCTAGAAAATTTTATCCATCAGCAGATATAGACACCCCTGATCTCTTGTTAAAAAAACCAATAAAATCAAAGTATCCTAAAGTAAGATTTGGAAATAATGTTTTTATTGGCAAAAACTGTAAAATAGGAAAAGATACAATTATAGGTAACTATACAGCAATTGAGCATGATGTTTATATTGGAGAGAATTGTACTATTGGTTCTCATGTTACGTTAAGAAATTCAATTATAGGTAATAATGTGGTAATTCAGGACGGGTGCAAAGTTGGTTTAAAAGGATTTGGTTTTATTCCATTAAAAGAAAAAAATTTGAGGTTTCCTCATATTGGAAAAGTATTACTAAAAGATAATGTAGAACTTGGTGCTAATTGCACTATAGACAGAGGCTCAATAGGTGACACCATCATCGGAAAAAATACTTTTTTAGACAATCAAGTTCACGTAGCCCATAATGTTAAAATTGGAGATAATTGTATGATAGCAGGCCAGGTTGGTTTTGCTGGAAGTTCCGTTTTAGGAAACAATGTATCTATTGGGGGCCAAGCAGGTATTTCCGGTCATTTAAAGATTGGAAACAATGTTAAGATAGGCGGGGGAAGCGGTGTAGTAAAAGATATAGCAGACGATACTGTAGTTATGGGTTATCCTGCCGTACCACTAAAAAAATTTTTAAAAAATTTAAAAAAATAAAATAATAATGAACGATACAATCGACAAAAAAAAAATAGAAAGTCTATTACCACACAGAGCACCTATGCTTCTAATTGATAAGCTGACTAAAATAGTTCATTTGAAGTCTGCAACGGCTATAATGAATGTAAGAAAAGATGGCTTTTACGTTCAGGGTCATTTTCCTAACCAACCTGTTATGCCAGGTGTGTTAATTGTTGAAGCTTTCGGGCAAGCTGCTGCTGCTTTAACAGCTTATGGAATAGATCCAAAAGAATATGAAAACAAGTTAGTTTATTTAATGGGGGTGGATAAAGCAAGATTTAGAAGCCCAGTGATCCCAGATTGTCAACTTCATTTAGAAATAGAAGCTACAAGATCACATGGCAGAGTTTGGAGATACAAAGGTACAGCAAAAGTAGAAGGAAAAAGAATGGCCGATGCTGAATGGTCTGCAACCATAGTAGATAAAAAATGATTCATAGCTCTAGTATTATTTCAAAAAAAGCTAAAATAGGAAATAACGTTAAAATTGGTCCGTTTTGCAATGTCGGTGACTCTGTTCAGTTGGATGATGCCGTTGAGTTAATCTCAAATGTACATATTGAAGGTAATACAAAAATTGGCCAAGGAACAAAGATTTTTCCATTTGCAAGTATTGGAACATCGCCCCAAGATCTTAAGTATAATAATGAACCTAATAGTTTAACTATAGGAGAGAGAAATACTATTAGAGAGTATGTTACAATTAATCCAGGAACAGCAGGTGGAGGAGGCAAAACAAGTGTGGGTAATGATTGTTTATTTATGATTTCTTCTCATGTTGCACACGACTGTAAAATTGGAAACAATGTGATTATTGCGAACAATGTTCCTTTAGGTGGACACGTTGTTATAGAAGATTCAGTTGTAATAGGAGGAAACTCTGCCGTTCAACAGTTTACTAGAATTGGTAGGTTGGCAATGATTGGTGGTATGACTGGAGTGCTAAAGGACGTTATTCCTTTCGGTTTATCAATTGGGAATAGAAATTATTTACAAGGTTTAAATCTAATAGGCCTTCGGAGAAAAAATTATGAAAATAAAAAAATCATGGAACTTAATAAAGCCTATGATGAAATATTTTCATCTAAAAATTTTCATGAAAATTTAGCTAAAATAAACGGTGAATTTAAAGATAATGAACTTGTTAGCGAGGTAATAAATTTCATAGCTAAAGACAAGAAAAGAGCAATCTGCACCCCATTACTTAAAGACTAAGATGATTGGATTGATATTTGGAGAAACAGAGTTCCCAAAAGAAATCCTAAAAAAAATAAAAAAGAATAAAAAAAAATACTTAATTGTTGATTTAACGAAAAATAAAAAATTTAAAAAAGATAAGAATTTTAGGTCTGTTTCAATTGGTCAAATAGGAAAAATTATAGAAATTTTAAAATTTAACAGATGTAAAAAAATACTTTTTGCTGGCAGAATAGATAAACCAAATTTTTCAAGAATAAAATTAGACTTAAAAGGTATTTATTATATACCTAAGATTATAAGAGCATCTAAAATTGGCGATGCTGCTATTTTAAAAGAAGTTATAAACATATTTAAGAGAGAAAAAATTAAAACAATAAATTCTTTAACATTTACTCCTGAGCTTTGTTTGACAAAAGGCATACACACAAAAACTAAACCCAATCAAGATGATAATAGGGACATTAAAAAAGCAATATCAACATTAAAAAAACTAGATGGTTATAGTTTTAGTCAAGGTACAGTTATCAGAAATAAAAAAATTTTAGCAATAGAGGGGTCTGGAGGTACACAAGAAATGTTAAGTAGAATAAAAAAAAACCAAGGAGTTTTAAAGGGAGTTTTAGTAAAATTTCCTAAAAAAAAACAAGATCTAAGAGTTGATCTACCAACCATTGGTTTAAAAACATTAATTCAGTGTAAAAAAAAAGGTTTAAAAGGAATAGCCTTAAAATGTAGACAGAATGTTTGTTTAAATAAAAAAGAGGTTATTAACTTTGCAAATAAACATAAAATTTTTATTGTTTCGTTATGAAAAAAATATTTATCCTAACGGGTGAACCCTCTGGTGATAAACTTGCGTCAAAAGTTATATCGAAACTTAAAATACTCAATCCTAACATCGAGTATTTGTCTGTCGGTGGTGAAAGTCTTCAATCTTTAGGCATAAAATCAATATATGACTTAAAAGAGATTACCTACTTAGGTTTTACAAA
>MDSY01132126.1_pt1 | contig 10721 bp, 10 predicted proteins | sample 811131 | NCBI WGS metagenome assembly MDSY01 (sample SAMN05326643, study PRJNA326480) | marine metagenome | isolation source: seawater | place: Atlantic Ocean: South West | collected 2010
TATCTTTTAAATGAGTTTTTTTAACTTAAATTTTTATAAAAATACTTTATCGAATATTAATTTTCTATATTTGCTTTCATTTTTGATAGCAATTTCCTACTTTATTTTTAATTTCTTAGATGTTGAAGATAGTAATGTTTATTTTAATAGATTGAATTACCTTCAAGGCGGAGATATATTTATTTATTATAATGGTCAAATCGCCTTTCTCTCTCAACTTCTTGCCTACAGTTTAAGTAATTTTTCACCTTTTTTTCAAGCCTTTGGGTACATGGCTTTTTCTTTATTCTCTTTTATTTTATTTATATCAATACTTAGCAAAATTGTAAGAAATAACTTATTAATACTTATTTTTGTATGCTACTTAGGTGCATTTTTCCCATTAATTTTTTATAACTTAACAAACTCTATTTGGACCGGCCTTTTTATTACTGCCCTTATTCCTGTGCTGGCATATAAAGAGAATAGGAAACTCTCTTGGATTGAATTTATTACTGTTTTAGTTTTCGCAACCTCTCAAGCTCCCGTTTTAGTTTCATTGCCTCTATATTTAATTTTGCTTAGAAGGACCGGTTTTGATTTTAAATTAACAATCTTAATCCCTTGGATACTTTTATTTTCTTTATATGTAATGCCTAATTGGAATAGCGAGAGGGCTGACATGTCATTTATCTTGAAAGAAAATTTATTCTTTTTCTTATCAAACCCAATTAGCTTCTTTATTCCTCAAATAGTTTTAAAATCTGATCTTCCTTCTAGACTAGTTGAGTTTGTATCTTTTTTCGGAATGTCTTTTATATTTTTAGTAAAAGTTTTCAAAAAAGATATCGAGCAATTAGATTTTGGCATCCTGTTATTTGCTTTAGGAATTTTATTCTTAGCGTTTTCTAGCAGGTTATCTGAAACTTTTTTTATAGGCCCGAGATATTTTGTACCCTCTATGATATTTTTTATTATTTTAGTAGAGCCGTATTTATTGAAACTAACAAGAGTAGTTAATTTGATATCTATATTAAGTATATTCATAGTTTTAGTTGTATTTAGTGACAGATATTTATTGGATCCGGTTAATAGACTTAAAGATTTCAAAGATTTATTCATTGAATCAGGACCAAACGTAGTTATTGATAGAGGCGGAGGTTGGATTATTCCTTTGGGTTCTTTCATGAGGCAGAAAAATGATTGTAATGTCTATGAAAACCGGTCTAACGAAGATAAGGCCTTAATCTACTGCGGTGAAGGGAAGGGTGAGATTCTTCTCAAATAAACATTTATACTTAAGTAATGAAGATATTGGTTTTTGGTAAGCTAGGCCAAGTAGGACAAGAGTTAGGGGTTTGTTTAAAAGAATATGAAGATGCTGAAATTATTTATGCAGATAGAAAAGTTGCTAATTTAGAGCATCCTGATGAATGTGCAGAAGTAATTTATTTGAACAGTCCTGATTTAATTATTAATGCTGCTGCTTATACGAATGTTGAAAAAGCTGAAGATGAAGAGGAGTTAGCAAATATAATAAATGGTCATTCCCCGACGGCTATGGCTGAAGCGGCAAAACACATTAAATGCCCTTTTATACATCTTTCAACAGATTATGTATTTGATGGTTATGAAAAAGGACCTAAATCTGAAGATCACGCCGTTAATCCTTTAAATGCATATGGCAGATCAAAACTTTTAGGAGAAGTTGGAATAGTAAAATCAAATTGTATTTTTTTAATTTTAAGAACTTCTTGGGTTTTCTCTTCGTATGGTAACAACTTTGTAAAAAATATACTAAATGCTTCTAATGATAATAAGACCTTAAAAATTGTATATGATCAAATAGGAGGACCAACTTCTGCTAAATCAATTGCAAGAGCAATTGTGGCAATATCTTATAAACTTTTGGATGACTCTAGCCTTAAAGGAATTTATCATTTTTCTGGAATTCCTGATGTTAGCTGGTCTTCTTTTGCAGAAGCCATCTTTCAAGATAAGGGCGAAGTTCAGATAAAAAAGATAAAGACCTTGGATTATGGCTCGAGGGTTGAAAGACCACTAGATTCTTGCCTAGATTGTTCTAAGATTGAAAAAAAGTTTGGCATAACTAGACCATTCTGGAAAGATGATTTAAAGAAAGTTTTAAAAGAATTAAGAGGTTAATCTATGAGTGAGAGAAAAGGAATAATTTTAGCAGGTGGCTTAGGATCAAGGCTTTACCCCTTAACTATAGAAAGTTCTAAGCAATTATTGCCTATATACGATAAACCTATGATTTATTATCCATTATCAATTCTAATGCTGGCAGGTATAAAAGAGATTGCGATAGTTGTTACTCCAAAGCATAGGAGTCAATATGAAAATTTACTAGGCGATGGAGAGCAGTGGGGTATCAGCTTAAAATTCATTGAACAAAACAAACCTGAAGGGATTGCACAGGCATATACTTTAGCTAAAGACTTTCTTGCAGGCTCTCCTTCGGTTTTAATTTTAGGGGATAATATATTCTATGGTCAGGGGCTTATAAAGTTACTTAAATCAGCAAATAAAAACACTGCAAAAGGAACAGTTTTTGGATATCAAGTTTTAGATCCTGAAAGGTATGGAGTTGTAGATTTCGATGACAAAGGAAAAGTAATTTCCATTGAAGAAAAGCCTGCCAAACCTGCTTCTAATTTTGCAGTCACAGGTTTGTATTTTTTAGATTCAACAGCTACTACAAGAGTTGAATCAATAACACCTTCTTCAAGGGGCGAATTAGAAATTACTGATCTTCTTGAATCTTATTTACAAGATGATTTACTAGATGTTGAACTTATGGGAAGAGGATTTTCATGGTTGGATACTGGCACTCAAGATAGTCTAGTAGAAGCCTCTGAGTTTGTTCGTACCATTCAAAAGAGACAAGGTTTGAGCATAGGATGTCCAGAAGAAATATCTCTTTCTCAAGGGTGGATAAGTAAAGAAAAATTAGAAAAGAATTTAGTAAATATACCTGAAAGTGATTACGGGAATTATCTTAAGTCTCTTATTTAATTAATTTCGATATATGAATCAAGAATTCAACATAAAAGATCTAAAAGAAATAGATTTAGAAAACATCAAAGCTATTTTTATTGATATAGACGATACTTTATATTCGTATAAAGAAACTCATCCCTTAGCTATTAAATCTTGCTATAACAAATATATGGAATATTTTGGTAAAGATTTAGAGATCTCTCTCTATGATCAAAACCAATTTGAAATACGATATAGAAAGGCTAGAGATGAGGTCACAGATCGCCTTTTTCCTGGAAGTTCTTGTAGATCAAGATTGCTTGCATTCAAAGATATGTTTGAAGAAATGCCCGCTTTATCAAGTATATGTGCTTACGAATATGCTTTAGAGTTCGAGGAAATCTATTGGTCTTCATTAATTCAAAATATTGAACCAAATAAGGAAATGAAAAGTTTTTTTGAATTTTGCCGAAAGCGGATTCCAGAAATAAAAATTTGTGCTATAAGTGATATGCAAACAGCGTATCAAATTAGAAAACTAAGTAAGTTGGGATATGAAGATTTTTTCCTGATTACTTCAGAAGAAGTAGGAGTAGAAAAACCAAATGCTACAATTTTTAGATATGCCTTGGAAAAATTTAATTTAAATGCTGAAGAAGTAATAATGATTGGAGATAATTTAATTAAAGATATTGAAGGGGCATCAAAATTAGGAATAAGATCTTACCTAGTAAATTTAAATGAATAATAATATTTTAGATTCTAAAAATCTCATAATCTTGGGGTTTGTATTTAAGCTGTTGATTGGCACTCTTTTTGCTTCTTTTGTTCTTAAAGATCTTTTCATTCCCTTTATAGACTTCTTCGTTACTAATCTTGAAAATCCTTATAGAAATTTTTTAGATGTAAATAGTCCTCAAAATTTTCCTTATCCGACTTTGATGCTTCTTATATTATCGACTCCTGTATTTTTAGCGGAACTCTTTCTTGACCTTGAAACACTTCCTGTGCAATTAAGCTTTTCTATTTACAGATTGCCCCTATTACTGGCAGATTTAGGAATACTATTAATATTAAGTTCATGGGTTAGAGCAGAATCACAAAAGAGATTGATTTGGTTATATTGGTTTTCACCAGTCCTTTTTTATATCAGTTATATTCATGGACAGTTAGATGTCATCCCTATATTTCTCTTATTTTTAAGTCTGAATTATTTGTTTAAGCAGAATATTCTTTTATCGGGACTTATTCTTGGCCTGGCAATTTCAACTAAAACAATGGTAATCCTCTCTTTGCCATTTATAGTTTTATTGCTTATTTCTAAAGATAATAGTTTTAAAAGTACTTCTATATTTATTTTAAGTTCTGCAATTTGCTTTTTTTTAGTTAACTTGCCTTTCATTTTTGATCCATCTTTTCAAGAGATGGTTTTTTTTAATGAGGAACAAACAAGAATTTTTGAATTATCCTTTCTAATAGGGGAGTCGTCTTTCTATTTTATCCCTGCTTGCTTACTATTATTGGCGCTGAGAGGATTTCTTATCAAAACCTATAACAGAGATATTTTTATGATGTTTTTAGGTTTTTCATTTGGAATAATCCTTATGTTTATAACACCTATGCAGGGTTGGTACTTTTGGTTTATACCTTTTCTAACATATTTCTATGCAAAATCTGTAGATAGGTATTTTCTTCTTTTAATGCTTTTGCAATTTGCATATCTATTATATTTCTCTTTGGTTGAGAATTCTGATTATCTAAATGTTTTTAGTCTTCTTCAATCTGATACAAGTATTTATTTATTATTAACAGAAGTAGGCCTTAATCCTGAAGCTTATAAAGGGATAGCATTTACACTCTTACAAGTTTCTCTTGGTGTAAATTGTTTTTTTATATATAGAAGAGGAATAGATAGTTACAGTAAACATAAAATAACTTCAGCTCCCTACCTTGTAGGGGTGGGTGGAGATTCTGGAGCAGGTAAGACGACGATATCTGAGTCTCTGTCAAATATTTTTACTTCGATGAATTCCTTAGTTATACGAGGGGATGATATGCATAAGTGGCAAAGAGGACATGAAAAATGGGAAGAATTTACTCACTTGGATCCAAAAGCTAATTTATTACATCAAGAAATAGATATGTTGAATAGTTTGAAAGCGGGCAAAGGTATTTTAAGAAAAATGTACAATCATGATGATGGTACTTTTTCTAATGATCTTAACCTGGCTCCAAATAACCTTATCATTTTTGAAGGATTACATGCATTTTATCTAAGCAGGCAAAGGCAAATTTATGACGTGAAACTATTTATACAGCCCGATAAAGACCTTTCTAATCATTGGAAAATAACTAGAGATATTGAAAAAAGAGGTTATTCAAAAGAAAAGGTTTTAGATTTGTTATCTGACAGGGAGGAGGATTCAAAGAATTATGTAAGGTCTCAAGCTAAGTACGCAGATATATTGATATCTCCTAAGCCTATCAACCCTATAAATAATATAGGCGATAATCAAGAAAATATAGATATCAAATATCATCTATTAATGCCTAATTCAATTTTCATTGAAAATTTAGTTGATAATCTTGATGGAATTGAAGATCTAAATGTATCACACAATTATTTAGATGAAGATAAGCAGGAAATAGAAATATTTGGAAATGCATCAAAAGAAGAGATTTCTGAAGTTGCAAACTCCAACATAACTAGCTTAGTAGATCTGGGTGTTGATTATCCTGACTGGCCCTCATCCAGTTTAGGCGCGCTATTGGTTATATTAACTTTCTTTATTTTTGAAGATGCAAATTATGGAAAAGAATAAACATCTTCAAAATTTCTCAAAAGCCTCTATAGAAATAGGAAAAAAAATATCTTATGTGCAAGGAGGAGGTGGCAACACTTCAGTTAAATTTAATGAATCGCAGATGGCGATAAAGGCTTCGGGAGTAAAATTAAAAGATATCACTCATGAACAAGGATTCAGCGTCGTAGATTACTCTATGTTAAATCAATATTTAAATAACCCAGACTTAAATGAATCACTTTTTACTGAAAAGATACACTCATTTGTTGTTGAAACTGATAATAGACCATCTATCGAAACAGGTTTTCATTCGCTTTTAGGTACATATGTTGTTCATACTCACTCAGCATATGTCAACGTACTTAACTGCTCTGAAGAGGGGAAAGAAGAGATTAATAAACTATTCCCTGAATTCATTTGGATAAAATATGCTACCCCTGGAAGAGATATAACATTAGAACTCAAAGAGAATATTCCGACTCCTTTGGCTAAGGAGGGATGTATTTTTCTTCAAAATCATGGACTGATTGTTTGGGCAGATGATTCAGAAACAGTTCTTAAAGTACATAATGAAGTCTCAAATATTATAAAAGATAAATTTAACTTAGATGATTTCGTTTTTAATGAGGAAAAAAGTTATATTCCAAGTTCTAATAAAAAAGAAGTTTTGTTTCCTGACCAGGCTGTTTATACCATGGCAAGCAATGATTTTATTAGTTCATTAGAAGCACAAGAAACAATATGCTCCTATGATTATATAATTAAAAGTATAGAAAAAATTGGGTTTAAGCCTTCTTTTTTACCTGAAAAAGAAGTTAATAAGCTCCTTGATATGGAAGGTGAAAAATATCGTCAAAGCCTTATAACATGATGAGATTTATCAATCATAGAATAAATACGGTAACAGATTTAGATTCGGTTCCTTTTGAAAATGGAATCGAATTAGACGTTAGATATCACAATGATGAACTGATACTTCATCATGATCCTTTTCAGCATCACAAAAATAATCCAGAAAAGTTAGATTATTTTTTGGAGAAATGGAAGCATAACGGTCCTTTGATTATAAATATAAAAACTGAAGGGATAGAAGAAGAATGTATCTCCATGATGGATTCTTATGAAATAAAGAACTGGTTCTTTTTGGATATGTCTATGCCCTTTTTAGTTAAGTATTCTCTTCTAACGCAAGGTGCAAACCCTATATTATCTCCAAAAAACTTAGCAGTCAGATTCTCTGAATTTGAACCTTTAGAGTATGCTTTATCTTTTACAGGAAAAGCTGGATGGGTATGGATAGATTGTTTTAATAAACTTCCTTTAACTCATGAAATATATAAACAATTAAAGCAATCTGGTTTTAAAATTTGTCTAGTTTCACCAGAATTGCAGGGTCATTCTTTAAAGCAGATTCCTGTATTTAAAGACTTGATACAAGATATGGAAATTGACGCTATTTGTACAAAGAGACAAGATTTATGGGTTTAACAGAGGATATGCAAATTCTCATTCCTATGACCGGCAATGGCTCTCGTTTCGTAAACAAAGGCTATAGTCGCTTGAAACCTTTCATAGAAGTTCATGGCAGACCAATTATTGAATGGGTAGTAAAAATGTTTAAGGGAGATGAACATCTTATTAATTTTATCTGTAGAGAAAGTCATCTGAATGAATTTGATTATCTCGAGAGTGAGTTAATTCGAATCGCTCCAGAGGGAAGAATTATTTCTATAAAGGATTGGGAAAAAAAAGGCCCTGTTATGGATACTTTGAAGGCAGTCTCATTATTAAATTTGAATGGACCGATTTTAATTAGCTATTGTGATTACTATATGCATTGGAATTACAATAAATTTAAGTCTGATTTAAAAGACTTAGATTGTGATGGCTCTATCCCTTGTTATTCAGGCTTTCATCCTCACCTCCTCCCTAAGCAAAATTTATATGGCTCATGCAAGGTCGATAAAGAAGATTATCTAATTGAGATTAAAGAAAAGCATGCTTGGAATGAAGATAAAACTAAAGATTTTAATTCACCAGGTGTTTTTTATTTTAAAGATGCTTCGATGTTAAAAAAATACTGTAAAGAATTAATACAATCAAATGAACATATAAACGAAGAATTCTATATGAGTCTTCCTTTCAATTACCTAGTTAGAGATGGTTTGAAGGTCTGGTGTCCTAGTAACATAGATTATTTTTGTCAGTGGGGAACCCCGGAAGATTTAGAAGATTATCTTTTCTGGATTAATGCTATAGGTAAAATTAAAAAGGCTAGCTTATGATTATTTTGATTCCAATGGGAGGCAAAGGCAGTAGGTTCTTGGAGGCTGGCTATACTGAAAATAAGGCTTGTCTGCTTACTACAGACAGACACTCAGGGGAGAAATTACCAATGATTATTTGTGCCATGAAAGATCTTCCTGGTATTCAAGATAAAGAAAATACGATCATATGTATTGATAGAAAGTTTCATGAGGAAAATGGTACTGAAAAAGAAATTTTGAAAAGATTTAAAGATACAATATTCATACATGATAATGTTTTGTTAGATCAAGCTTATGGCTGTTATTTGGCGAAAGATCATCTCAATAAAGAAGAAGAACTTCTAATCGGAGCTTGTGATAATGGAATAGATATAGATTTAGAAGCCTTTGAGAAAGCAAAGCTTGAATCGGACGCGTTAATGATTAGTCATAGTAATGATGAAAACATAGCTCAAAATCCAGAAGCTCATAGTTGGGCTAAATTAAAAGATGATGGTAAATATTTAATCGAAATTTCTTTAAAAAAAACTGTAAGCGCAACCCCGATGAAAGATCATGCAACAACAGGCATGTTCTGGTTTAAAAGTGCTAAAACATTTTTAAGTTATTTAGAAGATATGATCCAGTCTAAGGATACTTTAGATGGGAAATATTATGTTGATAAAGTTCTCCAGTATTATATCGAAGACCAAAAAAAGGTTAGCTTTTTTGATGTTAAATACATTTGTTGGGGCACTCCGCTTGATTACGAAAACTATGAAAATACAATCTCTTATTGGACTAATTTTTATAATAACGAAGAATGGACCAAAGAAAGATAGGCTTATCAGTAGTAATTCCCTGTTTTAATGAAGCAGAAAATATCGCTTTACTTCTTAAGGAGCTTCAAAAGGTTTTCTTATCTAGTAAATATAATATTGAAGTGATAATTGTTGATGGATGCTCTAGTGATGATACGAATTTAATTTTAAAGGAAGAGTTTAGAAATTTAGATAAGAATATATTTTCACTTATTCTAATGGAAAGCCAGAATGGATATGGTAATGATATTTTAGAAGGACTTAAAAAAGCCAGATATGAATATTTATGTTGGACTCATGCTGATTTACAGACTGATCCTAATGATGTTATCAGAGGTTTAGAAATTATTATTTCTAATATTGGAGATGAGCAATTTATAAAAGGTAAAAGAAAATCCAGACCTTTTTTTGACTTACTGCTAACTTACGGAATGCAATTAATTGTTTTTTTCCTTTTAAAAGTCAGACTGAATGATATAAATGCCCAACCAAAGGTCTTCCATAGATCTTTTTATGATAAATTCTTAAAAGATCGTTCGCCTAAAGATTTTTCTTTAGATCTATTTGCACTTTATGAAGCTAAAACAAATAACTATGAAATTATTTCATTTCCTGTGCAGTTTAAAAAAAGAGAATTTGGTGTAGCGAAAGGGGGTGGAGGTTCCCTCATAAATCGATGGAACCTTGTGAAGAGAACTTTCAGATATATTTACAGACTAAAGAAAGACAGTTTGAATTCTGTTTAAAACTTTTATTGAATTGGTAAATATGAATTACAGGATTAAATTTAATATTCAAGAAGTTTCTTTAGTTATCTTATTTGCTTTAATAGTTGCATATTGCCTGTCATTCGTTTATCCATATCCGTATTTTTTAGCTGGTGGATTCTCTGGTGAATCTGCATATGACGGAGAGCCTGATTACTTTGCTAACATTGTTAGTAGTTTTATTAATGGTCATTCTATGGATTTTCTCCATCCCGGAATACCCATTGTATTCTTATGTAAGTCTATATTAGTTCTTTTTAAAGACATTTACGGTGTAGAGGAAATTATATTTTCGTCCAGATTTATACTAATTTTAATAAACCTTTTTATGGTATACATCGGCTCTAGAATATTACTGAAGCATGAGCTGTACTTCTTTTTTCTAATTTTATGCTTACTATTTGTTTTTCCAGCCGGTTTTGTATTAGTAGATCATGTATCTCCTAACGGGATACTTTTTGGTATCAGTATTTTGGTCATTGCATTAGGTTATAAATTAGATGAGGATTCAAAAATATATCTACTACTTTTTACTATTTTTTTAGGACTTGCTGCAGCAATCAAGTTTCCTGCAATAGTTTTAGGTATACCATGTTTTCTGGCCTTATTATTAAGTGGTAGTAGCCACCAAAAATTTTCAAAAATACTTATCTTTTCTTTGTTTAGCACCGTTTTAAGCTTTTCTATTTTTACTTGGCCTGTACTCCCTTTCATTCCGTTTTTTTTGACACATCACGATTATTCTTACGATGACTTTGAGTTTATATTTTCTAATTTATTTATAAGTTTATCCTTAATAGTTTTATTCATAGCCTTGCTAGCCTTTATTGTTACAAGAATAAAAACTATTTATAAGTATAGCTACAAAAGAATATATAAAACCTCATGTTTACTATTTGCTATATTTCTCTTAATAGCTATTGCAATTAAAGCATGGAGTTCAAATGATTATTTATCCTTTTCCTATTCGCTGAGGAATTACATACCTCTATTTGGAATGTTCATTTTGCTATTAAATTTTTTCATTCCCAAGATGATTTCTAATCATAGATTTAATCTTCCTATCTTTTTTGTAATATTTTTAGTTATTTTTTCTACAAA
>MDSY01052309.1_pt1 | contig 10720 bp, 10 predicted proteins | sample 811131 | NCBI WGS metagenome assembly MDSY01 (sample SAMN05326643, study PRJNA326480) | marine metagenome | isolation source: seawater | place: Atlantic Ocean: South West | collected 2010
AAGGATAATGAAATTTTTTTTGATATTAAAAATAAAAAAACAAGTTTAGATAAATGTGATTTCATTTTATGTACAGGCTTATTAGAAAACAATGAAGAGAATCTTGATTATTATAAAAATTTATTAAAAAATTATACAACAAAAAAATTTATTTGTACTAACCCGGACTTAATCGTACACAGAGGAAATGTGAAAGAATATTGTGCAGGTACATTAGCTAAAATATTTGAATCTATTGGTGGGGAAGTAGTTTATTTTGGTAAACCACACCGAGAAATTTACAATATATGTTTCCAAGAAAAAGAAAAAGTTATTGCTATTGGAGATAATCTTAATACAGACATAAAAGGAGCTAATAATATGAATATTGATTCTATATTTATTTCAAATGGTGTGCACAGATCAGAATTTGAAGAAGAAAGCGAACTTAAAATGCTTTTCAAAAAATATAAAGTTAAAGCTAGTTACTATCAACCCCATCTGAGCTGGTAAAATGTTTGTTTATAAAAATTCAAATATAAAAAAAATTCATAATAATTCAGTTATAGCTATAGGAAATTTTGATGGTCTTCATTTGGGTCATCAAAAAGTTTTAAAACAAGCAAAACAAAAAGCTAAAAAAAATAACTCAAAATTTGGATTAGTTACCTTCGAACCAATTCCAACTATGTTTTTTAAAGAAAATATTAAGAATCACCGGATTAACTCATTAAATCAAAAAATAAATTATTTAAAAAAGTTAAAATTAGACTTTTTAATTATAATAAATTTTAACAAATCATTTTCAAACATTAGCAGTGAAGATTTCATTAAAAAAATTTTATTTAAAAACATTAAATGTAAATATATCTTCGTCAGTCAGAATTTTAGATTTGGAAAAAAAAGAAACGGTGATATAAATACTTTAAGAAGTTTAGAAAAAAAATATCTTTATAAAACGATTGTCACTTCTCCATATCAAAAAAAGAATAAAATAATTTCTTCTACTTTAATTAGAAAGATAATTTCAAAAGGTAATATTGAGAAAGCTAATAAACTTTTAGGTAGGGCGTGGAGTGTTGAGGGAGAGGTTATAAAAGGAAGACAGATAGGAAGAAAAATTGGCTTTCCAACCTGCAATATTAAGCTTGATGATTATATACTTCCAAGAATTGGTGTTTATTCTGTTAAAGTTGAGTATAAAAATTTTAAAAAAAAAGGAATAGCAAATCTTGGATACAGACCCACATTTGGAGGTAAAAAGTTATTATTAGAAGTAAATATCTTTGGAATAAAGAGAAACTTATATAAAAAGATACTAAAAGTTAGTTTTATAAAACTTATTAGACCTGAAAAAAAATTTAAAAATATTAATGAACTTAAACTTCAAATAGAAAAAGATATCTTAAAAGCTAAAAAATAATGTCAAAAGAAAATTTACATCTACCCAAAACTGCTTTTTCAATGAAAGCTGATTTATCAAAAAAAGAACCTGAAATTTTAAAGAAATGGGAAGAAAACAAGACTTTTGAAAAAATCAGAAAAAATTCTAAAGGAAAGGAAAAATTTGTACTTCACGATGGGCCTCCCTATGCCAATGGACATATACACATGGGGACAGCCTTAAATAAAATTTTAAAAGATATGATTATACGCTCTCATCAAATGAACGGTAAAGATTCTGTTTATGTACCAGGTTGGGACTGTCACGGACTACCCATTGAATGGAAAATAGAAGAACAGTACAAAAAAAATAAAAAAAATAAAGATGAAATTCCTATTACAGAATTTAGAAATGAGTGCAGAGAGTTTGCTAAACATTGGATAGAAATACATATTAAAGAATTTAAAAGACTTGGCGTAACTGGAGATTTTGATAATTATTACTCTACAATGAGTTTTGATGCTGAGGCTCAAATTGTTAGAGAGCTTGGAAAATTTTTACTAGATGGAAGTTTATATCAAGGCTTCAAACCTGTATTTTGGTCTACTGTAGAAAAAACTGCCTTAGCTGACGCTGAAGTTGAATATAAAGATCATACATCTAACACTATATTTGTTTCTTTCAAAGTTAAGAATAGTCCAAAAGATTTTTTAAAAGATTCTAATATTATTATTTGGACTACTACACCATGGACAATACCGGCAAATAGAGCTTTAGCCTTTAATAATGCCATTGAATATTCTTTAATTGAAATAAGTGATTTAGAAAATTTTAAAGAAAAGAAAATAGTTGTAGCTAGCAAACTTTTGGACTCAATAATAAAATCTTGTAGCATAGAAAAATTTAAAATTATAAAAACTTTTGTTGGTTCTGAATTTGCTGGAACTATATGCACACACCCTTTTCAAACTCTTGGGTATGACTTTGATATTCCGATGTTAGATGCAAGATTTGTAAATCTAGAGCAAGGTACTGGAATTGTACATTGTGCTCCAAGTCACGGTCCAGACGATTTTAATTTGTGTTTAAAACACAATATCCCATCGAAATATACAGTAGATAACGCTGGTTATTACACAAAAGAAATTCCATATTTTACTAAGATACATGTTTTCAAAGCCGATCAAATAGTTATTGATAAATTAAAAGAAGTTAATAAATTATTAAAAAATGATAAGCTTCAACATAGTTACCCTCATTCCTGGAGATCAAAAGCACCTTTAATTTATAGAGCAACTCCGCAATGGTTCATTTCAATGGAAAAAAACTCTTTACGAAATAAAGCAATAAAAGCAATAGGTGAAACTACATTTTATCCTAAAAAAGGAAAAGAGAGATTAATGTCAATGATAGAAGGAAGGCCAGACTGGTGTGTTTCCAGACAAAGATCGTGGGGAGTTCCATTACCTATATTTATAAATAAAAAAACTAAAGAGCCTCTTAGAGATCAAAAAGTTATAGATCGTATAGCTACAATTTATGAAAAAGAAGGCTCCGATTGTTGGTTTACAGATGATCCAAAAAGATTTTTAGGTGAAAATTATAACGTAAATGACTATGAAAAATTGAAAGACATTGTTGAAGTATGGTTTGATAGTGGAAGCACACATAGCTTTGTCTTAGAAAAAAGAAAAAATCTTAAATGGCCTGCAGACATGTATCTTGAAGGCTCAGATCAGCACCGAGGATGGTTTCACTCGTCTCTACTAGAGTCATGCGGAACAAGAGGAAGAGCACCATTTGAAAGCATCTTATCTCATGGATTTGTAGTGGATGGCAAAGGAATGAAAATGTCAAAATCTGCAGGGAATGTTTTGTCACCAGATGATATTTTGAAGAATTATGGGGCAGACATCTTAAGAGCCTGGGTTGCTTCCTCAGATTATTCTGAAGATTTAAGAATAGATAAGACTATTTTAGCACAGCACGCAGAGTCTTATAGAAAAATTAGAAATACATTCAGATTTATTTTAGGAAATATAAAAGATAAATTTGAAGTACAGGATTTTAAAAAGGTCAATGAAGAATCTTTGCCTGAGTTAGAAAAATATATTTTAGGTAGACTGTTAAATTTAGATCAAATTATTAAAGAAAATCTTAAAAATTATAATTTTCACAAACTATACAAAGAACTTTTTAACTTTTGTTCTCTAGAACTTTCATCATTTTATTTTGATATAAGAAAAGATGTTTTATACTGTGATGATATAAACTCAAAAAAACGTAAAGACTGTATAATTGTTTTAAATATAATATTAGAATGCCTACTTAAATGGCTAGCACCAATTTTTGTTTTTACAACTGAAGAAATATTCAGCTTATTAAATAATAATGAAAAAAGTATTCATGAAACAGAATTTCCAGTAATTCCAAATTCCTGGATGAACAAAGAATTAGAAAAAAAATGGCATGACCTTTATCACATCAAACAGGAAGTTAATATTGCGATTGAAGAAAAGAGAACAAATAAAGAATTAGGATCAAGTCTTGAAGCAGACATTTTAATTTATGTTAACGAAAAAAACTTTACTCTCTTAGAAGATTTAGATCTAGAGGAATACTTTATTACTTCTAAAGCCAAAAAGATAAAAGATGAAAAAAATGATTTAAGAATTGTTGTAAAAAAAGCAAGCGGATCAAAATGCCCAAGGTGTTGGAAAATTTTAGAGAACGAGTGTAGGAGATGCTCAGAAGTCAATAATAAGCAAAATTAAATATATGAATTTTTTTAAAAACTTTAAAAAAAATTTTTTTGGAAAAGAAATGATAATTTCTACAATGATAGTCATTTTAGTTTTTGTTGTAGACAGAATAACTAAAATAAATATTGTAAATCATCAGTTAAATAATGATATTTTGTACGTGAATAATTATTTAAACTTTGATCTAGTTTGGAATACAGGTATTGGTTTTGGTCTACTAAGCCAAAATGCAAACATTTTTTACCATATTATTTCTTTATTGATTTTTTTTGTTTTAGTTTTTTTAATCTACATAATGATAAAAGCCAGCTATGTAGAAAAAATTTTATATTCTTTAATTCTGGGCGGCGCCTTAGGAAATTTCTATGACAGAATGTTATACTTTGCAGTTCCTGATTTTATAGATTTTCATATAAATGAATTTCACTGGTTTACGTTCAATATTGCCGATATATTTATTAGTATTGGAATAATTTTAATTATAGTTAAAGATTTAATTTTAAGAAAAAAATGAACAAAATAAAACAATTATGTCAGCTTTTTTTATTAGTAAATATTTTAAGTAGTTGTTCTAGTTTAAGTGAAGCTGGAAAAGTATTAAGAAATGAAAAAAATGATACAACAGATGAGTTTTTAATTAAAAAACAAGACCCATTAACTCAACCTCCAGATTTTACAACTATTCCAGAACCAGGATCAATTGTAAAAAAATCAGAACAAGATTCAAATAGTTTTGAAAAAATATTAAAAAATACAAAAGATAAAACAAATAGTTCTCAAGAAGAATTTTCTTCTACCGAGTCATCTATATTAAATAAAATTAAAAAGTGAATAGAAATATATTAATAAAAAACAATATTAGTAAAAATTATTTTAACAACAATTTATATATAAATGATAAAAAAAAAATAATTAAAGTAATTAAAAATATTTTTCTTAATCTAGATAGAAAAAAAAACACACTACATGTCTTAAGTAAAAAATTTGATTTAAACTTAAGTTATTCTAAATTAAAAAAATTTAAAAATCTTAAATCTGTCATTCTTATAGGAATGGGTGGGTCAATATTAGGGGCAAAAGCGATCTACTCTTTTTTAGAAAAAAAAATAGATAAAAATTTTATCTTTCTTGATAATTTAGATCAATTAAAAATTGAAAAAATAGAAAAAAATATAGATTTAAACAAGAGTCTTTTTATTATTATTTCTAAATCTGGAAACACACTTGAAACTATAGTTAATACTAATTTATTAAAAGATTTCATAAATCATAAAAATACAATTATTATTACAGAAAAAAAAAAAAACCTACTAAATACTTTTGCTAATAATAAAAAAATTTTACATATAAATCATAAAAATTTTATTGGAGGAAGATACTCAGTTTTATCAGAGGTCGGCATGGTTCCAGCTTTTTTAATGGGCCTAAAGTTAAATTTGTTTAGAAAAAATATTTTAAATTTTTTTAAATCAAAAGAAAAAACTTTTTTAATTGATAGTATTATTAAGCTAGGACATATTTATAAATCTAAAAAACTCAATTCAATTATTTTTTTAAATTATGCTCCAGAGCTTAATGAGTTTATGTATTGGTGTCAGCAGTTAGTTGCAGAAAGTTTAGGAAAAAAAGGAAAAGGATTACTTCCATTAATTTCTTCAGCACCTAGAGACCATCACAGTTTACTCCAACTATATCTTGAAGGACCTAAAGATAAATTATTTTACATCTTCAGTTCAAAATTTAACAAAAAGATGAAAACAAATAGAAATTTATTTGGTGCTGATTTTAGTCTTGTTGAAAATAAAGAATTATCTAATATTAAAGAAGCTCAAAAAAATGCAGTAATTCAAGCCTTAAAGAATAAGAATATTCCATATAGAGAATTTGAAATACAAAAACTTAATGAAGAAACCTTAGGTGAGTTATTTTCATATTTCATATTAGAGACTGCTTTAGTGGGTGAATTTATTGGTATTAATGCATTTAACCAACCTGGAGTAGAAGAAGTAAAAGTTTTAACTAAGAAATACTTAAGTTAAAATCTCCAAAAATAACTTTAGACCTTCCGTAATTTTTAGTTGTTAAAATATTTAATATTCCAGAAAGATCATCTCTAGTTTTTCTCTCTCTATGAATAATAATTAAGTGATCTTTTGCAAATATATTTGACTCCTTTAGTAGCTTTAGTTCATTAATAAAATAATTTTCAGCAAAAGGCGGATCAAAAAAAATAATATCAAACTTATTTTTATCTTTAAATTGAGCGATAAAAGAGATTATTTTATTTTTGATTATATTACTTTTATTTTCAATCCTTAAATAATCTATGTTTTTTTTTAAAACAAAAAGAACTTTACTATCATTTTCAACAAAAGTTGTTTTTTTTGCACCTCTAGAAATGCATTCAATACCAAATGAACCAACACCCGAATAAAAATCTAATATATTTGAATTTTCTAATTTAATATATATTAGATTTGAATGTTTAATAATATTAAAAATACTTTCTTTAACAAAATCTCTAAGCGGTCTAGTAGTTAAAGATTTTAGGAATTCTATTTTTTTTCCTTTTAAAAATCCACTTATAACTCTCATTTATATTTAATTACTCTCCAACCAATATCTTTTCTAAAAAAACCGTATTTCCAATTAATTTTTTTAATTATTTTAACTATACTGCTCCTAATTTTAGAAAAAGAATTTCCTATTACAGTTATATTTAAAACTCTCCCACCGTTAGAAAAAAGTAAATTATTTTTAAATATAGTGCCTGCATGAAATATAAAGGACTTTTTTGTTAATTTAATTTTTTTTAAATTAATAAATTTATTATTTACATACTTGTAAGGGTATCCATTTGAACAAAGTACTATAGTCATACATTTATTTTTAATCCATTTAATTTGAATTTTATGAAGTTTATTTTTAATTGCTGCATCTAGTATTTTTACAAGATCAGTTTTAAGTCTCGGCATAATTACTTGACATTCAGGATCTCCCATCCTTACATTGTATTCTATTAAGTATGGTTCATTATTTTTAATCATTAGACCGACATATAAAAATCCAGTATATGCATTTTTTTGTTTCTTAAGGGCATCAAGAGTAGGTTTAACTATTTTATTTATTATTTTTTTTTCTATATCTTTATTGATAATTAAAGCAGGAGAATAAGCACCCATTCCACCAGTATTCGGACCTTTTTCATTTTCACCAACTCGTTTATGATCTTGAGCAGAACCAATAAATGCAAAATTTTTATTATCAACAATTAAAAAATAACTAGCTTCTTCGCCATCTAAAAATTCTTCAAGTATTAATTTTTTTGAACTTTTAAACTTTCCTTGAAAAATATCATCACTAAATTTTTCTACACTTTTTATTGAATTACAAATAGCTACACCCTTACCTGCTGCAAGGCCATCAGCTTTTACTACTATAGGCATACTATGATTGGCTATAAACTTTTGGACATCTTTTTTATTTTTACAAATTTTAAATCCTGCAGTTGGTATTTTATTTTTTAAACATAAAGATTTCATGAAAGCTTTAGATCCCTCAAGTTGAGCTGCATATTTGTTTGGACCAAAAACTTTAATTTTATTTTTTTTTAGGAAATCAACTATTCCTTTTACTAAAGGTAACTCTGGACCTACCACAACAAGATCAATCTTGTAAAATTTTAAAGTCAGTAGAAGCTTTTTAAAATTTAAAAAATCAATCTTTAAATTCGTAGCTAATTTTGAAGTACCGGCATTTCCCGGTATACAAAAAATCTTATTTGATACATCAGAATTATACAATTTTTGACAAATTGCATGCTCGCGTCCACCGCTACCTATTAAAGCAATATTCATATGAAAAAATATATTATATATATATTATTTATACATATGAATAAAAAAAAAGCTGTTCTAAAATATATGCCTAATTTTTTTGATCTTATTAAAGAAGGTGATTATGTGATTTGTGCTGTTTCAAAAAAAAAAATACTATTAGAAGATTTAAATTATTGGAATGTTGACTTGCAGGAAGCTTATTTTTCACCGATAGAAGCCAAGATAAGATATGAAGAATTAAGAAATAAAAAATAACTATTTCCAGCGATTATGTGTCCAGATCCATTGACCCGGATCTCTAGATATCATTTGCTCTATTATTTTATTTAATCTTATAGTTAGGTTTAATTTATTTGTTTCCATGTCTTCTTTATTTGAAATTTTTATAGGTGCATAAATTTCTATTTCAAAATTGTCATGTTCACTTCTAGAAATATATATAGGTACAATATCTAATTGATATTTAGCAGCTAATTGTGCAGGAAGAGTAGTCGTTAATGCCATGTGATCGAAAAAAGGAATTTTTTTCCCTTCACTTACACGCTGATCAATCATTAAAGCTATACTGTAATTATCTTTTATATAATTTATTGTACTTTTGACGCCCGGTAGTCCTTTTTTAATTTGATTCTTACACACATAAGTTCGTCTTACATACTCCATGAAAGGATTTAAAAAAAAATTATTCAAAGGTCTATAAATAGTTGCTAATTTTATATTTCTTTTTGTTAACTCCATCGACATCAATTCAAAATTTGCAAAATGACCTGACACAAATATAATAGGTTTATTATTTTTACTTATTTCTTGCAAAATATTTTCACCTTTTATTTTAATATGGGAATTGGTGTTTCTAAGTTTTTTTAAGAAAAGATATTCTATAAAAGTTTTACCATAGTTAGACCACATTTTTTCTTTGATTTTTTTTTTTTTTTCATCATTATGGGAACCCATAAACTTATTTAAATTTTCATAAACTACATCATTTGATCTTATTAGCGGCCCTATTTTTTTAAACAAATAAGAAAAATAATTTCTTGATAGTTTAAGACCAATTAGTTTTATAAAAATGAAAAATAAATAAATTATTATAGCTTGTAAAAAATATTTAATAGTTTTTATCATATATACTTGTTAATTTCTTTTTCCAAAGCATCTTTGTTAGATATTTCTAATCTTACTTCCAAATATTCAATTTGAGATAGGTGCAAATGTTTAATTCTAAAAAAATCTTTTTCTGTTGTTATCAATTTTAGATCATTCTGAGTAGAAAAATTTATTAAATTATTTAATTCTTTCAATGAATATTTATAGTGATCAGGGAATGAAACTTTTTTTATTATATTTAAATTATTTTTTTTTAATAAATGAAAAAAATTTTCAGGGTTTCCTATTCCTGCGAAAGCTAACAAGTTTTTATTTTTAAATTTTTCTATATTAGTAGGGTGATATCTAGAATAGTAAATGCTAATATTATTTGAAATATTTTTTATTTTTTTTTCAAATTCTAAATTTTGGTTTCCATTTATTACAACAATCTGACATCTTTTTAGAGAAGAAATAGGTTCCCTAAGTGGACCAGAGGGAAGTGTCATACCATTTCCATCAAGCTGTTTTTCATTAAAACATACTATGTTTAAATTTTTATTAATTGAAAAGTCTTGAAATCCATCATCTAAAACCACGTATTCAAACCCATTCTTTATAGCATTTTTTATTGCCACTTTACGAGACAAGGCTTTAAACAAAGTTACTCCTTTAGATTGAATTAATTTAAACTCATCTAAATGATTTGTGTAGGATTTTTTAACTAAAGCAGCTTTTTTATTTGATTTTTCAAGAGCTTTGATAATTTCAATTGCTAAAGGTGTTTTTCCAGTACCACCCAGATAAATATTACCCACACAAATAACAGGGATAGAGCTATATTCTTGTTTTGTAATTTTTTTTTGAAGTAAGAATAATATTTGTAAAAAACAAGAAAAAGGAATTAAAAAAAAACCTATTAGACTGTTTTTTTTATTCCAAAATTTAGGTTTAAGCATTTTCATTTTGCACTCCAAGAAGTTTATTTAATTCTATAATTGTATTTTGTAATATTTCATTACCGTAATTATCAAGTAATTTTATATTCTGTATTTCTGTTTTTTTTAATTCTTTAAAGTCATCAATTATTCTATTTGCTAACTCATATTCATTATTAATCTTTTCTGCCATTTTATTATTTTTTAAATAATTATATACTTCTTGAAAATTGTATACATAAGGACCAAAATATACTTTGCAGTTTAACTTAACAGCTTCTATTGGATTTTGACCACCAACGGAGCTAAGTTTTTTTATTAATGATTTTCCAATAAAAACATTTTTACAATAATCAAAATATTTAGATAAAACGCCAAATGAATTAATTACTAAAATTTCTTTGTTAGCATTGATAATATCTCCATCATTTAAAATCTGATTATTTAAATTAAATTTATCTGCTAAAGTTTTAATATAAACAACTCTATCAATATGTCTTGGCACAATTATAGTTAAAACATTTTTATATTTTTTTTTAATTGCAATATGCGTTTTAATAACAATATTTTCTTCTCCTTTATGAGTACTTGCCGCGCACCACACCTTAAAATTGTCTAATATTTTAATATTAGTTTTACTAAGTTTCTCTTTTTTTGTTTTGACTGCAAATTTTAAATTATCAAAATAAGATATTTTTCTTACATGAAGTTTTTCAAGATAATTTTTTGACT
>MDSY01066656.1_pt1 | contig 10720 bp, 9 predicted proteins | sample 811131 | NCBI WGS metagenome assembly MDSY01 (sample SAMN05326643, study PRJNA326480) | marine metagenome | isolation source: seawater | place: Atlantic Ocean: South West | collected 2010
GCGGGGCCCGCTCGCACAAGGCCCGCTCTCACAACCAAAAAGGGCTACACGGTGCTTATGTCTTTCAGGGCCAGGGTGAGGCGGTGCTGCTTGTGGAGCATGCTGAGCAGCACGATGGCGCGCTCCTGGCCGTCGAAGCGGTGGAACACCGCCTCCATGTCCGCAAAGGGGCCGTGATCAATGCGCAGGCGGTCGCCCGGGCGCAGCGCGGGGCGGTCATCGTTGGCGCTGGTCTGGGTTTGCAGCTTGAGGGCATCGATCACGGAGGGCGGCACCGCCGCCGGGCGGTCGCCGAAGGCCACCAGTTTGGTCACGCCACGGGTGGAGCGGATGGTGTGCCAGCCACTGCCCTGCTCGGACAGTTGAATAAAGAGGTAGCCGGGGAACAGGGGTTCCTGGCGTTGCACGCGCCGGCCGGCGCGCACTTTTTCAAGGCAGAGCTGGGGCTGAAAGCAGGTAAAGCCCTGATTTTCCAGGTTTTCCTGGGCCCTGTAGTTCTGGTTGGCGCGGCACTGAACCACGTACCAGCCTGAATCGCTCATGCCGTTTTCCTTTTCGGGGCTCTGCCCGTGCCCGGCCCTTTTGAGGCCGAGTGTCCGTATTCATGTAGCTTCGCGCGGGGAGGTGACGTTCGCGTGACGGAGCCTACGTTAGCCGGGCGGAGTTCGCCTTGCCGTAGTGCTCAGGTTGTCTTTTGTTGCGATTTTTTACATCCCCCCGGAATATCGATTTGTGATCCTAGTGCAAATAGTTTATGTGATCAACATCACGTTATTGCGTCGGTACCGGCTCTGGTGGACCTTCAATGAGACGCCGGGCAAGCACCGAGTAATCCAGATGTTCTCTGGCCAGCTTCTCGGAAGCGTCACGCATCCTGTTCAAATCGACCGTGCCTGAGCTGATTTCAGTCAGCACAGCGGCCAGGTCCTCCTCGGTGTCGACGAGCCAGCCGTTGTTTTCCGTGTATATATCGTGACCCTCGATGTTTTCCAATACCGGGACGCAACGGCAGCAGAGACTGGTCTGCATGGTGGCGGACTGGCTTCCCGGTTGCAGATAAACATCGGCACCGCAGAGTAACGCTTTTATCTCAGCAGGCGTCTTCCAACCGAGAAATCGAACCCGATCATCAGAGTCGATAAGCGCTTGAGCCTGTTCACGGATCTCTTCGAGCAGTGAGCCGACGATTATAAGCCGAAAGCGTGGGTCCGGATTGCCGGAGAATGCTTTTAATGTGTGAATCAGCTTTTTTTGTCTGGTCTGTTTCCCATACTGCACGAACAGGATGTGCTCCTCGGTAAGGTTCTGATCTTGCCGGGTATGCCTTCTCAGAGTGTTGTACTCGCCGTCGGGCACCGGATGGCCGCCCAGCGGAAAGAACTCCAGTTTACTCTCCGGGATACCGTAAAACCGGCGGGCGAACTCTCCCGTCAGCTGGGATATGTAAAGTATCCTGTCTATCCACGGCAGGCACCAGTGCACGATAGTCCGGTAATACAGGAAGTGGAGGCCCCATTTAGAGACCAGCCCTCTGGCACTGTTAATGAAGTCCGTATGAGTATCCACATAGAACCTGACATCAGGATGATCCTTCTTATAGCGGCTGACATTAATCAGCTCCCAGCCACACATACCGTGAAAGAGAATAACGTCCGGAGCGAGTTCATCCAGTAACCGGTACACCCCCGGATGCGGCCGCAGGCTTTTGGCCAACACGTGGGGCAACCAGGGGTGGTAGGGCAACCGGATCACCTCCACGCCCTGGCCGTTGCGGTAGCGCCCCGGAGCCAGATACTTGCGCCGCTTCTCGTTATCAAGAACCTGCGTGGAGGCGATGACCAGCACTTTATGGCCTTGGCGCTGGTGCTCCTCCACCAGTTCATTTTCCTGGTAAGCCCGGTCGTCCAGATAATAGTCGGAGAGGCAAATATGCACGACTTTCATGTTTGACTAGAGACCAGGTGGAGAAACTTGAGTGGAACCGCCTGGCCCTCCGTGGCCCCTGACGTTTCGCCGCAGTCTAGCTCTTATCACTGTTGTAGTGGTAGGCGTAGTAGCCGTATTCGTTGCTGGCGCGGCGTTCGATGGCGTTGAGGATAGCGCCTTTGATCTCGACGCGGTTCTGCTCGAAGCGGTGCACGCTGACGTCCACTTCCTTGGCGGAGTTCATGCCGTAGCGGGCAACGATCAGGCTGGTACCGGCCTGCTGGCCGATAATGGCGGCGTCGGTGACGGCGAGAATCGGCGGGGTGTCCACCAGCACCAGGTCGTACTCGGCGGAGAGCCGTTCCATCAGCGTCTTGAAGCGGGAGTGCATGAGCAGCTCCGCCGGGTTGGGCGGAATCTGGCCGCGCGGGATAAAGTGCAGGTTCTCCACCTTGGTTTCGTGGATGGCCTGCTGGTGCTCCGCCTGGCCGGACAGGAGATCGGAGAGGCCCACGTCGTTCTGGTTTTCGAAGTAGCGGTGCAGGTGGCCCTTGCGCATATCCGCGTCCACCACCACCACCTTCTGGCCCACCTGGGCCAGCACCGCCGCCAGGTTGGCGGAGATAAAGGACTTGCCCACCTCCGGGCTGGGGCCGGAGATCATCATCACCTTGTTGGAGGCTTCCATCATGGCGAAGTGGAGGCTGGTGCGCAGGCTGCGCAGGGCCTCGATGGCCAGGTCCGCCGGATCATTGACGGCGAGCAGCGGGATGGGCTCGTGCTTGGAGCGTTTGCGGCGGCGCATGACCGCCACGATGCGGTCCAGCTTCTGCTGGTTCTGGGAAAGAGGCACGGCGGCATAAACCGGAACGCCCTGCTCCTCAAGCTGGTCAGGAGTTTCGATGCCGCGATGCAGGAACCCCGCACCCAGTACATAGCCAGCGGACATCATCAGGCCAAGCACGCCAGCCAGCGCGATGATCACATCCTTTTTCGGCTTCACCGGCTCGGGCGCCACCACGGCGTCATCGATTACGCGAACATTGCCCACCGTGCTGGCCTTCATGATGCGCAGTTCCTGAGCGCGATTCATTAGGCCCACGTAAATTTCCTGGTTCAGCTCCACATCGCGCATCAGACGCAGGATTTCCTGCTGGGTTTCGGGCAGATTACCGATCTGTTGGTTGAGCTGGGCCTTTTCCTGCTCCAGGGAGCGGCGCTGCTCCAGCAGGGTGCGGTAGGCAGGATGCTCCTGGGTAAATTTAGCCGAGACTTCGCTTTCCTTGATTTTAAGCTCGTTGAGCTTGGCCTCCATGGATACCAGGCGGCCGAGCAGCGATTCGGTTTCCAACTGCATATCCACGGAATCGCGCTGCAGGCGGTACTCATTGAGTTTTTCTTCCGCCTTGGTCAGCTTGCTTTTGAGTTCAGGGAGCTGTTCATCCAGAAAGGCCAGACTCTTTTCCGCCTCGGCGGCCTGTCGATTGATGTTCTGGAGAAGATAGTTATCCGCCACCGCGTCCAGCTCTTTTTGAATGCGTGCCGGGTTGTGGCCATTAAGGGTGACCGTGAGGATGCCCGTGTCCTTGCCTTTCTCCTGGACCTCCATACGACCACGCAGATTGTTAACGGCGGACAGACGTGATTGACGAATCAGCGTCAGGTCCTCGCCGCCGTACTGCCATTCCCCCAGTTCCAGAGCAATACTGTCATCTTCGCTGATGAGCACTTGATCCGCGGGGCCACCGAGCACCTTCTGGCCTTTATAAAAAACAGCGGGATGGCCCTGGTCGTCGGCGGTAAGCCTGAACTCTTCACCGCGCAGGCTATCCGGCACGGTGAAGCGCTTCACCGTAACCAAGGTCTCGCTGTCACCGTAACCGGCGAACAGGGGCCGCGCCGCGCCCGGCGGCGCCGACTCGGGCGCACCGAAAGCTCCCAGTACCGGCAAACGGTCCGGCGCCACCAGAATATCGGTGTGCAGCTGCTCGACCACGTTCCCCAGCACCATGCGTGACGTGAGGATGGCGATTTCCGCCGCCGCCGAGGATTCCTGGCCGAGGGCCTCATTGAGCTCTTCGAAACCAGGGAGCCCGCTTTGCTTCTTTTCCACCTGCAACAGGGCGTCCGCTTTATAGATCGGCGTTGCCAGAAAGGCATAGGCGGCACCCAGCAGCAGTGCCAGAATCGTGGTGCCCAGGATCAACCAGCGGGCATCAACCAGCAGCCCCCACAGCCGGTGCAGATCGATATCCTCATCCATGGATACGGCGCTTCTTCCTCGGACGGTGTCTGGGTGGTTACTCATCGGATTCTGTCGTTCCTGTATTCATAATTTTTTCAGCCAAGCATCCGTGGCCTGGCGCATCAGCGGATAAATTCTCTCGAATATTTCCCGGCCCCGACGATAAGGGTCGGGAATATCCTGGCCGCCGTTCCAGTGGCTGAGCAAAAAGGTCTTGCCGCTGGCTTCCGGGAACTGCTGGATGATGCGGTCGCGCTGGCGCCCTTCCATGACCAGTATCAGATCCGCGTCCTGGCACAGCGCCCGGTCGAGCTTGCGGCCCTTGTGGGGGCCGCACTCCAACCCCTGGGCGGCGGCCACGTCCCGGGCAGTGGACTCCATATCGTGGCCCTCCAGACCGACCAGGCCGGCGGAGCTGATCCGCTTGTCAGGCCGGGCAGCGGCGAGCATGGCCGCCACCGTGGGGCTGCGGCAGATGTTACCGTCACAGACCACCAGGATGCGCTCAAACATCTAGTCGCTTCCCAGTTCGCTCTCGGCGCGGCCACCCAGATAGAGCGCGGTGACGCTGGGCACCAGCAGGCTCAGCACCCGGTTCCAGCGGGCCAGCGGCGCGGCGGTGACGTAGACGATATCTCGTGGCTGGAGCTCGAAGCTGTCCGCCAGCACCAGGGCGGCGGCGTCCTTGGCGTTAAGCTGGTAGACATCAATGCCGTGTTCCTGGCCGGGCTGCGCCTTGCGGAAGACGAAGATGCCGGAGGCGTCCGCTTCCCGCTCGTCCAGGCCGCCGGTGTTGGAGAGCGCTTCCGCCAGGCTCATGCCGTTACGGCCCATGGGTATGCTTTCGGGCTTAACCACTTCACCGAGCACAAAGACCTTGTTGTCGTCGCTACGCGACACGTTGACCACATCGCCGGGGCGCAGCAGCACGTTCTGGGCGGCGTTACCGTTCTCGTAGATGCCGCGCAGGGAGAGGCGGTATTCCTCACCGTCCCGGGAGAGAATCACCTGGGACCAGTTGGCGTTTTCACCGATGCCGCCGGCGGCGCTGACTGCGTCCACCAGACGCATGGGCACGTTGGTGATCGGGTAGGTACCGGGCTTGTTGACTGCGCCAGTCACGTAGATTCTTTTGCTGCGGAAGCCAGCTACCGCCACGTCCACCTGGGGCGCTTCAATGTACTCATCCAGGCGGTCGGTGATCATCTCCCGGATTTCGGTGACTTTCATACCCTCGACATGCAGCTTTCCCACGTAAGGGTAAAAAATGTTGCCATCGCTGTGTACCAGGTTGCCGGACTCCTGCGCGCTACGCATGGAACCCGCGGGGATAGTCAGTTCGGGGTGATCCCAAACAGTAATCTGCAGGACATCGCCAATGCCGACCTCATAGTCGTAGCTTTCTGGGGAGTCAGCCAGCGCCTCCGGCAGTTCCGGCGCCGGCGCCTCGTTTTGGTCGAGGATGGCGGTGGTGATGGTATGGGTTTTAATTACGTCCGGCAGGGAGGCGGCGTCCGGCTGTTCGTCTTCGGCGAACCAGCCCGGCTCCGCGTCGCGGTCGGACCCGGGCACAATGGTGCAGCCGGCGACGGCGAGCAGCAGCCCGAATATAGCCAGTGTTTTCATTATTGCTGTCATAACCGTTTGGGAGTCCTTTACCAGTCAAACGTGCGGCGCCATTGCGCCATGGCGGTGACCTGCTCGCGCTCACCGGCGAAGGTGTCCACCGCTTCGTCGGTGGCGGCCAGGGCCCAGGTGAGACGCCCGCCCAGCAGGCCGTGTTCCAGCCGTAATTCAGCCAGCACGATATCTTGTTCCGCATTGGCTTGCAGTATTTCGGCACCGTCGGGTTCAACTTGAGCCCGCTTCACGCCCTGCGCATTCAGCGTCGCGGAGGTCACCGAGGCGGTGAACACCATGCCGTTGCGGAAAAACTGCTGGCCGCCCAGGGTCAACGCGCGGGCGTCACCTTCAAAGGTGGAGGCCAGGCTGCGTCCATAGTACCGGAAGCCGCTGCGGTAGGTCCCGTGCTCGTAGGCGGTGTTGAAACGGGCGTCGCTGATGGCCCGTCCGGCGACGGTGTCGGTGCCTTCCAGGAAGAAACGCTGGCTACCGGACCCGATACCGATGAGGGCGTCGAAGCCGACCAGGGCGGAGAACTTGGACGGCAGGCCGCCGGCTTCGTCCTCGCCCATCATCTGGCCGTAGAAGCCGGTGGGCACACCGAACACCGGGAAGCCGGCCCGGAAATCGAAGCCGGCCACCTGGTTGCTGGGGTCCTCGCCTTCATCGAAGCCGCTGGTCTGGCCATTGTCCTTACCGGCCAGGGCGTCGCCGAACGAATCCAGGCCTTGCGGCCGCCCTTCCCCACCCCACTGGAACAGCCGGGTGAGGCCGATCTGCAGAAAGCTGGCCGGGCGGAAGGTAAGACGGCCGCCGACCAGCTTGGCGTCGGAGACGGCGCGGTCCTGCTCGAGCTGACCGATAAACGCCTGAAAATCCCAGGGCCCGATCCAGTTGAGCCAGGGCGAGCTGGGCGCGTACTGGGTCTGGCGGCCGAACCACAGGCCCGGTACCGGGCGGGCATTGTTGGAGAGCGCCAGGGAGCTGTGGTGCCCGGGGCCCCACCAGCGGTCGATGGCGCCGGCGCCGAGCTGCCAGTTGCCGAAGCGGCCGGCGACGAAGCTGCCGTCGGCGCGCAGCTCGCTGGCGTCTTCGCGGTCGTCGGTGTCGGTGTAGCCGGCCTGGATGCGGGCGGCGTAGCGGCGGCCGGGGAAGGACACCGCCGCCGAACTGTCCACCTGGCCGGCGGGCTGGGCGCCGAAGTGTCGGAACAGGGGCTCTTCATTGGCGCCGCCGAGGGTGACGGTGGCGGTGCGGGTTTCGGTTTTGGCGCGGTCCAGGGCGGCACGCAGGTAGGCGGCGTGCTCGCTGGTGCGGCAGGTGTCGCTGGTGCCGCGCAGGCCTTCGGCCACCGCCGACCAATTCACCGGCCAGGTGGTGGTGAGGCCGTCGAAGCAGCCCAGCGCGGAAAGCGCTTCCAGATGATGCCGGGCGCGCAGGTCCCCGGTCTCCGCCCAGGGGGCGGCGGCGGCCGTCGCGCTGACGCTTAGCAGTATCCCCAGAGCTCCGCCCTTTACTGCTCGGGCCCAGGTGGCCCGTTTGAACCCACTTAACACTGGCGGCGTCCTATCCTGATGATTGGTTTGTTCCCCGTCCCTGGGGCGAGGATTATCACCCGCACGTTTTGTCATGCCTATGACACTGAGCGGCATTTTACATTGTGTTTACTATATTGCTAACCCCGGTGACAGAGCGGGGGCAGGTTTATCATTTACCGCTGGATGGGCGCAATCGGCCGATGAGGCTTGAGACCAGCTTGCGCAGATCGGCGGCCGGGAGCAGCTTCAGAGCGACGACGGCGACGAGCATGGCCAGCAGCAGCAAGGTCTTGGCGGTGATCGCCGGCCATAAAGACATCTCCGAGGCATCGATCCAGACACCCAGGGAAGATAGCCCGGTGAAGCAGAGCATCGCCAGGAAAGCACTGGGCCAAGCGTAGGGGACAGGGTAAAGACGCTGACTGATCCGTACCCAGCCGAAGAAAAACACCAGGGCGCTGGCCAGCGTGGCGATGGCGGCACCGGTCACGCCGGCCAGCGGTACCAGAGCCAGGTTGGCGACCACGCTGACGGTGGCGGACGCCAGGGTGAGCCAGAACTGCCAGTGGGTTTTCTTGGTGATGACGATACCCGGCGCGAAGATGTACATCTGCGACATCAACATGGCGGGAGCCAAATAGATCACCAGCGACGCTGCCTCGGCATAGGCCGGCTTAGCCAGGACCAGGATCGCCTCCCGGGCGAATACCGAGAGGCCCAAGCAAGCCGGGAACGCGAATGCCAGAAACCAACCGAATAGAGTAGCGATTTCACCGGGCGTTTCGGGCCGTCGATGGTTCTCATAGATCAACGGCGTGAGTGCCGCTCGGATGCCTATGATCAACAACGCGGCGATGCCGGCGATGCGGCTGGCGATACCGAATACACCCACCTCTTCCAACGACATAAAGTGATTCAGCGCCAGTCTGTTCACGTAAAGGTTCAAGAACACCAGAAAGCCCGCTGGGACCAAGGGAGCCGAGAACAGCAACATTTTTTTAAGCAAGCGGGTGTCAAATAGCGGTCCGTAACTGGACCGGAGCATATAAAAGCAAGCCAGCGAGGCGCTGGCGGCGGCCATGAACTGGGCCAACATCACCCCAACCAGCTTCATGTCCAAAAGCACACAGAACAGCACCGCGAAACACACCGTCAAGAGCGCGTAGGCGATGCTGACGGACGCATAGGCCCGGCTTCTCAACTGCCAGCGAAACTGGTTGAGCAGCAGCAGATAAAGGCCGTTGGCGGCGATCAACAGCAACCCCATGCGGAACGCCGGCAGATACTCCGAGTCACCGAGGATCATGGCCGCCAGCGGCTCGGCGAACCACAGCGCTACAGCCAGCCAGAAACCGTACATACCGAGGGAGAAAAACAGGGCGGTGCTGGCCAAGCGCCGTTTTTCATCGACATCGGCGGCCTCGGCCCAGTGCCGGGCCAGCCCCTGGGAAATCTCCAAGGCGATGGTCAGGTTCGCCAATGCTCCAAGCGTAATCAAAAGATCGTAGGCCCCATATTGAGAGACCGTCAGAACATGGGTGTACAACGGCAGCAAGAAGAACGCCATGCCCCGGGAAAGCACTGTGGCGAGGCCGTAAATGAGGCTGTCTCGTAACGCGGCTTTAAGCATCACGATTCACAGTCTGACTTAACAGCTCTGCAAGCTGTTGCTCCAGCGCGGGTTTACCATCCAGGCAAAAGGCCGGCCAACCAAAATGGTCAACGATATGGCGACTCACTGAAATAAGATGGTCCTGGGCGACACCACAACCAGTAACATAAGACAAATTCTGAGGTGAACACATCCAGCTCGCAGGCACATCGTCGTTCAGGAGCCGTAAATATCGTTCTGCCACCAACCGGCTATCCCATCGGTCGCGAACGAATTTACGGGCGGCTTGACCCAATTCAATGCGATAACGACTATCGTCGATAAGTCTTGCCACGGCCTCTTCCAACTTATCCGGCATTACATAAGCACTGGGAGGGAGATCTTCGCTAGCGATATAATCGCCAACAAACGAAGAGAAATAACCTCCTACCACCGCGGGCTTACCGTAATGGGCAGCCTCTGTGGCAAAAAACGCCATTGGCGTATCTGAATACAGCTGGTCAATAACAAAATCACACTGAGCCAACTCTTCTCTTACTTTCGAGTTAGGCACGCCTTTAAGCTCTATAAAGTCAATTGAATAACCTTTTTCCTGAAGCCTGGCTATCACAGAACGTATTTCATCAGAGCCTTTAATTAAGGGCTTAGAGGGGCTGTGAAGGATACGCACCGCCCGCCCCGTCGCCGCGTCATCTAAAGTGGCCGACTGGTGCGCCTCTGATACCGGCACACCCATGGAAAACCAGTTTACAAATTTTTTCTGATGAAACTGACCAGTGCCAGGCGCATTAACGATGTAGTCGGCTTTTCGCTCTTGAAACTGTATTGTTTTTGACATTCTTTTAGAGGCTTTGACAACTCGTCCGGCCGCCCTAGACGGGGACACACCTGTGACGTAACCACCACTCATGTAAGGAGGACGAGCATCGCTACCCAAATAAACAAATATTATTTTTTTCTTGAGAAGTCGTAAAAAAATAAGCTCAATTCGGGTATTGGTAAAAGTTTTTCCGAACACATAAATATAAGCATCAAAAATAAAAATAGAGCGGAAAATCACCAACCAAGATAGAGCAAACTGAAAACCTAAAAGAACAGCCTTCAAAGGTAGAGATAGCGAAGCATTCGTTGCACGAAAACTTCCTAAAGAGCGCCAAAGCCGCACCACCAAAGGCTGCTTTTTTTCTGTCAGGTCGTAGCCAAATCGGTGAGAAACGGACACATAGCTTTCAGCGGACACACCGATAGACCGTAAACCGCTAGTTAAACTTGCCACAAAGCCGGCCACTTCAACCGGGCCAAGCATTACTTTCATATCATCGATCCCTGGATTCCTTTCAATAAAGCTACGCGGCCTTTGAAAGAATAAAAGAGACTTTACCGCAAATGTAATCTATCTCGTCCAGAGTCATCCTCTCATATAGCGGAAGCGCTAAACCCTGAGTATAGAGTCGGGGACCAACCTCACAGACATTATACGCGGGACCGAACAGCCCGATTTGTTGCATGCTTTGGGCTCCGAGGTTGGATTCGATACCAACCTCTTTTAGGGCCGCCATTACTTTGGCACGGTCAACGGCGTTGTCCAACACCACCATGAAGGCCTGCCAGATACGAGGGTGCGGTCGCTGCGTATAGGAAAGGGTGCGGAGGGGCAGGCAAGACACAGGGAGCGGTCGCCTCGTTTAGGGAGGGCTGGGGAAGGCCAGACCGGACACATGGGAGCGGTCCCCATTCATAGGGAATGGCTGGAAAGGGCACGCCGGACACGAGGGA
>MDSY01067862.1_pt1 | contig 10720 bp, 8 predicted proteins | sample 811131 | NCBI WGS metagenome assembly MDSY01 (sample SAMN05326643, study PRJNA326480) | marine metagenome | isolation source: seawater | place: Atlantic Ocean: South West | collected 2010
CGCAGCATGATGAGCGATAGATTTCGTTCCTCTCTCCTTGCATCGGTGTCGTCAACCAATCATCGACAAAGACTCCCTTCTAAAAGTTCTTCTTCGTATTCTTCCGCGCTCAAATCCCCTAACGACCACCAATCGCAGAACCAAAGCGGAGAAGGTGAACGACAACGACGTCGTCGACGAGACGTGATACTACTTCCAACATGTACTGCTTTAGTACTCGCAACATCATCGACGACGGGAACATTTTTAGGGGCAGAAAATGCCGCGCACGCGATGCTGGTGGACGAATCCAAATCGATCAGTGCTGCTTCAACGATTTTAGAATCTTTAGTGAGCGTTTTCAACGGCGAAACGGGACTTCTCGTCTCCTCTGGTTTCGTGTGGTCAATCGCCGCAAACGACAAAGATTGGTACGTAGCCACGACGGCGACGGATTTGTCAAAGAATAGCAAGAGTTTACAAGTTGAGTTCGCGGATGGACGCGAGTATGCCGCGACGGTGGCGTTTAGCGACATCGATACGAATATCGCTTTCCTGAGAGTGAATAAAGTCGAGGGAAACAACGCCGGCGCTCCGCCGCCGAAAGCGGCTAAGATTGGCCGTTCGGGAAATTTGAAAGTCGGGCAGGATGCTTTGGCGGCATTTAAGGAGTCTTCCAGAAGAGGTGGTGGAGATATCGGGAATTCAGTAATTCGTTCTGGAATTGTATCCGGGTTGAATAGAACAGTGCCTTCCGTTACTGGTCGCCCGTTGCGGAATTGTATTCAAACGACGGCATCTTTTCCAAACGAAGGTGGCGGCGGTGTGTTGGTCGATTCTGGTGGCGCCGTGATTGGTATATTGGCGCCAACGTATACGGGAAAGTCGGGAGTGAGTGCGGGGAGTTCAAACGGTATATTCTTCGCGGTTGGCGTTGATTCCTACGTATTAATTTCTCAAAAGCTTTCGGCAGCAAGATGATTATAGCAATTCATTTTATATTTTAGTTAGTATTGCATGGCGTCGTTCGTTTTTGTTCTCTCTTATTTATTCAATGTAAGCGGAGTAAACGATTATAGGTCATCGTATAGAGCACAGATGAACTTCCGAGTACAACGATACCCCGCGTCGCGTTTCTTATGATGATCCCTTTTACTTCTTCGGCCCCGAAATTAGGATTTTCTGAAAGAATACGGGCTGCTGCTCCAGCCGCGACGGCAGCTGCCATAGATGTGCCAGATTGATAGCCGTATAACGATTCGATATCATCGTCGTCATCGTGAGATGATTTTGCTGTAATCGCGTCTACTTCATTCTTCTTTGTACACCTGTTTTGACCAGCGCACGCACCTACCAATCTCACCCCGGGGGCAAACACGTCCACGCATCTTCCTAAATTGTTCCACGCGTAATTCATATCTCTGCTATCCGTAGCTGCTACGGTCATGCATCTCGAGCTTCTCGCTGGCACCGAAGCACACGCATCCGCGTTTTGGTTGCCGCTCGCAGTCACCAACAAACTGTTCGTTTCTCGAGCGAACCTGTCCACAGCGTTTTCAAGCGCCCTGGAACGGACGCCAATGGGAGCTCCAAGGGCGAGTAAAACTACCGCACCTTTAAACATATTGCTATTTTCCGCTTGTTTCGAAAGGATTTGATCGCTGGTCCACTCGAGTCCAGCGACTACATCTGAAACGCTTCCCGCTCCATCCGAGTTTAACACGCGCACTGACACTATTTTTGCTCCAGGTGCAACACCAGTAGTGCGACCTGCAATCAATGAGGCACAAAAAGTACCGTGACCATCCGGATCGAGATCCAGAAGATCGTCTTCATCTGGATCGAGCGCAGTCACGTGCGAATCGATTTTCCCGCGCAATTCCGCGTGTTTAGATTGTACTCCAGTATCGAGCACGTACACATAAACGCCTTCACCTCTTTGCGTACCATCCAGATCGCTAAACGACAAACGATTATCCAAGGGCAAGTAATTTTGATCGATTCGATCTAAATGCCACGGCGGCGACATCTTCGAAACGATCGCGTCCTCTTCGACATCCTCGATCTCGTCCAGATCCAACTTCATCCTCTCCAACTCCTGTTCCGTGGCAAAAACGGTAAACCCAGAACGGAAAGCCTTCTTGCAATTGAATTCTTTCCTCTCTTTGCACAGTTTAAAGCTCTCGTAGCGAGACTTTAGCGTGACGATGTACTTCTTTTTCTCATCAAAATTGCCTCCTCCGCGTATTTTTTGTAGCAACGACGAGTTCGTCGTCCGCCCTTTTTCTGTATCTTTGTCTTCTTCCTGATGAAGACTACTACACGCGACCCCGCGAAAAGCCAAGAAAAGGACCACAATGAACACGAAAACATAGAATGAGAGATGACGACGACGTCGACGCGAAGGACTTCCTTCGCGCATGATGATTTGAAAAGTGTGACGTCGTCGTCTTGTCTTCCGAGAGAATATTTTTTTGTTTCGTCCGAGGGGTTGGTTTTGCTTTATTAAGACCTTTTTGCGATAAATGATAAATAATACACATATTACAAAATGAACCGCTCGATGGCGACGGCGACGCCGTCGTCCGCGTTCGTTTCGTCCAGAACGACAGATGCCGCGTTCCTAGACGAGAAGCTCGCGTTACCCATGGCAACGCCAAAGCCTTCGATTCCGTCCGTATTCATCGAAGCGGCGAATGCAATCATTCCGGCGTCGTTATCGCCGTCGCCGACGACGACGAGACGATAGTTTCTTCTATCGCTACTCTCGTTTGCTAAGACTAGACTATCGAGCAAAGCGGAGAGTGCTCGAGATTTGTCGACATTTTTTGGGACAACTTCGAGCATCGTGGCTACGGCTCGAGTGACCAAAGCGCCTTCGCCGGCGTCGATAAATAATTTGGAAAATTCAGATGAATAGTCGTCGACGGCATCTTTATTTGGACCAATGAGGAGCATTTTCTTCACTTGGCCTCGACTTTGGGCGATGATGTCGTCCACAGTCGCCAATATTTCGCATTTAGGTTCGTGGTATCGTTCGTGAAGTTCGTCCAGAAACGGAGACGATCGCAACGCTAAGCACCGATCGTCGCTCGTGAACGCGGTCAACGCAAACTCTTCGTCGTATTTTTGCTCGAAAGCTTTTCGCACGCACTCTACGGGTAACGCGTCGTCTATGAGCGGAACGCCGTTTTCACCGTAGGATGCACCACCGTTGAGAAAAATCCCGGGCGACGACTCGGAAACTATGCGCGAATCTTTCAAAAGCGGGTTTGTCGCCAGCGCCGCTTTCGCCGCTGGACGCGCTTTACCGGTGGCTATAACAATCAACGTCGAATCGTCTTTGGATGCTTCGAGAAGAGCCTTTGCAACTCGATCTGAAACGCGCGAACTTTCGTTCAATAACGTGCCGTCTAAATCCACCACGAGAACTTTTTTGCTCGCCTCTGCCGAAGAAGAAGAGGCGGAAGAAGAGGATGAAACTCGGTCGATTAAACCGCCATCTTTGATATAATCCCACCCTAAGGCCACCATGATTTCTCGTTCGAGCTCTTGCATGTCCTTCTCTTCTTCCTCCCCTAGCTCGTGATCAAACCCAAGCAAATGCGCGAACCCGTGCGCAAGCAACACTCTCAACTCGTCCTCCAAGGAATGTCCAACCTCTTCGGCTTGCGCTCGCGCAGTTTCCACGGAAATAATAATATCCCCGAGTACACAAATTGGACCGAACGCGGCAATTCCTTCCTCTTCTCCACCACTCGGGAAGCTCAAAACATCTGTAGGCGCATCTTTCGATCTCCACTCTTTATTCAGCGCTTGAATGTATGCGTCGTCGCACAACGCAACCGAGAGTTCCGCGTGTGAAAGTTGTTCCGGAAAATCGTCCCCTAAATTTTCTCTCAATCGGTCGTACACGTTAAAGTTACCACTACTATCACTTTCACCACCGCTCGCATCGACAAACAGTTTCAAAATAGCCCTCGCATCTTTCTCGAATCTCTCCCTCATCTTTTCCAACTTCCCCTCGTCCATTCGCGCCTTCTCCGCCATCAATTTTACGTCGCCCGGGTTACCGTCCGCATCCGACACGAACGACACGTCCGCGATGCACTCGACGTCCCCAACGTAAAAGCTTTCGTCGTCCTCCTCCTCTTCCTCCTCGTACACTCCATCTCTCGTCAACGCGCGCGGCGGCGCGACATTTTTCGTTTCGCTTTGGTAATGGCGGTTCTTCGCGCCGATAAAAAAATGCCGAAACCTCCCCTTCATGGGTTGTTTCGAAGCCACCGACGAGGACGCGAATTTAGTTCTCAACATACCATCAGAGCGGCGACGAAAAGAACAGCAAACAAGAGAGTTCTCCCCCAGAGACGACGACGATGACGATGATAACGATGACGATGATGCGATGGTAAAAGCATTCCTCTTCTTCTTAAACCCGAAAGTTTGCGTCGTTGAACGACAAAGACGACGACGGGGAAAGAGCGCCGCATGAATGCCGTTAAAAGGAGTTCGAATCCGCGCGCGAAGATTGCCGACGACGGGAGGAGGAGGAGGAGAAGAGAGGAGCATTTTACTACCGCTGCTGCTCAAAGTGTTAGTATTAGTATTGTGTGTTATCGATCGATGATGATGAAGATGATGACGAAGACGACGTAAGAAATGCATCAATACAGTGAGGATTTTAACAACACAAAGCAGTGCTTTGATACGAGTTTAGTTTAGTATTCGATGATATATTATTATTATTGAAACAAAATCGGCGGCGTATCGCTGGGTATGATCCCCCCACCTGGAACGAAAATCCCTTCCATCCCTAATCTGATTTGAATGCCTAAGAATAAACAAAACGCGGCGACCGCGACGAACGGCAAGACGTCGTCGGCTTCGTACGTGAACTCCCTCGTCGGTATGCGCAGGTCTAAGTTGTCGTAGACGGATAAAAGCTCTTCGACGGAGCTTTTAGAGGGAACGATCTCGGAATCGTCAAAGTTTACGTTGTTCGTATTCGTGGTGGTTGTGATGTTACTAAGCGCCGCGGCTGTGCTGGCTGGTAAAGCTTCTACGACGGCGTTGGCCAAATCGTCGATGAATACCTCGTCGCAATCGAGCGCCGGGACGCGACCCCAGTATTCAATACCGCTCTCTTCCGCTAATTCTCTGTATTCCTGGTCGATTTCTTCTAGCGTTTCGATGTGTTCGGAAACGAACGATACCGGGACCGCGCACAACGCTTTGGTGCCTTTATTCCCCAACGCTCTGATCGTGTCGTCCGTGTACGGTTTCAACCACTCCACCGGGCCGACCCTCGATTGGTACGCCAAAACGTGCTTGTACCCTTCGCAGCCTATTTTTTTCAACTCGTTCGTGATAAGTTTCACGCACTCTTCCATTTCATCTTTGTACGGATCGCCGCCTTCGGAAACGTAGGAGGTTGGCACACCGTGCGCGGAGAAGAAAACGACCGGTTTGTCCGGCGCGTCTTTAAACGCCTCAGATTCCAACGTGTTTTTTATCAACTTTGCCATGCTCGAAACGTATCCCGGGCGACTGTACCACGACGGAATGACCGTGTGTTGTAAAACCCCGGTGCTTAAAATTGGATCTTCCCTGAAGATTTCCTCCAACAGCCTCAACGAACTCCCACTGGTACTAATAGAAAACTGCGGATACAACGGCAAAACCACCAAACGCGTGATGCGGTCTCTCTTAATATTCTCAATCGCCTCCTCCGTAAACGGTTTCCAATATCGCATGCCGACGTACGTTTTCACGTTCGTCAAACCTTTCGATATCAACGATTTCTTCAACGCTTCTGACTGTTCGTCTGTAATTCGTCTTAACGGCGACCCACCTCCGATGGACTCGTACGCCTCTTTGCTCTTCGGCGCTCTCGATTTGCTCACCAGCGTCGCGACGAACGTTTGCAAGAATTGTAAACCATCTGTTTTTCGAGTTGTTGTTCGCGGAAGAAGAGGAGAAAAACGCGTCGTTTGTCAGTTAAATAATCACGAGTCATCAAGTTCCGATGATTACGCGCGCACAAACACAAACACACGCACAGATAATTCGCGCGTAAACGAAACGAGAGAAGAACGCAACAACGAAGATCAAATCAAAAGAACACATCATCTTCAACACGAAGAAGAAGAACAACAACAAAAACCAAATTCTCTTCAACTTAAAAGACGTACTCGGCAAGCGAATGATGTCCGGATCGGCGAATAGGTTGAACAAAAACGGTTCGACGTCGTCGAGCGTTTCCGGTCCTCCCAAGTTTAATAACAAGACGCCGACTCGTTCGTCTTGTGCTTTTCGTATTTGCGAGTTCCAATCGATGGAGACTGAGGTGGTGGCGTTTTCAAACGCAGTCGCCGCGGAGACTACTTTTTTATTAGAGGAGGACGATGATGACGACGAGAACGTTCGCACGTCGCGCGAATTTAAGCGTGTCTTTTTTCGTCGTCGTCGTCCATCACCGTCGCCATTCATTTCGCATCTTCGGACGACGTCGTCGTCATCATCGTTCAGACGTCGATCCCCCAAAAAAGCCAGCAACGTCTTTTGTTGTCGCCTTTTCTGCTGCTTTTCCCGACGACTCAAAAGTCGACGATTTTGAGTCGCAGTAGTATTCCTTCTTCTTTGGCTTCTTCTCTCGTTCGATGATACAAAAGGGAGAAACGAGTTTTGTGATGACGACGACGTCGAACAACACGATGATGACGGCGTCGATGCCCTCATCATCACGCGTCACGAGGCAGACGTGTACCCAAAAAAGTGACCCCAAATGAAAGTCGAAATTTAACAGTCTAATAACAGTCGAAATTTCGAAATCGAAGGTGTGTGAACCAACAACCCATCTGCCCATGCATGAAAAAATTCTGAAATTTTACTGAAGAACCGCCGGGAAACCACATCAGAATAAACACAAAAAAAACACACAACACAACAAATTGAGTTTTGAAAGAACATTAAGAAAACACGATGACGATGATGGCGACGACGACGATTCAGACGACGAGACGCTTTGGGGGCGCTTTTGTCGGCAGCAGCAAAAACAGCAGCCGATTAAAGGGAAGAGAAACGGTGGCTTTGCGGAACAACAACAGCAATAATTTGGGGAATACTGTTAGGGGGAATGCATTTTCATCATCGCCGTCGCTTTTTTTATACTCCAAAGAAGACAAAGAAGAAGGACGAAGAAGAAGACGGAGAATGCCGAGGAGACCAACGGTGGCGTTTGGCAAAGACAACAGAGACGGTTTCAAAGACGTCTCGAACATCATGAAGAAATACTCCAAAGAAGTCCCGAAAGACGTGACAAAAGTCGTCGGCACTGCCGTCAACGTCCTGGGAAACAACAAACAAAATAACAAACAAAACGAATACAACGGCGTCTTCGCTTTACTCTTCTTCAACTTTTTATTCTTCGCGTTGGACCATTGGTTGCAACTTCCAATGATGAAAATGTTTTATTTGAACCACGTGGATCCGACGTGGTGGCAATTCGTCACGTGCACCTTCTGCCACGCCAGTTGGGATCATCTCTCGTCGAATATTTTCTTCTTGTACATATTCGGCAAGTTGATCGAAGAAGAGGAAGGCGCGTTTGGTGTGTGGTGTTCGTACGTAGCGACCGGGACGGGTGCGTCGTTGGCGTCGTGGTTGATGTTGCCAAAGTCTGTGGGTGGGGTATTAGGAATGGGCGCGGCGGCGACGGTCTCGTTGGGCGCCTCGGGAGCGGTGTTTGGTCTGTTCGCCGTGAGCGTTTTAGTCAAACTTAAGTTTGAATGGAAAAGGATTTTGGAAGTCGTCGTGCTCGGTCAGTTTGTGATGGAACGATTTTTGAACGAAGCGGCAATGATAGGAAAAGTTGGGGGCGTAGGAGCGGGCGGAGTCAATCACGTCGCGCATTTAGCCGGGGCGTTAGCGGGGGTTGTGTTGATTGCGCTGTTGTCGAAGATTTTACCGGAATAATTATATACCTGGTACGGTGTAGTAGTAATCTTAAGAATAACAACCGAGATGATAATAAATAATAGAAAATGACTCTCACAGATTTATAATAATATATGAATTAAAAGACGCCGATAGCGGTGAACAAAGCGAAAAGCAGAAACAACCACCCGCCGCAAAACGCGACGAAGCGTTCGGAAATTTTCTTCGAAATCAAACTTCCGCCGATGACCGCAATGAACGTCGCAAATAAGTGTCCAGCCGTTGCCCCTACGGCAACGCCGACTGGATTTTGCGCCGCGCCTAAAGCAATCGTCGCCAACATGGATCTATCCCCCCACTCGGCGACAAAAATTAAGCAAAACGTTTCGATGATGTTTTGAATGTTCGTCGTCCCTTTCCCGTCCGACTCTTTGATCTTCGATTCTGCTTTGCACACGTCCTCGGCCGCTTCCGCCAACGCGCCTTCAATGATCACTCCATCTTTATCCACTTTAATATTTCCGTTGTTGTTATCTCCGCCCGCGTTCGTCTTCTTTGGCATGTCGCTCGCGTCCTTCAACGACTTCAACCCAAAGAACAACAAACTCGCCACCGCGATGTACTCGCCGATGGGAATTGTATTCGAAAAGCTCGCCGGCACCGCCGAAAACACTCTTCCAATGACCACTGAAATCACTGACATCAGCCCTAACGCCGAAGTCGCTCCAATAACCACCGGCATTCGTCCCATTCTCATCGCCAGTAACGCGGCGATGAAAAACGTCTTATCTCCCAATTCCGATATAAAAATCAACGCAAACGCGGCGGTAAACCCAGTTTTCGCGACCGCTTGTACGACCAACTGAAGCGCGACTTGAATGTTATTCGTGGCGTTTAACGACCCTAACCCACTGGAGATGTATCCAACCACCGCTAACACGGTTAAAAAGACTAACGCCAAAGCAGTCGCGTTGGACTCGGCTAACGGGTCGTCCATTTTCTCTTTGATTTCTTGGATGAATTTCAAGGAACAACTACTACTTTTAGTATTGTTCTCGTCATCATTTCCGCCCGACGTCGCGCTACCACTGCTATTACTAATCACGAGTCTTTCGTCAGTCATTCTTCGCCCTCCTCGTCCTCGTCGCCGTTTTTGGTTGTTCATAAAAAACGTAGAAGAAGAATTGACCGTCATCACGTGAGAGATGCGATTGCCTCCACCCACAACTTTGCTCGATGATTTTAGGAGTCTTTTTGTTCTCGATACAGACGACGACGACGACGACGAAGTCCGTCTCCGACGCATCGATGACGACGACACGACTAACGGAGAGGAGGAGAGTAAGGGCGTCATTTGTAAGTTCGTCCGTTAAAAGAGTTCAGAGAGAAAGAGAGAGTGTAAGAGAGCTTTTTCTGTGGTTTTTGTGACTCAGCAAAGGGGAAGATTTAAAAAAATGTAGATTTCGTTGGCACTGATGAAAGTGAAATCAAATACGAGCGCATCGAAAGCGAAGACAGTTGGTCTCTGTATTTCTTCAATTTTATATGCTGTATAAGCAGATGTTGTCTGAGATGTTCAAAAGTACTAGGAAATTCAGTTCAATCTCGTAAAGGAACAAAATACTATTACATCTGACCGCCGACGGGGGCGTGACCTCGTTTACTGGGATTCGTCGCCAACTTTCGGAGCAGGCGTTTCTTCCTCGTTTGACTCTCTTTTTCTCTCTTTTTACGCTCGGTGGTCACTTTATCGAGCTTTTTGGCGTTGGAAAACGCGGCGGAGCCTTTTTTACCGACCAAGATTGGCGCTTCGCGGAGAGCGAACGCGCCGGCGACGTGGCCGAGGTGTAAGCGTTTGACGTGGAAGATGTGTTTGAGCGCAGACGGGTAGGCGGCGACGGCTCGGACGTGGGAGCGGAAGGCGTCTTCGGCGCGAGATTTGAGACCTGGGTCGGATTGCATCTTTCTTTCCGCGGCGGAAAGCAACGCTTTGACCGCGATGTGCTCGGTTGGGTTGTTTCGCGAGGAAGGATTCTTGTTGTTGCCGCAATATTTGCGCATGGTTGTTTGCGCGAGAACGTCCAAAACAGCCCCTAACTTTGCCTTTGAAAACGTGAGATCTTCGATATCTTCTTTTAACGTGTCTTCAAATTCCAATTCTTTTGGACCGAGGAAGAGAACGGCTTCGCCGTCGTTGCCTAGACGCGCGGCTCGGCCGACTCTGTGCGCGTACGTTTTCGAGTCCGCCGGAGGGTCAACTTGCACAGTCGCGCCGACGTTGTCGAAATCTAAACCGCGAGCGCCGACATCGGTGCACAAAAGGACGCCTCTTTTCTGGGACTGGAATTTGGAGACTGTCTTTTGACGCTCGGATTGTTTTTGTGCGCCGTGTAAACGAAAGACTTCGTAGAGGCCGCTTCCTCTCTTTTTATTGCTCTTTTTCTTCTTCTTCTCCTTCTTCTTCTTCTTTGCGTCGTTGTCGTCGTCCGAATCGTCCGAATCGTCCGAATCGTCGTCTGAATCGCTTTCACCGCTCGCGCTGCCACTGCTACTACTACTGCTACTACTGCTGCTGCTGCTGTCGTTTTCTTCATCGTTTTCTCCGTCGTTCTTCTGCCCAGCTAACCAGGACAAGATTTCGTAGTGATACTCAACGGACTCTCTGCTCGCGAGGAACACGATGACTTTGTTTAAATCAGACATCGCCCATCCGGCGAGTAAACCGGCGATAGCTGCCATTCGACATTTCGGTGGCGTTTCAAATATAGTATGCGTGAGCTGTGAAGGCACGCGAATCTTTCTA
>MDSY01017071.1_pt1 | contig 10719 bp, 8 predicted proteins | sample 811131 | NCBI WGS metagenome assembly MDSY01 (sample SAMN05326643, study PRJNA326480) | marine metagenome | isolation source: seawater | place: Atlantic Ocean: South West | collected 2010
AGTGGATTAGGGATAATCTCAGAACCGAAGCTGGATTTGGATAAGGGAGGCTTGGAAGCCAAATTAATCGGAACATTCCACCCAGCAATATCGGGCGGAATTATTTTGGGTTGCTGGGAGAGATCAACGGGTTCCAAAGGAAGGATTTACCTCAATATTCTAGACGGTGAATTAAGGGTAAAAGTATCCCCTGCTAGGAGCTCAGTCTCGACAACCGAATAATCTAATTCTGTCAAACGTTATATCCGCCCCCGATGTCATAGGCACTGCTTCCTAGGGGGCCGGGGTGTATCAATGGCAATGAATCATAACCAATATGCTGTAACAGCCATCGTAGCAACACTCTGTTTAGCAGGAATTTACACCATAATAGGGGCTGGTCTGTCCACCACCGAATCTGGCGGTTTCGAACCAGCAGGTTCGGACGTCGCAGATTTTGAACCTATTGGGGAAGGAGGAGTAGATACTGATGAAGATGGAATTCCAGACAGGATGGAAATGACCCTCTATGGAACAGATTGGAGAGAATTCGACACAGATAACGACGGTTTGAATGATGGGTGGGAAATTAGAAACGGCCTTGACCCACTAGATAACGGGGAGCCGGCTGATTCTGAAATTCCTTTCTCAGATACAGATAACGAAGACGAAACAGGCGAGCAAAATGAGACCTTCCCAAATCCCGACAATGGCCCATATGGCGATCCAGACCGAGACGGCTTGACCAATACCGAAGAGGCGGCTCTGGGAACAAAGCCCATGGATGCGGATTCTGACGATGACGGATTGAATGATAAGTGGGAGTCAACCCATGTTCATGAGATTGTCACGCCCAACGGCGTGCTGCGGCTACTCGACCCATTGAATGCTAACAGAGATTGCTACTTTCTCACTCCAGACGGCTCAGTGAACAGCCAAGGGCCAGATGCAAGACAGCAGATCATGAATGAGCTAAGCACTGCAGATTGGAATCTCGTAGCCAATGCCGATGGTGAGATTTCGTGTGATGCAGCGCTCGACCTCGAGCAACCTACTCCCGATGGCCTAAGAAATTTCGTGGAAGAAAGATACGATACAAATCCTCTACAAGAGGATAGTGACGGGGATTTAATCGCCGACAGACATGAGATCGCATTTGGTACAATTGAGCTAGGGGTTCACTGTGGGGTTCCCGTTTTCGGTACTATCAGTCTCCAAGCACCTTTCCATGAATTCATGGATGAGGCAGGAGATCTGACATGGTTCGAGCAGGATATGGATGGCGATGGACGCCTGAATGGCCCAAGTGACTGGGACACAGATGGGGACGGGATGCCTGATGGTTTCGAATACTGCTTCGGGGAATTACTTAATCCCTCAAATGCTACAGACGCATATGGTGACCCTGATGATGACGGGCTAAACAACGTTGAAGAGTATGAAGTCGCCTATACCTGGGGCCCATCAAATTTCACAGATCCTGAGGATTTTGACACCGACAACGACGGGATGCCAGATGGATGGGAGTACTTGAGTGGTATTCATCCCAATGATGGCAGTAATGCGGATGACGATCCCGACTTTGATGGTTACGATTCTGATGGGGATGGAGGGGTCAGATATTCAGATATGGTAGGAGTCTCAACAATACAATCAATTGTCGTGGAGAAAGGAGACTACGTACAAGTCAACAAGACAGTCCTATGGGTCAGAACCGTTCAGGACAGCGAGTATGTCAATATTCCAGTAAAGACCCTGACTTCTGGATGGGTGTACCACATCAATGTCAACGTGGGCGATGAGGTTTCTAGCAGGCTACAGGATCTCATCATAGTAGTGGAGGAAGACGAAAGATTCACGAATCTCGATGAATTCAATGCCAGAGATCGAGATGGCGACGGAGCTGTCGATGGAAGATCAACAGACCCTCTATCCCCGGACACGGACGGTGACGGCCTCCTCGATGGGATCGAAGTGAATGGCTGGACAATCAGGATCGTAGATCACGGAGTAAGGGATGTGATCGTTAGAAGCGATCCGGGGGCTTATGATACCGATAGAGACGGACTTTCCGACGCCGTGGAATATTACGAGACATTCACGAATGCTACTGACAGGGATACCGATTCTGATGGGTTGGAGGATTTTACCGAGGCAATTGATGGCTTTGTTTGGAATGGCTCTGTTTACTTCACGAACGCCTCTGCCTTCGATACCGATAACGACGGCCTGGAAGACGGAGAAGAGGTAGTTGATGGAGAGGATCAATACATCACGCATGCCAACAACGCTGACAGCGATGCGGACGGGTTGAACGACGGGGGAGAGGTGCTGTTCGTGCCTAGGCCGTGGCAATCCCCGACCAACCCGCTGAATAATGATACAGACGGCGACTCACAGCCAGATGGTTGGGAAATGCAGGTATTCTCTGTTCAACAGAACACCAACAGTCACAGCCTTTGGGTTGTAACAGATTGGTGGCTACCCCCGGGTTGCGACTCCATGATGGAGTGCGGACTTGGGCCAGGTGGTTGGATATGGAAGAATTATCTGGACGGTTTCTCGTCTTCAGGAGACCGAGATGGTGACGGGAATATAGACCCAGAATATTTCCTTTGGGAACTCAATATCTCCGGTTTCTTCATACCAGATGGTGGCAGATGGGCTTTGGACCCCTCATATGGTTCGATACCAGACTCCGCTTTCGACATCGATAATGATACTTTAATGAATTCTCAAGAGGCGCCCGAAAGGTGGGATACTAACCCTGTATCCCATGACACAGATGGGGACAAGCTACCAGACGGTTGGGAGGTTACATACTCGGAGGAATCCCTAATGTTGGGTCTGGTCGATAATAACACATTGGATGCTCTTGGTGCAAGGGGCCCAATGGACCCAAGAATGCCAGACTCCGATCTTGATGGAATAGATGACGGACAGGAGGATTTCGACGGAGACGGACTCAATCGAACGAACCTTATGAATAGGTATTGCCCAGGGTGGGACAACCCCCAAAATTCTGAGTGCCACATAGATCACATGACGGATGCAGGAAACAGGTTCTACGATGATCTAGAGAATTACACTAACTTTGAGGAGTATCAAAATGGGACAAATCCAGTGAACGCAGACACTGATGGAGATATATGGGAAGATGGATCAGAAGTTTATCACCAAGATCAGGATGACGATTCAATGTGGGCGGGATGGGAGTATTACTTTGGGTTCGACCCATTTGATCCGGCAGATGCAAATGTTGACTCTGATGGTGACGGCTTCGTCAACAAATGTGAGAATAAATGGAATACTCATCCTAAAGATCCGACCAGCTTCCCTTCACAGGGAGAGCTCTGCGATATGTTCAACTAAAGCTCGCGTCTTCCAGTCTAAGGTATCGATATGTCATCTTGGCTATTTCCTACAACTGCCGATGTGGGAATTAGGACATTTTCACATTCCCTCGAGGGAGTTATAGAAGAAGCCACTATTGGAATTCAAGAGTATCAGATTTCCGGACACTCGACTTTAGACAATAGCCTTCCCAGGGGCACGGGAACTTGGGCAGTACCCACAGAGGGAGATATTGAAAGAGGGCTAGTAAGATGGCTCGAAGAGGTTCTTTACAAGGGTTATGGGGAGGGTCAGTGGCTGGTGGAATCATCAATATCAGTATCCGAAGAGTATGTAACCGGGCATGTCTCATGGGTCGACGCAGACCTCGTAGAGAGGGAAATTGAGGTCAAAGCGATTACGATGCATGAACTCGTATTGAGAGAAGTCCAAGAGGGAGAGACTGTTCTTGGAGAACACCTAGGGGTTCCTGATTTCGAAGGGCCCGGTTGGATGTCTCAGATAATTCTTGATATCTAGGAAAAAGCCTCTAAGATAAACAAAAAACCGCTGATACTATTCCTATTATCACTCCATTTATTATGATTACAGAATCGATATTTTTCAGCCAAATCTTTCCCAAATAGTTTACTCTTCAACATTGAATTTTTGGTAAACTTCGTTGGTTGTACGTGTGACTCTTATGAATGTAGTACACTTTGGTAGGTCCTTTATCCTCCTAGCTCCGACATAGGAGCAGGCCGATCTGACCCCTCCCAGAATTGACTGAACGGTATTTTCCAGATTTCCTCTGTATGGGACTCTAACTTCTTTTCCTTCGGGGGCTCGATGCTTGGCAACTTCCCCAAAATACTCCTGCATGGCTTTAGCGGATGACATTCCATAGAAAGACTTGTACATTTTTCCATTGTCAGCCTCCACCAGCTCACCTCCTGACTCGTCATGACCGGCCAACATCCCTCCCAACATAACGAAATCAGCTCCAGCGGCGAAGGCCTTGGCAATATCCCCTGGCGATGAACAACCCCCGTCTGCCATCACGTGCCCGCCTAGGCCATGAGCCGCATCCGCGCATTCAGAGATAGCAGAAAGCTGAGGATATCCTACTCCTGCGACCTTCCTAGTAGTACACACAGATCCTGGGCCTATCCCCACCTTTACTACATCAGCGCCTGCGAGAATCAGTGCCTCAGTCATCTCCCTCGTAGCGACATTACCAGCAGTGATTATGGAATCTGGGAAATTCCTCCTCACATCCTTTATGAACTCCAAGAAGACCTCTCTGTAACCATTCGCGACGTCTACACATATCATGGAGAGGCCCTCGCTCGTGGCCATCTTCTTTTTTAGAAGCTCCAGACTATCCTCCGTCGAACCGCATGTAATAGCTACGAATTTCGGATCTACCCCCTTATTCCAAGCATCGGAGCATTGCCTAGTTGAGTAGAATTTCTGAAGACAGGTCAGCATTTTATGATTCTGTAGGACCTTGGCAACACCGAATACGCCTGTAGTATCCATATTCGCGGCGACTATTGGGACTCCTTCCCAGGTTGTATCTGAATGGCGGAACTTGAAATTCCTTACCAAGGTTACATCTGATCGTGAAATCAATGTACTACGCTTTGGCCTTATCAACACATCATCAAAAGTAAGCTTAACATCCTGCTCTACTCGCATCGGAACCTTACTACTCCAACGAAGGTGAACTTATGACAATTCCCACTGATATTAGGATATAACTGGACCGGGATTATCCCAGTAGAACCATAGCTGTCTTTGGTCGCCGTCCCAGGAGGTAAAGTAAATCTTATCTCCCATTGTGGTGAACCACCATGGCCAGCTGCCACCCTCCCCAACATTCACATCAACAATTAGTTCAGTCCCAGATTCGGTCCCATCCGTTCTCCAAAGCTCCTGACCACTTTCTCCATCATCTGCAGAGAAATAAAAATGATTGTTGTGAACGAGAGTGTATTCTCCATGCCAATGGGCGGTAGATCCCCACGATAGGCTACTATTCTCCCCTTCACGGATATCTCTGACCATGTTCGTCCCCTCCTCGGTTCCGTCAGTCCTCCACAGTTCCCATCCGTGCGTTCCATCATTTGCCGAAAAATAGACAAAACCGCCCATTTCTTTCATTGGTCCTGTGGGGAAGCTAGAATTATTACCCGGGTTAATGTCTTTGATCATTGTTGTGCCCTCCTCGGTATTGTCAGTTATCCACAACTCCCTCCCGTTTTCCCCATCATCAGCGGAGAAAATCATCTTATCGCCCAATTTTGTTAACCACATTGGATTACTTGAATTATTTAATCCAGGATTGATGTCTTTCACCATGTTAGTTGTAAATGCGTCCCCTTGGCTGTAGTAAAGCTCCTGACCATTTATTCCATCATTTGCTACCAGATACATTCCACCTGATCCAGCCGTAAGATACATTGGATTACTGCCATCAGTTCCAGGGTTAATGTCCTTAATCAAAAATAGTCCTCCACCGAGTCCTAGTCCAAATCTGTAAAACTCTCTGCCGTAGTTTTCTGTCTCTGCGGTAAACCATAACTGATTCCCTTTGAATACGATATCTCTTGGAACTGATCCATCCCAGTCAGCACAGCATTGTGTTCCGTTCGACCAAGAACTAGTCTCTGGCTCAATATTAGCAATCATTCTGGTTCCTGCTGCAGTGCCATCGCTTATCCAAAGCTCCTCGCCCTGGGGATATCCTTCTTCTCCAACCCCTCCAATCGCCTTTATCGCGGTGAAGACAACTCTGTCAGGAGCACTACCGACACCTGGGACTAGAACCAACTCGGTAACGCCATTGTAATCGAACTCACATCCGTCACAATTGTAGTCCCAGGCAGACCACATGTCCATTACCATGTATGTCCCCTCTTCTGTCCCGTCACTGACCCACAAATTTGCAAAACCTCCAAGATTTTCCCCATACATCTTATGCATGGCAGTAAAGAATATTTTATCACTACCAGCAACAAATTCTACATCATTGAAAACTCCATCCCATGAATCGTCGTAAATTGAAGACCAGTTCTCACACTCCATGTACTGTTCCCCCGTATCTGGATCAACAGCAGGCTCACAGTTTTCTTGCCTAATGTCTTTGACTAGATAGCTGCCATCGACAGTCCCGTCAGTCCTCCACAGTTCCCATCCATGGATTCCATCATGAACCGTGAAGTAAAGGGACCCTTGCATTTCAACAATCCTTTGTTGGGCCCAATTCTGTTCAGTATCTGTCTCGTTGTAGACCATCCCAAAGTCACCCGGGCATTCCCCAATTCTGTATTCTGCTTCGTCATCGGAAACCATTCCGTCCCCCGCGATTCCAATCCCTTCTCCGTCGTCATACCCGACATTGATGATTATCCCCGGATTATCCAAAGGACAGTCCTCAACGACATAGACGTTGGTGTAAGTGAGAGAATTAATCACACCATTGAGTGCGGCAATCGTTTCCTCTAAGTTTGTGGACTCCGCTAGGGATTCTTGAAGGTCGTTGTCTAGCTCTAAGATTTGGTCATTCAAATCGAGGATTGACAGGTCTAGTGCAGAAATCTCTTCTTCAAGAGCAGAATTATTATCTCTGGACACATTCAGCTGGTCGGCAAGATCTTGTCGTTGTACCACCAGATTATCTCTAATAATCTCCAACTCAGATATGTTGATAGACAGCTCATTAATGACAACATCAGAAGCCGCTAAAGCCGCATTAGCTTCTTCAATTGCATTTTGTAATGTTAATATCTGTTCCATGGCATCATCATAATTGGCAGTTGAGTCTGATAATTCTAATTCAAGGGCCTCTATTCTCTCATCATTTTCAGAGTCATTACTGACGCATCCCGAAAGAACTGAACTGAAGAACAGTAACACGATGACTGCGGACCTTAGTTTCATATTACTCGTTGTTACTGAGGATTTTTAGAAGTTCCTCTCCAATCTTTAGAATTAGGTGAAAAAGAAGAGATATAGAAACCAATGAAATGATTTGGTGCTCGTGCCGGGATTTGAACCCGGGTCGTCGCCTCGAGAGGGCGACATGATGGACCGAACTACACCACACGAGCGATAACGTTGCTACTCACCTTTCATATTTGAAAACAGTGGACAAATCAAACTTATTTTCACTTTCACTTTCAGGTTAACTCCGTTGCCTCCCTTAATATGCAAATGAATTATGCAAATAAGACATGAACAGAGCAAAAGAGAGAAATCAGGAAGTAACTTACCGAAAGAGGGCAGATCCTTACAAAATTGTACCACTTGGCTCTCTAAGAAAGACGAACATGGAACTCAGGCCGAGCAATGAGACACTCGTATGCGGACACGGCAGGATGGCGTCTTTGGGAGCTTGGAAGCCATTGCCAAGACTCGCCACCCCAGTAGAGGTCAGCCCATCCTCGTGGAAGGGACTCAGAGCCAGGGTTATGGCACACTCTGATGGTATTGGAGCGTCGATATAATGTCCAAGACAAATAGGCTGAGAGAGGAAGTAAGGTCCTTTCTGGAACAAACCGGGTCAGCTAACACCGTTGAGATTTTTGACCATCTGAATGAGAGATTTAGATGGGGAGCTACGATGAACCAAGTTGGTAATATCTTAGCCAAAGACACTAGATTTGACAAGATAGGGCATGTAAGAGGCCAGTTCAGGGGGAGTACTTACACTGTTTGTGTTTGGGGACTAAGATCTCTGGAAGCGCATGCGCCCATTTGACATAGGCAACCTCAAGTCATATCGCGACTTCAAAGGTCCGTGGGGGCTATCAGATATGCATCAGATTGGTCAATGCTATTCAGGCTAGGAAACAATTTTATCGGTGTCTTTGGGGTTGTTTTAGGGTCAATAGTTGCGGTAGGAGGTATTCCTGAGGGGATTTTCGCTCAAACCACAATTCTACATTCCGCATCAGTGTTGTTCTTCATGTGCTCATGGAATGCTGTAAACGATATCTACGATTACGAAATTGATTTGGTTAACCGTCCTGACAGGCCACTTCCCGGTGGACGAATCTCGATAAAAAGTGCGATAATTGCCTCTGTGATAACGATGCTGTCGTCCATATCTAGCTTAGTCATCTGCTACTATTTACTTTCCTCCGCAGAATTGGACGCGGGGCTCACAATATCTGACTGGCTCCCTTCCACCATCATTTGGGGCACAGCACTGATCCTCCTGATCAATTACGAGTTCCCATTTGGATTGAGACTTAAAGAGAAGGGGTTACCGGGAAATATCGCTATCAGCCTGTCGGTGGGATTAGTTGTAGTCTTCGGGTCTTCTGCTGCTCTCCAACCATTCAACACGAGAGTTTGGTCATTGTTCACTATTGGAACTCTCTACATCATATCTAGAGAGATAATCAAAGATGTGGAGGATATGGAAGGTGACGTTGGTAGGAACACACTGGCCATGAGGATAGGTGCAGACAATGCGAGAACTATAGCTTGGGTAGTGTCCTTGCTGGCTTTAGCCTCAATGTTGATTCCATTCGCCATTGGGATATTCCCCCCTCTGCATGTCGTACTTGTGATACCAGCGGTCATGACCCTGATGATGGTTAAAGGAAAAATCATCACGGGGGAGGATAATTCGGCATCTGGGTTGTTGAAGAAATCAATGCTTCTGGGGCTGACTGCTATACTCATCAGCTCATTACTCTAGTAGAGCTCATTGTAGGTGTGCCACGCCGCCTCGTTGCACATCCTGGTAAGTAGGGACATCTGAGCCCACATTCTATTTTCGGCCTGATCAAACACAACACTGTTCTTGGAGTCAATGACACCATCTGTCACTTCCTCTCCCCTGTGAGCTGGTAGGCAGTGCATGAATAGGTAATCCGAATCAGCATGGGCAACTAGATCTTCGTTCACCTGAAATCCTTCAAAGGCCTCTAGTTTCCCCTTCAAGCCCTCCTCTCCCATGGATACAAACACGTCTGTGTAGATAACTCCCGCATCACTAACCGCTTCAACTGGGTCATTAGTAGACGTGATTCTAGAACCTCTGTCACTGGCAATACTCGTTGCCCTTGAGACTACATCCGGATCTGGCTCAAACCCAACAGGCGTCGCATACTTGATGTCTATCCCAAGTGAAGCACACGCCAACATCAAGTCGTGTAATACATTGTTTCCGTCGCCGACCCATGATACATGTCCATTCACTGAACCTTCCTTTTCTTTGATGGTCATCAAATCTGCGGCGGCCTGGCATGGATGGTGTTTATCAGATAACGCATTAATGACCGGGACGGTTGCATGCTTGGCTAACTCTCGGACGTCCGGGTGGCCAAAGCATCGGTATGTGATACCGTCCATGAATCGGGAGAGTACAGCCGCAGTGTCTGCTATGGACTCACTTTTTCCCAATTGGATATCGCTCGCGAGTAGTGTAAGCGGCTGACCCCCGAGTTTACTGATGCCAACTTCAAACGAAACCCTTGTTCTTGTGGACGGCTTCTCGTAAATTGAGCCAATGGACATACCATCCAGAGGCTTGAAGGCTTCTGCGAACCCATCGTCATTCTTTATCCTGATTCCCCAATCGATTATTTGTGCCAACTCATCATCAAAGTCGTCTATGGACAGAAGGTCCCTCTTGGATTCAGTTTCTTTCATGTTCGATATCTCCAGCGAAACCATCACGAGTGTCAGCCATACCTCCGTAGACACTCTGTACGAATGTAAGAACATCAGCTAGACCATCTTCATTTTCACTCGATAAAGGAATTAGGCCGGGTTGGATTGAAGCATGTTGCATCATCCTTAGCTGACCAATTGCGAACTCTGCTCTTTGACTGCCCGAGCCGTGAGACATGGATTGATCTGAAGACTCTTCATAAAGTGCGGCCTCCAAGGCACCAAGATTATCCCCCCACTCTACAATTTTGTCCAAAGTCTCAGGTTCCAATAGATCTGACTTTGACAGGAAGTTCGCAGTAGGTAGTCCTAACCTGAAATGAACTATTGAGGAAAGAAGCATCTGAGATACGAAACCACTTGGAGTCTGAGAAAGCATCGGATCGAAGAGGAATGCTAGGCAAGCTCTTCCTCTTCCAAGAACCTCAACCAGATGACTGGAAGCCTCTCTGAATGCAAATAATTCGACTTGTCCGGGCGTATCAATGACCATAATATCGCCCGAAAGACCATCTAATTCTTCATGAATATCAATGGCCTGTGAGGCTACCAAGTCAGCAGCCAGTATCTGCGCTCCATTGGGTCCCAAATCATATTCATCCATTACTTCGGACAGTGATATCAGGTCTCTAACGTCAAATTCCGGGTCATAGTGGACTCTCTCCGCGCCCGGATCAAGGTTAATCGCAAGGGTCTCTACTTCTAGGAATCTCGACC
>MDSY01010189.1_pt1 | contig 10718 bp, 10 predicted proteins | sample 811131 | NCBI WGS metagenome assembly MDSY01 (sample SAMN05326643, study PRJNA326480) | marine metagenome | isolation source: seawater | place: Atlantic Ocean: South West | collected 2010
TCTATTTGTGGAAATAAGTCATATACTCCATCTTTTAATTCAATTAAGCTATTTAAAGAAAAGCTCCCTGATAAGTCAGGCGTCCAGAGATTAGATGAATCAGAGTGGTATAATCTTTTTGTTACTCCAATATCTGTTTGGAATGTATTAAAAACCATCGCTGTTGTGTGGATTCCGCCATAAATAGTAATGTCATCTCTTAAACCGTGTCCAACAACTAAACTGGAGTAGGGTGTTGGGATGGTTAAGCCAAAAATATTTTGCATTGGTCCACCTAAGGTGCATCCTATTTGTGTTTCTCCTTTTGGAAGCGTGTTAACAAAACGCGAAGGAGCGCAAGAAAAAACAATTAAATGAAGACTGAGAACAATTATTATAATTTTCATGTAATTCATGCAATAAATATTCAATTAAAAAAATTAAGAATTTCAATTAATTCAGAAACTTTTTAATTTTTAAAGGAAAAGTATTCCTTTAAAACAGAGTGTAAAATGATTGATTTCATTTAGAATTAACAGACTTTGAGAACATCGCTTGGGGTTGAGCAAAATACAACTTTGTCCTTAAAAAGAGCAATTGGGCTTTTGAGTAATTCTGGATTATTCATAATCATATAATATGCAGAATCAATGTCTGGATCTCTACCTTTTATGTTTTCTTGGTAATAAGGATTCGATTTATCCATAATATCTTTGGCTTTTAAATTTAGTTTTTGAATTGCCAACCTGAATAATGTATTGGACAACCTCACTTCATTTATGTCTTGTCGGTTAATATTAGAGGATATTCCTTGAGCGATAGCCAACGTCTTTTTATCTATAATTTTTTTGCTATTGTAAATAATCGTTAATTCAGATTTATCGTAATGCATAAGTTGTTTGTTTGAAGGGTTTACTTTATCTACGTTTGTTGGTTAATAATGTTTAAAAAGTTTTATTGCTCTTTAGTCAGCATAGGTTTCAAAAACAGCTGTTTTGTTTATTTAGCTATTTTCAAAAAAAAAACTTATTTTTTTAAATAGAATAATTTTCAACTAATATTGGGCATATTAGTTGAAGATTAAAAAACCAACAATTAATGGGGTGATTTTTTAAAAAATCAGAGTTTACACTTCTTGTAAAGTAAACCTCTCGTCCAAACTTAATTGTAAATTATAGAACAAAATACGATTTGGCTAATCGTAACATTTATGCAATCTTGATCATGTTAAATTATTATTCTTTTAAAACCATATCAATACAGACAACAGCGGCAAGAATTAAAATTCTTAAAGGATCATCTTTAGGGACAGTTTCGTTAATGTTTAGCATATAATTATCAGCAGTAGTGAACATTTCTTTGCCTAACCCGGCCCATTTTTTACTTACATGACCATATTCATTTTGCTCATCTACAAATTTAAAATCCCAACTAGTCCATTTTCCTTTTAGTTTACATAGTGTATTTTCGTTTTGATCTAAAACATTGAACTTTCCCCCGATAGAAAATAATTTTTGTTTAAATTTTCCAATAAGTCTATCATTTTCATCTAAAACATCAACTGAAGAGAGTATTAGGGAAACACCCCTTTTTACAGTTAATACATTTTCTCCCGATGGTGTTTTTATTTCGACATTGAACGGTGTCATTCTTTTAAAATCTGAAAATCTTAAGAGTTTTGTTAAAAAACCTAATTTTTCTTCACGACATGTCATTATTATTTCCTGATTACTAGGGTTTAATATATCGTAATTATTTGCTGCTTTAAACATCCCTACATGTTCCTTGACAAAGAATAGATTTTGATTTAATATAGAATTCATAATTAATATTTTTTTGTATAAATGTTTTGTTTAGAGTCGCCTAAATTCATTTGGTATATTTAATTTATTGTTTTCGTTAAATTGTAAATGGAGTGCCATTATTTATGAATACAATTTTGAATCAATTTCACTATATTTTTTTTTAGAACGCAATGTTTTTTAAAAGTAATTAAAATATTACTGACAAAAATATTTGTGAATTTATTGGTAATGAATTTCTATCTTGAAACAGCATGACATAATAAATAGTTGAGGAAAAAGCCTTATCATAATTTGATTATTATGATTTTTGAAAATGCTCTATTATTTATTTTGATTGATAGGTTTAATGATTAGTTTCTCTTATTATTAAATTTTTTAATTCAATTAGTTGTTTAAAATCAGCAGAACTTCTCGTGTAGAAAACATAAAGTTTATTGTTCAATATTTCAATATACAGAGGCATAGGATGATAGGCCTTTTTCCAAGCATTTATTAATGAAGAAGATTCTTTTACTTTATATCTCCATATTTCCATACCGAAGTCAAATGAATTTTTTTGACCTATTCCGTTTGAGTCAACTTTAACAAAATAAAATCCTTTCCCATCTGTTAGAGAACTGATTAGCATAGAATTATTATATGTTTTTTTAACGCTATTTTGTTTAATATCTAATTTGTTCATTAAAGTATTCCCATCCGTCTTAAATGGAGACAGTCTTAAATCTTTATAGACATGTTTTGCTAGTTGTTTTAAGCGGATGGTATCAGTTCCAAACCCTTGCTTATTCAACTTTTCAATAAATGGATATAAATTAAATTTTGTCGAATTTGATTCCTCTAGGTGAGGAACAGCCTCATTATGTATATTTTGAGTAATCAAATTTAATTTATTCGTTTGCTCATTTTGGCAGGAAAAAATCAAAACAATAAATAATATGTAAGAGTATCTTATTATTTTAAATTGCATCTGGAGGTTTAAATAAAAGTTTGTTGCTGAAGCTTTTCGAACAATATCTTTAGACATCTAAAACGTTTTTATTCATCCTAAATGGTAATTGATATTTAGGATACTTAATTGCTTGTTATTTTGTATTGTTTTAGTTTTTTAAATAAACATTGTCATCAAGAGTCATTGTCCATTGCCCGTTTTCTTCATGAGGCGCCTCGTTAATCTCATATGTCGATCCTATACCTAGTAGTCCAATTACTATAGTACTATCAGTGATTGTTACAGCACCCCCAGAAACACTTGAATTGCTTTGTTCAAATGAACCACTTCCATTATTATAAACTTGAAGCCAAGTTCCATCGTTTGTTATCCATTTTCCAGCATATATTTTATTTTGAGCTGTCAATGGTATTTTGTCTGCGCAACTTGTTAAGATTACAATTACTAATATTACTGTTGTAAATAAATTTTTCATGTTTTATAATTTAACTTTTGGATAGCTTTACCTAAAGTATCGATATGTATATTCTAAATCGAATTTAAAGTAAATATTTAATTTTCACAAAGCCAATAATTAATACAAATATTTAAAATCGAGTTTGTATTGTGGAACTTTTTCTTTTTAAAGTCTTCAGTAAAAATTAGTTGTTTTATAATCATTTGACATGAAATGAGTTTCAACTAAAACTTATTATGTTTTAGGATAATTAAATAATATGTCGAAAATTATTCTAAAATCTATAATTCTAATTTGATTACTATCTATTCTGATTTGATTTTCTTTAATATTTCATTTAACTCATGAGAGAATTTTAATTTTCCAGATTGATTTAAATGAGAGCGATCTCCAAAAAAAGAATTATTGTAATATTGAATTTGAGAGTGAAAAATAACTTTAGGATGTAGCTCTTTAAGTTTAGTGAAAAATGAATTGAATTCCGATTTGAATTTTATGGATAAGTTGTCAAATGAAGCTTTATTAATAGGTGCGTTATAATAAATTACTTTTATTTCGTTTTTTTCTGCGAGTTTAAGAAGTTTTTCAAAATATTTTATGATTATTCTATTTTCTGAAAATCCAGTAAAGCTTGCTTCTTGATTTAGTTCATCACAATAATTTTTTTCACCGTAAGAAAATGATCCCTTATTTTTTTTGATTGATTTTGCAATTTCTAAATTACTGTTTGTTCTAGCAAACTTGGAATTTATTATTTCAGCTCTTAAAAAAAAAGGAAATTTAAGTTTACATAAGTATGCCTTCAATAAATTAACCTTTTTCATTTTGCTAAATGAAAGTTTCCTAGAATCCCAAAACATGTCACTTTCACTATCTATATCTTTATATAATTCTCTTATATCCTCATAATTAAGGAAATTATCTGCGATAGGTCTAGGGTAGGTATCATGATTAATTAAGTGAAAAGGTGCGTATGATAAAATGATATACTTTGGTTTTTTGTTGTATTTTATGATATTTTTTAATGTAAAATAACCCTCAATAGGAGTGCTGCCACCAAGAGAAAGAATATAGGAAGAGTCCAGTCTTTCTGGGGATATTCCAGCCATAGATCTACTATCCCCAATAACAAGAACTTCCTTATCTGTTGTACTATTTAAATACTTTTTAATATTGTTCGTTACAGGATATGAATAAGAACTATAACTCATAGGGTTAACAAATAAATAAATCCATGAGATTGTAAAAATTAATGATACAATAATTGAAAATCTTAATATTTTAGACAAGAATTTTTTCATTTCGCAGAATTTAAAATTGAAAGTAAATGAATTCTTGTTCATTGTCAGAAAACAAAAATATTGTAATTGTAATTAAGATGTACACTGCATATCGTAGAGGTCTTTTCCATTTTAACCCAAAATTTGCGATAGCAAATTGATATTCTCTTCCCTGCCATTCAATTAAAACAAAAATAGAAACGAGTATTAACGTCATTAAAGCTCTGTTTTTACTACTAAATTCAGGTAAAGAAAGAATAGTTGGTGAAAAGATTTCTGAAATATAATTTAGTGCATGGCTAATGCTGTCAGCTCTAAAAAAGATCCAAGCAAACATCGTTAAGCTAAAAGTTAAAAGCATTAAAAAAAGCTCTTTTAAGTTTGGAAGAGGTTTTCCTTTAGCTACTAAATCTAAATTTACTCTATTATTTTTAGTTAGTAAAAGTGGTAAAAAGTAAATTGCATTTAATGCTCCCCATGCTATGAAAGTCCAATTTGCCCCATGCCATAATCCACTGACAATAAAAATAATAAATGTGTTTCTTATTTTTACTGCATTCCCACCGCGACTTCCACCTAAAGGAATGTATAAGTAATCTCTAAACCATGTGGTTAATGACATGTGCCAACGTCTCCAGAATTCTGCAATGTCTCTAGAGAAATAAGGAAATGCAAAGTTTTGTTTTAAGTTAAAACCAAAAAGGCGAGAGGTGCCTATTGCAATATCTGAATAGCCGGAAAAGTCTCCATAGATTTGGAAAGTGAAAAACAAAGCTCCTAAAACTAATGTGCTGCCATTCATATCAGCAGAGTTATTGAATATTTCATTCGCAAATTGAGCACAGTTATCAGCAATTACAATTTTTTTAAACAAACCCCATAATATCTGGCGCATCCCATCAACAGCAGATGTGTAATCAAATTTTCTTTGTTTATAGAATTGAGGAAGTAAATTGGTTGCTCTTTCAATTGGTCCTGCAACTAATTGTGGGAAAAAGCTTACAAAAGCAGAAAATGCAATAAAGTCTTTTGCAGGTTTAAGTTTCTTCTTGTAAAGATCAATTGTATAACTTAAAGTTTGGAACGTATAAAAGCTAATTCCTACGGGTAAAATAATATTTAAACCTTGTTGGTCAATTGGCTGACCAAAAAAACTAAATGCGGTTATAAAATTATCTAGGAAAAAATTATAATATTTAAAAAATCCAAGAAATCCAAGATTAACCGATAGGCTTAGCCAAAGTAATAACTTTCTTTTCGTGTCATTTTTTTCATTTGATAATTTGAGACCTATTGAGTAATCAATTAATGTACTAAACAAAATTAATGACAAAAATCTCCAATCCCACCAACCATAAAAGACATAGCTAGATGCAACTATTAAAAAATTTTGGAGTTTTAAATTTCTTTGCGCTGTAAACCAATAGAGGGTAAAGATTACGGTTAAAAATATTGCGAAATCAATTGAATTAAAAAACACTCGTTATTTTTATTTGATGGTTACTAATTTAATTTTTTATGTTTCGCACTGCAGTTAATAAGTATCTAACAAGCATTTTTTATACCTATGATATGCATATTAAATATGTATTGTTCAATCATCTGTTGCATTGATTTAAGTTAGCCTTTAGTTTGTTTAAGCTAAAGACAACTTCACATAAAGCGTCTCTAGAATTATTTTAAGGTAAATTTAAAGTAAATATTTAGTTTTTAAAGAGCTAAGAATCAATACGCTCAATTAAAATTCAGCTTGCGTTATTGGAACTTTATTTGAAAGTGATTTATGCTTGTAAACGAGTAAATCACTTCGGTATTTTATGGTTCAGTTGTGGTCACGTTACTCAATTTTAAAACTTTTCTCAATTAAATCAAATCCAATTCTATTCTTATTTTTATCCCCTTTAGCCTCTTGTATTAGGAGTGAAAAAGTTTTCTCTTTTTCATTAAAAAAGTGAAAAACACCTTCGTGTTCAATTCCAAGTAAGCTCATCGTGAAATTTATTGAGGTAGTATTCAAATTATTAAACTTGTTTTCTTCTAAATCTCCAAAAACTAAATTAGAATTTTTGTAAATAATGTTATTCTTCAATTCGTCTTTGTGAATATTAATCCATTCACTTAATTCTAATTCAGTATTAAGCCAAGATATAGCGATTAGTCCACTGGAATTCAGACCATCTTTTTCTATGGACAAATAATAACCTTGATCGTCGATGTTTTCTCTGTCGGTTATTTCCCAACCTTTTGGACTGATAAGGAAAACCCCATCTTTTTCAAATTTTTCTTCTGGGGTTTCTTTGCAAGAGTAGCAAGAAATTAAGATTAATAATAAGATAAGTAAGTTCTTCATTTGTTTATTTTATTGCAACTAATCTTTAGATGGATTTATATAATAGGATATTGGATAGTTAGCACAGAAAAATGTTAATTGTAAAAAATTCCAAAAGCTTTTATCCTTAAGAGAATTTAATAAACGTTTTTTAGGAGGTAACGAAGTTTATGAGATCTTTGAATAACTGGAACTAATCGAACTAGTTATTTAAGTATTAGAAAATGTTTTTTATTTGCATTTTTTATTTTTTAAATTAATAATCTTCTTCTCAATATTAAATATATCCTTTTCATTCTCAATAAGCTTTAAAATTTCCATCAAGTCAGCACAACCTTCTTTCTTTTTATCTGCTTTAAAATAAATACTTGCTCTTTGAAACATTAATAGAAAGTATTCTGCTGGGATGTTTTTTTTAGAATTATAAAAATTAATTAATAAAACATTAGGGTCATTATTAGCCAATGATTTTAAACCATTATTAATATTTATTATTGCTTCACTATAATTATGGGTATTAGTTAAACATTTTGAGTAGTCTAGGTAAACAATAAATTTTTCAATTGTTCCATTAAATTTTACAGCATTCTTATAGTTCTCTATTGCCTGCTTATTCTTTTCTGCATCTCTATATAAATTTGCTAAACCCCAATAAATATCTCCTATTCCAAAAAATGGTGTCTTTTTATGCTCTTCGAGTAACAACAGATAGTCTTTTTCCGCAAGATCGATTTCGTTGATTGCTATATATTCGTTTATTCTGTTGGGTACAATCATAAAAAGCATAGTTTTCATATTACTACGCAAGCAAAAATCAATAGCTTTATCTAGATATTTAATTTTTTGATTGTGATTTTTCTTTGGTAATTCATTTGCTTTTTGGACATAAAAATTAGTTGAATCAAGAAAAGATTGACCAAAAGTTATAGTAGTGATTAGGCTTAAAGTAATTGCTATAAGGGTTGTTTTCATAATATTTTTTAATAGTTCCTGTTAACTTTTAAAATGCTTTTGTCAGCTTTTAGACGTGCACCTTGCGTTAGGTTTAACTGTCGAATAAGTGGAGGGTAATATAGTATAGAAGTTTGTCAATTGCAAAGAGGTTCAAAAGCTTTTGCAATTATAAATTGTTATATGTTTTAATCTTTTTTTTAAAATACAAAAAGGTATAAAATAAAAAAACTCGATAAGAGACTATGATATTTCGAGATATTTGAAAGTCAATATATACAAGAGCTTAAATGTAAAGCAATTCCGTTATTCTATTAAATATTGGTTGGCAAGTTTTATGAAACGAATAATTTCCGCCTGTTTCCATTCATTACTAAGATTTAATTCTTGCTTAAAAATCTCGGCAACAATCTGTGCTGATTGAATACAAGCCTTTGCATCCACAAACAAAAATTGTGTCCGTCTGGCTAAAAAATCTTCAATATTTTTTGCGTCCTCATCTTGAATAGCCCAAACTACTTGTCCTTTAATAATTTCATAATCGGGGTGTATTTTTTCTTTTAATTCAGGTCTTTTTTCAACTAAATCTAAAATAAAATCAGCATCTGTTCCATAAATACTTAAAAAATCATTCAGTTTTATATTGGTTTTATGACCATGTATAGATAAATACTCTGTTTTTGATTTTACATTAGGTAAGCTAGCAATTAATGCTGCTTTATCAATGGTGTCCTCGGCCATTTTACGATATGTTGTCCACTTTCCTCCCGCAATAGTTACCAATCCATTACTACTAACCTCAATAACATGTCTTCTGGAAATTGATTTTGTATCTTCTGCATTTCCATTTTTCACCAAAGGGCGTAAACCAACAAAAACACTCTTAATATCATCTCTAGTAGGATTTTTATTTAAATATTTAGAGGTGTGCGTTAATAAAAAATCAATTTCTTCTTTTTGAGGGATTGGTTCGTAGGAATACTCGTTTACTGGAGTATCTGTGGTTCCTATAATAATTTTGTTGTGCCAAGGAACAGCAAAAAGTATACGTCCATCAACTGTTTTAGGAATCATAATGGCAGTGTCTCCTGGTAAAAAACTTCTATCTAAAACGATATGTATTCCTTGACTACTGGTCATTATTTTGGACGAAGTACTATTGTTCATATTTCTTATTGTGTCCGATAATACACCTGTAGCATTCACGATTACTTTAGCTTTTACGGTAAATTGTTTCAGATTTATGGTGTCGTTAATTTTCCCACCATCTATGTTACCGTCTTTGGTTTTCGTGAAACTTAAAAATTCATGGTAATTTAAAACAGTTGCTCCTTGCTCTTTTGCCGTTTGCATCATATTTATCAATAAGCGAGTATCATCAAACTGAGCATCGTAATAGAGCACTCCACCGCGTAGGTCTTCTTGACTTATGGTAGGCAATAATCGGGTTGTCTCAATTTTAGAAAGTAATTGGGAACGGCCAATACCTTGCTTACCGGCTAACCAATCATATATTTTTAATCCTATTCCATAAAAAAAACTCTCCCACCAATTATAGGTAGGGACTACAAATTTTAAATCATGAACGATATGTGGCGCATTATTTTTGAGTAATGCACGTTCCTTTAGCGATTCTAAAACTAAAGATATATTACCTTGTTGTAGGTATCGAAATCCGCCATGTATTAACTTGGTACTTTTACTAGAAGTTCCTTTTCCATAATCTTCTTTTTCCAGTAAAAGAGTTTTATACCCTCTTGAAGCTGCATCAATAGCACAGCCCATTCCGGTAGCGCCTCCACCAATAATTACGATATCCCAATGTATATTTTCTAAATTATTTGCCATTCATCATATTTAACTGCTCTTTCATCCATTTGGGTTTGTCGGTTGTTAAACCGTGCGGTGAAAAAGAAAGGTATTGTTTGGCATGTTCTATTGTGTTAATGGTCCAAAGGTAAATTTCAAAGTTTTCCTGATGCATCGTTTTGAAAAATAATTCATTAGCGATCTCTCCGGCAAAAACATCAATTCCATCTAAATTATGTTGCTTTATTTTATGAATTATGTCCTTGTTTGAAGGTGCGTTTTTCTTGGTTTCTGAGTCGTAATCTAAATTAAGCAGCCAAAGGCATTTGTTAGAGGGGAATATTTTTTTTGCCATGCAAATGGTTTCATATTTAAAGGAAATGAATTCCAGCTGTTTCCAAATATTGGCATTGTTTTTCTCTAATCTAACCAAAGCATTTTCCATTTCAGGCCCATCCTTAAGTTCAACAACCAATTTCCTGCTTGCAGGGATAGTTTTTAAGACCGCTTCCAGAGAGGGGATGAATTCGTTTTTCCATTGCTCACCTTTGAATATACCAACGTCTATGGCGGATAATTCCTTAAAATTATATTCACGTACTGGTTTGTTTATTTGATTGAATCGAATGGTAGTCTCATCGTGAAACACAATCAAAATATTGTCTTTGGTCAATTTTACATCAACTTCAACATCGTGAATATTTTGTGACCATGCTAAGTTTACACTTGCTAAAGTGTTTTCTGGTGCATCAAAAGAAGCGCCTCTATGTGCAATGATTTTAAGGTTCTTCAAGTTTTTAAAATTATTCTTTAAGCTATAAGATAAAAAATAATGGTTTGTTATAATGTGAATTTGTTTTAAGGTGATTAGTTTACAGATTTAAAACTTGTTTGTTTGTGCCCGATTTTATGATTAGCTGAATATTTGAAGTGAATAATTATTTCTTTTTGTAGTTTGTTTTCAAAAAAAGTAAAATGTTAAAACTTAACATAAAAAATTTATTTTTTGTTACTCATTATACTTTTTTGTAATAAACTTTCAGAAACTATTGAAAGTTCAGTAATATTGTATATATTTATAAAAAAATATAATTCAAATTTTAAGAAACGAAATTCAGACTTTTAAATGAAAACTAATTGTTTAGGGAGATTTTAAAAA
>MDSY01133162.1_pt1 | contig 10718 bp, 11 predicted proteins | sample 811131 | NCBI WGS metagenome assembly MDSY01 (sample SAMN05326643, study PRJNA326480) | marine metagenome | isolation source: seawater | place: Atlantic Ocean: South West | collected 2010
ATTGGTGGTGCATCTAACCAGTTAGAATCTGTATTCTCTGGTCCTGTTACATTCCAGAAGAAGATAACTTCTCAGGATACATTACAGACACTAAACTTTACCTTATCTAACGATGATGGTACTGTTTTGAAGAATACATTACTTGCTGAAGATGATGGTACTGGTAACCCAAGTGTACCAGCAGATGCAGCATTTAACTCTGGTGATATTTGTTATAATGTAGATTGGACTCCAGGAACATACCTAGGTTGGATATATGACTCAGGTACTTGGTATAAGTTTGGTCTAAGTGACACTGCACCTATTTCTTCTAATAGATTCTCAGGTGTAACTCATTATGGTATTGGTGAAGCACCAGACGCACTTAATAGAATGAGAATCACAGGTAACGTAGCAGTTACAGGTGATATTGATGTGACTGGTAAGTATGGTTGTGCAGACAAATATACATTAGCAACAGGTGTTACTAACAATAACAATGGTGTGATGTATACAGGTAATGGAGTTGCAACATCATTTGCTATATCTCCTGGACACACAGCATATTCATTATTAGTATTCTTGAATGGTGTTTGTCAGAGACCAGGCACTGACTATACAGTATCTGCTAACGCAGTAGATTTCTCTGTTGGTACTACACCACAGACAGGTGACAATATACAAATTCGTGAACTCGTTATTTAAACTAAATAGTATTAAACGGGGATAAATATGTCCACCAAGATAATTGGAAATCAGATTGACGCTACTACCCGTGCCATCATGGAGGCACTACAGGTAACAGAACAGATCAATCTACCTGCTCTTAACCAAGCAGCAGTAACCGCTTTAGGAGCACCATCATTTGGTACTGTTGTTTATAACAGCACAGAAGATGCTGCCCAAATTTATAAACAAGATGCTCAACAAGGAGTTCCTGGTTGGACAACTATTGGAGGTGGTGGTCCATCTGTAGGTAATAACTCAATTATCAGGACTAACGGTACCACTATTGAAGAGAATTTAACTATAGGTCCAGTTGCTAACGGTGGTGTGGAATTCACCAACGGTTTCTCAGCAGGTCCTATTACGATTGCAAACGGATATACAGTTACGATTGAAAGTAATGCCACGTGGAACATCCTTGGTGGTGAAGACCAGATGAACCTTGAGGTTGTTGATATTATATGTGAAGACTTAAGATCAACAGGATTATTACATTTCTCAGAGACAAAAGAAAGTATTAAGTATTATGCTGGTGTTAGTGGTAATATAACACATGACTTTAATGCACATAACTGCATATATGTAACAAGAGATGGTGGTGGAGATTGGACATTATATTTAAACAATGTACCTAATGGTGATGGTCATGGATTTGGTTTCACTGTTATATGTGAGGATGGTGGAGCAAAAGGATTCCCACTTACTCTTTACATAGATGGAATTTTGACTCCTATCTCATGGGCTGGAGACGCAGCACCTTCTATGGGGTCAGACTTTGGAGTAGTATCATTCGCTATTATAGATAAGATACCAAAGTCACCAGTAGGTAATGAAGAATATGTGGTATTTGGATCTGGTGGTAATTACGGAGTATAATTATGGGTAGGATTGGAATGTCAGCAAGATTCATTCCTACAGCATCTGGACCTAGTGCCACTGGAGGTGCTGCTGGAGGAGGTGGTGGATCAGGTGGTGGATCTTTATATCCATTTTCATCTCATTCATTTACTACATGTGGATCTTCTGGAGATTATGGTCCCCAGTTATCAAACTGTAGATCATCATATAGCACAGACTGGGTGAATGATACTGAGTATTTCGATATGGATTACAGAGGTATACAGAGATGGAAGATACCTCAGACTGGTAGCTATTGGTTTGATGCAAGAAGTGGATCTGGAAGAGCATATAGTAGTAACCAAAGAAGAGGATATGGTGGTAGAATACAAGGACAATTTGAATTAACTCAAGGTTTATGGTTAGAAATAGCCATTAGTCAAGGTGGTTGGGGTTCTGGTGGATCTGCTGGAGGTACTTTCATCATCTTATTTGATGGTGGTAGTACTAGAACTCCATTACTAATTGTTGGTGGTGGAGGAGGACAAGATGGTCGTTACAGTCACACAAACGGTGACTGGGATGGTGGTACCAATGGTAAGAATGCATCTGACGGATACTCAGGTGGATCAAATGGTAATGGTGGACAAGGTCCTGGTGGTAATGGTACTGCTGGTTGTGGATACTATACTAACTCTAATGACACTCGTGGTCACTACTCGTATCTCCAAAGTGGTAATACACCCAATAGTAACTCACTAAGAGGTGACTACAACGGAGGAGGATTCGGAGGTGGAGGAGGATCCACAGACGACCAAGGTTCTGGTGGTGGTGGATGGTCTGGCGGTGCTGGAACTGCTGAAAACTCCACTGGTGGAGCAGGAGGATCATACTTTAATACCAGTTATGGTAGTGGTAGACAAAACAGTGGTAGTCAAACCTCAACACATGGTGTATTTAATTTAACTAAACAATGATATGGAATGTGATTTGTTCTTTGGTAGTCATCTATGGAGCACCATAGTTGATATTGATAATGCGAACTTAGAGAAAGAGATATACGATTTTAAAAATAATAATGAGAATCACCCATACTCTAGTAACGGAGGGTATCAGGGTGATTTGTTTTATAATAAAGAATGGATAGATAAAGTTGCCCAGAATTGCCCATATAGGGAGGATAAACCATTAAGTAATATTATGGTCTACTCTTGGTGCAATATAAATCCTAAAGGTGCTAGTAATAGTAGACATTTACATGCTGATAGTAATATATTTTTATCAGGTGTATACTATGTAAAGGTACCTAAATACTCAGGACAGATAAGATTCTGGGATCCAAGAGGACCATTAGTTCATGTCCAGAGGGATCATGAGTATTTTAATGATGGCATGGATTATCAATTCATAGATCCTGAACCAGGTTTGTTAATATACTTTCCATCATGGTTAGAACATGATGTGACAGTTAATGATAGTGATGAGGATAGGATATCGATAGCATTTAATATTAGTGCTGATTTTGAAGGTAAGAGTAATTGCTTAGATGTATCTGAGCACAACCCTTTTGCACAAAATCAAGGACATTCGATAAAGTATCTGGTATAAATAATGATAAATAGAAACATAAGTAGAATGGTAGCATGGCACAGTTAAATCTGGGAGCTATAAAAGATACAGGTGGTATTGGTGGTTTTACCTTTTCAAGTAGTGGTATAACTGCGAACGGCACATTAACTGTCAATGATATAGAAATTGATGGTACCCTTGCTGGATCCTCTGCATATATCCTTCCCAACCCTTCAGGACACCAAGACGAGTACATTAGTACAAACGGATCGGCACTTACTTGGGGCACTCTGTCATCTGCATCTGGAGTCAGATCTATGCAGGTCTGGACTTCTAATGGTACTTGGTACAAACCATCTGGTATTAGCACCATAATGGTTACTGTTACAGGTGCTGGAGGAGGTGGATCTGGATTTATGGAATCTGGAGGTGCTGGAGGAACAGCACAAAGACAAGTTGATGTTACTAACGTATCATCTGTATCAGTTACCGTAGGTAATCCAGGTGGTGGTACAAACTATTCAGGATGTGGGGGCAATGGTAACAGTAGTTCCTTTGGATCATATTGTAGTGCTTCTGCTGGATACGGTGGAAACTGTAGGCAGCAACATGCAGGAGGAATAGGTGGTAATGGATCAGGTGGATCATTAAATATTTACGGTGGTGGTGGATCTGGACACGGATCTCATTACACTTATGGTAACCACACATGTGGTAAATCATACTGGGGTGGTGGACAACCTGCTTCACACCAACAACAGAATTATGCTCATAGACACCAGTCACATGCTGCTTGGGGATCAGGCGGTAATGGTTGCCGAGAAGGTGGTAGAGGTGCTAGAGGACGTGAGGGAGTCGTGGTAGTTCACGAGTTCTACGGATAAATAAAAGGAAAGCAGTGACCTATGTCAAATCTTAAAGTATCAGCGATTAAGGACTTAACTGGAGCACAAGGGTTTATGCTTGCAGGTGGTGGTATCACTGCAACTACCACTCTGACTTGCTCCAACTTAGTTGTTAATGGCGAAATTCGTGGTGGAACTACTTTTGTTGTACCGCCTATGGGTGGTAACGAAGGTAAAGCACTGAGATCCACAGGTAGCGAATATGTCTGGTCTGGTGTTAGTGCTGGGTCTGGTATACGATCAATGCAAGTCTGGACTTCTAATGGAACATGGAGTAAACCAGATGGTGTTGGTACTATTATCGTAACCGTAGTCGGTGCTGGTGGCGGGGGATCTGGTTTTAATGAATCAGGTGGTGCTGGTGGTATGTCAGAAAGAGTGATTGACGTAGCAAACACCAGTTCAGTATCAGTTACAGTAGGAAATCCAGGTGGTGGTACAAACTATTCAGGATGTGGTGGTGGAGGTAACTCCTCATCATTTGGTAGTTACTGCTCTGCTAGTGGTGGGTATGGTGCAAACTGTCACCAACAACACGCTGGTGGTTTAGGTGGTAATGGATCAGGTGGTAATATAAATGTATACGGTGGTGGAGGTAACGGACATGGGTCTTATTGGTCATTCGGTTGCGTTACTGCTGGTATGTCATACATAGGTGGTACACAACCATCCAGTCACCAGCAAACAAACTATGCTCATAGACATCAATCACACTGTGCCTGGGGTGCAGGTGGAAATGGTTGTCAGCATAGTAACAGAGGTGCCAGAGGTCGTGAAGGCATCGTTATAGTACAGGAATTCTTCGGATAAAGTTATGAGTGTTTTAAAGGTAACCAAAGTTACAGACCTCGCTGGATTGGGTGGATTCAGCTTTTCAAGTGGATCAATCACAGCGAATGGCACCCTAAAAGTTACTAATATTAACGTTAATGGTAGTATTACTGGTAGCTCTAACTATAATATTCCGAGTTTTTCAGGTCAGTCAGGACAATTCCTGAGTACTAATGGTACAAACCTTATCTGGTCAACTGATATATCAGGTGGAGGTAGTGGTGGTGCTGGATTTAGATCCATGCAAGTATTCACTAACAATGGCACATGGAGTAAACCATCAGGTGTAGGAAGTATTAAGGTACAGGTAGTTGGTGCTGGTGGTGGAGGATCAGGAAAATGTGAATCTGGTGGTGCTGGAGGATTCTCAGAAAGAGTATTAGATGCTAGTAGTATTTCATCAGTATCAGTTACAGTAGGAAACCCAGGTGGTGGTACTAACTATGCTGGTTGTGGTGGAAATGGTAACAGTAGTTCATTTGGATCATATTGCTCTGCATCTGCTGGATATGGAGCAAACTGTCGTCAACAACACGCTGGTGGAATTGGAGGCAATGGATCTGGTGGTAATATGAATGCCTACGGAGGCGGTGGAAATGGTTATGGAAACTGGTCTAAGTATGGTAATCATACTGCTGGTGCATCTTATATGGGAGGTTCACAACCATCCAGTCACCAACAGGATAACTATGCACACAGGCATCAATCACACTGTGCTTGGGGTGCTGGCGGTAATGGTGCTCGTGAGGGTAACAGAGGTGCTAGAGGACGTGAAGGTGTGGTCGTAGTTTATGAATACTACGGTTGATAAATAACTTACAAGGAGATTAATTACTATCATGGCTAAATGGGCATTAATTAATAAAGAGAATGGTGGTCTCACTGATATCTGTGATGAAGCAGATAAGTTTGAGGTTTATGAAGGTGCAGATGCAACTATGAAGTGGTGTGAAGTGCCTGATGGTACCACATACGATCATTTCATGTGTAATGGTGTTGTAATCAACCACAAAGAGAATGAGGATCTACGTGAAGAAGCAGTTGTTGAACGCATTATCGCTTATGGTGATGTGGGTGAACAATTGGACATGCAGTATAAAGACTCATTAGACGGTGGTACACGTTGGAAAGATCATGTTGCAAATGTAAAAGCAACTATTGCTGCACCAGCAACTATCGCAGCATTTGTACAAGACCCTAAGAAGATTCAATTAGAGGGACGTGCCTCATGGGATCCCTGGGTTGACAATTGGACACCACCATAATATAATAGACGAGTAAGAATTTTGTTATGAAAATTGTTATTGTTGGCGGTGGTACCGCTGGTTGGATGACAGCATCTACTCTAGTCAAGGCATATCCCGACTGGGATATTGTTTTGTACGAGGATGACAAAACTCCCTCTATTGGTGTAGGTGAGTCAACCACACAATTTTTTAGATTATGGTGTCACTTCCTTGATTTGAAGGATGAGGAGTGGATGCCATATTGTGATGCAACATATAAGTGTAGTGTAAGATTTCATAATTTTCATAAGAAAGGAGATACCCCTTGGCAGTACCCATTTGGTCCACCAAGGGGTGATTTGTATCAACCTGCTCAATGGTGGTACTATCAGAAGAAGTATGGATGGAATAATGCTAAGTTTGCAGAAGATTATAGTTATGCTGCTGCATGTGCAACACAGAATAAACTACCACTTACAAATGATTATTTCGATTTAGAAAGATATAGTGGATTTCATTTTGATGCTGCTAGGTTTGGTGAGTGGTTAAGAGATAACTATGCACTACCTCGTGGTGTTAAACGTATAGTAAGGAAGATAAACCCTAAGAGATTACCTAAAGCAGATCTATATTTTGATTGCACAGGATTCAAATCATTATTAAATGATTCACCTTGGCATGATATGAGTGACATACTGCCAAATAATAGTGCAGTTGTGACCAGGTTTGCCTATAATAATAAAGAAGAGCAGATGAAAGCAGTCACAGATTGTGTTGCTCTCGATAATGGTTGGTGTTGGAATGTACCAACATGGACTAGAATAGGTAGTGGATATGTATATTGTGATAAGTTTTGCTCAGATCAAGAAGCAATAGATGAGTTTAGAGATTATCTTGCAGAGAATGTAGAGTCAGATGTAGGAGCATATAGTGATAAGATGTTCCGTGTTATTAAATGGACAACAGGTAGAAGGGAGAAGATGTGGAATGGTAATGTAATATCAATAGGATTATCTGCTGGTTTTATTGAACCATTAGAGTCTAATGGTATACTATCCATACATAATTTCCTCTTAATGTTCTTGCGTGTGATGGATGGTAGAAAGGTTATCACAGAGACAATGAGAAATACATTTAATAATAATTGTAATGGTAGTTTTGATGAGTTTGCATCATTTGTTGCAGCACATTTTGCATTGACACAACGTAACGATACACCATACTGGCAGCATATATGTGATAAGCATTATCCTGATAGTCATGCTATGTTTAGATTCCAGAGGAGTTGGGGTGCACCATCTAACACATATGATAGTGTATTCAATTGGTTAGATCTATCTAGTGAGGGTATGTTATATGTGCAAGCAGGTCAAGGATGGAATCCATTTAGTGATGTAGTATATAATGAGATGAGTTATTATCCTGGTGAAATTGCTGAGGTGCAAGACCATTCATGGAAGGGTATAGATAAATTACAATGTCCATACGATTATTATAAGGATACATTATATGCAAGTTGAATCTATTTGTATTGTAGGTGGTGGTAGTAGTGGATGGATGACAGCAGCACTATTATCTAAAGAGCATCCAGATATTGAGATGGTGTTGATAGAATCACCTAACATTAAACCTATAGGTGTAGGTGAGTCAACACTAGCATGGTTCAATAGGTACCTTAAGAGATTAGATCTTAAGGATGAAGATTGGATGAAAGAATGTAATGCTACATACAAATCATCCATAGCATTTAAAAATTTTAGAGAAGGTAAAGGAGAGCAGTTTCAATATCCATTTGGAGCATTTGGTCCACCCAGTGAACATATTGCTACACACATACAGAAATTCTTTGAGTTGCAATGTGTATATGGTAAGGAGAAATATCCACCAGAAGAGTTTGCACAGTTTGTAAACAAACTAACTTACGTGGCAGATGCAGGTAAGATGACAATGGAGATACCAGGTTCTAATCAGTATCTACCAGATGATGATCTATCATATCATTTGAATGCTGATAAATTTGGTGAGTATTTAAGAGATAATATTGCAGTACCTAATGGTTGTCATCATGTACTAGGTGATGTTAACAATGTAATTAAAACACCAAACGGTACTATATCTGCTATCACTACAACTGATGGTCAGTGTATTAGTGCTGATATGTTTATTGATTGTAGTGGTTTTAAATCTCTACTACTTGAACAACACATGGGTGTAGAGTTTGTACCATTCAAAGATATGTTATTCAATGATAGTGCAATAGTAACTCACATTGATTATACTGATAAGGAAACACAGATGGATTGTTATACCAAATGTGTTGCATTAAAATATGGATGGGTGTATAATATTCCCATGTGGAATAATATAGGTACTGGGTATGTATACTCCAGTAAATATATTAATGAGTGTGAGGCAGAGTTAGAATTTAGAGAGTATCTAAATGACCAAGAATGCCCACTAATGCCTATCAAAATAAAACATGGTAAGCATAAGAAAGGATGGGTGAAGAATGTTATAGGTATTGGTCTATCATATGGATTCTTAGAACCATTAGAATCTACAGGACTATTAACTACACATGAGAATCTACTTACGTTTAGTGATATACTTGCAACACGTGATAGACATGTCACACATCATGATAGGACACTATATAATTACAGTGCAGAGAAATTAATAGAGAGCATGAAGAATTTCGTGACTCTACATTATACTCTGAGTCTAAGGGAGGACACACAATACTGGAGAGATGCTACTGATACTGTAGAGTTTTTAGGAGTACCAGGTGAGTCTACTGAAGCAACGCTACACGCATTGCAAGACTATAGGGCATTGCTTGATTACATTGATAAGAAAGCATTTGATCCTAATACGATAGGTGAAGGGACAATATACATTTCAACTGGTATGGGTATTAGACCATTTACTGAAACTATATTTAATGACCTAGCAGATGAGCAAAGACGTAACGATGTTGAGGAATATCATACAGCATATTGCAAAGATCGAGAGTCTATGTTAGATTGGGTATCAAAATTACCATCACATTATCAATATCTAAAGGATAATATCTATGTGGAATCCGTTTAAAAAGAAGAAGAAATGGGTGAGGTTCTACTCACTACAGGATGGTGTTGCAGCACTGAATCCTTGGTTACCTGCTAAGGATATTAAGAGACCTTGGGTTCTTGATGCTCTTAAAAAATATTATGGTAAGGATAGTGCTTGTCCAGTAATGAAGGTCAAGAAACTATATAAACACCACATGAAGAAACTAGAGACTGGTGGTTATGGAGATGAAGAGTATGATGGTCTATTCCAACATGCAGCGACATGTCCAGCACTGTCAGCATTATTTCAGAGTGGTTGGGTATTAACTGCACCAGCAGATTTTATTATCCAACAAGATGGTCAAGCAAAGGATTTTAACTGGATCTCTCAAGTATTATTTCAGAGTGGTACCCCAACATATGTTAATGCTCATGCACCTGAGCAGACTGAGGGTATGTCACACCTAGTCAACCAACAGAAACCAACTAACTCTATGGTAGTTAAGTTGGAATTACCTTGGAGGATACAGGCACACAAAGATATAGTATTCATACAAATGCCAGTACCATACTGGGATGAAGATAGATTCAGTGTACCTACAGGTATTGTAGATCCATCATATTCATATGAGGTCAATCTACAATTATTCTGGCATGCCATTGAAGAGGGTGAGTATCTTGTTAAGGCAGGTACACCACTATGTCAATGGGTACCAGTGGATAGATCATGGTTGAATAATTCTGAATTTGATGTTATAATTGAAGATGCTAATGATGAGGATCTCAAGAATAATAAGATCATGGACTATCATAGGTACATGAACTTTACTGAGATGACTACCCTTAAAGGACGCATAGACAATCAAAAGAAAATTCTTTCCCTAAATAAAAACAAAGAGAGGTTCGAGTAAATGCCAGAAGACATTAGAGAGGTGGATCTTGCTAAGGAAGCAGGATTGGAATTAACACCAGATACACCTATTGAAGGACTCATTACATTTGATGAGTTAGTGATGAACTTCCTACAACAGCATGAAAATGTTAAGGCGGATTATCATAAACTTCAAGAGGCGTTAGATAATATGCACTATACTTCTACTATCACTAAGATATCACTAGAGGATTTGCAGAATAAGAAAGATCTTTTAAACAAACTCAGTGGTGCTGTGGAAGCATTAGCATTATATAAGAAGCACGTTGACCCCAACTGCACTGAAAGAGAGTTTGTATTTAATGATGAGGACTGAGTTATTATTTCCAACACCTTTATGGATCTTTGAGGATGTACCCATTGATCGACAAGAGGTGGTTGATTTTTGCTATCAAATAAAGAAAGAGGATCCTGATGGAGCAAAGAAATCAAATGTGGGTGGTTGGCAGTCACTTGATTTCAGACCTGACCAAATGGTTCAGTCTCCATTAGCAAGTTTACATCAACATATATTATCCAATGCATATTCTGCTGGTGATGATTATGGGTTTAATGCTTATACTCTACAGGTATCAAACTGTTGGATTAATATTAACAAGAAAGGAAACTATAATCAATTACATACACATTCTGGATCTATGTTTGCTGGTGTATACTATGCAAA
>MDSY01136873.1_pt1 | contig 10718 bp, 8 predicted proteins | sample 811131 | NCBI WGS metagenome assembly MDSY01 (sample SAMN05326643, study PRJNA326480) | marine metagenome | isolation source: seawater | place: Atlantic Ocean: South West | collected 2010
GATGGCGAGGGCGGCGGAGGCGAGGGCGGAGGCGGTGACGGTGGCGGTGGTGAGGGAGACGGCGGCGGCGGTGAAGGTGGCGGCGGTGAAGGCGGTGGTGGTGACGGGGGTGGCGGCGAGGGTGACGGTGGCGGCGGCGACGGTGCCGTCGCTCCGACCATTCTTGTCATGCACAGCAAAGCTAATACCACAGCATGGCGGCGCCACTGGCCAAGGGCGCGTAGGTTTGATCTGTTCGAAGCTGGCCGCCCCGACGCCCGAGACCGTTCCGGGGCGAGGCAATTATTCGACACGCTTCTCTGTTGATGCGTGCGCGTTCTCTGCGGTGGTCCGTGCATACCACTGAGACGCGGCCTGTGGTTGTTGGGCGTCTCGTCGCGCAGGACTATCGTACCGTTTCGGGAAATCAGTTTTGGAAATCTCACCGCAAGCTCCCGACACACCACGCGAAGTCACCGCCTGGCCATCTTTTGATGTGCCTTGGTCTCTGTACCTAGGCATTCCAGTAGGCGGTCGGAAAAACTAAGCCTCCAATCGCACCGCTGCATGCCTTACAGTGCGAATACGTTCACGCTCTTCACTTGAGAATTTTGTACCTCTCACAGCGACGACCCCCCCACCACGTCCACCCTCCCATGCACACTCACACTCATGTCATATTACTTTCTTTCAACAGTACGTTAGCGGGGCAGAAAGATGACAGGTCCAGCTTTCGCTGCGGCGCCGCGCGGGGCCTGGTCGCGGCCCGTTTTTTCCCCTGTTTTTTCCTAAAATGTAAAAAATCGCGCGCGCGTAAAGTACGTGGACTGCAACTGTAAAGTATCACGGACAATGTGTCGGAGCGCACGTACGGGCTGGCTGCTACTAGAATTAGTGTAGGTATACGATCCTCATGTATAATTAATATGAAAAACTCAAACCCACCTAGCTAGCACCTTGGCGCCTATGTAAAATTATACTTTGACCTGTTAGTGATTGCTCTTTTTAGTGCTCCACCCGCACGGGCAGATTGCCAGTATTCGTGGCGCTCACCGACTCTAGGAGCGGGCACGAGGCTATCCTGGTGTTGCTTCCGGGCTCCAACTTCCATTGGCGACGTGTAGGACGCCAGTCTGTGAGGAGGCGTGGCTCGTAGCCGAGCTTGTCGTGCACCTGCTGAACGCATCCGTGCCCTGCGCCATCGATGACCTCGTGCACGAAGCAACTGCCACTGCCCACCTGGCCATCGAAGGCAGCAAAGTCCCTGCCGGGCATCGTCAACACCATGTCCTCGACGCAGCCCATCGAGCTTCCGAACGAGGGCTCGCACCGCGAGAAGAAGTTGAGCTTGGCGAAGTCCACCGGCGCGTGCCAGGCATCGATTGGAAGCTTCCAGCGCAGGTCATGCCTGACGATCAGGATCAGGTCATACGACGCGGGATCGGTGTGAGCCTTAAATAGATCCAGGGCGACACGCATTGACTCAGCCTGCCCCCCTGCGTCCTTTTGAGGCTCGAAGGCCAGCAAGTGCTCCGCGGCAAAGGCGTCCTTCAGCTTCCATGTGAGCGGGCAGGGTCCGTCCTCGCCACTTGCCTCGCTGACGATGACGTCGACCGTGTTCTCGTAGACCTCGCGGAGCGGTCGGGTGATCATATCGACCAGCGACCGGGTGGCATTCATCTGAGCATCGCGTGCGCCCGTGGCGCAGCCCCAGAGCCCGGAGTGCCCCGCTTGGCGACCCCCGGTGCGGAATGCCTGGCCTCGGAGCAGCACGGCAACACGGCCCGATTGCGGCAGCGACAGTGTGGGAAGCGGGGTAGAGCTGAAATGCGCAGCAACCTTGCGCACGATCCGATCGACGGCATCTCCTCGCACGTAGCTCGCCACCGAACTGGGCATGTGGAATAGCCGGCGCAGTCGGAGGACGTTCTCGTGCAGCCGACGCACCTTGTCGACTGGCAGCGCGCGAAGGTATTTGAGCGCCCCACCTTCTGCGACGAGGCCTAAAGGAATCTGCACGGACACGTTCTTCATTGGCCCGAACTGTGCGTACTGTTTGGCCATCACGCCCTCGAAGAACACAGGGATGCTCCCCTGCATCAGCGCGTCGAAGGTGCTCTTTTGAGATAGCGTGTCGCCCCATGGGCAGAAGGCAAAGCGAGCCTTCCGATACGTCTCTTCGGCGAGCGTTGTCACACGGCCCATGCCCAGGTTGGCATCGTGCACCTCACGCCCGTTGTCGACTTCGCTCACTACCCTGCACTCGCCTGTGTTTGCGGGATCCTCGCACTCTTTCAGCAAGAGCTCCCGCAGTGGCGACCTGCCCGACGTCTTTCTCAGCGCGCTACCCACATTTCCAGTTGAGACGGACCCAATAAATGCCGCCAGAAAGGGCCGTTCTGTGAGGGATGGGACCGCAGCTGGAGGGTCTGCGGAGAGGTAAGGCACCGGTAGCCCTGCCACTGGCGGGTGGTTCTCGCCCCAAGTCAGATGTTGGCGCATTTCCGGCTCTGCCGAGCTTCCATCCCACCGGGCCGCAAAGGCTGGTATCTCAGTAGATAGAATCACCATCCTCTTCGGCCACTGCTGCTCCAGCAGCGGCTGCATCAGCAGCCCAGCCTGAGGGGAGGCTCCCCACGGCGAGGCTCCCACGGCAAAGTAACCCAGCCGCGGGGCAGGGGTAGTGTGGTCGACCACCTCGGCCACCTGGCTGGCCACGCAAGTGCACAAAGTCTCGGGACACTGATCCGTCGAGGCGCTGCAGCGACTGGCACACCAGGCGTCCTGTACGAGCGACTGGTCCGTTGAAGCCTTGCAGTGTTTGGGTGGTCCGATGTCCAGTGGTGCCTGGTGAACGCCCGGGTCGACCCAGCCGCAGGATGTCGGCATGAAGAGCAGGTCAGGAGCCTGGCCAGTCGGTGGCGCAAAGTGGGCCTTGAGGATACCAATGAGGATATCCTCGTGGACGGTCCTGTCGTCACTGGCAAACTCCAGAAGCGTTGTGGACGAGCACCGTCGTACGGCGACCGTCGGCAGCGGTAGATGTTCCGGCCCGCTGACGGGCAGCAAGGGAAAGCTACTGAGCCGCGGCGGCGACATGCATGCACTGCAGCGCCCTCTCGTCTCGCAAGTTTTGGCAAATTGCCTAACGTGGGGCGCGCACACAGGCGCGGGGAGAAGAGGAGGCGCGGGCCCAAGGGCACAGCCGCCGCGCATGTTGCAGCTCCTCGCCCTCGGCGCGCCAGCGCGTGAGGCGGTTGGCTCCGTCGAAGCGTCCGCGCTCTTGCCCTTGGCGTGCGAGGGGGAGGTGCGCCTCACTCCCTCTCAATGGCTCGAGCGATGGAAGAGCCAACACGCTGGCACGGACACCTTTAAGCCGGCATCTCAACCCGGGCTGCTGCCGCAACCACGCGTGCCGCGGCTGGTGATGCAGATGGCGCGTAACACGACCGAGGCGCTCCTGCACTACTCGGCGTGGATGGCCACATGGATCCAGCTCAACCCTGAGTACGACTATGGTGCCCGGCTGCCATGCATGTCAACCCCGCACCCACCCCACCTGCCAGCTCACACAGCGGTTGCTCACTTGATGTGGCAGTACTGCTCGACGATGCGGCGTGCGCCGACTTTATCGACCGTTTCTGCTCCGATGACGAGCGGCTGGGCTACGCAAGCCTGCTCACGGGAGCCTCACGTTCCGACCTGTTCCGCCTCTTCTGGCTGCGGGAGCTGGGCGGGGTGTATGCCGACCTCGACGCCGAGCTCACGCTGCCGCTGCGTGAGATGCTACCACTCAATGCGTCGATGCTCGCCCCGCACAGCTTCGAGCCCGAATTCCAGCATGGTCAAAGCGCCGTCTTAGTAGTGCCACAGCTCACGACCCTGGCCACCTGGGGCTGACTCCTCAGGCTCCTTGCAGCGCTGCACACTCGGCACGAGCAGCTGATCCGCGCAGCCCCCAACGTGAGGCTACAGTGCGGCTGTGAGGTCCATCCAAACTCGCCGATTCGCTGCGTGTTGACCACGCAGGACTTTATGGTGTACGAGCCGCGACACCCCTTTCTTGACGCGGCGCTCGCGTACGGCCTGCGCCGCGTTCACGAGGAGACGCGCAAGCTGCGCGATGGCACCCGGCCACGCTGCTCGAACGATCACCAGTGCGTCATCCGCGTCACTGGCCCGGTCATGTACTGGAGCTCGCTCGCTGAGGCGGCGCCAGGCTGGGGCTGTACGACCGACCGCGCGTTTGGCGAGCGGCCGTCGCAGCGCACGTGCTCGCTCAGTCCGCTCGAGCCGCTGCGCCACCTGCATGTGTGCAAGGATGGGGGTCACGGAGGGCCCTACTGCGGTGGCGTGCACCACTGGGACTGCCGCAACTCGCTCAAGCGGCGCGACTGCGGCAAGAACCACTACTCGCACGTGACGGCCTTCTTCAACGCCTCCGTCACGCTCAGACCAAGAGTGCACTCGTTTTGTTAGCCCCTTTGTGCGCGTGTTTTATTTCCGCCTGGGCTCGCTTTTGACCTCTCCGCAATGAGCAAAAGGGTATAAGGGACCTCCCCACAGCCCACACAATCGAGACAGCCAGACCGGGGGGGGTAGTTTAGACGTAAGGCTAAGGGGTCTCGGCGGGACTTTTCACTTTATAGCAAATTTGACCCTCGCCCGGAGAGGCCCCACTTTAGCAACTTTGGTCCGCCCGCGGAGAGCGAAGACGCCGAACCCTGTTTAGCAGACACGGGCCAGGCGCATGGCCAGGCGGCCGACTTTAGCAGATTAGCGCAGATTAGGTGCCCATCTGCGTGCAGGGCCTAGGCCCACGTTAGCAGATTTGACCCCAAAGTACCCCACTTTAGTCGCAAGTACCCCCTACCCCCCGGTGGAGACAGCCTCTTTGCAAATAGCTGGTACTGTGCACCGAGCTAAGTTCAACCAAATGTGTTGGCTGCTTGAGCAATTCCACCTGCCTGGATGAGCACGGGCCAAATGTTTGCAAGCGACGGCCCACGGCCGAGAAAAGCCGTGCAGCACGGCGTGCACTCTAAGGGGTTGTGGAGCGTGCACGCGTGCAATGCGATCCTTTTGTGCGCGCACGTGCGGCGTGTGCGGTGGAGACCATAACTATGACTCGTGACTCACAGACTGTGAGTGGAGTAAGTAAGTTTTTGGCAAGTTCGATCAGTTTCGCGTCGCGCGCTCGATGCCATCGTGGCTCGTCTCCGTCAGCTCCGGCTGCGACTCTAGCTAGCCAGCCAGTCCTGCAGGATGTACTTGCCCGACCACGACGAGTAGATTGTGTAGGCAGACGCGGGCAGACGCGGCGGCGGCGGCGGCGGGCGGCGGCGCGTGCGCCTCTTTGACGTGTTTAGGGGTGTTTAGGCTGTCATTATTCGAAACCAAAGCGCGAAGCTGCAAGCGACGACGACGACCAGGATTACACTGACCACGACGACGACGACGTTCAGTGAATGTCGTCGCCGTGACCGTTGAGGACCTCGCCCACACGGGGCGTTGCCTGTTCGTCTCGTTTGTGGTGTGTGTCTAACTCCTCATGCAAGCGAGGAACGCAAAGCGGCAGAAACTAAATACTTTTTACCGAACCCTGCCGGCTTCGAGCCGCGCATGCCTCATGTGTCTAACTCTGGTTGTGTGTGTGCCGTTGCGTAGCCCTCCCACATATGTATGCGAACTTGCAAGTCTTGGATCGTTTCCGCGCACGCGGCGGCGAAGGGCCCGGGAGCATGGCTCCGGAGCGACCACGCCCACCCGCTATCGCTTGCTGCGACTCGAGCAGAAGCGAGTCGGAACCCTCCCCGTCGGTCATCGTGACGGAGCCGACGCCCACAACCATGAGCCACGTATCCCGCTGGCGCGGGTTTGAGGCCATGTTCTCCATCGGCCGTGGTCAGTTCGGCGTGGTCTTCCTGATGAAGCACCCCGACGGGCGCAAGGTGGTGGACAAGAGGCTCGGGCTCACGGGCATGTCGGAAAAGGAGCGGACTGCCACGAGTCAGGAGATCGACGTTCTGCGCAAGCTGGAGCACGAGCACATTGTGACGCTCTTTGACGACTTTATCGACCGCAACGGCCCGGAGGAGGTGCTGCATATCATTATGGAGTACTGCGGCGGAGGCAGCCTCGCTGAACAGGTCGAACAGCAGCAGCAGCTCAAGCGCCATTTCGATCCCGGCCGCGTGCGGCGGTGGCTGGTGCAGCTGGCGTCGGCGCTCGCGCACGTGCACAGCCACCGCGTGCTCCACCGTGACCTGAAGACGGCGAACATCTTCCTTACCGAGGACGACGGCCCGCGCGGCGGGCTCGACGTGCGCCTCGGCGACTTTGGCATCTCGAGGCTGCTCTCGTCGCAGACGAGCCTCGCCGCATCGTGTGTCGGCACGCCCTACTACCTCTCGCCTGAGCTCGTGGCCGGCCACGGGTACGACGACCGCGCCGATGTATGGTCTCTCGGCGTGGTGGCCTACGAGCTCCTCGCGCTGCGTCGCCCCTTCACCGGCGAGAGCATCGGGCAGCTCGCGATGCGTATCACGACGGCCAAGGCCAAGCCGCTTCCCAGCAGCACGCCGCCCGACCTGCAGGAGGTCGTGGGGCTGCTCGTCCAGAAGGAAGCGCAGCTCCGCCCCACCGCTACCGCGCTCCTCGCCCACCCCCTCGTCAAAGGCTGGGCCATGCAGCAGGCCGCCACCAACGCCGCCGACGACGACGACCCTGCCAACGCCGCCGGCAACGCCGAGGCGCCACCGCCCGCCTCTCCGGCTAGCGTCGCCGTCGACGAGGGCGGCGGCGGCGGCACAGGCGCCGATGTCGGCGCCGGCGCGGGCCTGCGGCGGGTGTACGCGTGGGCGACCTCGCCCGAAGGCGGCGGCGGCACCGCCGAGCAGCCGCTGTGGCAGCTGGTGGACAGCTTGCGGGGGGAGGAGGTTGTGCAGCTCGGCGGCAGCAGCACCACGCTACTCGCGGTCACCGCAGCGGGGCAGGTCTTTTCATGGGGCACGCCGCAGGCACAGGCGTCCGAGCTGGAGCTGCCGTTTGCGCGCGCGCGCCGCGCCGCGCCGTTGCTACCGCTCAGCGCCAAGGGCGTGACGGCGGCAGCGGCGGCCGACGAGACGCTGCTCGCGCTGGCCAGCGGCATGTCGCCGACCGGGGCGATCACGGGCGACATCTGGCAGTGGGCGGCGGGGGAGCCGGCGCCGCTGCTGGTGGAAATCCCGGGCGCAATCTCGAGTGGCATCGCGGGCGGCCTCCGCGTCGGCTCGGTGGCGTGCGGCGCGCGGCACTGCGTGGCGTGCACCCACGGCGGTCTCGCCTTCGGTTGGGGCTCTGGCGAGGAGGGGCAGCTCGGGCTGGCTGACTTCGACGACCGCGACGAGCCCGCGCCGCTGCCACTGCCCGCGGGCTTCGAAGCGATTGACGCCGCGTGCGGCGCCGAGCACACGCTGCTGCTCGGCAGCGACGGCGGCGCGGTGAGCTGCGGCGCCGACGAGCACGGGCAGCTGGGCCACGCGCAGCCCGACGACGCGGGTCGCTGCTGCGAGCTGCGGCCGGTGGCGCTGCCGGCGGGGGTGCGCGGCGTCGTGCAGGCGTCGTGCGGCGCGCACCACGCCGTTGCGCTCACGGACGACGCGCGCGTGGTGAGCTGGGGCAGCGCGGAGGGAGGGCTGCTCGGCCGCAAGCGGGGCGAGCGGGCCGGGGGGGGCGGAGGGTCGACGGCGACGGTGCCTGCGGTCGTGCCGCTCCTGACCGAGCACCGGCCCGTCTCGCTGAGCGCCTCCAAGTACCACACGGTCGCCGTCACCGCGGGGGGCGCGCTCTTCCTGTGGGGCCGCGTCGCCGATAAGACGTACTCGGCGCCCACGCCGGTGCGCGGCGAGCAGCTGGGCGGCGCGCGCTTCATGCGCGCGTGCGCCACCGAGTGGTACACTCTCGTCGTGGCCGTCGCGCCCGAGCACAGCGACGAGGGCGACGGGGGCGCGGAGTACGTTGGAGAGTGAAATTTCTAAGATAAGATAAGTTGATTGGCGCGCTACTACACACGGCTGATCTTATCGATAAAGTATCTTATCTTATCTCTTGGTCTATGTTAACGTCCATGTTACGCACTTGCCCTCCCCAAGTACTTCGCGCCTGGAAAAGTACTCGCGCCGACGATGGCCGCTGTGGAGGAGAAGAAGGGCGAGGCCAAAGAGATCGAGCATGTCAACCCCGTTCCGGAGGAGATGTCTTTGCCCTCGGCCGCGATCCAGCGCATCATCAAGTCCAAGCTGCCCGAGGGCGTCATGATTGGCAAGGAGGCCAAGGTCGCCTTCTCCAAGGCGTCCTCGATTTTCATCCTGTATGTGACGACGATGTGCGCCTTCGCCCCCCCGCCCCCATGCGCCGTGCACCTAGTGGTTAGTGCCGCGCCACCTCACTAGCAGTCTCCCGAGTGCCGCGCCACCTCACTCACGGTCTTCCGCGTCTCTGCTCGCAGCGCCAACGATCTTGCCAAGGAGGCAAGGCGCACGACCGTGACGGCACAGGATGTGCTGCACGCCCTTCGCGACCTCGAGTTTGACGAGTTCTTGCCGGCGGTCGAGGCCTGTCTCCACGGTGCGGCACATCCATTGCGCGCCCCTCCCTATTTTCTTACCGTTTTCTCCGGTGCTGCCTAACACTCACCACACACAGCAACCTATCCCAGCACACCGACCTCACACAGCAACCCCAGCGCTCGCGAGCTCGCCTTAAACATCGACCCAGACACTCCCCCATTGGCCCGCGCAGCATACAAGGAGCAGGAGAAGCAGAAGTCACTGGAGAATGCCGCGAAGCGTGCGGTCAAGGGAGGCAACACCGGGGCTGACGAGGAGGGGGGCGAGGCCGAGGCCGAGGCTGAGGAGGACGTGGAGGCGGGGGGTGCCGACGAGGCCGAGCCGCGCTCGAAGCGACAAAGGACTGAGGGTGAGGAGGAGGATGCCGAGGCCGAATGAGCTGGATGAGATTGACCAGACGCAGCGCCCCCCCCGCGCCCCGCACGCGCACCCACCTGGGACTATAGCATCGTGAGTTTCCGGTTCCACGAACAACATGGTTAATTTGTGTATTGCTCTCGACCGCACAGGCCCCCATGGCAAGGGTCGCCGGCGCCGGGGGAGAGGGGGCGTACGGCCTACGGCGCGGCACGCGCGCGCGCGGGCCGCGCACGCGCCCGCGCGCACGGGCCACGGGCCGACTAAAGAGCATAGAGGTTAGAGCGTTTTGCTCTAGAAAATTGCAGAGGATTGAGCATTGACACGTAAACCCCCCCGACGTTCACACACGAAAATCGTCTGGGTCTGCTCACTTGCCAAAGCCGCCCTTGGCCCGCGACGCGCCGCCCTTCTTCCTCTTGGCGGCCCGCCGCTGCGAGCGGTTGGGCGGAGGCCCCTCCGCCGCCTTCTCCTCCATCATCTCGCGGCGGATGTCCTCAGGGTTGGCGCCGTTTGCGAACTTCTGGGCGGCGCCCCGGAGGGACGAGAACTCGCTGACGAAGTTTTGCACCTGTCAGCAAGTACGTCAGTAAGCAAGTAGAAGGGTCACAAGCTACGGGTAGCGCGCTAAACAGCCACATTCCTGCTCACTTCGACTGGCTTACTACTTACTGACTCGCCTGGCTCAGATCCTTCTCGGCCGCATCCGCGATGCGCTGCATGCGCACTGGAGCCTCTCCGCCCTTCATGGCTTTCATCTGCGCACAAAAACGCAACAGAAGGCACACGGATCACTGCCGGCTCGCACGGCGGCGGCGACAGCCGGGGCGGGGCGGGGCAGCCGGGGCAGCCGGGGCGGGGGGGGGCGCACCTCGCCCAGAATCAGCTCCGGGTCCTGGCGCTCCTCCTCCGACCTGCGGGTGGAGTGAGCGGCGCGGAATGAGCGCCTCTGGCACGAGCTGGCAGCGGCATCATATGCTGCCACTGGGGCCTGCGCGGCTGGGGGGCGCCTTCGCAGTACGCAGAGCAGCTCTGGCGCCCCAAGCGGCCTAGGCAGCGAGCTGCGGCGCCGCCAAGACAGCGCTTTCAACCAGCAGCACTGACATGAGCTCCACGAATGCGCCGAAGCGCTTGAGCTTCTGCTCGCCGTCCCTGAGCTGCTCGTCCGAGATCGCGCCGCCGCCGCCGAAGGGCATCTTCTTCATCATGGCCTGCATGCTGCCTGCAACCATAGGTATCGGAGGCTGCAACTACGTGTGTCAGGAGGTGAGGACGATAAGCCGCAGCATGCTCTGCATCGTGGGCCGCATGCTGCCTGCCGCAGGGTGCTACAGTGAGGGCGAGCTCGCGAGCACTAAGATGTGACTCTCTCCAGGCCATGCAGCCGTGAAACCCGTGGCCAGTCGCGGCAGGCAGCCCGCGCATCGGAGTGCCAGAAGGGAAGTGGGGCGCGGCCCAAGCGCAGCCCGCATGGTGAAGCCCACTTTCGACAGCGAGAGGCGCGCCTGCCTTTTGCATGACCTTGGTCTGCATCAAGAAGTCGTCGAAGGTCATGCCACCCGTCTTCATCCGTGCCTCCATCTCCTCAGCCTGCTCCTTGGACAGACCCGAGTCGTCACCACCGCCGCCCGGCATCATGCCCTGAAGGGACTTGCCGAAGTCCGGCAACTGCATGCTAATCGCGGTCCGTGCCACACGCCCAGTGGCCGGGGCTGTCCTCAGCACCGGCTGGAAGGACACGATCGACAGGAGGCACACGAGCATGTTCACTGA
>MDSY01074385.1_pt1 | contig 10717 bp, 6 predicted proteins | sample 811131 | NCBI WGS metagenome assembly MDSY01 (sample SAMN05326643, study PRJNA326480) | marine metagenome | isolation source: seawater | place: Atlantic Ocean: South West | collected 2010
AGTCGAATTCATTGATTATGGTCAAGAGCCAGCATCATGGGTCGCTGCTGTTGAAGCTGACGAAATTGATACAATGTGGGAAACTACAGGTGAATTTGTAGAAATTGTTGAAGGCCTAGGTTGGCAAACTTCACAGGTTGCTACTGGTTCAACAATTGTTATACGTCCAAATCAAAATGCAGATATCTATAAAGATTCTCGTGTTCGTCGCGCTTTGGCAATGGCTTGTGATAACTCAGTGTTATTGGAGCTTGGAAATGATAACCGCGGTATCACTGCGGAAAACCATCACGTAGCTCCTGTTCACCCTGAGTACGCGGACATTGGTAAACCTGTATTTGATCCAGCTGGTGCATTAGCATTAATGAAAGAAGCCGGCGCAGAAGACTATGAACATGAGCTAATTTCAATTGATGCGGGCTATCGTAAAGACACTACAGATGCTGTTGCCAGCCAATTACGTGCAGCCGGTATCAAGGTTAAGCGAACAGTTATGCCTGGCTCAACATTCTGGAATGATTGGGTTAAGTACCCATTCTCGTCTACCAACTGGAACCACCGCCCATTAGGTGTTCAGGTTTTAGGTCTTGCTTATCGCTCAGGCGTTAAATGGAATGAAGCAGCATTTGCAAATGCTGAATTTGATTCATTATTAGATCAAGCAGTTGCAATTGCTGATGCAGATAAGCGTCGCGAAGTAATGGCTAAAATAGAGAAGATCATGGTCGACGAGGGTGTTACAATTCAGCCATACTGGCGCTCATTATACCGCCAATCAAGAGAAGATCTTCACGGAGCAGAAATGCACATCGCGTATCTGCCGCAGTGGTACAAGTGGGGCTGGAAGAAAGCCTAACTTTATAGAGCTTAAAGGCTACAAGAGATTTTCTTGTGGCCTTTTTTTTTTGTTTAATTAAAGGGTGACATGTTACAGTTTATCTTAAAGCGCATATGCGTCATGCTAATCACTGCCGCATGTTTAACATTTATTGTATTTTTCCTAACCAATCTTTTTCCTAATTTGGAAAAACTTGCTAAGAACCAAGGTAATATACGTATGACTGACGATGCTGTTATTTCTTGGCTTGATAATCGTGGCTATAGACAAAACATAATTAAAAAGTATGGTGAATGGCTTGGAGTTTTACCTTCACTAAAGGTTATTGATGACAAAGGGCAGGTATATTCACGTTGCTCAAGACCCTCAATTCCTGCTTCAGACGCATCTAATTTTTGTGGGTTATTTCAAGGTAACATGGGTTTCTCCACTGTCTTTAAAGACGAAGTATCAACAATTATTTCTAAACGCTTAAGTCTAACAGCATATCTTATGATGGCTGTTTTATGTGTAATGATTCCAATGGCTTTAATCGTAGGTGTTATTTCTGGAATGCGGGAAGGTTCGCGAACTGACCGCACACTATCCACATTTTCAATTGCCACAACAGCTACCCCTGAATATGTATCAGGCGTAATTTTTATTGTTATTTTTGCTTCATCAAAAACAGGATTATCACCGTTTTTTGCTGAATGGGGCTGGATTGATGGCCGCACAATTGTGAAGGGTTCAGCTGCCTCGGCAATGGATAATATCACATTTCGAAATTTCACATTACCAGTAATGGCACTAGCACTTTATGGCATGGGTTATATTGCGCGAATGACACGAGCATCTATGGCTGAGGTAATGACAGCACAATATATTAGAACTGCACGCTTAAAGGGTGTAAAATTTAGTACAATAGTTTTTAAGCATGCTTTAAGAAACGCTTTGATTGCACCGTTTACGGTAATCATGTTGCAGATACCTTGGTTGCTAACTGGAGTGGTGATTGTTGAAACTATGTTTAACTACAAAGGTTTTGGCTGGTCATTAGTCCAAGCCGCAGATAATAATGATATCCAGCTTTTGTTAGGTATTTCCGTTATAGCTGTCTTTGTTGTTTTGGTGACTCAGCTCATTTCAGATATTGGCTATGCCTTACTTAACCCACGCATTCGCGTATCCTAAGGAGGACAAACTTTGGAACCCTTAACTAGTTTTGACATTTTTATTAATATAGTTTCACAATTTTGGGTTGTGTGGCTTGGAATTATTTTAGTTTTCTTAATTTCGACAAAAACAAAACGCAGTACAGGATTATACGGCAAATTATTTGATAGCCCAATTGGCATGTATGGCTTTGCTATTGTATTGTTTTGGGTTTTAACTGCTTTGTTTGCAGATTTAATTATGACACATAACCCATTGGAACAAGTTTCTGGAATGAAAAATAAAGTTCCAGGCACACCATTGCGAGGTGCCACTGAAAATGATTATCAGTGGTATCTACTTGGGGGTGATCATCTGGCGCGCGATGTGTTTTCACGTGTTGTAGCAGGTAGTCGCATTGTTTTAAAAATCGCACCATTAGCAACTTTATTTGCTTTTATGGTAGGCATAACATTAGGTTTACCAGCTGGGTATTTTGGCAAGAAAGTTGATACTACACTATCATTTTTAGCAAATCTTATTTTAGCATTTCCTGTAATTCTACTATTTTATCTTCTAGTTACACCAGAAATTATTGAAACAGGTCTTCCTAAATATCTGGCTGGTGTCATGTTCTTAATTCCAATTTTATTCATGTTATTACTCTGGCAGTCACGATTTCATATTCGACCGAAAGTACGGAATAAATTTATGCTTTGGACATTATTAGTTGGTGGCTGGATCTATCTGGGCGCGGCATTTAATGCTGACCCGTTGGTTATAATTCGCAATCTATTTTATGGACCAGAAGTTGAGTGGAGTTTGTTTCCAAAGGGCTTGGTTTATATGCAACCAAATATCTTAATTGTTTTTGTGTCGGTTGTTTTTGTAAATTCACCTACAGTATTTCGAATCGTACGAGGCATGACGATGGATATACAAACTCGAGATTATGTTGCAGCAGCGCAAACACGTGGTGAAACTCCCTGGTATATTATGCTATGGGAGATTTTACCAAATGCGCGTGGTCCCCTTATTGTCGATTTTTGTTTGCGTATTGGATATACTATTATACTATTGGGTACCTTAGGCTTTTTTGGTTTAGGTTTAGAGTCAGAAAGTCCAGATTGGGGTACTACGATTAATTCTGGTCGTAAGTTGCTATCAATTTATAGCCATCCTGCATTGCCACCTGCACTATCATTAATGAGTCTCGTACTCGGTCTAAACCTTCTAGCAGATGGCCTGCGTGAACAAAGTTTGAAAGACTAGGAGATAAATATGAGTGAACCATATGATGGCCCAATCCTAGAGATTAAAAATCTTTCAATATCATTTTTTACGAGATTGTTTGAAATACCTGCTGTTATGGATTTTTCATGCACAGTAATGCCGGGCGAAGCAATGGGTCTTGTTGGTGAATCAGGCTGTGGAAAATCGACTGTTGCTTTGGGCGTTATGCAAGATTTAGGAGTTAACGGGGAATGTGTTTCCGGATCGATTAAATTTAAAGGTCGCGAACTTACAACCATGTCACAAGCAGAGCTTCGCGAATTACGGGGCTCTGAAATCGCAATGATTTATCAAGAGCCAATGGCATCTTTAAATCCTGCAATGAAAATTGGTAAACAATTGATGGAAGTGCCAATGATCCACGAAGGTGCTTCAAAGCAAGTCGCATATGATATGGCTATCGATGTTGTGGAGTCGGTTCGCTTGCCTGATCCAAAACGGATCATGAATGCATTTCCACATCAACTTTCAGGTGGACAACAACAGCGTATTGTTATTGCGATGGCACTGATGTCAAAGCCATCACTATTGATCTTAGATGAGCCCACAACTGCATTAGATGTAACAGTTGAAGCAGGTATTGTAGATTTAGTAAAAGATTTGGGAAAAAAATATGGCACATCAATGCTATTTATCAGCCATAACCTTGGTCTTATTCTAGATACGTGCGATCGATTATGTGTAATGTATTCTGGTGAAGCTGTTGAAACCGGTTCCATTGAAGATGTATTCGATAAAATGCGACATCCTTATACACAGGCATTATTTCGTTCGATTCCCCTTCCTAGTACCAATAAAAACGAAAGCCCACTTGTGGCAATTCCCGGTAATTTTCCATTACCTCATGAGCGCCCTAATGGGTGTAATTTTGGCCCTAGATGTAACTATTTTGAAGCAGGTAGATGTGACGCCAGCGAAATAAAAATGGAAGCTTTTGCCGAAAATAATAGACATCATAGCCGGTGTATAAAATTTAATGAAATAGACTGGAATACAAAACTAGCGGCTGGAAATGATAACAAAAAAGTGATGTCAGGCGATATTGTCTTAAAAGTAGATAATCTAAAAAAATATTATGAAGTAGCCGCAAATGCTGTTTTTGGGGGGGGTGAAAAAAGAGTTGTTAAAGCTAACGAAACGATAACATTTGAAGCCCGCGAAAGTGAAACATTGGCGATTGTAGGTGAATCTGGTTGTGGTAAATCAACACTGGCTAAGGTTTTAATGGGATTAGAAACAGCGTCAGGTGGCTCAGTTAATTTATTGGGTGAAGATGTTGGCAATACAATGATCCAAGATCGTGATACCAAAACTGTATCATCAATTCAGATGGTCTTCCAAAACCCATTTGATACACTAAATCCTGCCATGACAATAGGCTCTCAAATAATACGGGCTTTGGAAATTTTTGGTGTAGGTAATAGTCCGATTGAGCGTGAAGATAGAATGCTACAGCTACTAGATTTAGTAAAGTTACCCCGTGAATTTGCTTCCCGCATGCCACGTCAATTGTCGGGTGGTCAAAAGCAACGTGTTGGTATTGCCCGCGCATTTGCAGGTGAAGCTAAAATCGTTGTTGCAGATGAACCAGTTTCAGCACTCGATGTATCCGTTCAGGCTGCAGTAACTCAGTTGTTAATGGATATTCAGCGCGAAAATAAAACCACATTATTATTTATCAGTCACGACCTATCCATAGTACGTTATTTATCTGACCGCGTTATGGTTATGTATCTTGGGCATGTTGTAGAAATGGGAACAACCGAACAAATCTTTAGCCCACCTTACCATCCCTACACGGAAGCCTTATTATCAGCTGTCCCAATAGCTGATACATCTATTGTAAAAAAACGAGTAGTATTAGATGGTGATATTCCTTCAGCAATGAACCCTCCCACTGGCTGCCCATTTCATACGCGATGTCAATGGAAAGATAAAGTTATGGATAATTTGTGTAAAACTGAGACCCCAAAAGATCTTCTTTTAGCCAACGGCCATAATATAAAATGTCATCTGACCAACGAACACCTATCGAGTATGGAAGCCGTTATCAAAGTATCAGCTCAGCAGTGATCTAATATCCTCTGGTAAGAACGATTTGATGTTTTGTATTTCTGCTGATCCTGAAACAGCATGAAAGTGGAAATTTAGTTGATGGCAAATTTATTGCTTATGGTGCAGGTACCTCCTGGCACCCTTCCATCTTTATCTAGCCATTTTTGCCTGTTCTTTGCTCTGCTTGGAAAAGTTTGTATTTTAGGGTTCACTGGCCCCAATTTCTATGCGGCGGCGAGTGACATAATCGTCCAGCGCTTCTTTACGATCTTCCGGCATTTTGGGCTCTTCATAATCACGCAATGATTGCTGCCAAAGTTCAGTTGCCCGATCCAAGGCAGTCTTTGCTCCGGCCATTTCCCAATTCTCATAGTTCGTCCAATCAGACAAGATAGGGCTATAAAAGGCAGTTTCATAACGGCTCATTGTGTGCTCTGTGCCAAAGAAGTGACCACCTGTTGAAACAGATTTTATAGTATCAAGACCTAATTCGTTGGCATCAAATTTTATTGGCTTCATGAATTCAATCATATTTTGAATAATCTCCACATCAAGGATGAATTTCTCATATGATGCTGTGAGTCCACCTTCCAGCCAACCAGCTGCATGGTAGACGATATTTGCTCCTCCAAGGACTGCGCCCCAAGAAGACATCATTGTTTCATAGGTTGCTTGCAAATCAACAACGTTTGACGCGTTAGCGTTCGATGTCCGGTACGGAATGCCATAGCGACGGGCCAGTTGGCCCCCAATTATGTTGGCTTTGGTATTTTCTGGTGTTCCAAAAGCAGGTGCTCCTGATTTCATATCAACGTTAGAAGTGAACGAGCCATACATTACAGGTGCGCCAGGATTAACCAGTTGCGTTAGTACGATACCAAAAAGCGCCTCTGCATTTTGTTGGGCAAGAGCTGCCGGTAACGTCACCGGTGTCATTGCACCCATCAGTGTGAAAGGAGTAACTGCGACTGGCTGGTTATATTCAGCCATTGCGATCAGACCGTCTGACATCGACTCGTCCAGGAGGCGAGGAGAGTTGACAGAAATGATCGTCATCAATCCGGGCGAGGACTTCATTTCCTCAGGTGTTACACCTCGGCTGATTGCCATCATATTGATGCCGTCCATTGCACGGCCGCGTCCAATTGCAGTACAATGGAAAGACAGATCGCTATATGTGAGATTCGCAAGATAGGTATCGAGGTGGCGTGAATTTGCAGGCATTTCTAGTGGTGCCATGACTTGATTACCAAGCATTGTTACAGCATTAAAGTGATGCGCAAGTTTAATGAAATTGCAATAATCGGTATGATTCCCCTGCCTGCGACCGTTGATCATGTCGTGTACAAACGGTGGTCCTGCAACAAGAGAGAAATTCATGTTGTTACCGCCCAAAATAATTTGTTTGTCTGGGTTTCGGGATGTAAGTGTGAATTCCGATGGTACTGTTTCAAGTGCTGCATCGATAATGCTTTCGTCTATACGAATAAGCATCTGATCGCGATCTATGATAGCACCCACGGTCTCAAAGATATTGAGGACCTTGTCACTCATCACTCTGATGCCCGCTTCTGAAAGAATGCGAATTGACGTTTTGTGTAGCTGATCTAGCTCATCGGAATTCAGTATCTCCATTGGAGTATGACTGTTCTTGATCTGCTGCCACGGTAATTGCGCAATCCCTTGGATTGACCGGCTAGATTTACCTCTTCTTCCACCAGATCGCCGATTACGTGTCATTATCATTATTCCTGAGATTTATTCTCAAACTAATCATAAAAGATTGTTCTCACAGTAGCCCGTCAAGATAATAGCCCCTTAGGGTAAGATATTTTTGATCTTCATGGTAACATGATATATTTATAATGACAGTTGGTAAAAATATAATGACAATTAATAACGTAAAGGAAGCTAGAGTTGGAAAAAACGGCTTATCTTAATTTTGTACGATCCTTTGAGGCTGCAGCCAAACACCTCAGTTTTACAGCTGCTGCCGATGAACTTAATTACACGCAGTCAGCTATTAGCAACCATGTTCGATCTCTTGAGGCCTTTATTGGTAGGCCGCTGTTTACGCGCCACGCCCGTAGCCTTAGTTTGACGACTTTGGGAGAGGCCTATCTACCCTCAGTACGTCATGCTTTGGCTGAAATTGATAAGGCGACTGACGCTATTATTACGAACTTGCATGAGAAGAAGGTCGTGATCGCGTGTCCAATTGCTTTGGCCCAAAATTGGCTGATACGCATGGTTAGTGAGTTTAACGTGATGCACCCCGATATCACTGTTGTGATCCATGGTAACATTTGGTCTCATGAAGATCCTTGTGTCGCTGATATCAATTTGATTTCAGAGCGAAATGAGGATGCGCTGGAAGGGGTTAAGCGGTTGTGGCGAGAAAAACTAACAGTTGTCTGTGCGCCTAACTATAAAGTGAATGGCAAGTCGATTAAAGTTGCAGAGGACATGCGCGATGCACGATTGATCCATATGTTAGGCCGAACGTCTTACTGGCAAGCATTCGCGGATCATTTTGGGTTGAGTAATTGGAATCTCGCTAGCGGTGCGCAAACAAATTCAGTTAATGTCGCATTAGAACTGACAGCAAATGGGCAGGGTTGTGCAATTTTACCTAAGTCAGTGTTGGGGACCTACCTTGATCGTAAATTGTTGATCGAACCACTAGAGTTCAATATTGACAGCCCTTGGTCGTGTTACATGACAAATGTGCGGAGCAATGGAAATCGCCCCGCACATTTGTTGCACGCGTTTTTACTGTCTCAAGCGATCAGTTAAGCGCGCAGTTTTTTGCCTTTGGGATCGAACGGGGGCTCGGACAATAAGACCGCGCGATGCGGTTTTCCAAGAATGAAGATCTCAACGGTATCGCCTGGGCTGGCTGTGCCTTCTTTGACAAAACCAAGAGCCAAGGATTTGTCGACGGAATAACCGTATGCGCCGGATGTAACGCGCCCAACCGGTGTGCCATCTGTCAAAAAGATTGGCTCTCCTCCACTGGCATCAGCGTCGTGCGCAACGTCTATCTCGAAGACCGATAAACGTTCACGTGGGATATTGTCCTTAACTGCCAGATACGCGGCTTTGTTCAAAAACTCTTTGTCGAGCTTCACAAGGCGATCAAGTGCGACCTCTTGTGGCCAATATTCAGGGCTGTATTCGCGCCCCCAGCTGCCATAGCCCTTTTCAATCCGCAATGATCCGAGGGCGCGGCCACCCACTGGTCCGCCGCCCACATCTTTTGCAGCATCAAGCAGAGCAGTGAACAGTTTCACTTGATCGGCCTCAGCGCAGTGCAATTCCCAACCCAAATCACCCGTAAAGCTGACGCGAATAGCAAGGCAGGTCACACCCGCAACCTTGATCATATGGCTGCGCATAAAGCGGAAATTCTCAGCCGTTAGGTCGGCATTGGTCAACCGTTGGAGTAGCGCGCGCGATTTTGGACCTGCAACATTGTACCCGCAGATATCATCTGTTTTGATGGCAAAGGTTGTACCCTTAGGCAGCGGTACATTGTTGAAAAAGCGTTGGTGATACCGCTCAGCCATACCAGAGCCGATCATCATAAAGCTGTCTTCGGCGACTTTTGTAACGGTAAAGTCACCAGCGACACCGCCGCGCACACCGATCAACGGTGATAGGCAAGACCGCCCAATCTCGCTTGGGATATGGTTGGCGAGCAATTGATCGAGCCATGCAGCAGCACCTGGACCTTTTACTTCGTAGTTGGCAAAGTTCGAGATATCGATGATGCCTGCATGATCGCGCAACATCTTCACTTCACGGCCCACTGGTTCAAACCAATTTTGGCGGGTGAAGCCGTTCGTCTCTTTGACGCCCGGTTCATCTGCATACCATAACGGATGCTCCCAGCCGCAATTCAAGCCAAATACTGCACCCATGCTTTTGAGTATTTCATAGGTCGGACGGACACGTGCGGGGCGGCCCGCACTGCGTTCCTCATTCGGAAAATGGATCGCAAAGCGGTGCGCGTACTGATCCGCTACACGGGCTTTGGTGAATTTCTTGTCCGCCCAATCGCCAAAACGCGCAAGGTCCCAAGCGAACATATCGTATTGTGGTTCACCCTCAATAATCCACTGTGCGGACATCAACCCCAAACCGCCCGACTGCGAGAAGCCGGGAATGATGCCAGTACAGCAGAAGTAATTACGCAACTCGGGCACAGGACCATAAAGTGCATTGCTGTCTGGTGACCAGATCATTGGACCGTTGATCACCCGTTTGACACCAGCCTTGGCGGCGGCAGGGACGCGGTCCATCGCGCGCATGACGTTGTCCATGATCCGGTCAAGATCATCAGCGAACAACTCGTGGCCGAAACCTTGCGGTGTGCCTTCTTCTGCCCAAAATCGGACGTCTTTTTCATATGCGCCGATCAGCAGCCCGTTGCCTTCTTGCCGCAGATAATACTCTCCATCGCGATCCGCGATTGAGGGTAGGCGACGGCCAATACTTTCCACTTCTGGCATGGTTTCAGTGACGAAATATTGATGTTCGGTTGACTGCAAGGGAAGGGTGATGCCAGCAAGGGCCGCCACTTCGCGCCCCCAAAGACCGGCAGCATTGATCACCCATTGGGTATGAATGTTGCCCTTCGGTGTTTCGACAATCCACGATCCGTCCGGCTGTTGAATGGTTGCCGTGACCGGGCAAAACCTTTCGATTTCAGCGCCAAGCTGGCGTGCGCCAGCGGCATAGGCTTGGGTCACGCCGGAAGGGTCGACATTGCCGCCATCGGGTTCGAACATGATGCATCGGATGTCATCAAAGTTCGCGAGCGGGTGAAGGTCTTGGGCCTCTTCGCGCGACACTTCGTGGAAATTCATGCCGTAGTATTTGGCCTTGGCCTCTTGCAAACGCAACTGATGTTCGCGGGCCTCGGTTTGTGCTAGGTACAGTGAGCCGGGCTGGAATACGCCGCAGCCTTGCCCGGTTTCTTGTTCCAATTCTTTGTATAGGTTCATTGTATAGTGTTGGATTCGGCTGATGTTGGTGCTGTCATGCAGCCCGTGGATGTTCGCGGCCGCATGCCATGTTGAACCAGATGTCAGCTCATCACGTTCAAGCAGAACCACATCATTCCACCCAAGTTTTGCTAAGTGATACAGAATTGAGCACCCAACAAGACCTCCGCCAATAACAACCGCCTGTGCGTGCGTCTTCATTTTGATACTCCTTGTTTTTATCAAAACTATTGTTTGCTGATTATCCCGTCAAATGAAAGAAACGGGGGCAATGACGCGGTTAATTTAGTAATCAATTTTTTATTTTGGCACAAACATCATGTTATGAATATATATAAAAAAATTGATTTGGAAGTTTGCATAAGTTAATGCAATAAATAGATTAAAT
>MDSY01111299.1_pt1 | contig 10716 bp, 10 predicted proteins | sample 811131 | NCBI WGS metagenome assembly MDSY01 (sample SAMN05326643, study PRJNA326480) | marine metagenome | isolation source: seawater | place: Atlantic Ocean: South West | collected 2010
ACTCCATTTATTACTACTCTCTTTTGGAATAGCATTACTAACTTTTTCACTTGTAGATGGCATAAATGGTGAAAGTAAATTTGAACATGCCTCTATTGCAGTCAGTGCCGTGTATAAAATACGGGAAGCTCGTTTATTATCTTTTTCAATTATCTTCCATGGTTCTGTTTCGTTAAGATAAATATTTACTTTTGATACATAACGCATTGCCTCTTGTAATGCAGTTTTTAGTTCTATTTTTTCTATATGTTTTCCAACTCTCTTAAACGCTTCTTCTCCTGACTTTAATAGAACACTATCTACTTCAGTCTCATCTGAAGCATCGCTGATTTTATCAAAATTATTTTCGATTTGTGTGAATACTCTTTGTACTAAATTACCCCATGTTGCAACGAGTTCTTCATTATTTCTTCTAACCATTTCATTTTCACTTAGTTCAGAATCAGCCTGTTCTGGAAGGACAGAAGCTAATGTATATCTAATTGCATCTGGTTCCCATTCGTCTAAATACTCTGAAAGGGATTTACCAACACTTCTGCTGGCAGACGCTTTTTCACCTTTAATCAGTATGTATTGATTAGCTGGTACATTAGTTGGTAAATTTAAATCACCATAACCAGCTAAAATTGCTGGCCAAATAACAGAATGGAATGGAACATTATCTTTTCCGATAAAATAATATGATTCGGCATCTTTATTTTTCCACCAATCTTCCCAATTTCTTGATTCGTCATTGTCTGACCACTCTATAGATGCTGATAGGTAACCTATGACTGCTTCAAACCATACATAAATCTTTTTTCCATCTCCAAGATCATCAACAGGAATATCTATACCCCAATCCAAATCTCTTGTTATAGCCCTATCTTGCAAGCCTTCTTTAACAAAAGATTTTGCCCAATTTATTACGTGAGGTCTCCAATCTTCTTTTGTCTCAAGCCAAGGAAGTAAGTCTTTCCCTAGAGCACTTAACTTTAAAAAGAAATGTTCAGTTTCTTTGAACTCTGCTTTATTTCCCGATATTTTACTTTTAGGATCAATTAATTCTTCCGGGTCTAGAGTTGAACTACAGCTATCACACTGATCTCCACGAGCAGATTCATAATCACATTTTGGACATTTACCTTCTACATACCTATCAGGAAGAAATCTATTTTCACTTGGATCATAAGCTTGAAGAGTTTTTGCCTTATAGATGTATTCTTTTTCCAATAATTTTAAAAATATGTCATGAGTAACTTCTTTATGGTTTTGAGTCATTGTTGTTGTGTAGTTATCCCATGAAATAGACAACTTATCCCAATATCCTAAAAATTCATCGTGATATTTCTCAACAATATCAATAGGTGTTACGCCTTCTTCATCTGCACGGACAGTTATCGGAGTTCCATGAGCATCACTGCCCGAAACCATTAAAACATTATTACCTATTATTCGATGATACCGTGCAAAAATATCAGCAGGTAAATAAGCTCCGCCAATGTGACCTAAATGTCTAGACCCACTTGCATAAGGCCAAGCAACAGAAACTAAAATATTTTTTGACATGCTTATCTAAGAATAGACTTTTAAGAAACAATAATGAAACATTTAGTTAATAATCATTTAACACCTATTAACTATTAGTAAATTCATTTACTAATTAAATTAAAAATATATAAATTAGGGAATCAGCCTAATAAAACATTTTGGGTTGCCCCCCAACCAACGTGCGAATATAGGCTGGTTTTCTAGTTATTTAAGTTAAAAAATCTTCTATTAATAAACCCTTTTTCCATTTACCATTGGATAATGAGCAATATTAATGGACAAACTTTAACTAGTCCTTTTTCCTGGACATCGACTATTGAATTACTTGATGGAGTAAAAGTAGATGAAATAGGAGTAAAAGAAAGAGTTTCGTCTTTATCTACTAGAAGTATAAAAAGAGAGTCTAAGTTGGAGGCACTTAATTATGTTGTATCAATGTGTGATTTAACGACTTTAGAAGGTGAAGACACTGAAGGAAAAGTACTCCAAATGACAGCTAAAGCAATGAGACCTGATCCAACAGATGACGATGTTCCTAGCGCTGCAGCAGTATGCGTATATCCTTCTCTGGTTTCAATAGCAAAAGAGATGACAGGAGATTCGAATGTAAAGGTAGCCTCGGTATCATCTTACTTTCCAAGTGGCCAGGTTCCTTTAGAATCTAAATTACTTGACACTAAATATGCTATTGATGAGGGTGCAGATGAGATAGATATAGTTATCAATAGAAAAGCATTTTTCGAGGGTGATTATAGAAAAGTATTTGATGAGATAGTTGCGCTTAAGGAAGCTTGCAAGGATAAACATTTAAAAACAATCCTTGAAGTTGGAGAATTAAGAACTTATGAAAATATAAAAAAAGCAAGCTTAATATCCTTAGCTGCTGGTTCTGATTTTATTAAAACATCTACTGGAAAGATACCCAACGGTTCTTCAAAAGAAGCTTGTTTAGTAATGTCAAAAGCTGTTTATGAATTTAAAGAGATCACTGGGTTTAGTGCAGGAATAAAAGTTGCAGGAGGTATTCGAAACGCTAAGGATGCTATAAGGTATTTAATTATTCTTAAAGAAGAGCTAGGAGAAGACTGGTTAGATGCTAATTATTTTAGATTCGGTGCTTCAAGCTTATTAGATGATGTATTAAAACAAATTAGAAAACTTAGAACGAATGCTTATCAATCTAGTTATTATTTTCCAAGGGGTTAAATATGGATAAATGGGAATATTCAGAATCTATTGAGTCAGATAGTATTGTATCTATCAAATCTAAATATGGTCATTTCATTGATGGTAAATTCTCAACACCTAATTCTAAAAAATATCTGAAAACAGTATCTCCATCTACTGAAGAAGTATTAGCTTCTATATCAGTTGGAAACAAAAATGATGTAGATTCAGCCGTTAATTCTGCTAAAGAAGGATTCAAGATTTGGTCAAAAACTGCGCCTAGTGAAAGAGCTAAATATCTTTATAAATTAGCAAGGTTGATACAAGAAAGATCAAGAGAGTTTGCTGTACTCGAAAGTATGGATGGTGGAAAACCAATAAAGGAATCAAGAGATTTTGATTTGCCTCAAGTCGCAGCTAATTTCTTCTATTTTGCAGGATGGGCTGATAAATTAGATATTTCATGGGGCACTAAGGAAATGAAGCCTTATGGAGTTGTTGGTCAGATTATTCCATGGAATTTTCCTTTGCTTATGCTTGCCTGGAAGGTAGCTCCAGCTCTAGCTACTGGAAATACAGTTGTATTGAAACCAGCTGAAACAACTCCGTTAACAGCTTTATTATTTGCTGAGCTTTGTGAAGAAGTAGGACTTCCAAAAGGAGTTTTTAACTTGGTCACTGGAGATGGAACAACAGGTTCAGAATTAGTCAATCATGAAGGAATTTCAAAGATTGCTTTTACAGGATCAACGTCAGTAGGAAAATATATTCAGAATGCAGTGGGAGAAAGAGACATTGGCTTGACTCTTGAACTAGGAGGTAAAGCGGCAAATATTGTATATAACGATGCTGCCTTAGATCAAGCAGTCGAAGGCGTTGTAAATGGTATATTCTTCAATCAAGGACATGTATGTTGCGCTGGAAGTAGATTGCTACTGCAAGAGGATATTCATGATGAGTTTATTAATAAGCTAGAAAAAAGAATGCAAACTTTAAGGGTTGGCAATCCTTTAGATAAAAATACTGATATTGGAGCAATAAATTCAAAAGAACAACTAGATAAAATTACATCATTAGTCAATGAAGGCGTGAATGATGGAGGAGAATTATTTCAAATTGAATGTGAGCTTCCTTCAGAAGGATATTGGTATAGACCCAGTTTGTTTACTAATGTCCAGCCATCATACAATATCGCAAGAGAAGAAATTTTTGGTCCTGTATTAACTACTTTAACTTTTAGAACCCCTGAAGAAGCAGTTGATATAGCAAATAATACAGAGTACGGATTATCAGCTGGCGTCTGGACAGAAAAAGGATCTAAAATTTTATGGACTGCCGATCGTTTAGATGCTGGTGTTATCTGGGCTAATACATTTAACAAATTTGACCCATCTTCACCTTTTGGTGGCTATAAGGAATCAGGTTTTGGTAGAGAAGGTGGTAGGCATGGATTACTTTCATATTTGAAGGTTCGATCATGACAGAAATAAAAAAAACGTATAAAAACTATGTAGATGGCAAATATGTAAGGTCAGAGTCAGGTAAAACATATACAATTGAATTAAAGAGTGAAAGTTATGAATTACCTCTTACTTCTAAGAAAGATCTTCGTGATGCTGTTACTTCTTCAAAAAAAGGTTTTGATAGTTGGAATAAGCTTAGCCAGTACAACAGAACACAAATAATTTATAGACTTTCTGAAATGCTAGAGGGAAATAGAGATAGCTATGTTGAATTACTAGTAGATCATGGTTTAACAAAATCAGCTGCTAATAAAGATATTGATAATGCTATTAATACAATTGTCTGGTATGCAGGCCTTGCTGATAAATGGGAACAACTTACAGGAAATTTAAATCCTGTTGATGGAGAATTTTTTAATATTTCACATCAAGAACCTTTAGGTGTTGTATTTACTCTAAACTCTGATGAAGTATCAATAGATAAATTAATTCGTTCTTTCCTTCCATCTTTGTCAATTGGTTGTTCTGTTATAAGTTTTTCTGAAAAAAATGCTGTCCTTTCCTTAAAGCTTGCTGAGGATGTTAATAATTCCGACTTACCTTCAGGGTCATTAAACTTACTTTCAGGAGATTTTACTAAAGTTTTTGATGACATCAGTAGACACGTAGAAATTAATGCTCTTGCATCATATAAAAAGTTAAATAAAGAAAGCTTAAAAACAATAAATGAAAATGCATCAACCTCAGTCAAGAGAATATTTCACTTACCAAGTGAAGACGGTTTAAGTTCAATACTGCCTTTTATTGAAACAAAAACTGTTTGGCACCCAAAAGGCAGATAAATCTGTCGCATCTCTCATCTAAATTAATAACTGTAACCCATTAACCCTGTATAAGCTGTCTTGATTAATTCAAGACAGCTTATTTTCTATCTTTACTAATATTATTTAATTATGAAAGACCGTACATGGGGAGATATACCTGTTCCAAACATTTATAAAGAATTAAAGGGTGAATTTGTAGAGTTCATCGAGTCAGAGGAAAAACTTATATGCAAATTTCCTGTTCAGGATAAATATTTCAATCCAATGGACACAACCCTCGGTGGAATTATTGATTCATGGATGGATGTAGTTATGGGACCACTGAGTTTTCTTCTTGGAGAGTTAGTTGTTACAAAAGAATTTAAAGCTAAATATATTAGACCAGTAAATCCAACATCTAAATTTGTAAAGTCTGTAGCTTGGAGAGATTCAAAAAGCGAGAAAGGTTCTTTATTTAAAGCTGAGCTTTATTTAGATAATGGTGATTTGGCTGCAGTTTCTGAAGCAATATTCGTACAACCAAAGAATTATGAGTCTTTATTTGAGAACATGTAAGCAGAGAAAATAATTGTAACTATTCCAGCTACTTGAATAAATGTTGTTTCTTCATTTAAAAAGATATATCCAAAAAATATAGAAAAAATTGGAACAAGGTAAATAGTTATTGAACCAATAATTGATCCAACATCACCAATAAGCTTATAAAAAGAAAGAAATGCAATTCCGCTACTTCCAACTCCAAGTAAAAGTATCGGAAATAATGACTCACTTACTGTAGGAATAATAACTTGAGAATTAAAAATAAATAAAATAAAGGAAAATATAGAGCCGTATCTTAAGGCAATTTTTAGTACATTTAGAGCTCCAAATTTGTTAATCAATGGTTGAATAATATTTGCTGCAAAACCATAACTTATTGAAGCTATTAATGCTAAAAATGTACCAACTTCAAGATCTATATTTAACTTATTAAATCCAAATGTTAAAAGGTAGATTCCAACGAAACCTAAGATTAGATAAAATTTTTGTGTCTTAGTAATTTTTTGAGAAAAAAATAATACACCAATGATGCTTATAAATATTGGTGTTGTACCATTTATTAATCCAGCAAGGCTTGATGATATCGTTTCTTCAGAGGCAGCAAAAAGATAAAATGGCAAAGACATCCAAAGCAATCCTACTAATGCTATATTTAGATGATCTTTTTTACTTAACTTATCTATTTTTGTTATGAAAAGATTCATAAATAGCATTCCTATAAATATTCTGTAAAAAGATATATGAAATGGATCTAACTCAACCAGTGACAATTTCATAAGTAAAAATGAAGAACCCCAAAGTGAAGAAGTAAGTAGTATTTGAAAATAGTTTCTTAATAGCAATTTATCATATCCTAGTTAAAAAATACATGAGTCACCATCCAACAGGGTAGAAGGATTTAGTGTTAGTGGTTCAAACTGACACAAAGGCGACTCTTTCTTACTCTATATAGCTTTAATATTTATACATCCTGGTCAGTAATAATTAAAGTTTTTTCTCTCATTTTTAACAATTTATTGATTGGCAAATCTGATCCATTTAAAGCCTTTCTCAATATTTCTTTTTTATTATCTCCTGTAACTAATAAATAAAGATTTGATATTTTGCTTAGTAAATTAAAAGTAGATGAAATTCTCCATTTTGAGATAATATTTACTTCGTTTGCAATAATTAATTTTTCATTTTCATTAAGACCAGCTGTATTTGGGAATAGGGATGCAATATGTCCATCATTGCCTAAACCAATAACTCCAGCATCAAAGGTGTCAGTATTTTCTTTTAATGTTTGTGAATAGAGTTCTGCATCATCGTAAGGATTGTCTCCAGAATATTCAATGCTCAAAATTTTTGCATTAGTTTGATCGAAGTTTGAATTTATCATATTTTGATTAGAGTTTTCATCCGTTAAAGGCAACCATCGGTCATCTATTGTCCATATAATTACATTTGAGAAATCTTTAATATCGTTAAGCATCATCGAATATGCAAGTTTTGGAGTACTCCCTCCAGATAGTCCAATTGAGAAATTTTTATTTTTAGAAGTTGAAATATTTTCTGTTATTAGATTTGATAAACATGAAGATGCTTCTTCGTGGTTATTAGCTTTATAAATTTCTATTGCTTCTGACATAAAAATATTGTTACACTTAATTTTTTAAGTAATATCAATGATAGTGGAAAAACATTTAGTAATAGAAGGTAATCATCAATTAAAGGGTGAGATACAAGTTAAAGGAGCAAAAAATGCTGTTTTAAAACAGATGGTCTTACCACTACTTTGTGAAGGAGAATACAACCTTACAAATGTACCAAATATTACAGATGTTTTATATATGCAAGAAGTTCTTGAAGTTTTAGGAATAAAAACAAAGTTATCTGAAAATAAATTAAATATAAAATCTCCAGAAAGCATAGGAATAGAAGCCCCTTACGAGTTAGTGCAAAAAATGAGAGCTTCCATTATTATTTTAGGTCCACTACTTGCAAGAAAAGGAGAGGCCAAAATTGCATTTCCTGGAGGTGACGAACTAGGCCCTCGCCCGGTTCAAATGCACTTAGATGCATTAGAGAAAATGGGTGCTACATTTTCACTAGATCATGGTGTTTTGACAGGGAAAACAGAAGGCTTAAAAGGTGTACAAATAAATTTGCCTTACGCATCAGTTGGGGCAACCGAGAACACTATATTAGCAGCTGTTCTGGCCGAAGGAGAAACTGTCATAGAAAATGCTGCAAGGGAACCAGAGATTATAGATTTAGTTCTCATGCTTAAAAAAATGGGGGCAGAAATAAATGGCGAGGGTACAAGTGAGATAATAATCAAAGGGGTAAAGAATCTTAACCCAACAGATCACCAGGTTTTAGGTGATAGAATTGCAGCTGGCACTTTTCTATCAGCGTTTCTTGCAACTAAAGGCTCAGGAGTAGTCTCTGGAATCAACCCAGAAAATTTAACGATGGAAATTAAGAAATTTAAAGAAATTGGTGCTGAAATAAATTTAAAAGATGACTCTATTGAAATTTTAAATACAGGAGATTTAAATGCGATAGAGTTATCAACACTTCCTTTTCCTGGGGTAGCTACAGATCTTCAACCTGTATTTGGATCTCTTTTATTAAAAGCTAATGGCACCTCTATAATTACTGAAAATGTTTACGATCAAAGGTTTCAATGGATTCCTGAAGTTCAAAGAATGGGTGCTAACGTTCAAACAGGCTGGCAGCATGCAATGATAAAAGGAGTAAACCACTTATCAGGGGCACCAGTTCATTCGACAGATATCAGAACAGGTGCAAGCTTAATAATTGCTGCTTTGCAGGCTGAAGGTCATTCAAAGATTACAGGTATAGAACATATAAATAGGGGTTATGAGGATATTGTGGCTTCTTTAAGTTCAATTGGATCAATAATCGAATATAATTAACTTATATGAGTGATGAAAAAAATATTGAATTTCCAACCTTAAAAAATAGGGATGAAAATGATGATATTGATATGGAAATTTTAAATGAAACTATAGAATATATCAGACCTGCTGTTCAAGCTGATGGTGGAGATATTAAACTCGCTTCAGTAAATGATGGGGTAGTAAATATTGATATGTTGGGTGCTTGTCAGGGGTGTCCTCTTTCAATAGCTACACTAAAAAGTGGAATTGAAAGAATTTTAATAGATAAAGTTCCAGGGGTAAAAGAAGTTATAGCTACTTAGTTAGTACCGCTTGTATTGAGAAAACTTGTATATAGAGAAAGACCAAATAAGAAATTATTTTCTACAAGGGGTTCTAAAATATATTGAACTCCATTTTTATTTACACTTCCCGCAAGCTGCTTAGGGTCACTGACTTCGTCGTAAAGCCCAAGATTAGTTAAGATTGCTTCTCTTTCGTTTTTATCTAATGTTTCATCAGATAAAGTAAGTATTAGAAGAAAAAATAATTTCGTTTGCTGTGCGTTGACTTCTTCTTTTGTAGTTGGTGCAAAAAATTCAATTCTTGAAACAATATCATCTGTTATAAACATATTAATAACAAATACATTGCTTATGTCAGACTGCTTTCCCGAGTCACCAAAGCTATAGTAAAGTACTTCCTTTGTTTCTGAGGTCCATTTAACATTGTCTGGATTTATTGAGAAGTAGAGAATAGTTTCTTCATCCTCTGAGATGGTGCTAACAAGTTCATTCCAATTAGATACAAATTCTTCAGAAGGCCTTCCTAATCCTTGGTAGTTTAAACTTATATCATTTTCTTCAGTTGACTCTGCATCATTTATTATCTCAGACTCTGTTGATTGACTACATTGAATCAAAACCATAAAGGATAAACTTAACAAAATAAACTTCTTCATTTAAAATATCTCTTTCAAATTTTTTAGATTTTTCTTCCATATTAATTTTAGAATGGGTGTACCAAAAAACTCACCAAAAATACCTCCTAAGTAAAAAGGAAATTTAAGAGTTTCTTTCCACTCAAATTTAGTGTTATATTTATCTAATTTTTCTAAATTAAATTGACCTTTCCCTGAAACAATTCCAGTATGATCAACTGCTATTGTTTTCTCTTCTACCCATTCCGTCACAGTCATATAATCATAAAGAGTAATGGGGCCTACTTTTGTAAGAACTTTCATTTTTGTACCAATACCTGAATTATTCTTAGTCAAAAAATCTATTTGTTCTGCATCATTCATCCAATTTGTATGGTTTTCAAGTCTAGAAACCTCATTCCAGACTGTTTTTAATGGCGCATTTATTATTGTTGAAACTTTAATTGTTTTACTCATTGCTTGTTAAACAATCTTACTTCATCAGTAGAATAAATAAATATGAAAAAATCTGAATATCTTTATTTAGACCATGCTGCAACAACTCCTATGAGGGAAATTGCAATCAAGGCCTTTATTGATGCTGAGCATGAAGGATTTGCAAATTCTTCAGGAGGGCATAATTTGTCTAGAAAAGCAAAAAATATATTAGAAGAATCTAGAGAAACAATCTCATCAATATTTGAAGTAGCTCCTAATGAGATAATATTTACAAGTGGCGGTACGGAAGCAGATAATTGGAGTATTAAGTCATTATTTGATAAAAATATAGATTCTGATTCTAATTTAGTTACTTCAAGTATTGAACACGAAGCAGTCCTTGCCTCAGCTGAGTGGATTAAAGATAATGATTTTCCAGTAACATTTTCAGAATGTTTAAATACTGGAGAATTAGATAAAAATAGCTTTTTGAAAGCCATAAATAATGACACAATTGTAGCTTCTGCGATGTGGGCTAATAATGAAACTGGGATAATCCAACCTATTAAAGAGCTAACAAAGGAAGTAAAAAAAATAAATTCAAATACTTTATTTCATTCGGATGTTGTCCAAGCTGTTGTTTCTGCAAAACTAAATTTTCATAGTGAAGGAATACAGAGCGCAGCAATATCGGCACATAAAGTTGGTGGTCCAAAAGGAGTTGGGGCAATGTTTCTAAGTAATGAATTTAAATTACCAAGTATGCTTCACGGTGGCAAGCAAGAGCTTGAGAGAAGAGCAGGAACAGTAAATGTAGCAGGAGTAGCATCTTTTGCTGCTGCTCTTCAAGAACAACAAAATAATTTTGATGACGAAATTGCCATAATGATGAATGAAAAATCAGAGTTTGAAGAAATTGTAAAAAACAATTTTAAAGTAAAAATTAT
>MDSY01102152.1_pt1 | contig 10715 bp, 9 predicted proteins | sample 811131 | NCBI WGS metagenome assembly MDSY01 (sample SAMN05326643, study PRJNA326480) | marine metagenome | isolation source: seawater | place: Atlantic Ocean: South West | collected 2010
TCATCAATCCTAGGTTCTTTACTAGTAGCACATGAAGCTAAAAAAATTAATGATAATAGAGAAAGATAAAGATTATTTTTTTTCATAATTACATATTTGGATAGTTTGGACCTCCAGGACCTTCCGGAGATACCCAGTTAATATTTTGTGAGGGATCCTTAATATCACATGTCTTACAATGCACACAATTTTGAGCATTGATAACAAATTTCTTTTCGTTATCTTTTTCAACAATTTCATAAACTCCAGCAGGGCAGTATCTTTGAGCTGGTTCATCATATAGAGGGAGATTAATGGCTATAGGAATTGATGAGTCTTTTAATTGTAGATGACATGGTTGATCTTCTTCATGATTTGTATTTGAAAGATAAACAGATGAAAGTTTATCAAAAGAGTAAATTCCATCAGGTTTTTGATATTTAATTTTTGGCATCTCGTTAGCTTTTTTCATACAAGCATAATCAGGTGTCGAATGATTCATGGTGAAAGGGAGCTTTCCTCTGAAGATGAATTGATCAACTACATTAAATGCTGCTCCTAATAATGCACCAAACTTATGAAAAAATGGTCCAAAATTTCTAGATTTGTAAAGTTCATCATATATCCATGAGTCATTAATCTTCTGATCATAAGAAACGTCGGTTGAAAGTTCATTTTTTAGACTTTCATATATATGTTCTCCAGCAATAATCCCTGATTTCATCGCAGTATGTGAGCCTTTAATTTTTGAAAAAATTAAAGTACCAGCATTACAACCTGTTAATAGTCCTCCAGGAAACTCCATCTTTGGTAGTGATTGTAGGCCGCCTTTGATTAGCGCTCTAGCTCCATAAGATAGTCTTTCAGCTCCTTCAAGATATTTCTTTATGGACGGGTGGGTTTTCCATTTTTGAAATTCATCAAAAGGACTTAAGTGTGGGTTTTTATAATCTAATGGTATTACATACCCAATGTATGCCTCATTATTTTCACCATGATAAAAGTATGAACCCGATGGTGTGTCCAATGGAGTAGGCCATCCATTTGTATGCATTACTAAGCCAGGCTCATAATGCTCATCTTTTAGTTTCCAAACCTCTTTAAAACCTATGCCATAGTGTTGGGGATCTTTATCTTCAGCTAATTGGTATTTATCAATAATTTGTTTTCCAAGATGACCTCTGCAACCTTCACTCAGGATAGTATGCTTTGCTCTGATTTCTATACCAGGCTCATTACCAGGCTTCATTTCACCTGCTGCAGAAATACCCATATCACCTGTTTGAACTCCAACAACCTTGTCGTTTTCATAGATTAATTTACTAGCTGGAAATCCTGGAAATATTTCTACACCCATATTCTCAGCTTGTTCAGCAAGCCATCTACATAAATTACCTAGGCTAATTACATAATTACCATGATTGTTCATTGGCGGAAGAATAAACGCAGGAATTGGTATACTAAATTTTTCAAATAAAAAAAGAAGCTTATCTTTTTTAACTGGAATATTTAATGGGGCATTAAGTTCTTTCCAATTTGGTAATAACTCATCCAATGCGGTAGGTTGAAAAACATTACCAGATAAAATATGCGCTCCAATCTCAGAACCCTTTTCTAGTAAACAGATACTATAATCCGTTCCATTTTCTTTGTTAAGCTGAGCAAATCTTATTGCAGTTGAAAGCCCGGATGGACCACCTCCAACAACTACAACATCGTACTCCATTATTTCCCTTTCCATATCCATAAGACTACCTCTTATTTTTATTGTAAAATGTGCAAAAGCTATTACAATTATAGCTTATACCTAATTATAACTGACAGTTATAACAAAGGATATTAAGATAAGGAATTTATATATTAAATATTATGAAAATACTAGTACCATTAAAACGAGTTGTTGATTACAACGTCAAAGTTAGACCACTTGCAGATAATTCAAATGTTGATTTAAACAATGTAAAAATGTCTGTAAATCCATTTTGTGAAATTGCTCTTGAAGAGGCTGTTAGAATTAAAGAGGCTGGAAATGCTGAAGAAGTGATAGCTGTTTCAATTGGCAAAATAGAATCACAAGAGCAATTAAGAACAGCGCTTGCTTTAGGGGCAGATAGAGCTATTTTAGTTGAATCAGAAAATCTACTCGAGCCGCTGGCGATTGCAAAAGCTCTAGCTAAAATAGTTGAACAAGAAAATGCCAATTTAATTATTTTAGGCAAGCAAGCAATTGATGGAGATAATAATCAAACAGGTCAAATGCTAGGAGCTCTTTTAGATTACCCTCAAGCTACTAATGCATCAGAGGTTGTTCTTGATCATACACATGCAAATGTAACTAGAGAAATCGATGGTGGTCTCCAGACTCTCAAGCTCGTCTTACCAGCAATTGTTACCACAGATCTAAGACTTAATGAGCCTAGATACGCCTCTTTACCAAATATTATGAAAGCTAAAAAGAAAGAATTAACGGTTATATCATTATCTGATTTAGGTGTTGATGGCACTGCTAGAACAGAAATGCTCTCTGTTGAACTTCCTCCGTCCAGGGCGGCGGGAGTTATTTTAGAAACTGTAGATGATTTATTAGAAAAACTTAAAAACGAAGCAAAGGTGATTTCATGAGTATCTTGGTAATAGCAGAACATGATAATACAAATATAAAAGGTGCAACCTTAAATACATTAGCTGCGGCGACTCAAATTTCAGGTGATGTAACTCTAATGATTGCAGGATCAGATTGTGCATCTGTTGTTTCTGAAGCTCAGACTTTCGATGGCGTATCAAAAATAATTTCAACTGACAATGACAAATATAAAAATTTTCTAGCTGAAGATATGACTGAGTTAGTGATGAGTGTAGCTAATAATTATGGCCACATAATGGCACCAGCTACTACCTTTGGAAAAAATTTACTACCAAGAGTTTCTGCCAAGTTAGACTCGCAGCAAATTTCAGATATTATTTCTGTTGAATCCGAAGATACTTTTAAAAGACCTATTTATGCAGGAAGTTGTATAGCAACTGTAAAGTCTCTTGATTCAATAAAAGTCATAACAGTAAGAGCTACAGCGTTTGATCCAATTGGAACTTCTAATTCTGATGTAACTGTTGAGTCACTTGACGAAGCTAAATCATCAGATATTAGTGAGTTTGTATCTGAAGAAATTGCAAAAAGTGATAGACCAGAATTAACTGCAGCTAATATTGTTATATCTGGTGGAAGAGGAATGCAGTCTGGAGATAACTTCCATCTATTAGATTCAATTGCGGATAAATTAGGTGCTGCTGTTGGAGCATCTAGGGCAGCTGTTGATGCTGGATTTGTTCCAAATGACTATCAGGTCGGACAAACTGGTAAAATCGTTGCTCCTGACTTATATATAGCAGTTGGTATTTCTGGTGCTATTCAGCATTTAGCTGGAATGAAAGATTCAAAAGTAATTGTTGCAATAAATAAAGATGAAGATGCTCCAATATTTCAAGTTGCAGATTATGGTTTAGTTGCAGATTTATTTACTGCTCTTCCAGAATTGGATTCTAAATTATAGTACTTTAGTTTTTTATAAACTTATAAACATAAAAGGGCTGCTAGGCCCTTTTTTTTTATCTATGGTAAAATTTTAATATGAAATATATATATAATTTACTGCTAATTTTAGCCTTGCCAATAACTTCTTCAACCGTTATCTATACATCTTCCTACGTCGACGTTATTAACGGGACTGTAGTTAAAAATTCCTCTATTAAAACTGATAATGGCATTATTACTGATATTAAAACTGGTTATATAAAACTTACCAAAGATGACAATCTTATTGACCTAAGAGGTCAAACGCTCATGCCTGGTTTTATGGATATGCATGTTCATTTTGGTGGTGAGTATCAATCAAAAGCACAGAGACCAGTTAAAACTGAAAGAGAAACAGAAGCTATATTAGCCACCGCTCATGCTTTAACAACGCTTAAAGCGGGTTTTACAACTGTTAGACAAGTCGGTGATAGTGGTTTAATTGCCATTACTTTAAGAGATGCTATAAATGCTGGATATGTTGACGGCCCTAGAATTTTTGCGTCAGGTAAAAGTATTGCTACAACTGGTGGTCATGCTGATCCAACAAATGGTTTAAGTGCAGATTCCTACGAATATCCAATAGCTGAGGATGGAGTTATTAATGGTCCTTATGATGCATATGCTGCAGTTAGGCAACGTTACAAAGATGGGGCTGATGGCATAAAACTAACTGTAACTGGTGGTGTTTTAAGTGTAGCAAAATCTGGAGATAATCCTCAATTTACACTTGAGGAAGTTGATGCTGTAGTAAAAGCGGCAACTGATTATGGAATGTGGGTAGCAGTTCATGCTCATGGAGCAAAAGGAATGAAAAGGGCAGTAATTGCCGGGGTGGATTCAGTTGAGCATGGCACCTTCATGACTGAAGAAGTAATGGATCTGATGATTGATAGAGGAACCTATTATGTCCCAACTATATCAGCTGGTGAATTTGTAGCTGAAAAAGCAAAGATAGATAATTATTTTCCTGAAATAGTAAGGCCTAAAGCTATTAGTGTAGGTCCTCAAATCGGAGCTACATTTAATAAAGCTTATAACAGAGGAGTAAAAATAGCCTTTGGAACTGATGCTGGCGTTCAGCCGCATGGAACCAACTGGAAGGAGTTTGTATTTATGGTTCAATACGGTATGCCCAATATGGTTGCAATTCAATCTGGAACAATAGAAACAGCTAAGTTATTAAAAATTGATAAAGAGCTAGGCTCTATTGAAGTTGGTAAAATTGCTGATTTAGTTTCTGTCAATGGGAATCCTCTTATTGATATAACTGTTATGGAAGATATTTCTTTTGTAATGAAAGATGGAAGCGCGGTTGATCTTGACTAGTAAATATTCACCATTTGTAATTGCACTGTTTGTTTCAGTTTCATTTCTAATTGTTTTTTTTCTTCTAAGCGCCTTGGGATTGATTCAGTCCTCTAGTACCTATGAAATCATAGGTTCTGCTTCTAGATGGTGTGAGACAGTCTCTGGTGGCCTTTTTAGAGAGCCGGTTAACACATTAAGCAATCTCGGTTTCATGATCATGGGACTCTATATGTTTTGGATGATTTCTAATGAATCAAGAAATATCGATAATCCATTTTTTGGAGTAACGCTTATTTCAATTTTATATGCATCAGCAGCAGTATTCTTAGGTCCAGGCTCAATGCTAATGCATGGTACTAATGCTGAATGGGGAGCATGGGCTGATAATTTAAGTATGGTAATGTATATCGTTATTCCATGGCTATATAACATCTATAGGATGACTAATTGGAGTGAGCTTAAATTTATAAAAATTTATGTTTGTATAATAGTTATTTACTCTATATGGAGATGGTTTACTGACTTTAATCTAGGAATTGGATTCAATCTTTTCTCAGTCTCTATTGGCTTATGGTTCATATCTGAAGTTTTATATAAATTTTGGTCACCAACGTTTAGATTTTTATCTGGTTTTACTGGTTTCTTTGTTTTGGCACTTTTTGGATTTACACCAATGGAAGTATTTGATAATTTATCAGATTATTGGTGGGTCCTCTTATTTTGGTTACCTGGCTTACTAGCTAATTCAAAACCCAAAGGAACAAGAACATATAAGTGGTACTTACTAGGTATGATTTCTTATTTCTCTGCATTTACAATTTGGAGTTATGGAGTTCCTGATGATCCATTTTGTAAACCTGATTCATTAATTCAAGCGCACGGCATATGGCATTTGTTAACAGCCTTAGCTACTTACTTCTTCTTCTTACATCATAGAAGTGAATCATCAACACAAAATTAGTATTTGATTTTTGATGCCAGTATCTAACTCATCTGATAATAGAAATAAAGATATACAGATTTATATAAATGGTGATTTTTATCATAGAAGCGAAGCTAAAGTTTCGGTGTTTGATAGTGGCTTCTTAATGGGAGATGGAATATGGGAAGGACTGCGTTTAGTTGATGATAAATGGATATTCGTTGATGAGCATTTAGACCGTTTATTTGAAGGCTGTAAAGCTATTGATATCGATATTGGTATGAGCAAATCAGAATTACTCTTAGCTTTAAAGCAAACAAAAGAGATTAATGCTATGACCACTGACGCTCATGCAAGACTAATGATAACTAGAGGTGACAAGGTTAAACCTTTTCAACAGCCTGCTTTATCAGAAAACGGTCCTAATATAGTTATTATTATGGAGCATTCAATTCCTTCTCCAGATAAGGATGGAATATCCATGATAACTGTCCCACAGATTAGAGGGCTCCCTATGAGTCAAGATCCTAAACTTAACAGTCATTCTAAACTTAATTGCATATTGGCATGTATACAGGCTTCAAAAGGCGGCGCAGATGAAGCTTTGATGTTAGATCCATTAGGTTTTGTTAATACTACCAATTCTTGTAATTTCTTTATTATTAAAAATAATGAAGTTTGGACAAGTACAGGAGACTATTGCATGAATGGAATAACTAGGAAAAATATTATTCGTTTATGTAGCTCAAATAATATCCCTATTTATCAAAAAAATTTCTCACTTGTTGATGTTTATTCAGCAGATGAGTCATTTATTACAGGAACCTTAGGATCATTAACTCAAGTTCTTAACATTGATAATAGAATTATTGGCGATCCATCTAATAACTGGCCTATAACAAATAAACTTAGAGAGCTCTACAAAGTTATTTTATAGTCATGGTTGATGGAAAAATAATAGCAATGTGGTCTGGACCAAGAAATTTATCAACAGCTTTAATGAGAAGTTTTGCAAATAGACAAGATGTTGATAATGTATTGGACGAACCTTTTTACGCTGCCTATCTTTCAGAAACAAGTAAAGATCACCCTATGAAAGAGGAGGTGATTGCAAATCAGTCTTCATCTTGGAGTGAAGTTGAAAATATTTGCAAAACACCGTCTCAAAAAATTTCATATCAAAAACATATGACTCAACACATGATAAGAGAAGACCTTAACTGGATTCATGAATTATGTAATTGTTTTCTAATTAGAAATCCTAAAGATGTAGCAAAAAGTTTTTTACAAAGCTGGTCTGGCGGTGATTTCATAGATATGGGGTTTTCCCAACAAGCTAGTATCTTTGATTTGGTTTATTCAAATACAAAGACGATTCCACCGGTAATAGATGCGTATTTATTAAGAAAAGATCCTGAAAGAGTTCTTAAAAGAGTCTGCTCTTATATTAATATTCCTTGGGATCCTAATATGCTTGAATGGGATGCTGGAATAATGGATTACGATGGGATTTGGGCAGAACATTGGTATCCATCAGTAAAAACATCAACCTTTTTTAAACCACCAACTAAAAGCAAGAATTTAATATTAAATAAAAAAGAGATTAGAATAGTTGAAGAGGCTATGCCTTTTTATGAAAGGCTTTTAAAATACGCTATATAACTATAGACCTTCAAAAGAATTTAGAGTTCCTCTTCTTCGATATCCTTACGAATCTTCAATTTCTCAAGGCTGATTTGATCTTTAAGAGTCATAATATAGGCTGCTGCAGCAAGAATTAAGATACCTGAGGCTTCAAAAATAATATTTAAGGAATCAAGTTCTTTGCTTTGCAATACAATCATTCTTGTTAATGCTGTCATTGCGATAATTATCGGTAAGGTCACTGGAAGTCTATTGTTAGCATAAAAAGCACCAACCATACCCAGAACCTCTGCATATATAAATAGCAAAAATAGATCACTTAGATTCACAGTCCGTTCTGCTATCAATCTTGCAATTTCTATTCCAGTTGCATATAAAGTCGCGATAGAGATAATAACTAATATTACTCTCTCAGAGACCCAGATTGATTTTTGCCAAATATTATTTTCATTTATCATTAACAAAGTATATATCTAAAATACAAAGCAAAATTAATAAAATATATATAATTTATATATTTTTTATTTGTAATTCTTTTTTTATTCAGTTGAATTAAATATTTCTAATTCTTCGTTATTCATTTCTTCTTCTATATTCTCAAATAATAAGCTCGATAAATATCTTTCAGCAGTGTCAGCAAGCATACAAAGAATTTTAGAACCCGATTCAGCTTTTCTAGCAACATCCATTGCAACGGCAAAGGTCGATCCTCCAGATATACCAGTGAGGATTCCTTCTTTTTCTGCGAGTTTTTGGGACCATTTAATGCCATCTGAACCAGCAACAGGAAGAATTTTATCTATATAACCTTCGTCTATAGATTCCTGAAGAACAAGCGGTATAAAGTCAGTTGTCCATCCTTGAATAGGATGAGGTTGCCAGTCTGGATGTGATTTGGTAGGAGAGCCATCGTCAGACCTATCTTGCTCAATGCCATTAGTAAGAAGGGGAGCAACGTCTGGTTCAGCCATAATTAATTTTGTATTTGGCATAGAAGACCTTAATGTTCTTGCAACACCTGAAAAGGTTCCGCCTGTTCCATATCCTGAAACCCAGTAATCAAGACCAATATCTTTAAAATCATTAACTATCTCAACTCCTGTTGTTGACTCGTGAATATTTGCATTTGCTTCAGTTTCAAATTGTCTTGCAAAGAACCAGTTATTATCGTCAGCAAGTTTCTTTGCTTTATTGTAAGCTCCTGAGCCAGCCTCAGCAGCAGGTGTAAGAATGACTTTAGCTCCAAGAAAACGCATCATCTTTCTTCTTTCTATAGATGCAGTTTCTGGCATGGTTATTACGCAAGGATAATTTTTGGTTGCACATACAAATGCTAATCCTATTCCAGTATTTCCACTTGTAACTTCAACAACGGTTTGACCTGGCTTTAGGGTTCCAGCTTTTTCAGCCTCATTTATTATGCTCAATGCTAAACGATCTTTTACAGAACTAGCTGGATTAAAAAATTCGGCCTTAACATATAAATCTATATTGTCTGGAGCAAGATTATTAATCTTAATAACAGGAGTATTTCCAACGGTATCTAATATGCTTTGATAGATCATTATTTTTTATGGGTTATTAAAAAAGAAAATTTTATCATAAATATCAATCAACTAAATTTAGAATAAAGTTATATTCCTCAGAAATTTCATTAAATTGATTTATACGACCACTCAATCCACCGTGTCCGCCAATGAGGTTCATTTTCATAAGTATTGGATTATTAGATTGATTATAATCTCTAAGTTTTGCTGTATATTTTGCTGGTTCAAAATACTGTACCTGAGAATCATACAAGCTTGAAGTTATCAATACAGAGGGGTAGTTAAGTTTAGATATGTTGTCATAAGGAGAATACTGCTTTATATAAAAATACTCTTTTTTATTTGCCGGATTTCCCCATTCATCATATTCAAATGTTGTTAAGGGTATCGATGCATCTGACATTGTTGTCAAAACATCTACAAAAGGTACGCCTGATAATATTCCTTTATATAATTCTGGCTCCATATTTATTATTGCTCCCATTAACAAACCACCAGCACTTCCACCTCTAGCAAAAACATTATTTTTATCGCCAATACCATTATCTAAAACAGCTCTTACGCCATCATTAAAATCATAAAAGGTATTAAGCTTGTTTAGCATACGACCATCTTCATACCAATGTTTACCCATTTCACCACCACCTCGTATATTAATAATGGTAAAGATGAATCCTCTATTTAAAAGTGGAATTAATGTCTCTCTAAATGAGGCATCGATATTAATACCATAGGAACCGTAGCCGTAAAAAAGAATTGGAGCTTTTGATATATCTGTATCTGACTTAGCAATTGTTACAACAGGTACATTGGTTCCGTCTCTTGCCTTAATAAAAAATCTTCTGTCTTCGTATTTAGACTTATTAAAGCCAACTATATCTTTTTCCCATAATGTTTTTGAGGTTGATGAAAAAAGATCGTATCTGAAAATGGAAATTGGTGTTGTGAGACTTGAATACGAGTAGTTAAAGCTCTCCCCATTTAATTCTTTATTGAAAGCAAATGAAACGTCATACGCACTATCATTAAAGACAATGTTATGTCTTTTGTTTGTTTTTAAATTAAGAATTGCTAATTCTGGTAGTCCATTAAATCTAATTCCAAGTCCTAAATAATCACCAGAATATACAATATTATCTATAAAGATTTCAGAATCATGATCGACTATGATTTCCATATCATCTATCAATAAATCCTCACCTAAGGTACTTTTTAAAACTTTAAAATTAGGAGATAAGTAGTTTGTTAAAACAAAGAAACTATCCTTTAAAATATGTTCTAAATAATAAAGATGATTTTCAGATCTTTTAATAAAAGTTCTTGGAATATTTTTTGGCTTGTCGATATCAATTAATCTAATCTCGTTTGAGTTTGTTGACTGAATATTGACGAGAATAAATTGCTTAGTATTTGATAAGGATATAGACAAATTAAATTCAAGATCTTCTTCTTTATATAAAAGTATATCTTCTGAAGCAGGAGAGCCAACTCTATGAACAAATACAGAATTTGATATCAGTGTAATAGGATCTTTCTTAAGATAAATAATATGTTCATTATCCAGTGCCCATAAAATATTTCCTGTTGTGCCTTCTATAACATCATTCATTAGTGACATATCAACAGGATTTAAAATCTTAATAGCATATTCACGTCTTCCGTTATTATCTTCAGAAAAAGCAATCAAATTATTATCAAATGATGGAGATATTGACTTGATTGAATAGTACTCTTGATCTTGTAA
>MDSY01104744.1_pt1 | contig 10715 bp, 4 predicted proteins | sample 811131 | NCBI WGS metagenome assembly MDSY01 (sample SAMN05326643, study PRJNA326480) | marine metagenome | isolation source: seawater | place: Atlantic Ocean: South West | collected 2010
CAAGGCTGCCTCTCCGGTGGTGGATCCACCACTAGCACCCCCGCCGCCACCCCCGCCGCCGCCCCCGCCGCCGCCCCCGCCGCCCCCGCCGCCTTCTCCGCCGCCGCCTCCTCCTCTGCGCCCCCGCTGCCGCCTCCGCCAAAGCCCGCGGCGGCGCCGAGCGGCTTTGGCAGCAGTGTCAGCCTGATGGACCTCGACCTGATGGACGCCACCGTCTCCCTCGATGCGTCGGCGGCGCCCCTCATGGTGCCCCTCATGGCCCTCACGCAGCCGCTCCAGCCGCAGCTGCAGGCCGCCCCGCTGCTGCAGCACGTGCCTCCCGTTGCCCCGCAGCCCCTGCCGCCACTCCCGCCCGACGAGCCGCTCGCCCCCCAGCCGCCCTCGGCGGGCAAGCGGAAGTCGCCGCGGCTGTCGGCGGCGGCCGAGGAGAGCAGCAGCACGCCACACAAGCAGCCGCGCGTCGCCTTCCAGCTTCCTGGCTCGGTCGACGCGCCGTCCTCGGTGCGCTCCAGTCGCAAGGTCACCTTCGCATTCCCCAAGACGGCGGCCGCCGCAGATGGCGCCGCTGCGGAGGGCGAAGCGGCGGAGGATGGGATCTCGGCCTTCCCCAAGTTCGCGCTGCAGCCCGAGCCGCCCCCTCCCTCGCCGGGCACAGCCAAGGAGAATGACTTCAGCAACGCATGGCGCCCCGGCTCAGTGACCAAGCAGCGGCCCAACCAAAGCGCGTTCACCTTCGACGCCCCCCTGCCACCGTCCCTCCCCCTCAACTCGTTCGCCTCACTCGGCGGCGCGAGCCGGGTGGTGGTGGGCGGCGGCGCCAAGCGCGCGCGCGCCTCCTCGCGCCCTTCCCTCGGACCGAGCGGCGCCATCGCTAAGAGCGCCGGCCGCGCCAGCTCCAACAGACGGATGTCGCTCGTGGCGCGCCAGAGCGAGGCGGGCGACGTGCTCATGGCCAAGCGCGAGGCGGTCATGGCGGCGGCCACCCGCCGTAGCACCATGGACCAGCGGATCTAGTGCGCCGCGCAGCGTGGCGGCGGCTGCCTGCTGCGCCTGCTCCTGGCCTGCTCAGTGCGACCTCTCACCTGTGTTTAATCTGCGATGTGCCAGCATATGGGCCCGGCGCCCGAAAAGTCGTGGGGCGCCCTCTCGCGCTGCAACGCTGCAACGTGTCGGATATCGATCGCGACGTGATGTGCCGTAGCGCGTGTGGGCGGGGCTTGTGTCCTGTGTCGCTGTGTGGCGTGTAGTGTGGTGTGTACGAATGAATAAAGAGACAAAGCAAAAAACACGGGTCTAAATGGGGAGTTTTCGAGGACGTCTTGAGCGGTGCTGGTGCTGTGAGCCTGTATGTGCAGCAGCGTCTAAAGCCGTATTGTGGTGAGCTCTCTGAACTCATAACCGAAGATTATAACCGCCCCCAACGCTGTATTCCTGCAACAGCCTCGAGCCTGCAACCTACTTGAGCGTCATCAACATCAGTAGCGTTGTACCACGCGAACGGCGAAGCGTGAGCATGAACGATAAGTTGCCGCCGCCGCCGTCGCCGCCGGCGCCGCCGTCGTGCTTCCGAGCACTGAGGGCCCGCCGGATGCTCCGCCGCCTTGGACACCTGCTCTTTGGTGGCACGCCCGGTGGCGGCGCGCAGTGCGCGGACGCTACGTCCGAGCTGCCGCCGGGGCCGGCCGACGGGGAGCCGCTCATGGTCAAGGGCCGTACGCTCAGGCAGGCGGCCAGCGAGGGCGCCAGGCCGTTTCCGCTCTCGATACAAGTACCGGATTACGACGGCGACCAGCGTCCACTTGGGCAGTACATGTCCACTGTCAACTGTGCGATGGTGTTGAGGTCGGCGTCACACTACAGCGGCCGTGATCTATCGCCAATCCCGGGCTCGAGGGACGGCTCCATGCACAAGAAGGACAGGTGGGATGCTGCTGCGCCTGTGTCTGTGTTCCCGAGCGAGCTCACCACATCCGCGGAACTATCAGAAGTCTCCGGTGAATCCAGCCTCTCGAGTAAGTAACGTGAGGTGTGACCACGTAAAGTACACGACGTACGTACACGGGGTTGTGGGTGGGAGATGCTGTTGGGCGTTGTGCCTATTCCGGCCAGATTCCGGCGAGAAAAATAGGCTATAGGGGGTCGTCAGTCATGCAGTGTTTTCCCAAAGAAAAATGCGAAAATGTCGGATCTCCACATCTCCTCTGTTGTTTTACTTTACTCGTGTATCACCAGTGAAAGCGAATGGCTTTGTTGTGACCATTACGCATATCGCATTAGATATATAAACAAGCAAAAAGCATCTACACGCTGTCTCGGAAACGCGCGCTCGCTGTCACCCGAAAGTACAGCCGTGCTGGTCCTCTCGCCAAGTGCGTAGTGCGATCCATTCAGCGCTCTCAGAGGGGCTCTCAAGTGCCGCCCGCCGCCCGCCGCCCGCCGCCCGCCGGCCACCACCAGCTGCAGCTGAGCGCCGCCCGCGCACGCCCCCTCCCTCGCCTCTGTCAGTGTCGCCACCCCTCATGCTGTCGTCGCGGCTCACTCGTCTTCCATATACTCGTTGTCGTCGGCGTCACTGTCTTCCTCGTCGCTCGAGTCTGACTTGCCCTGCGCAGCGGGGGCAGGGACGAGGGAGTGTGAGCCTGGGAGCTGCCGGGACGGGAGCGGTTTGAGAGAGATGGCACACCTTGCGCTTCTTGCTAGACTTCGGCTTGCTCTGCTTGGCGGCGCTGCCGCGGCCGCCGCGCCCGCCTCGCCCGCTACCGCGCCCGCTGCCCCGTCCGCCGTCCGCCGCCTTCGGGCGCGGGCGCTTCGCCGGCGTGCGCTTGCCGCCGCTCGCCTCGCTGCTATGAGTCGCCGCGATGATGTTGAAGTCAAAGGCCTCGTCCTCCTCGACCAGCTGCTTCAACCACAGGTAGTGGCCCACGCCAAGCCGGGCAGCCCGCTCGGCCGGAGGGGCGGCGTCAGACGCGCCGCCCTCCGCCACCTTGGCCTTCTTGGCCTTAGGCTGCTTGCCTACAGGCGCCTCAGCCCCTGGTGGGAGGGCCGACAGCGCCGCGCTGTCCATCGTCACCGTCTTGTCGGCAAGCTTCGTGACGGGGCGGCCCTTGCTGGACGTGTCGGTCGGGTCAAAGGTTTGGCACATGGCGTCGCTGAGCTGGTAGAGCCGCTTCAGGTGGCCCTTGAGCAGGTGGGCCAAGCAGAGGAGCGCCGCAGAGTGGCACCTGGGCTCGAGCTCGGCCTGCTTGGACGCCAACGCACGCTGCAGCTCCTGCGGCGCCAGCGGCGCGTCGGCGTCGCTGTCGCCGAGGTCGCGCTTCAGCCCGTCGAGGAAGCCATCCACGTGCAGTGAGAGCAGCCGGTTGATGTGGTGCACGAGCCCGAGCGGCTCCTCCTCCTTCTCGAACGGCAGCCGCGCCAGCAGCTGCGCCGTCCACTCGGCGCGCTTCAACAAGTCCGCCGGCGCCTCCCTCTCCTGCGACTCGGCCTGCCCGGGGTTGAGCACGCTCAGCAGCGTCTTCAGGTACACCAGCCGCTCCTTGCGGTTGAGCAGCGTGTACAAGAAGGCGGGCCACGCCTCCGTGCGGGCGGCCGCCTGGGGCTGCTGCTGCTCGGAGGCGGCGGCGAGCGAGCGCTGCAGCTGGTAGCCGCGGAGTGCACCGTCGAGGAAGGCGCCCGGAGCCGCGACCATGGGCTGGTAGCGGTCGTACTGCCTGCGCAGCTCCTTCTTGGCCAGCTCGGCGCAGCCCGCCGGCCCCACGTCGAGCTCGAGCGCCATGACGTACGGGATGCACTTGGCGGGATGCGCCAGGCCCTGCGTCAGCATCGCGCCCACCACGTGCAGCCCCTCGCGCCGCACGGCGGGGAGGCGCCCGTCGAGCAGGCTGTTGAGCACGGCACTCTGGTGGTTTTGCAGCACCGCGGTCAGCGCCGCCGTCGCGTGCATCTCGCCCTCGAGGCTGCCATCGGCCGCCATCTTGCGCGCGGTGCCGCTCGCTTGCGCCGCCGCCTTCAGAGCGGCCTTCTGCTCCCTGAGCGCCTTGCTCTTCTCCTGCTCCGCCTGCAGCAGCAAGAGCAAGTTGGCCAGCGCCTGCTGCTTGAGCGCGGGCGACGAGCCTGGGCCGGCACGCAGGGCGCGACCCAGGACGTCCTTGCAACGCACTGCGAGCTCGGGCTGCCGAACGCAGAGATGGCCCAGCCCCTTCATCGCGTACTGCACAGCCTGGCCGCCCGTCTGCTTGGCGAAAGGAAGCAAGATGGAGAAGACCTCCTCATTGACGGAGCCGCCCGTGAGCACGTGCACCCCGTCGCAAGTCAGCGCGCTGGTCTCGTTGCCACGCGCGTCGAAATCGAAGTGGCGGCAAAGCAGGCCGGAGCAAAGCAGCGCACGCATGGTCTGCTTTGCAACGGCGGCCGCCGGGACGGCGGCGGCCTCCTGCCTCCGCAGCCAGTGGCACAGGCGCGCGAGCGTGTCTCCGACCAGCTGGCTGTTCTTCGAGACCTGGCAGACCGCGCAGAGCGCACGGATGACGCCGTGCATCGACTCCTCGATCACGCGGAAGATAAGGGCCGCGAGGTACTTTTCGAGCCTCTCGAGCAGCTTCCGGGGCGGGTGGTCGAGCAGCGGCAGCAGCCGCGGCAACATCTCGCAGACGTGGCGGATGGCGGCGGCGCACTGCTCGTCCTGCAAGTAGACGGGAAGCAGCTCGACGTGCGGGAGCAGCATGGTCGGACGCGCCGCGCAGAAGATGGAGAGCGCATGCAGCACGCTGCCGAGTTCGGCCGGGTCAGGCTGCGCGTTCTCGCCCTCGCCCAGGTGCAAGAGCGTCTTCATGAGCTGTGAGACGAGCTGCGTGCCGACGCGAAGGATGGCCGTGTGCTCCTTCTTCGACATGCCTTTGCGTTCGAGGTCCTCCGCGAGCAGCAGGGAGAGGAGTTCTGCGAGCCACTCCGCACGAGCGGGCGGGGACCCCTTCTGGCCGGCCACGTTTGTCACCGCCACGAGCTGCTTGCACCGCTCGGCGACCTCGTTGGGCAGCATTTCGGCCCGCCCCTCGACGGGTGGCGCAAACCAAAGCTCCTGAAACGTCTTGATGACCAGCTTTTGCACCTCCTCCTCGTCGGAGACGCGGCTGACTAGGTGGATGCACGCATCGACGGCGCGTGGGCTGCCCGGGTTGCGGAGGCAGATGTCGCGGAGGATCTTGATGACGCGCTTCCGCACCGAGACGCCCGTGTCAGCGAGGCGGCTAGCGATGGTCTTGTAGTAGGTCTCGATGAACTCAGGCTGTTGCGCGATGAATTGCCCCACCAGGTCCAGCGTCGCCTCGCGCACCGAAATGGCCGGGTCGTTCAGGGCCCGGTGGACGCCGTGCTTCACGGCCTCCATCTTCAAGACCGCCGGGTCGGAGCCGACTGAAGCGCTCAGCGCCTTGATCGCCTTGGACCGCGTCGAAGCTTGCGGCTCGTTGAGGGCACTGAGGACGTGCCCCAACATGATCTCGAGCCGCCCGAAGATGCTCGGGCTGCCTTGGTCGAGGAGCCGCCGGCTCGCCGATAGAATGCCGTCGCGCGTAAGCAGTGGGACGCGCCGCTCCTCGCCACCGAGCCCGAGCGTCTGCTGCCGCCGCCGCGCCACCTCAACCAAGGCAAACTGCTCACGGTACAGCTTGGCAAGCGGCAAGAGCTTCTTCTCCTGCGCTTCGGCGTGCCACTCACAGAGCAGCATTTGCTGCGCCGACGCTGCCGCCGGGTCAGCCACCGTGGTCTGGAGGTAGTTGAGCGCCAACTGCTTGGTCACCTCGATCTCGGTGCAGCCCAGCTCCAGCTCCTCGCCGTCGTTGCCGCCGCCGCCCTCCGGCAGCGTGAGAAGGCGCGTGATGCGCTGTTGCTGCTCGGCCACTGCGGTTGACAGCTGGCACGAGTCGCAGAACCACTCGGCGGGGAGGTCCTCCTCGGCCTCGGCCACGCCGACGCACTTACCGTGGAACCAACGGTGGCACTTGTCGCAATCAAGCATGAAGTTGCCGTTGTAGCCGCCAGCACAGATGCAGTCTGCGTCCTCGCCAGCATCGGTCGGCTGCGCCTCTTCGTTCACCTCGCGTGAAGATGGGAAGACCAAGGGCGCCTCGACGTGCTTGCGTCGCTGCTCCGCCACCGTGGCGAGAACACTACCCAGCAGGTCAAGGCTGAAGACTCGCGCCGCACTCTGCTCTGCGCCGGTCTTCTGCTCCTTGGAACGCACGAGGTTGCATAGCATCGCGCCGATAAACTTGACGCACAGTGCGGCCGCGGGCCACTCAGGACGGCCAAAGAGGAGCAGCACGTCGCGCACGAGCTCCTCTGCAAGCGTCTTGTGCTCCGCGTCTTGGGGCTGCTCGACGCACTGACTGATGATCTTCCTCAGCATGGTGAGCACTGCCTTGGTCACTCCGGCACTCCATGGGTGCGCGGCCTGCGCGGCCTTTGCTTGCTCGGGTGTTGCAGCCTCGGGCGCCTCCATAGAGCCGGGCGTCGAGCTGCCGCGTCCCTTGGACTTGGCGGCGGGGCTCGTAGCAGGCAATGGCAGGTCCGTTTCCGTCAACGGAGGCAGCGCGGCGCTGCTCTGGACAAAGAACAGCATGAGGGCGGTGAACATCTGGATGCGGCTGCCATCCGGAAGGATGTAGCTGCGCCGCGCCTCCCGCGATGTTGCGGCGGGCAATGAGAGACGCTTCTCGAGCAGCTCACCCAGCACCGCTGGCCGGTGGGCCTCGTACTCAGTGTACACTGCCAAGGCGCCCTCCATGCCAGCCAGCTGCAGCGCCATCGGACCCTGGCCGAAGGCAGCCGTCAGGCAGAGAGCCGACAGCTGCAGCAGCTGGGCGTCGGTCAGACAGTGGGCCGCCACGAGTGCGGGCACTCGCTCAAGCACTTGAGCGAGCATGCTGACCGACGACGGAGCGGAGGCGGCGGGACTCCGGGGCTTCTTGGGCGGAGCCTTGCGCTCCCCACCAGACGAGTCACTGCCGCTCATCGCCACGTGATGTTTGCACAACTGCGAAGGGTGAGCGGTGGGACGTGAGATGCAGAGCAGGCCCGAGTGTCGGGTCGCCAGGGCAAAGCGCACGACTGTTATGCAGGGTGGGCGGTGGGCAGCGGTCACGAGCTCGGGCATGGGCGCTGGCCTGCAGAACGCCCTCGAGGCTCTCGTCGACGATGAGCTCACGAGGAATCTGCGGCAGAGTCAGCACGTTCAGAGTGAGCAGCGCGCCCTCAAACGCGCGGCCGTCGTCCGCGTCCGCCGTCGAGCTGTGTGTGGGCTCCTCCTCCTCCGGCCCCTCCTCCTCGTCTCCCTCGTCCTCCTCGTCGCTCGCATCGTCCCCCTTGCTGCGCCGCTTCCGCTTCGACGAGCTCGCTCCTGCACGACCGCTCTTGGTGGGCGGCGCCTTGGCCTTGCGCGGCGGCTTGAGGAGCGGCTGCACCGCCTCGAGCAGCGCGCGCAGCTGTTCCGTCGGCAGCTGGGCCACCTGTCAAGGGGGCGCACGGCGCGTCGAGGGGGCACAGGTGGCACCGCACACGGCTGGGCATGCGTGCCTCCTCTGGGCGCAGCGAGCGGACTTCGATCGAGATGGACTGCATCGTGCTGCGAGAGGGGGGTGCCGCGCCTTCCCCTTGGTCCAGCCCTTGGTCCAGCAGCAGCTGCTGCAGCCGCTCGTGCGCCTGGCCGTCTCCGATCGGGGCAATCGCTGCTGCCTGGCGCTTGCCCGCGGCCCCCGCTCCTCGCGCAGCCGCCGCCTTCCGGGCCGTCTTGGAAGGCGGCGGCGCGCCAGAGGTTGCGGTGCCAGAAGCCGGGCCGTTCTTCGCCGTCCTGGCTGGCGCGGGCTTGACCGAGCTGCTCCCAGCTCTGCTGTGGGCAGGCGGGTCGGCAGCCCGCGCGGCCGAGCCGTTGGGCACGCCCGCCTCCTTCGACGCCGACCCGTTCGACACGCTGGTCTCCTTGGATGCCTTGCTCTTCGAGGGGCGGACGTGCTTTTGCAGCACCTGCTTCTCCTGGTCGCCATCGTCGTAGTTGATGGCCACCGTGCCGTCCTCGTTGAGGTGCTGGACGACGCCTGGGTACCAGCTCGAGCGTCCCCGAAAGCGGGCGTCCACGCTCTGGCCGACCTCGAGCGGGATCAAGGCCGGAGACGCGGGGCTGGTGGGGCCAGCTGAGAGTCCTGGAGACTTCACCGCACGCTTGGGTCCCTCCGTGGCCTGTAAGACAGGTGTCTCGGGCGGGTAAGGCACGGCCTCTTGCTCTTGGACATCCTTGAAGCGACTGCAGCGGAGCGCACGCGCACAGTCACTCCTTGGGGCGGTGTGTGAGTGGGAGCGGGCGGCAAAGCGCACATCTCACGCAGATCGGTGTCCGCCAGCAGCTGTGCCATCTTTTTGGAGGCGGCGTCGTCCAGCACTGGGGAGGGCTCGCCCGTGCTCGCGAGCTTGGGGGTGGGGAGCGCCTGCAGCGACTGCTCCGTCGCGGGGAGTAGCACGCCGAGGCTTGGCGTGAAGGTCTCAGCCATGCCTCCTATGGCCACGGGTCACTCGGCTCCGCGTGCTTCGCCGCGCTTTCCGCGTAAGATCCGCTGCTGTAACACCCCCGAAGTTGGCCAACAGATAAGCAAACAAGGCCTCAAGGCGCTCCTCAGCCACTTCGTAACTTCAAACTTGCACGAAAGGTGCTCATCCCCTTTTGATAATATTGCCCCAAAAAAACGAAGACATACCAGCCAAAGCAGTGGCGAAGATGCGCAGATGTGCTTTCACAGATGAACCTCAGCAGCAGCGCGCAGGGTGCGTTCACCTCCCGTCGCTGCTGCCAACTCCCGCGCATCGCCCGAAGCACCAACCCCCGCCCGCACCTCCTGCAGCGCCCGCTCGGCCAGCTCCTCGCACGCCGGGTGAGCCACGTATGCGCGCACGGCCTCGGTGAGCATGCCGCCCTTTATCTGCACGCCGCACAGCTCGGCGATGGCTCGCACCGTCTGCTCGCCCCTGGCGCGCCGAGGCCCCGAGGGGTCGTCGCGGCCGGGCGGCGCGGCGGCGGGCGGCGCGGCGGCGAGCGCGAGGAGGAGCACGCGCGGCGCGAGCGCGTTGCCCTCCCCGGCCTGGTGCGCCTCGGCGGCCATGCGCAGCAGCGCAGGCACGTTGCGCCAGCCCTCGAGCTCTGCACTCGCGTTGCTCAAGCTGCGCAGCGCCTCCTCGAGCAGCTTCGCGCCCACCTGCTGCCCCTCGCGCGCCAGCCGCCGCCGCACGCGCGCCAGCTCGGCAGGCCGCGTCCCCTCCTGCGCCGCAGCGCACAGGAGCGCGGGCAGCAGCTCCACGGGCAACAGCTCCGCCGCAGACGCCTCCCCCGCCGTCGCAGCCTCGGCCGCCTCGGCCCGCACCTCAGCCTCGGCGCCGCCGCCGCCGTCGCGCTGGCCGGGCAACAGGTGGGGCAGCAGGTGGGGTAGCAGCGCGGTGACGGCCACCCACCCCGCGCCCTCGGCCACCGCTGCGCGCAGCGTGTGCAGCGCCCCCAGTGTGGGCGCCGCCGCGTCGTCGCCGCGCGCCTCGCGAAGCAGCGCCACGGAGGCGCGCCACCCCTCGCCCTCGGCGCACGCGCGCATCGCCAGCATGAGTGAGGCCTCGCACGGCTGCCCTCCCTCGGCCTGCATCTGCCGCAGCAGCCGGCGCGCCTGCCCTGCGCCGCGCCGCTGCGCGCACGCCTGGAGCGCCGCGCGGTAGACGAGCGGCGACGGCTGCTGCCCGTGCCACCGCCGCAGCCGCAGCAGCAGCGCGAGCGACAGCGCGAGCGGCGCGCCGGCCGCGCTGTGCGCCCCGATGGCGTAGCTGTACAGCCGCATGGTGCTCTCTTGGCTCTCGGCCGAGGCGCGCCGCGCTCCGCCGCGCTCCGCCGCCCGCAGCACGCGCCGCGCCGCGGCCGCGTCGGCGGCGCGGGCGCACGCCTTGGCGGCGATGGCGAGGTAGCGGCCGTTGTCCACCGTGGCGGTGTCGGCTTCGAGGCGGTCGTCGCCGGCCACGTCGGCCGCGATGGCCTCTAGCAAGTCCTCGGCCTCGGCCGCCAAGCCGCAGGAGGCGCACAGCTCGAGCGCGGCGCGGTAGGTGCGCGCGTCGGGCGGGAGGCCGCGCAGCCGCATCTCGGGCAGCAGCTGCAGCGCCCGCCGCCACGGCGCCTCCGCCTCCGCCTCCGCGGCCAGCCGCCAGCCAGCCGCCGCCACCCCGTCCTCCTCCGCTGCCACCGCCGCCGCCACCTCCGGCGCCGCACTCCGCGCCGCCGCGCTCCGCGCGGCGGCCTCCGCGGCAGTGGGGCGGCAGGCGAGCAGCGTCGTGCTGTAGGAGATGTAATCGGGCTCGAGCTTGCGCGCGTGCAGGCTGGCGAGCACCTCGAGCGCCTCCTCGCCCATGCCGCCCCTTGCGGCGAGCACGGCGAGCACGGCATTGTACGAGCGGCGGTCAGGCGAGATGCCGCGCCGCATCATCCGCTCGCCCGTGGCGCGCATCTCCTCCACGTCGCCGCCGTGCCGGCATGCCAACATGGCCGCGTTGTACGCCTCCCGCTCCGGTGCCACCCCACAGCTCTCCATGCGGCCCAGCACGGCCAGCGCCTCCTCACGCTGGCCGCCCTGGTCGCACGCCGTCACCGCCGCGGCGAAGGCCTTCTGCACGTCGACGGCGACCCGGCCCTCGAGTGGCTC
>MDSY01016396.1_pt1 | contig 10714 bp, 8 predicted proteins | sample 811131 | NCBI WGS metagenome assembly MDSY01 (sample SAMN05326643, study PRJNA326480) | marine metagenome | isolation source: seawater | place: Atlantic Ocean: South West | collected 2010
ATTTGAGTTATAATATGAATATGTATTATGGCCCTACCGATTACAGCATCTTTAAAAAATATGGCAGAAACCTAGATGAAGCGATGCCGCTTGGGTGGGGTATTTTTGGAATGATTAATAAATATTTTATCATACCATTATTTGGATTTTTAAGTGGATTCCTTCCTGCAGGAATTGCTATTATCGTGCTTACGATATTGTTGAAGCTAATGCTTTCTCCTGTGCAGTACAAGCAGTACTTGTCTCAGGCAAAACTGAAGGTTTTAAAACCCGAATTAGACGCTATTAAAGAAAAGTACGGTGACAACAAAATGAAAGTTCAGCAAGAGACAATGAAGCTGCAGAATATTGCTGGCGCCAGTCCTTTAAAAGGATGCTTGCCTGCGATCTTGCAGATACCGGTCTTTTACGCGCTGTTTACATTTTTCCCAACCGCCTTCGATTTGTACCAAAAGAGCTTCTTGTGGGCAGACGATTTATCGAGTTTTGATACGATAGCCGAACTTCCATTTTACATACCATTTTATGGAGATCATGTTAGTTTGTTCCCAATTTTAGCGTCGATAGCTATCTTTATTTACATGATGATGACAACAGGGCAAACAATGCAGGCACAGCAGCAGCCGGGAATGCCAAACATGAAGTTTTTAATGTACTTGTCTCCTTTATTCATGCTGGTCTTCTTTAACAATTACGCAAGTGGTTTGTCGCTATATTACTTTGTATCGAATCTAATTACAATCGGGATAATGCTTGTTATAAAACACTATATTATCGACGAGGAAAAAATTCATGCAAAAATCCAAGTAAACAAAAAGAAGCCTAAAAAGCAGAACAAGTTTCAGAAAAAGATGGCTTCAATGATGGAGCAGGCAGAGCAGCAAAAAAAGGCGGCAGCGAAGAAAAAATAGTTGGTGCGCTATAAAGGAAGCTAAAAGTCTTGAGTTTTATTTAAAATAGTTGCTTACGGATTAAATAGGATTACAGTTTTAACGTTAAGATGATAAAGTAAGTATATGAAGTTTTTATTGATCTCCTTATTTTTGAGTGTATTTGGTATTACTAGTATTTCTGCCCAGGAGGTAAATAAGCTAGATGCAAATGGTAAGAGACATGGGGCTTGGCAAAAGAAGTATAAAGGCAGCAGTCAAATACGATACGAAGGAACATTCGACCATGGCAAAGAAATAGGAACCTTCAAATTTTACTGTAAAAATTGTAAAAAAACTCCAATAGCCGTTAAAGAGTTCGATATTGGCAGTGATTTAGCCGATGTGAAGTACTTTACTCCAAAAGGAAATTTGGTAAGTCAAGGCAAAATGAGCGGCAGGAAGAGAGTCGGCGAATGGCTGTATTTTCATGAAAATTCTTCAAAGGTTATGACTAGTGAGTTTTACAAGAATGGAAAACTGCATGGGCAAAAAACAACCTTTTACCTAAATGACACAATTACCGAGAAAATGAATTATGTCGGTGGGCTCAAGGAAGGTTCTAAGAAGTATTACTCTCCCGAAGGCGTGCTCTTGAAAACATTTCAATACGAAAATGATATCCTTTCAGGTGCTGCTGTTTATTATGATTCTAACGGAGCTGTCTCGATTCAAGGTGACTATAAAGACGGTAAAAAAAATGGCCTTTGGAAGTATTACAAACAAGGAAAAGTAGTTCGAGAAGAAACCTATCCCAAACCCTCGAATAAAACAAAAAACTAATTTGTTTAAAAACGCCTTCTAGACCAGTGACCTAAATCCAATGTCGGTATAGAGAGTCTTTGTATTGTTCAATCAATTTTATTGTATTTTTGCAGGATAAATTATGAAACAAAAACGTGTAGTTGTAGGACTTAGCGGTGGAGTAGATTCCAGCGTAGCTGCCTTTCTTTTAAAAGAGCAAGGGTATGATGTTATTGGACTGTTTATGAAGAACTGGCATGATGATTCTGTAACTATTTCCGATGAATGTCCTTGGTTAGAGGATAGTAATGATGCCATGCTTGTTGCTGAAAAACTTGGGATTCCATTTCAAACAGTAGACTTAAGCCAGCAGTATAAAGAACGTATTGTCGACTATATGTTTCGCGAGTATAAAATGGGGCGAACTCCAAACCCCGATGTACTTTGCAATCGTGAAATAAAATTTGATGTGTTTATGAAAATAGCCCTTCAATTAGGTGCCGATTTTGTAGCGACAGGTCATTATTGTCGCAAAGGCACTATTAGTGTTGAGGGTACTGAAACTTTTCAGTTGTTATCTGGCAAAGATGTAAATAAAGACCAATCTTACTTTTTATGTCAACTCTCGCAAATTCAGCTTGAAAAGACACTATTTCCAATTGGAGAATTATTGAAACCTGAGGTTCGCAAAATAGCCACAGAACAAGGGTTGGTTACGGCCCAGAAAAGAGACTCTCAAGGACTTTGCTTTATAGGTAAGGTAAAACTCCCAGAATTTCTCCAGCAAAAGTTAGCACCCAAAGACGGTATTATTGTCGAGGTTCCATCAACGTATCAAGAATACCACCGTCAACTCCCAGAATTTTCTTCAGAAGAGGAAGAACTCAAGTATCTTTCAAACAAACATCAATACTCAATAACCGATGGGAAGCAGGTAGGGACTCATCAAGGAGCGCATTACTTCACCAAAGGACAGCGAAAGGGACTACATATTGGAGGAACACCCGAACCACTTTTTGTAATAGATACAGATGTTATTGACAATGTCATCTATACGGGACAAGGTAAAATGCATCCAGGCCTCTACCGTCGTGGACTGTTTGTAAAAAATCAAGAACTTCATTGGGTGAGAAATGATTTAGAGATAGAGGAGGGAGAGTCCATGGAGGTAATGGCACGCATCCGGTACAGACAGAAGCTAGAAAAGGCAATATTGCACAAAACATTTTCAGGTCTTTATGTTATCTTTGAGAAACGACAATCTGCAATAACCGAAGGCCAATTCGTTGCTTGGTATTCTGGAGAAGAATTGGTTGGAAGCGGTGTTATTTCTTAAAAATAAAAAAATGAAAAATCTCTTAGCACTAATATTTGTCTTCTTTGCCATACCTTTTGTACATGGGCAGCAGCAGGATGCATTGGTCTTTCTTTTAGACAAGGAAGATGTAGAGACTTCTATATCTAACCCAATAACCATCATGACTCAGGATGCAATTGATCGAAAGACTTTACAAAATACACCTATCGATGTGCGAGATGTTCCGGTTAATGAAGCCTATATAACTCAGTTGAAAGAAATTCCTGGAATCAGTGTTCATGCAAAATCGAAATGGATGAATGCTGTCTATATTCGCGGTTCGCAGACAGCTATTGATGCCTTACTTGATTTAAATTTTGTAAGCTCAGTTGAGTATATGGACAAGTCTTTAAATTTTGGAACGGGAACGGGAACGACTCCAGATAAATTTGCTGTCGAGAACCAACAAAACAGAGTTGTTTATGATTATGGTGCTGCGGCAAACCAGACGACGATGTTAAAGGTCGATTATTTACATGAACAAGATTTTACGGGCGATGGAATTGTAGTTGCTGTTATGGACAGTGGCTTTCCAAACGTAATGAATAATCCTGCCTTTTCCCATATCATTTCTGATGGCAGATTGCTTGGGACCTATGACTTTGCATTACGCCAAGAGAATGTAAATGGAACAGGATCACATGGCTCTCAAACCTTTAGTGATATTGGGGGTTTTATTTTAGATCAATTTGTAGGCACTGCACCAGAAGCATCTTTTTACCTTTTTAGAACAGAATATGGTCCTACCGAAAACCCTGTCGAAGAAGCGTGGTGGGTTGAGGCCCTTGAGCGAGCAGATAGCCTCGGTGTAGATGTCGTAAATACATCTTTGGGATATCAAGATTATGACAATCCTGCTTATGATCATACGTATGCCGATTTAGACGGACAAACTACAATTGGCGCACGTGGTGCAAATCACGCCTTTGATAAAGGAATGATCCTCGTTACCTCTGCAGGAAACGATGGGAATGGTTTTACTTACGTTGGAACTCCAGGAGATTCGCCAGGAATGTTAACAATTGGTGCAGTAAATGCAAATGGATCATACGTAAGTTTTAGTTCTATAGGACCAACAGTAGACGGTCGCGTAAAACCAGATGTAATGGCTCAAGGACTAAATGCGGCTGTGGTGAGTTCGACCGGAAATGTCTCTACTAGCAACGGAACATCTTTTAGTTCTCCTATTATGGCAGGAGCAGTTGCATCCTTATTGCAAGCCAAACCAGAAACTACAAATGCTCAATTGATGCAAGTTGTTAGAGAGTCTGCGCATTTATTCAACAGTCCTACAGATGAAATGGGCTATGGAATTCCTAACTTTGAGGATGCTCTTAACAATCTTATAAGCTTGGGAGTTGAAGATCAATTGCGTACGGCACAATTTGCAATATATCCAAACCCAGTTAAAGATAAAGTCTATATATCCTTTCCTGATCAGGAACTAAAAGCAGCAATCAGTGTATTCAATATGATTGGCAAGGAAGTGCTAGCGGCTAAAATAACGAATAGTAGAAATTCGTTGAATCTATCTGAATTACCATCTGGTGTGTATTTCGCGACGATACAATCGAGTACAAAAATAAATAGTTTTAAAATAATAAGGGAGTAGTGGAAAATAGAGTTACAAAGCTTTTTGATATTAGGTATCCTATAGTTCAAGGTGGAATGATATGGGCAAGCGGTTGGCGGTTAGCGAGTGCTGTTTCGAATGCAGGGGGCTTGGGATTGTTAGGTGCTGGGTCCATGTATCCCGAGGTGCTGCGCGAACATATAGTAAAATGTAAAAAAGCAACATCGAAGCCATTTGGAGTTAATGTGCCTTTATTGTACCCTAATATTGAGGAAATTATTGAAGTCATTATTTCTGAAGGTGTTAAAATTGTATTCACCTCAGCTGGAAACCCAAAAGTTCATACAGCCAGACTTAAAGAACATAACATTACTGTTGTACATGTAGTCAGTAGTGTAAAATTCGCTTTAAAAGCACAGGCGGCAGGAGTAGATGCAGTAGTAGCGGAGGGCTTTGAAGCGGGTGGACATAATGGAAGAGAAGAAACGACCACTTTTACGCTCATTCCAATGGTGAAGGAAGAGTTGAAAATTCCCTTATTGGCAGCGGGTGGTATCGCTAATGGTAAAGGAATGCTTGCAGCAATGATACTGGGTGCAGATGGAGTACAGGTAGGAAGTCGTTTTGTTGCTTCTGAAGAAGCCTCCTCGCACAAAGCATTCAAAGAAATGGTGGTTGCTGCAAAAGAAGGTGATACACTGTTAACGCTAAAGGAGTTGGCTCCTGTTAGAATGTTAAAAAACCCATTTTTCGAGCAGGTGATGCAACTCTACACGACCAACCCATCAAAAGAACAGCTTATTGAGTTGCTCGGGCGTGCACGTGCAAAAAAGGGAATGTTTGAAGGTGATCTAGAAAATGGAGAGCTTGAAATTGGACAAATTTCTGGGTTGATTAATGCTATAAAGCCCGCGGCTCAAATTGTTCAAGAAATGGTTTTTGAATTTGAAACAGCAAAGAAACGAGCGAGTTTGCTTTAGAGTGCCGCTTGAAGAAATAATTAAAATACCCATCAACTCATAAGTTATGTGACGGAAAATAGTTCCTAACTGAATCGCATAAAAAAAGCCCTGATTAAAATCAGGGCTTTGCATTTTAAAAAAGTTAAAGCGTATATTATAAAACTTTTACGTTTACTGCGTTCAATCCTTTTTTACCTTCTTGTAAGTCAAATTCTACTTCATCACCTTCACGAATTTCGTCGATTAATCCAGAGATGTGTACAAAATGTTCTTTGTTTGATCCTTCTTCAGTGATAAAACCAAATCCTTTGGTGTCATTGAAAAACTTTACTGTTCCTTTATTCATTACTAAATATTAAATATTATTATAAGTCGCGAAGATAATACTCTTTTAGAATATATAGTTAACTTTTCAAAAATATTTTAAAAAATTGATTATGAGTAAATTAAGATTTTAGAATCACTTTAAATTTTAAGATTGAACTATGTAAAAATAACATGTACCTTTGGCAACCTTATGGGATTGACAAATAACGATATATTTAAAAAATTAAGAGTCGCACACAAATTGCGAGATGAAGATATTGTCAAGATATGCGAATTGGCAGACTTTAAGGTTTCGAAAAGTGAGTTAGGAGCCTTTTTTAGAAATGAAAACCACCCCAAGTACATGGAGTGTGGAGATCAAATTTTAAGAAATTTTCTAAACGGACTGGTGATACATTTAAGAGGCCCAATGCCACCAAAGAAAAGGGAGGTGTTAAAGGATTCAAGACCATCAAATAAAATCTAGTCCTTCTTATACTAAAGACTTTTTCTTATACAAAACATAGGCGATGTCATCATTTCGTTACCTTAGCATCCAAATGTAATGTAACAACCTTCGACATTATGTAATCGTATTTCTTATTCAAAAAATTAAAAATCACCATAAATTACTTAGGTTAGATGCTATTATAAGTGAAAGGTTATTGTTGTGATAAAATGATTGTTAATTTTATTCCTTTCTCAAGAACTGCCCAAAAAGATTAGTCCAATACTAGAACATTTGCTATTTTTGCCCAACTTAAAATCTATACCCTTCCATTATGAATTTACACGAATATCAAGGAAAAGAAATACTTAATAGTTTTGGTGTTGAAATCCAACGCGGAATTGTAGCTACTACTCCGGCTGAAGCTGTTGAAGCTGCAAAAAAATTAACCGAGGATACTGGAACTGGATGGCACGTAATCAAGGCTCAAGTTCACGCAGGAGGACGCGGTAAAGGTGGAGGTGTTAAATTGGCAAAAAACCTTGAGGAGGTTGAGCAAATTTCAAATGATATTATTGGTATGATGCTTGTTACGCCGCAGACAAGTGCTGAGGGTAAAAAAGTAAATCAAGTTCTAATAGCTGAAGATGTCTATTACCCAGGAGATAGCGAACCGGAAGAGTATTATATCAGTGTGCTGTTAAACAGGGGTACTGGAAAAAACATGATCATGTATTCTACCGAGGGAGGTATGGATATAGAGACAGTTGCAGAAGAAACGCCACACCTTATATTTACAGAAGAAATTGACCCTGCAGTTGGACTGCTTGGTTTTCAAGCGAGAAAGATTGCTTTTAATCTTGGCTTGAGCGGAAAAGGATTCAAGCAAATGACAAAATTTGTGAGCTCATTATACAAGGCTTATATAAACAGTGATTCTTCAATGTTTGAAATTAATCCGGTTTTGAAAACGAGCGATGACAGAATCATTGCCGTTGACGCAAAAGTTAGTATTGATGATAATGCCCTATTTCGCCACCCTGATTATTTGGCAATGCGCGATTTAAGAGAAGAAAATGCAACTGAAGTTGAAGCTGGTGAAGTAGGACTTAACTATGTAGACCTCGATGGAAACGTTGGCTGTATGGTAAATGGTGCGGGCTTGGCAATGGCAACAATGGATCTTATCAAACAAGCCGGTGGTGAGCCAGCAAATTTTCTTGATGTTGGAGGTACAGCAGATGCAGAAAGAGTAGAGATCGCTTTTAAATTAATCCTGAGAGATCCAAATGTCAAGGCGATTTTAATTAATATTTTTGGAGGGATCGTACGTTGCGATAGAGTAGCCCAAGGTATTGTAGATGCCTACAAGAATATGGGAACCATTGAGGTACCTATTATTGTAAGATTACAGGGAACAAACGCAGATATTGCAAAAGAATTGATAGACAACAGTGGGTTAGATGTTCAAAGTGCTATTGAATTTCAAGAAGCTGCAGACAAAGTACAAATGGTACTTTCATAATTATATTTTCCTTTATTAAGAAGCCTTAACCATTTGTTAAGGCTTTTTTTGTGACTAGAAACAAGTATGTTAGAGCTCAAATAGCACCTGGAGTGGGAATTCTTAAAAATCAAAAAGAGAATTAAACAAAATACGAATGAGGCTTGGTTAAAACACTCTAACTAGACTACAATAAAAGGTAATTTTTTTCTACTTCCCCTGCGTAGTTTTGTTATCGTTTATTGATGCGGGTGTATTTTTGGAGTCGCTTACGGCATCTTGCAGCCCATTAATTTCTTCGCTAGTTAAATCTCGCCATTTTCCTATTTTTAAATTGCCAAGAGATATGTTCATAATGCGCTCGCGCTGAAGGCTCACAACATCATATTCTAGGTATTCGCACATTCTACGAATTTGACGATTCAGGCCTTGTACCAGTATAATTCTAAACACAAACCGACTGAGTCTTTCGACAGTGCATTTTTTTGTAGTTGTTTCGAGTTCATGCAACGGAACACCACTGCTCATTTTTTTTATAAACTCATCTGTTACAGGCCTGTCTACCTTTACAATATATTCTTTCTCATGTTTGTTTCCGGCTCTTAGTATTTTATTGACTATATCGCCATCATTTGTCATGAGTAGCAATCCCTCACTTGGTTTGTCTAGTCTGCCAACATGAAATATTCGCTCTTTGTGTCCTATAAAATCAACAACATTCCCTTCAACACGCTTGTCGGTAGTACAGGTAATTCCCGGGGGCTTATTCAAAGCAATATAGACCAATGTGTCATTATTGACAATAAGTTTCCCATCTACCCTGATTTCATCTCCAGGCATCGCGCGATCGCCAAGGGTCCTTAACTCCCCATTTATAGTGACGCGACCATTTGAAATAAGTACATCTGCCTGGCGTCGGGAGCAATATCCACTATCGCTAATGGCTTTGTTCAATCTAGTAGAATCTGGATGGTTCATTTTTGGTTATATTTTCATATTACAAAGATACATAGTTTTGCTCCGAAATAATATTCAAAGGGTACTGCTAGAAATATATATTTACTGAGATGAAGTGTCCTCTTAAAGAGTCATCAATCATAAGTCAGTCTGTTACCTTCTCTAATTGACTTTGAAGTGATTTTATTGTATCTCTCAGTGTGGCAGCCATCAAGAAATCTAATTCTTTTGCGGCGTTTTCCATGGCCTTTCTTGTATCGCGAACTTTCTTTTCAATTTGGGGTTTTGTCAAATACTCAGTTTCTCTCTCCGCAGCCAAACTTGCGGCATTTTCCAGGGCATAGGCATCCTGTTTGGATTTTGTGAGTGCATTTTCGAACGATTTTTTAATGGCCGTTGGCGTAATATTATTTTTCTCATTGTAGGTGATTTGCACCTTCCTTCTGTAATTTGTTCCATCAATAGTTGCCTGCATACTTTTAGTGATTTTATCTGCATACATTATTGCCTTGCCATTGAGGTTTCTTGCGGCGCGTCCAACAGTTTGTGTCAATGATCGGGCACTTCTTAAAAACCCTTCTTTATCTGCGTCTAATATGGCTACTAGAGATACCTCAGGTAAGTCTAGGCCTTCTCTCAATAAGTTTACCCCCACTAAAACATCAAATAACCCTAGCCGCAGATCCTGCATGATCTCAACTCTTTCTAATGTGTCTACATCACTGTGTATGTAGCGACAGCGAATAGAAATACGCTCTAAATATTTTGTCAACTCTTCGGCCATTCGCTTGGTAAGTGTTGTCACAAGTATTCTTTCGTCTGCTTCGATTCGCAAATGTATTTCTTCAATCAAGTCGTCTATCTGATTCAAACTTGGACGAATTTCAATTGGTGGATCAAGCAAACCTGTTGGTCTAATTATTTGTTCAACAAATACACCCTCTGTCTTTTCTAATTCATAATCTGCAGGAGTCGCACTCACGTAAATCACCTGATTTTGAATAGCCTCAAACTCTTCAAACTTAAGAGGCCGGTTGTCCATAGCTGCGGGTAACCTAAATCCATAATCAACCAAATTTTCTTTACGACTCCGGTCACCTCCATACATAGCGCTTACTTGTGGAATGGATACATGACTCTCATCTACAATCATTAAGTAATCATCCGGGAAATAGTCTAACAGGCAAAAGGGGCGTGTTCCAGGTAATCTTTGATCCAAGTAGCGAGAATAGTTTTCTATACCGCTACAATATCCTAATTCGCGAATCATTTCTAAATCGAAATTCGTACGCTCGTCCAGTCGCTTCGCTTCTAGATGCTTGCCTATTTCCTTAAAATAAGCAACCTGCTTTACTAAATCATCTTGAATTCCACGAATTGCTCCCTGTAATACGTCAGGAGAAGTAACAAACATATTGGCAGGATATATGGTGAGACGTTCGTGCTTTTCAATAACAGTATTCGTCTTTGGGTCAAATGCTTCGATTGCTTCGATTTCATCACCAAAAAAATGAATTCTAAAAGCATTGTCGGCATATCCAGGGAATATATCTACTGTATCTCCTTTAATTCTAAAATTACCATGGCTAAATTCCATTTCAGTTCTGGAATAAAGACTCTGCACCAAACTATGTAAAAGTTTCGTTCTAGAGATAATCTGTTCTTTTTCTAAACTGATTACGTTTTTCTTGAATTCGACAGGATTTCCAATACCATACAAGCAGGAAACAGATGAGATAACTAAAACATCTCTTCTTCCGGATAGCAATGAAGATGTTGTACTAAGGCGCATTACCTCTATTTCTTCGTTTATAGAAAGATCTTTCTCTATATATGTACCGCTCGATGGAATAAAGGCTTCTGGTTGGTAATAGTCGTAATAAGAAACAAAATATTCTACGGCATTTTCTGGAAATAAGTTTTTAAATTCGGTA
>MDSY01076622.1_pt1 | contig 10712 bp, 15 predicted proteins | sample 811131 | NCBI WGS metagenome assembly MDSY01 (sample SAMN05326643, study PRJNA326480) | marine metagenome | isolation source: seawater | place: Atlantic Ocean: South West | collected 2010
CTTGTTGAAAGAAACTCATTCGTCAAAAATCCTATCTTGACAAACTTGGCAAAGACCACTAATCAAATATTCAGTCTGTGACTGTGAGTTTTTAAAAGTACCAACATCCTTTCCACAAGTAACACAAGTTTTGTGTTCAAAAGCTTGGCTTCTTGTGTTAGCAAGGGTTTTGCTTACAGATTCAAGAACTGCTTCGATTCTAGGATCTTTAGGTGTTTTGTTTATTTTGTCAAAAATTGCTGCCATACTATACCTCGATACAAGAGTTTTGGAGATAGACTCCAATAAAATATACTCCCCGTAAGGGGAGTATATTCTAATAGTTTTCTCTAACAACTGTATTGTTTTTAGGGTTAAGTATACATAGAGGTTTCTTTATGTTTCTTATGTAACGAATACAGTTCCAAGTTCCACCACTTGTTTGGCCATTCCAGACAGCCAAACAGTAATCAGCATTATCAACCATAGCTTCATTACGAATTTGCATCTTAGCAGGAGAATAGTTTCCTTCAGATACTATGGTTATAGTTTTTGCTTTGGAAAGTAGAGATTTCCAATGTTTTCTTGAAGATTCAGGCCAACGTATGTCTTGGTTAGCAAATGGTAAGTATGCATGAACAGGTATATCAAGTTTGTATGCTTGTTCAGCCCACCATTGGTCTACACCAAGAGCCATGCCAGAAATAATTTCTACATCAGGCCATTTGTTTTTACATTTAATGAGAATAGATTGTATCCACTCACAAACAGATTGTTTAATTGGATTATTGCCATATCCACCAAGGTTGTTGGGTCTGTGGCCAGTAATCATTAATTTCATTACTACCTCCAATAAAAAATGCTGCCCGTAAGGGCAGCATTATGCATCAACACTATCTCTATCCATAGGTTGAGTCAATTAGAGAATTTTATTTCTCTTATAGAGGATTTGAACCTCTAGATAGTGAAGAATTCTTAATGATCAATTTAAGTTACACTTAATTCAATCATAGAGGTTATTTCAGGTAGAAGAAGATCTGTGCTTTCAATATATTTCTCAAACAGGTCTCTAAGATTTTCATCTTCGATTAAGTCTCTGATTTCTTCAATAACATTTTTAATCAATTGAGGATTTTCTTTTACTACAGCAACAATGGCTGGCAATGCAGCAGTAATGGTGCGCAGGTATAGTTCTGCAGTATTTTTCATTGTACAATTCCTTAATTGTCGGTGGTGGTAAAATGTTGGGAGATGGAGGAATTGCACACTCCGCGTACTGTTTTCAGTAACCGTCCTTGCATGTTCCTGACCTATAAGGTGATTAATCCTCTCGGGTGCTGGATAGCCTTGAAGAAAGTAATCAAGTTCCTTCATCTACCTACAAGCGCTCTACTACTGAGCTAATCTCCCCTACTTACGTAGGTGCCCACTCAAGCTCTCCTAGCATGGTTGTAGGCGTGCATACAAACGCCTCGTTATTTATATACCGCTGCTTGAGTTCAGCGGTGCAAAAAAATGGAGGCCCGCAAGGGCCTCCATGCTATGCTTAGCTGTGCATAACAACAGTTAGATTAATATTGTGAAGCAACATCAATCATGGAGCTGTATAAACAGGCTCCTTACCATTCCACCAACCTATAGTAGCTGGAATTGCAATCGCTTCAGATAGAGGGAGGGTATGAAGTTTTAGCAATTCATTACTATATTTGGGTTGGGTAGTCCCGTCAGTGGCAACAGTAATATGTGGAATCTTGTTTTGAGATTTAATATTCTGATCAGAATAATAAACCCTTAGTGCTTGAGCACGATCATCTTCTGCAATTCCGTCTACATAAAGGGTGACTTTCTTACCAAATGGTGTAACAGAAATATCCTTTTTAGTAGGCTTGAATACAAAAGTGAGATGATGAAAGTATTTCTTAGGAAGATCCTTATTAAACATAGTGAAAATGAGATCTTTAATCCTATCACCTTCTTTCCCAGATAAATCTAGGAAAGCAGCAGTGTAAATTACTTTGCTTGGTTTCTTTTTATGAAGCATATATTTATTCCGAAGGAATGAAATTGTTGGTGCAACGGGGGGCATAGCCCCCCGTTGGGGGGATGGATAGTTTACTTGTTCAAGTTTCTTCGCCCAAGATTTTGGGCATCATTTCACCAACCATACTCTCTACGTATTCCGCTCTCCAAACAGGTCCAAGAACTGCATTCACAGTAACTAGCATAATTGCGATCCCCCATGGGATCTCAAGGATAAGTGGAAGTCCAACAGGAGTTGTTGTACTAATAATGCACAATGCAGCTAAGAATGTGAAGATGTATCTCCACCAATTCTTGACAATATCCCTGAATACTCCTTGAAGTATTGCGAAGATTACTGCGGGCGTTTCTCTAATCACCATAAGAATATTTCTCATGGACTCCTCCTATTTAGAGGTTGTAAAGTTTCTTTTCTTTCTTTGAAAGGGTTTTCGAAAAATTTGCGTATTTACCAATGACACGAGGCAACTCTAATCCTTTGATTTTTACTTCGTTAGGCTTATCATACCATGTATAAGTTCTCCCACTTTGAAAGCTGCGAGTAATCTTAATTGGTTTAGCATAACGAATCATAAACCATACTTTGTCTTCTTCCCTCTGGATGAGGAAAGACTCGTCGTCTAGTTTTACAATTCTAGGATTGTGAGGCTTTTTATACTTGGGTCTCTTATGTTTGGACCGCACAAGTATACCCACGCCATTGATATAGAACGCAGGCCACCCATTTTCATAGATAGGATATTTTCCATGATTAGTATAAGGAACTTTATCTTTAAAAACAGGATTGAGTTCAACAAAATCAAACAAATGTTGATAAATATGTTCGGTAACAGCATTGCCTAAAGGATTCTTGTCTTTGATCTCACTGTATACCTTGTCCCAAGGTCTTCCACAGTTCTTCCGAAGATACCTGATAAGTGGATTCAGGTTTTCATTCAGTTGTTTGCGTTCAGTATACCTTTGGTGGGAGGGCTTCATGCTAGCCCTTTGGGGGCCATCATATTCCTCTGTAATCTTTTGCCTGCGGAGGTTGAGAACCTCCTGGTTCCTCCATGAAGAACCAACTCTTGGTGTAGTAACCAAGACTTTTTTCATATCGTCTCGCATGGTTTCTCCTTAGAGTATTTATAACTGGTGGGGAACTATCCCCACCAGTTATGTAGTACTTCATTTAAAAGCGAAGCACCGCGCCATCTGCAATCAAACCCCACTTCCTCTCCCTATCAGGATAAATAATCCAGGTAATTTTACTACCTGCTTTAGCCTTGTGAGCATAGAAGGAATGTTTATTAGGATTCTGTTCAAGAAACTTATAACCATAAGCCCAGATGTACTTACATCCACTTATAGAACTCTCTTGAATAGAGTATACATTTCCATGTAGTTCAACCTTATTATTCATTCCCTGATGGATTGCATTATGCAATCTTAGTAGGTCATCAGTTGTTAGTTTTGGTGCAGTTTTTACTTCTGAAGGCACAGTTTCAGCTCCTGGGGGATGCAAATTTTATTTTAATGGGGTTAAGTAAAAAAGAGCACCTGTCTTCTCTAGTCAAGAGGAAACAGGTGCTCGGGTTACCCGAAAGTTGAGTTATATTCGGGATTTATAGTCGTTAAGGTTGACTATACCCGCCAGTTTAACAAGTTTTGGGAGAAAAGGAGGAATAAACTTAAAGAAGCTGGTCAAACTATGAACCCCCTCTGATGATCCATCAATAAAATGCTGTTTTCCTTAGTATATCTATGATATAACGCAGTCTCTATGGCTCAGGTGAATCAACACCAACTTTTAATCCGAATTCAAACATTCTGGCGGTGAACTTTGAATATATGGACTTATACCATGACTTTCGACACGTATCAAGGATATTTTTGTAAAAGGAAAAGGGACTGAGAGCCAGACTGTGTCGTCAGTTATCCTGACTCCCAGTCCCACGACACTTTCAATCATTCCATTGAGTAGATCACGTTACTTTACTTCTGCCAAGTGTGACTATCCTTGGCTTATTGTGGAGAGGTGTAAAGCAACCCCTGTTTTACGTAAATGGTAAGTCTTATTAGCGGTCACTTACTCAAAAGAGGTCAGTCAGACCCTACCTACTAATACCTACCTGCAAAAATAATCCGCGCAAGCGGATTTTAGGTTCACGTATTTCCGGTTTTTGACGGAAAAGACTGTTTTTTGCTCTGGTGGAGACTTGTTTGGAAGGGTTTTTGTAAACTTTTTCCCTATATAACACTTTTTTTGTACAAAACTTGAAGGTTTTTAAAAAAGGTACCCCCTGTCGGGGGGGATAAAGTTTTACCGAACTTCGTTCTCCTCAGCCCTCTATTATCTCCCACTCTTGGGAGACTCTCCCCCTGTCGGGGGGGAGGTCGTCGTCGTCTTCATACCTGGGTATGTAAAATCCACTGTGCTATCAGTAAGCTAGTGAATAAGATTATTGTTCCCAATGCAGAGTCCATCATGTTTTGTCCTTTAGGAAAAAATAAAGTCCCCTCATAGATTTTACTCTACAAGGGGACTCTATTATCACGGTACTGGGGTTCCAGACTTCTTGGAAGACTTTCCTTCCATCTGTGCCTGCATCATAGCGAGCATCTGGGTGACATTTGCTGTCAGTCCAGAGACCTGTTCCTTCAGGTCAGCGACTTCAGCCTGGGTCTTCTTGGTCTCTGCTGCGTTGGCAGAGTTGGAATCCACCCAAACACAAGGCCAAGCAACCCAGTGGGTCTGCTCTTCCAGTTCACCGTTGTCAGGCTTAACCATCATGGTACGACGGGAAGCGTGTGAAACGTTGCAGGTGATGTTGGAAGCACTCAGAACGGTGTGAAGTGCACCGAGAAGGTACGTCTTCAAAGTATCGTTCATGTCCTCGCTCTTCAGGTTGGCAATGTTAATCTGAACACTACCGTCACGTCGAGTCTGAGGATTGAATGCATTCTTGAAGCGTTCAGCAGTAAGACCACCAAAAGGCTTCACCTGTTCATCAGTTGCTGCAGCAATTGCTGCTTTAATGTCATCTAGCATGACTAGTTCTCTCCAGAAACAAGGGTTACAAGTATGGCTATCCAGCCAGAAAAAAGGGGGCCCGTCAGGGCCCCTCTAGATTTGGAGACCTACCAAGGGGCTGATTGCCCCCGGCAGGTCTCTAAAAGGTATAGCAGTTCTCGGTTCTTGCTCTCGAGGATATGTTGTCGCCAGTGCTAAACTAATTGAGGTCCTCTAATACCTCTGTGGCCCGATTATTCTCCGGGTCCCTGGAGTTTGGCGACTCCCCGCGATTACTGTTGTACCAGTACAGATATATTGAGATTGTTCGACTGCGGCATACTTCTGTGTCAATCTGCATATTAGAAGCACGCTGCAAAGAAATGCAGTCTGTTTTGGAACTTCGACAAAAGTCGAGTACCACGGTTAGCTTGCCACAGCCATCTTTTGTGCAACACGATTTCGAATTTGATCGAGTCCACCATTCCAACCCCTAGCAATAGAGTTGTAGGTTCCCATTGAACCAATAGCAAGGCATGCAATAAAAAGTACTGGGATGACAAAGAATGTGAAGAACACACTCAAAATGTCAAGAATAGGGAGAGTGTAGAGGAGCCAGGCAACAACACCAAGTCCAATAACTGAGAGTACCCAGTCAGGGAGTGGTGCTGCATCTGGCTGCTTTTGCTTAGTAGCCATTTAATATCCATAGTATGAGTGAAACAGAAGTATTGTTAGAGGTGGGAGCCAGAATTGACCCCCACCTCATTTGCAACAACACAGGAGGTGTGCCATGTTACTGGCCAATAAAGAGGGGGCCCGTCAGGGCCCCCCTACTTTGTCAGCCATTCAAATGCATCAGATAGCATCACACATATCCTTGCTATAAGAAGAAGTGCAATTACTGGTAGGGCTACTATTACCAATAGACCTACAATCCAACTTAATGTGAATAGTAACATTCCACCAACAAAGGTAAGGAATGCTACTAACAGTCCTACAATCCCCATCATAATATCAAGGATCATAGCAATCTCCATGCTCACCATGGAGATTCTGACTTCCACATGGGAGAGGTAGTGGTTGTCCAGCTGCATAAATGTTCTTTACTACACAAGCTGTACATCCACCTGCACAAGTAGCAAGTACAAGTAGGAATATCACTACTCTCCAGAAGAAGCGTTCTAATCTAGCACCAGGAGTCATCTCCATAGTTCACCTCCAGTAAATGTTGGGTGCGCCAGCACCCTCTCTAGAGGATTAACAACTATCAGTATTACTATTAGAGTAGTAGTAATGGTTCAAATTAAAAGGAGGCACAAAACTCCCCCCCTGGGAGTTCCTTGTCGTTTCCTGTAAGTTTGTCAGTTGTACGCGGAGTCGTACTAACAGAACCATTTAAGAAAGAAAAAAGGTGGGGCCCCCGAAGGGACCCCACCAGTTTTCAGGCAGTGATCAGCCCCACTTCTTTTCTTCGTAGTGGGAGCTAAGCTCATCGCGAATCTTGCGCTGCATCTCTGCAGTACCAAGAATCTGGTTGATCTCTCGAGTCTTTGAGATGACAAAGTCACCCATTGACCCGGGAGGAGTCCAGCGATAGCGGTTGATCAGTAACTTGCGAGCACGCTTTGTACACGCTTCACACTCTAGCAAAGGTGCTCCGAAGAGCTCAATATGCCGAGAGTTCAGCGTTTCCGCATCGTGACGCCGGTTAATCTCATCACCTTCTCGCTTATACTCATGACCAGAAAGAACTGCGACACCTGCATCACCGAAACGATGCAGCAGAAGCTCCTCGTGAGGAGCTTCCATGGTGTCAGCAACTCTCTTGAGAAACTCAGCGGAATTATCCTCCATAAAGGGGCATCCGCCAAGATCCTCAAGCCCTAACAGCTTAGTGATCTCATTGTCACCGAGAAGTACGGTACGATAGGCACGTTCAACGTTCCCTCGCTCGCACTCAGTGATCCAGATCACAAGCCGCTCCTCCAGAGTCAACTCACCTAACGAAGAGATGAGCTGCTCCTTTGCAGCGGCAAGCTGATAGCTCCTGTCTCGAGCATCTGAAGATTGTGGAGAATTGTAAATCCCCAGAATCCGCTTTTTATCGCTCTCATACTTCTGTAGACCAGAAGTGGAGATCAGAGCTCTGTACCAAGAGCTGTTAGGGTCTGCTGCACGAATGCTGAAGTTCTTGCTAGTCTTCCATTCAAGGATTTCCAGCAAATCACTTCCCTCCAGCACTTCCCCACTGGCAGACAAGTCGATTCCCGATTCCTTCACCAAGGTGAGGAAATGGTTGTAGACTACATCCACCAGACTGACCACGGGCGTGATTGGTTCACGCTCAAGGTCTTGAGGAGTCAGCTTCTTGTTCCGCTTGTTCCACGGCATAGCATCTGACAAAGTACGACCAAGCTCTTTCTTAGTCCACTGGAGAAGCTTTCCGATGTCAGGGTAACCCCCTCCATCTTCCTTATCCTCCGTGAGAAGAGCATCAGTCGGTTGCCAAGCGAACTGACCTGGATGACCTGGGATTTCAACCCTAGTCCAGCTCTCTCGATCAGCGTCTGCAGCATAATCGGGATTTGGTAAATCCTTCTTCTGCTGATCAACGCTGGCCTGCATTGGACGCATCATCGAACGAGTGACACGCATGCGTGAGAGACACCAGCCTGCTAGGTTGATGTTGGTCTGGATACCAATAGGACCACGTTTGTCCTGACCCAAACCAACTTTGCTATCCTCGATCTTGGTACCAGAGCGCAATCCGCGTTCTTTAGCACCTTCAATCATGAATAGCTCACCAGGCTCGAAGATATGTCTAGGGTGATCCCTAAACATCTTCACCAGTAGTGGGTCGCCAGAGACACCGAAGTCATCTCCATCGTTATCGCCTTGGAACTGATACACAATGACCAGCTCATTAGAAATAAACTCTTCACAACCTTCAAGGTAGCTGTACTTCTCCTTAATGTCACTAGGACAGTTAGGATCAGAGAGCACCACAGCTGTGAGGTTACCCACGCCAGTAGAGGTAATGATCGGCTGACGCCAAACCGTTACCTCGTCGCCATGTCGCCAAGGACCAGGAGGCAAGATGACTTTTCCGTACTCGACAGAATTGTCAACCCTTGCCACAAGGTTTACACCTTTGACGCCACAACCAGTTGCGAACCTGTAGAACTTACGTCCTACATTGTCCAACACCTGGTCTCGAACGAGCTTGACTGCAAGAGGATCGACCCGAAAGTCAAGCCCCTTCTCTTCGAACATTCTGTTAGCTATCTGATAGATAGCACAGACGTTACGAAGTTCAGCCAGTCCGTTCTGGCGTTCCTGATCGATCAGGTTGCCAATGGTATTAGCGATACCACCACCATTTAACCACTTGGAGAAGTTCTTCTCCAGCAGTTTAATGGCAATAGGTCCCGCAGATACATCTACGCGAACCAAGGCACCGGGAGTAAGGCTGGTGCGACCAGCCTTCTTGACACGCATAACTCCGAGTGCACAGGTACCGTAAAGGTCTCTGATACCCAGGTTACACGCGTCTACGAAGAAGTCTTTCCTCGAAGAGTAAGACTCCTTCATCCCTCTGCCTAGCAGTCCAGATTCTTCTGGAACTGTAACAGGTGCTCCCGCCTTGAACATCGATGGATCGATAACAATCCATGCGTTGATTCCAGGTGGGAGACACGACTTGTCTGCAGGGGATAGCATTCCCTTTGCAAACACCCCCTTCTCAGGATCGTAGATACGAACCTGAGCTGACTTACCCCGAAGAGCTTGCCAGATAGGGCTGTTGTCGTCGCAGATGTAGATACCACCACCATCAGATCCCGCAGGTTCCCCATCAGCACCGCGAACATAGTCCACGGCATAAGGAACCCCATTCCACACCATACCTGCATGATATGCAGAGAACAGTGAAGGAACGTAACCAATGCCAGCCTTGTAGCTAGTAAAGGTTTGCGCGATCACATCGAACGGAGACTGATTGTCTCCATATCCCTCAGTCCAGACCAGGTGCTTGCCTCGGAAGGCAACAGCACCAGCCTGAACAAATGCGTCTAAGACACACTCGGGAAGATCAGGACGAGCCCCACGCTTGTTAGGCGCAAGACAGTTCCTGAGTCCGACGACAGGTGCCGGGTGGAGACCCGGATGAACCTGCTCGAACAGTCCCCTTTCCTTGATATCGGAATGGGTCCTGACCCTGAATTTACCCTCTTTCGTGCGGTAAAGCATGAAGCAGGGCACGACAACATAAGCTGCCGCTGCAGTGGCAACAGACAGTGACCACTGCCTGAGCCTCGATAATGCATCCCTTATAGGATGCACAGTATCCATGGTGTTGTTAGTTTCCATGGCTACCTCCTGTGTAGTGGTGTTAATAAACCTGGTAAACTTACCACCATCGGTCGTACCAGAAGCGCGTCGTTGTTGACGAGCCATAAAAAGAAAAAAAAGAGGAAGCCCCCGAAAGGGCTTCCTCAACACTTTACGGATTGTATCGTGCAATACGCTTCCACTCACCATTCTTCAAAAGTTCTTCAGCCATTTCCTTAGTAGGAATGTACTGAGTCCATCTTGCGTGTGGCATGTTGTCTTTAAGCGTTCCGATGTACCAACCACCACCACTCCTAAGTACTTGGGGTTGGAATGGGTCGTGACGAATCCATGCAGGAATACTTCCATCTTTTAACATTGTCTTATCCTTGGTTCTGGCTTGTCGAAATTGACTTACCTTCTATGAACCATTAAAAAAAGAGGATAGCCCCCCAGCATGTTTCCATACTGAGGGGCTATCTCTAGATCACCTAAAGCATTGCCTGCAGTTCAGCGATCTTGCTTTCCACAGCCTTCTTCTGCAGCATATCCTTCTGCGAAGAGAGACCTTCACCGTAGACGATGCGCGTGATTCGTACATAGTTGAAGTACGAGATTTTCGTCTCACCCTTCTTTGTGTACTTGTCGACTGCCAAGTGGCCTTCGAAGTAGATCTGCTCTCCAGCCACCATGGCCAGCGCATCACCATCAATCAGGGATGGATCGAACTTCACACTGAAGTACCAGCCACCACTGCTGACACGCATCTGTGCAACCGATCCTCCATTCTTGAAGTTTCTGACGATGCACGGCTGCTCACCATCTTTCTTGCTTGCCTGGATGTAGGCGAGACCTGACATCACTGTGTTGATATAGATACCTTTCATGGTATCCTCCTGTGTTAGTAGTGTTTGTAAGCACTGGATCAACTACTACCATCGTATCACCAGTTTGACTTCCGATTGAAAGCCATTAAAAAGAGAGGAGGGACCCCGTAAGGTCCCTCCTCTTGACTGTAGGTGTTCTTGATTACAACTGAACAACTACCTGATCTTCCAAGCCTTGCAGCTTAGAAATCTCTCCGGGACTAGCATAGTCCCAACCATCCAGCTCATCAAAACCCAGCTCTTCAGCTGAATCTTCAATTGAGTCTGGAGTGCCGTATAGATAACCACACTGATCTGATATTGACCAGAATCTAATCCAGCGCATTCTTACCCCCTAACAATAGAGGTAGAAGAACACTCTGCACACAGAACTCTGAAGACTCCTTCATCGATCTGCTTCCAGTCCTTAGTGTGGTTGAAGTTGCCGCACATGGGACACTCAAACTCAACGCTTGCTTGCTTTTGAGTTTTAATGTCTTTCC
>MDSY01087398.1_pt1 | contig 10711 bp, 8 predicted proteins | sample 811131 | NCBI WGS metagenome assembly MDSY01 (sample SAMN05326643, study PRJNA326480) | marine metagenome | isolation source: seawater | place: Atlantic Ocean: South West | collected 2010
GGGGGCATGGGTCCTGCCAAACCCCCTTTGCGCCTATTGTCGCTATCATTAATTGGCTGGATAACGATTTTGGTATTGGGCAACTAGTTCAGGCGTAAGCTGTATATGCTGTCCTTTACTTGCTGCGCCATATGTAGAGCCTTTGAAACCTCTAATACGGTTAGACTTATGACCTCCCCAACGGTTATTGGAGAAGCCTCTTAGATGTACCGGCATATCTTCTAGTTTTTGCTTCTTAGAGGCCATTAGAAGCCTCCATAGGCTTATTAATGGTTATGCCTTTAGTCTTTATCTTATTCATTAGGGCAGAGTAGTGAATGTCTAGTGCTTGCACCCACATGTATTTGCTTCGCTCATTATTCATATCCTTCTAATGAGCCAGTCCCCTTTATGTAAATGATACGCCTTGAATAAGAAAAAGGTTCAAGGGCCGAGGTCCAAGAGCCAGTATATCGTAGCTCAGACCCTGTTAGCGCATTCAATTTCTATTGAAATCGATTGCAGAAAACTAAAAAGAACCGATATATAGGAAAAATTATTTACATAAATTGGAGAAAATCATGGGTAAAAACGAAAAGCTTTTTGAACGGTTCTGCTTTGCTCAAGCCTCGCTCGAAAGCTCGCGACATATATATCGACGCGAACACGGTCCTGGTCAGGTTCGCCGATTTTTCAATACGAGTTTTACGGCTTTTGAACTGCGCCGTTATATGATGAATTACTATTATTCTAGAGGAAGCTTCACCATATCTGAGCTTATAGAAGTATCTGAATTCAGCAGACCTACAGTCACGAATACAGTATTAGAGGCTGTGAATATGGGATATCTGGAAGAGTTACCGGACAAAATTGACCGTCGCCGGCGGGACTTTCGACCGACTGCGCCAATGTTGGAAGCCTGGCAGAATTACTGTAATGCGCTATTGGCGAATGAAAAGTTTTTACAATCGATGAAACTAGCCCAGACAGTGATGGTAATGCGTGAGTTAGAGGCAGATAAAATACAACAGGATATGTAAGTTTTTTTAAACTTTTTTTTCTCGGTTCCCCGTGCTCATATTTTCCATATATTCAGCGGCACGCATGGTCGTATAGCGTGTCTTAAAGGAATTAATACTTGGGGGCGCTGAACAGAATGCCTGAAGCACCGAAACTTCAGTTTATCTCTTACAACGAGGGTAAGCTGGCCTATCGCGACGATGGCAAGGGCTCGGCTTTGCTGTTTCTACACGGCATGAATGGCAACAGTAAAAGTTGGTCGTTCGCCTTTCAGGCTTTGTCGAACCGGTTCCGGGTAGTTGCCTGGGATGCACCAAGTTGCGGCAAATCTGATTCCTTTGGGGATACCATTAAAGATTATGTGGCAGCTGCCAAGGCATTGGTCCAAACGCTTGACCTGCAGGATGTAGTTATTATTGGCCACTCAATGGGTGGCCTTGTGGCAACTTCACTTGCAGCTGAGCTAGATATACCGATTGCAGGGTTGATATTGTCATCTACGCATCTAGGATTCAGCCTTCCATCTGGCAAACCCCTTATGTCGCGATATGCAACACGTATCCAGAGGCTGGAATCCAAAGGCGCTGGCATTGAATATGGTATGGAGCGGGCGCGGCGCAATACGCCTGAGAACACCTCTAAAGAGGTCGTTTCGTTCCTGGCAGATATCGCCAAGGACATCCGGCTTGAACAAATTCGGGATGGTGGCCGCATGAGCCAAGAAGCCGATAACGCGGCGCTTGGTGAAAAGATACAAGTGCCCATTATCATTCTATCAGGTGGAAAAGACACCGTTATTTCGACCGATATGCATATCGCGCTGACCACTACATTTCCGGCAGCCAAACAGATTGTATTCCAAAATGCAGGCCATGCGTCCTACGCGGAATGTCCAGAACAATATCATACAGAGATAATAAATTTTGTAGATAACACAATAAAATATAATCAACTCAACAATGCTTAAAAATAACTAACTACTTTTTGAAAATGGAGGAAAAAATGACTATTTCGAACTTCAAGAGAGGGGCATTTCTAACGGGGCTGGTGCTTGGAATTTTAAGTCCAACTACCTCACTGTTTGCTAACGAACTGACGGTTGCCCTTGCCGCTGAACCTACAAGTGTAGACCCACATTATCATAACCTGACCATCAATAATTCTATGGCAACACAAGTGTTTGATGCACTTGTCTTGCAGGATGTGAATCAAAAACTGATACCCGGCCTCGCCGTTTCATGGGCACCCGTTGGTGACACCACTTGGGAATTCAAGTTGCGTAAAGGTGTTAGCTTTCACAATGGGGCCACCTTCACCGCGGAGGATGTTGTGGCCACTATGAATCGTGCTGCCGATGTCCCCAACAGCCCGTCCAGTTTTGGTACATTCATCAAAGGCAAGACCTTTGAAATTATTGATGACTACACGCTGAGGGTTTCAACCGAAAAATCAAACCCGTTTGTTCCGAATGACCTGTCGAGGGTCGCCATTATTGATTCTGCATTTGCCGATGCCACAACCGAAGATTTCAACACAGGCAATGCAGCTTTTGGCACCGGTCCATTCAAATTTGTCAGTTGGCTTCCAGGTGATGCTCTAACCTTAGTTCAGAATAAGGGCTATTGGGGCAGTGCAGTGGATTGGGAAACAGTTGTCATCAAGCCCATCAAGGATGGCACAACACGCACTGCCGCGCTAATTTCTGGCGATGTGGACTTTATCGAACGGGTTGCATCGTCAAATCTACCCACCCTTGAGAGGCAAAATGGTGTGTCAGTCTACAAGTCAGTATCCAATCGCCTGCTGTATATGACACTCCATATGACAGATGATCTAATCAAACCTTATGTCACTGATATGAACGATAATCCTATTCCATCCCCATTTCAGGATATCCGGGTGCGACAGGCCGTGTCTTTGGCAATCAACAGGCAGGCAATCTCGGATCGCGTTATGGATGGTTTATCCGAGCCTGCTGGCCAATTTTCACCCAAAGGCTACATTGGTTATTCTGCCAACCTGTTGGCGGATGAATATAACCCGGAAAAGGCAAAAGAATTACTAGCACAGGCCGGTTACAAAGATGGGTTCAAGCTGACCGTTCACGGGCCAGCAGGTCGTTATTCCAATGATACGCGAATCCTCGAAGCTATTGCGCAGATGCTTTCGCGTGTTGGTATTGAAACATCTGTCGAGACAATGCCGGCGTCGGTCTTCTTCAAGCGGTTTTCCAGAGGTGGGCCAAATAAAACTCCAGAATTCACCGTTGCCATGTCAGGCTATGCAAACGGTTCTGGAGAGCCGTCGCACCCACTGCGCATCTTTATTCACACCAAACAGAAGGAACGTGGCTATGGCCCCGGTAACCGCAATGGCTATAGTAATGCTGAAGTGGATAAATTGATTGAAGACGGCCGTGCATCGATGGATATCGCCAAGGGTGAAGCGGCATTTATCAAAGCGACCGAGATGTCCATGGGGGAATATGCTCTTGTACCAATCCACCACGAGTTGGCAACTTGGGCATCTAGCGATAATATTACCTATGAACATGGCGCGCTCGACAGCACGTTCATTCATAACATACGAGCCAATTAACAAGTTATATTCGCTTGCGGCAGTTGGTGCCGCGGGCGAACCAATGGGGTTACCGAGACATGTTCGCGTTTATACTCAGACGAACGATGCAAAGTGTTCTCGTGTTGTTCATCATGTCCTTGCTTGTCTTCTGCATGATCAATTTGGTTGGTGACCCGGTCGACATGCTGGTAAATCCGGAAAGTCTGCCTGATGAAATTGAACGCGTCAGGCGGGATTTCGGCCTTGATCAACCAGTCTACATTCAATATTGGGAGTTTGTGAAAGGCGCGCTGTCTGGCGATCTGGGAAACTCATATGTATTCGGTCGCCCGGCACTAGCGCTGATGGCTGAAAGATTTCCAGCAACGTTGGAGTTGGCTGTTTGCGCGTTAATTATTGCCGTTGTGTTCGGGCTCCCATTGGGAATTTATGCAGGGCTTCGGCCGGATGGGTTCTCAACACGCATCATCATGGGAATTTCGGTTGTTGGGATTTCGATACCGACCTTTTGGCTGGGGCTGATGATGATCATTCTGTTTTCAGTCATTCTTGGCTGGCTGCCAGTATCAGGCCGTGGCGAGATTGGTGTTTTTCTGGGTGTAAAGAGCAGTATTTTCACGATGGACGGGCTGAAACACCTGATAATGCCGGCCACAAACCTTGCTCTATTTAAAATTGCCATGGTGATGCGCCTTGCTCGTGCCGGCACCACCGAGGTGATGGCACAGGATTTCATCAGATTCGCCAGAGCCAAAGGGCTGCCAAAAAAACGAATCATCAGATCACACCTGTTGCCAAACATTCTCATTCCTATAATTACCGTTATAGGGATCGAATTCGGCACCCTTATCGCTTTTGCGACTGTTACCGAGTCAATCTTTTCATGGCCGGGTCTTGGCAAACTTGTCATTGATGCCATCATTAATCTCGACAGGCCAGTTGTGGTAGCTTATTTGTTGTTTGTCGTGGCGCTGTTTCTAGCCCTCAACCTCTTCGTCGATATCATTTATGCCGCGCTTGACCCTCGCGTTCGATTGCAGGGAGGTGACTGATGAGTGCGAGAGAAACTACACCCATAGTTGATTTAATTTCTGGGGCCCTCTCGAAGTGGGCTCATGCGGCATGGTCACGACCTTCAGCCTTTATTTCAGGGCTGTTTGTGCTGCTGATTGCGACTCTCGCGGCGCTGGCACCTCTGATAGCGCCCACTAACCCCTATGATCTGGCGACAGTGAGTATTCTCGATGGCAGACTGCCACCTGGCCAGGAAATGTTGGATGGTACCGTCGCTCTGCTAGGCACAGACGGAGCAGGCCGGGATGTTTTGAGTGCAATCCTCTGGGGATTGCGCACCAGCCTTGTTGTAGCAATCACCAGTGCAACGATCGCTTTAACATTAGGATTAACTGTCGGGTTGGCCGCCGCATTTTATGGAGGGCGTTTAGATGCGTTTCTGATGCGTGTTGTCGATATTCAATTATCGTTCCCGGCCATCCTCGTAGCTTTGGTCCTTCTGGCATTGCTGGGAAAGGGTATCGACAAAGTCATTATAGCGCTTGCCATCGTGCAATGGGCGGTATACGCGCGCACAGTTCGGGCAGCTGCCATGGTTGAGCGACGCAAAGAATATTTTGAGGCTGCCACATGCCTCGAACTTAGTAATGGCCGGATTATCTGGAAACATCTTCTGCCGAACAGCGTATCTTCTCTGATTGTTCTGGCAACTCTCCAGACTGCACATTCGATAACTATTGAGGCGACACTCAGTTTTCTCGGGGTTGGAGTGCCGATTACCGAGCCTTCTCTTGGTTCACTTATTTCGAACGGCTTTGACTTCATCCTTTCAGGAGCTTATTGGATTACCTTTTTTCCTGGCATCATGCTGGTTGCTACGGTTGCAGCTATCAACATCTTTGGCGACCAGCTCCGCACCATCATCAATCCGAGACTATCGCGATGAGGGATAACACACTTCTGTCAATCAAAGGACTGAAGGTCGAGTTTCCAACGCAGAATGGACCCTTGGTTGCGGTCAACAATGTAGATCTGGACGTCAGCAGAGGTGAGGTGCTTGGTATCGTCGGAGAATCTGGTTCTGGAAAGACTGTTTTGGGGCTTTCCTCAATGGGCTTGATTGACAGGCCTGGCAGAGTCACGGCCGGGCAAGTGGTGTTTGATGGTCAGGACGTTACAAACTATACAGAATCCCAATGGCGAAATATTCGTGGCAATCGGATTGCCATGATCTTTCAGGACCCAACCACCAGCCTGAATCCGGTTCAGCGGGTTGGTGCCCAGATGATCGAGGCTCTTCAGTCTCATCGTGATATTTCCTGGGATGCCGCTCGGCAAATTATCCGCGATGCTTTGGTTCGTGTTGGCATTGACAGTCCAGATGAGCGTTTGGAAGCCTTTCCGCACCAGTTCTCAGGAGGGATGAGGCAGCGGGTGGTGATTGCCATCGCGTTGCTGAATGAGCCGGACTTGATTATTGCCGATGAACCCACGACGGCTCTGGACGTCACCATTCAGGCGCAAGTTCTGCGTGATATGCGTCGACTTTCCCGCGATACACGTACCGCCTTGATATGGGTGTCGCACGACCTCGGGGTCGTAGCACAAATTGCACAACGCGTGGCAGTGATGTATGCAGGCCGCATAGTTGAACACGGACCGACCAAAAAAATTCTGAAATCACCGTCCCACCCTTACACCTCCGGCCTGATTGCGAGCATGCCTAGCAATTCGCTGCCAGGTGAACGGTTGACTTCCATTCCGGGTGGACTGCCACAATTGTCAAATTTGCCAGTTGGATGTTCATTTGCACCAAGATGTGTCTACGCCTCATTGGCCTGCAATGTGATGCCTGAACTAATTCAAGCATCGTCAGAGCATGCCGTGCGTTGCGTATCACCTCTTGATGGAAGTAGCTGAATGAAACCTGTCATAGAACTTAGATCAGTGGAGCGCAGCTTTGTAACCGAGCCAGATTTTGCCGACCGCGTCGCGTCCATATTTGGAGCAAAGTCCAATGCAAAAACGCTCCGCGCAGTCGACGGTATTGATCTCACAATCGGTCAAGGCGAAGTGGTCGGTCTCGTCGGTGAGTCGGGTTGCGGCAAATCCACACTTGGTAGGATTGTGGCTGGCATTCTGCCCCAGGATAAAGGTGACGTTCTGTTCAATGGACGAGCGTTGGTAGACAAAAACAAGCTTAAGAACGGATCCGGGCTCGGCATACAGATGATTTTCCAAAATCCTGCATCCGCTCTGGACCCACGTCAAAAAATCATTGATGCAATTGCCGAGGCCCCCGTAGCGCATGGCCTGGTACATCGGTCAGAGGCTCGAGAGTTTGCACTCAGGGCGTTGAAAAGTGTTGGCTTGGGTGAAGATGCGTTGGAACGTTTCCCTCATGAATTTTCGGGAGGACAGCGACAAAGGATTTGTATCGCAAGGGCGCTAGCAGTCGACCCACGAGTCGTTGTTTGCGATGAAGCTGTAGCGTCACTGGATGTGTCAATTCAGGCCCAGATCATCAACCTGTTTCTTGACCTCAAACAAGAGTTGAACCTATCCTATCTGTTCATCAGTCATGACATCAGCGTCGTAGAGCATGTTGCTGATAGAATAGCCGTAATGTACCTAGGACAGATTGTTGAGATTGGTGAGACAAAGGAATTACTTGAAAACCCGCAGCATCCCTACACCAAAGCTCTGCTTGCAGAAGTTCCAACACTCGATACAACCCTATCAGAGGAGCATGCTTTGAAGGGAGAGTTACCCTCGCTGCTAACCCCACCCTCAGGTTGCCGGTTCCATACGCGATGTCCTGTTGCCACTTCAGCATGCAGTTCGCAAAGACCAACGCTGGAGCATTGGAAAGGCGACCATCAGGTAAGATGTCACCAAATCTAATAGTTTGACGTTAAAAAGTTCATATCCGGGTGCTGTATATGCTTTGACCAGAGTGATGGGCGCAGCCCCGAAGCAAGTGGTGCGTTCAATAACCAGTAATGCGCTGCCACTCTCTATGTTCACGATCTTGGCGGTCAGAAATAGCGCTGGACTTGGGAAGAGTGTTTTCCCAATTATGGGCACCTTGAGGTGAGTTTCATAGCTGGTGGCTAATTAACTTCCACTGCGCAATTTGCAGACGAAGCGTTATTAGAGGCAACGGACCATATCATGAAAATCAGCAAAAAGGCTCTGGAGTTATTGGAGGCTAAATCTACCAACCCATCAAAGAACCGCGGTCCGAGAACCGCAGCCCTCGCCAATACAGCCCCCACCTCCTTAAAGAAGAAGAAAAGCTAATTGCGCAACTGTAGCAGTAACCTCAAAATGAAAAAGCAGTGCTTCATTAGGTTACATTTCTTGAATAAAGTGTGGGGTTAAATGTGGGGTCAAATTGGAGCTACTATAAAAAATGACTCATATTCATAGACTTATAGAAGGATTCGTCAGACCGTCTCTCTGCCACTAGATTATTCAAAAACGCTAACGCGTGATGTACTCAAAATAGTATTTTTTTGGTGAAGGTGGCGAGCCCCGCAGTTAGCGCCCATAAAGCCAAAGGGTGCGATAGCTTAGTTTTGGGTCATACAAAATCACGCGGATGCCTGCAACTTGATAATTGTGCTCAGCAGTCTAACGTGGTTGCCCTTTCCCTTTAATTCATAAAATGCTTATATTTAAAAATGACGATTATTCGTCTCATATCATTATGTGTTGAAAAATAACTGTGAAAAGCTCTTTTACGTCATAGGTCTGGATATTCAATGCTGCTTCGCCTTATTACGATTATGCTATTTTTAATCTTTCCTTTTTTCGTTTGTCACTCCGCCTCTTTCACAACAAAAAGCGCTGTAGTAGGCGAAAAAAAATTAGTGTCATTGCTTCCAAAGAATGAATTTGCAAATGTGACGGCAGTGAATTGGCTAGCAAAAAGTAAGATGCCACAGGTTGCTGATAAACCGATGTCATCCAGAGATGTCTCATATATTCTTCGAAAGACCGGATTTGAACCATCGCCCTCTGAAGTATCACGATGGGTTGGTGAGTACAGGTCCACTCTAATTATAAATCTAATCGAAGGACTTAATACTGAACCGGTAAATAGCTATCCCGCATGGACAAAATTAGAACCGCGCTATTGGGGACAAAACGACTGGCCCGAAAGCAAACGTGGTGCCTTTCGAAGTGCTCGTCGGCAGGAAGTCTCTGAGTTAAGGCATTGGTGGATAAGACAAATGCTTGCCTCAAAAAGTCCGCTAGCAGAGAGGATGGTTTTATTCTGGGAAAATACTTTTGTGGCAGGGTTTAGTGGATTAGATGAGAAGTCTCATGCCCAGTGGATGCATCATAAAACGATTCGCAACCATGCAACTGGTAACTATCGTGAACTCGCACATTCAATGGTTAAAGACCCGGCTGTTTTAATTTATCTGGATAACAACCGGAATGAAAGACAGTCACCAAATGAAAATCTGGCACGTGAACTCTTTGAACTCTTTACTCTGGGTGAGGGTAATTATTCGGAAGCTGACATCAAGGAAGCTGCTAAAGCTCTGGCTGGTTGGCATGTATCAGAATTTGGCAAAATTAGCTTTTTAGAAAAATCATGGGCACGTGATTTTTCCAAAAAGGAAATATTTGGCATAAGAAAAAAATTTGATGGTGAAAGCCTCGTAGAGCTCATTTTAAGGCATCAAAAAGCATCAGAATTTGTTGTGAGGCGGCTATGGTCTGAATTTGTCTCTTTAGAGCCTATGCCGACTGAGGCTCTTGCGCATTGGAGTGAGGCATTCAGGAAAACAGATTACGAAATTTCAGAATTGCTAACGATAATATTAAATTCGTCTTACTTTTGGGATGAAAAATATCGAGCTACATCTGTAAAATCACCAGTAGAGCTATTGGTTGGTATGGTAAGAATGGCCCAGTATACTGAGATACCAATTTCAGTTCTTGATGCACGGCTTGCTGATATGGGGCAGGTATTGTTCGACCCCCCAGATGTGAGCGGCTGGGGCTATGGCGACTATTGGATTGATGCAGCAAAACTAATAGAGAGAGAGCAGTTTCAGGACCTATTTGCACAAAGTCTAAACGATAAAAATATGGCGCAAGCGGAAATCAAAAATAGTGCTGATATAAGTATGTCACCTAAAAAAGCGCTTAATAAAATTAAGCTAAAACTAGCTGGCGAAGCCTATCAAGGTATGCCTCCTTATGACGTCTTTATTAAACATGCTGGCGGTAAGTGGTTTTCAGACATCAATTATCTGCAATCTGCACGGGATACAGAACGGCTTGGTCGGTATAAAGACGAAAGTCAGTGGGTCTGGGAAAACATTTCTCTAGAGGTGCCTCATGACGTGAAAGATGTCGAACAGATTGGAATAAGATTTATTGCTGATGCAGCTGGCAATGGGGGTGATAGAAATCTTTTTGTCGGAGCTGTCGAGTGGCAAGGTACGGTTTTGCCGGGCTCTTTAGGTATTCAATCCCCTGGGTGCTCAAATGATGATGGCGGAACGTTAAGGTATCCTGATAGGTTGTACTGTGCAGGAAAGCTCACATTAGAGTGGGAAAAGTTAACAAAGAAGCTCGCTCAGGAACAAGATCACATTACGGAAAAGAGCGTATTTGAAACAAATGAACTTGTACTGCTTTGGCTAAAGCCTCCTAGTGAAGGAAAGTGGCAATCAATAGATATGATGTTTGATAACTTAACATTCATGGATCGAAACTGGGATTACTTTGGCTTTAAAGTTGTTCTAAATACAGAAGGCGGAAATCATTTCCATATTGCATTCGACGAAGATCGGTGTCTTCCAAGTTGTTTTGTGAGATGGCCGTCAGGTGCATGGAAAGATAAGTTGGGCCTTCGGCATAGTGTTGTATCATTTAATTCTTCTGAAGCGTGGGCACAAAGACAATATACAGGTCTAAAAAAAGTTGATAAGGACCTTGTAAAATCGATTATATCGCTGATGCCTCGAATAACAGAATTGGTAGCGAACACGAGTAACCATCGTGAGCCTGACTCCAAAAACATTTGGATGAAACGAATGGATAAGTTTCAGAGATTTGCTAACATGAATCGCTGGACTCCTAAAAATGACTA
>MDSY01066670.1_pt1 | contig 10710 bp, 11 predicted proteins | sample 811131 | NCBI WGS metagenome assembly MDSY01 (sample SAMN05326643, study PRJNA326480) | marine metagenome | isolation source: seawater | place: Atlantic Ocean: South West | collected 2010
TAATAGCAATTTTAGTGGCTGTGGCCGTGACCGTGGTCTTCTTCGTCCAACGACCCGTGAATCGCGAATTGGTCTAAGCCAGCGTCTTGGGATTCGATCATACGAAAACTTTCTTTCACGCCGGACTCCGTCAAATCACGTGCGACCGTCAGCAATGTGTTGGGATCTTGGTCGTTGCACAGCTCTACCATATGAGCCAATTCGTCTTCCGCCACTTGAGCGGCGGCTTCCAGCGAGGGCGCGCCGTACATTTGAACAAAATGTTGCGCCAGTGCCTGTTTGATGGCTTCGTATTCCATGGGCTCAACCTTTGTCACCGCAACAAAGGTGACCCGCCCAAAAGTCTCAGCTCCAAGCCATCCATTGGAAAAGGCTTGGCGCGCTTTGCCAGTCAGGTCCGCTTCAGACCAATTTGAAAACTCAAACCCGCCTGATATGCACCATTCGCCGGTGCGCGCTGAAGAGTGAAAGACGTTCATGTCGCTTTCGTCAAAATGGATTGCGCGCGCTAGCATCATATCAGGTGCCCTCCAGCAAATAGGTTAGTGGGACAAGATGGGTGGTATCAGCCGCCCGGATCAACATCCCAAATTGTTCATCTACCCCAAGAAATGTACCTGAGACCTCATTCATTGTAATATCTTCGCCAATGCCATGTGACAGGCCGCGCCAGTCTTTATGCAGGGCTTTTACACCGTCTTCGGTCCAAGTGTTGATGCCCACCAATGTGTGCTTCACCCAAGACTCAAGTAGCTCCATCGCGTTCACATCCGCACAGCCCTCTGCGTAAAGCGCAGTTTGTTCAGGGGTGTCGCCTGGTGAATCGGTTTCTGGCCAAAGTGGCAGCTCAAGGCCTATCACCATCCAATCTGGCTCAGCCCTCGGATTGGAGCTTGAGGCCGCAACCCGCAGCGTGCCGCAACTGGCACCATTGATCCGAAGGCCGCCGGCCCATTCAAGATGGACAGCCACTTCAGGTGGTCCGAGGGCGCCCAAGGCATTTTGAAACCCAACCCCGCATAGTGGCAGCATCGCCATAGCATCAACCAGCTCCACATCGGGCGCGAAAACCAGGGCTGCGCGCAGCAAGTTTGCCCCCAAATCATGGACCACCAGCCCTGCATCACAGCTACGGGCCGCCTCGGCGCAGGCCTTGTCAAAAGGGTCAACCTGACTTTCAACAGCCAGCCCGCTAAACAGCGGAGGAAAGCTGGGAGTATTCATGCCTGACCACTTTCGATCAGGTTTTTGGCCAGGGTGCGGAAGGCTTGGGCTTGTGATGAATTTGGCTTTGATACCACAATCGGCGCGCCGCCATCAGCCGCAATACGAATATCAAGGTGCAGTGGAATTTCTGCCAACAAAGGCACACTGAGTTTTTTGGCTTCCGACTTCACGCCGCCATGGCCAAAGACATGCTCTTCATGGCCACACTGTGAACAAATATGCGTACTCATGTTTTCGATCATACCTATAATTGGCGTCCCAAGCTGATTGAACATGTCTATGCCCTTACGTGCGTCCATCAGGGCAACGTCTTGAGGGGTGGAGACGATGATTGCTCCGTCCACATGGGATTTTTGGGCCAATGTCATGTTCACGTCGCCGGTGCCGGGTGGAAGATCTACAATCAATACATCCAAAGCTCCCCACTGAACCTGTGTGAGCATTTGTTGCAAGGCTCCCATCAGCATTGGGCCACGCCAAACCACTGCCTGATCTTCATTGGTCATAAGGCCGATGGACATCATAGTGACGCCAAAGTTGCGTAGGGGCAGGATGATCTTGCCATCGGGACTTTGTGGTCTGCCTGAGACGCCCAACATACGGGGCTGCGACGGGCCGTAAACGTCTGCATCCAACATGCCAACGCGGCGACCTTCGGCTGCCAGAGCACAGGCCAAATTTGCCGCCACAGTTGATTTTCCAACGCCGCCCTTACCAGAGGCAATTGCAATAATTCTATCAATACCAGGTATCTTTTCTGGGCCTGCTGGCTCTGCTTTGCGGTTGGGTTGCAGGTTCGGCGGCGCAGTGGGTTGGCTGTGCGCAGTCATCACGATTGTGACCGATGTGCAGCCAAGTGCCGTCAGCTTTTCTTCCGCTTCGGCTTTTGCAGGTATGAAAGGATCTGGGGTGCTAACCTCCATCACAAAGCGCACAGCACCTTCGGTGACGGTTAGGGCGCGTACCAGTCCAGCTTCGACCAGATCAACTCCAGACGGCGCTTGGATGGTTTTTAGGCAAGCAAGAACCTCTTCGCGGGATATAGACATTTAAATACTTTCAATCTTGCCGGTGACGACATGTTCAAAATCCATACCTTCGACGGTGAGAACTACCTTGGCGGTGTAGGTTTTTCCAGATGTATCACTGGCGTTGCGCATGGCCTCTTCAATAGCTTGCTGGGATGTGACACCAACCTGTTTTAAAAATTTACGCATCGACATGTTGAAGTTTTCACTCATCGTACAGTCCTTTAATTTGCTGTATGTGTTGACGTTTAGACCCTAGCGACCCTAGTTTGTTTTGCAAGGTGGTGCAAAAGTAGGAGTGGGTGGCATGTTTCGAAAAATCATATTGGTGGCGGCTTTCCTCGCTGGCCCGGCTTGGTCGGAAGACAAGAGCTTCGCCCTGCAAGTTCCTGATGTTTTGATTGAATCTGGCTTTATAAAACACCTCTTACCACGGTTTTCTTTGAAGACTGGTATCCGCATTACCCCTGTATCGGAGAGCGCAGATGCGGCTTTTGGAGCTGATGGGGTGGCCGTGTTTAGGCAAGGTGAAAAGATCTGGCATCTTGAAAAGATTGATGGTGTTTATACGGATCGGTTTGCGCAATGGCTGTTGTCTGACATTGGCAAGCGCACCATTGAGGGGTTTACACGAGACGATGAGCCGCCGTTTTTTGCGGATGTCGGAGCTGCGCCTGAGGCGCAGATTATCACCATAACCGGCGACGCAGGCCAGGGTGAGGTGGTTAGTCTCAAAAAATGTGGGCGATGCCACGTGATCAACGCCACTAACCGCATGAAGGCCATCGGCTCGACCCCGTCCTTTGCTCTGATGCGCACGTTTCCAGATTGGAAAAATCGGTTTGAGGCCTTCTTTACGCTTAACCCCCATCCTGCATTTACGCAGGTCAAGGACGTGACCGAACCGTTCTCCGCAAAGCTGCCGTCGCCCATTGTCCCTATAGAGGTAACTCTGGAGGAGATTGAGGCCATCGTGGCCTATGTTGCTGGTATTGTTCCAGCATCTCTGGGCGCGCCAATGCAATCTCAGTGATCCTTGCGCTTCGAAAAATAATCGTCTGATGTACGCACTCGAGGGCGTTCACTGCCCTTAAACGGGTTATCGGTTGAGTGGTATTGCGCCTGAACGCGGCAATTGTCGCACATCTGGATCATTTTGACCGCTGCAGGATTGGCAAACATAGCGTGCTTGCCCGCAAGCTTTTCGGTAATTTTCTCAACGGTTGACTTCACACCGAATAGAGATCCGCATTCGACGCAGGCAAAGGGTTCTTCCTCGTGCATAACCTGTTGGGTGAATGCAGCATCGGTCAGATCCATCTGGGGCTTCAAGGTGATCGCCTTTTCAGGACAAATAGTGACGCACAAACCGCATTGCAGACAGGCATCCTCTTGGAAGCGCAATTGTGGCAAGTCTTCGTTGTCTCCCAAGGCGCCAGAGGGGCAGAGCGAGACGCATGACAGGCAGAGGCTACAGGCGTCTGTATCCACTAAGATAGCACCATAAGGCGCATTTTCAGGCAGTTCTACCACAGTGGCCTCTGGTTGCAGCGCTTTGGCGGCCAATCTGGCCACTTGGCGGCGGGGGCCCATGGGCAATATTGGATTGCAAGCCACAGGAGCAGCTATTTCTTTATAAAGCATCTCCGACATCGCGTCAGGATCATCCGGTTGCAAAAGATGAATGGTGTCGCGATCGGATAGAGCGGTTGCCAAGGCAATTTGATCCTCAATCACGTCTAATTCGGACCTTGGAAAGGCTAAGATATTAACTTCACCAAATCCGCAAGCCAGCGCGGCCATGATTTCTGCGTGGCCAAAGGTGGACAGGGCTTCAGTTTCCAGTGGAATTACGTCAGAGGGCAAACCCCGGCCAAACCGCGCCGCAAGGGTAATCATTTCCACGCCCGTTAGGCCGTCATGCACCAACAGCCGCGGATTTTCTCCGCCAGCTTGAGTGTAGGTGGAGGCTAGGGTGCTCAATCTGCGAAAAACTGTATCGACTGGCGGTGCGTCATAGCTGATGGCCCCTGACGGACAAACTGCAGCGCATGATCCACAGCCAGCGCAAATCATTGGGTCAATTGTCACATGTTCTCCAGCTGATAAAATCGCACCAGTCGGGCAAACGTTGAGGCAGTTTGAACATGCGGGCTGCTCGGCTCGTTTGTGCGCACAGAGACTTTCTTCCAGCCTTACATAGAGTGGTTTTTCGAACGTACCGATTAGTTGGGACGCTGCAAAAATGGCTTTAGCAATAGACGGTGCATGCGTCGGGTCTGCGCGCAGATAACCGTCACGCTTTTCATGCGCCGGGAACATGGGGTTCTGGCCGCTGAGGTCCACAATTATATCGCACTGAGAGGCCGCGCCGTCCTGCCGAGGAGTGAGTTTGAATGCGCCACGTCCCCCTACAATAACTTCCTGTAAGCCATCAATTTTTAGTGTAAATCCACCAAGGGCGCCAGTGGCGTTTTTCACCGAGCCTAAAACGCAATCAAACCTGCGGTCCATCGGCACATGCTCGGCGTTTGACACCAAAACTGTAACGGCCAGAGTTTCGCATAAATCGGTGGCGGCCTGCATCACGGCATCGACGCCAGAGGGGCCGGAAATGATCAAGCAAGTGCCTTCAGAAATAATATCAATTGACTTGCCCATCTGGCCTGAAAAGGCCGTTAATCCGGCCTCAGCGACCAATGCTGCCATCTTTGGTGAAACATTGCCTTCGCCCCAGCCAGCTCGGTCGCGTAGATCGACAAAGGCCGGTGTCTCCCCCTCTAGTTCTTCCGCCAATTCTTCGAACCTTTGACGCTCCTGTTGGCAGGCGATTATCACATCACCTTCGGAAATTTCTTTTGCGGCTAAGTCGATTTGGCCTTCGCAAAGACTGCTATAAATCTTGGAACAGGCCATACCTGATGCGTTGGAAATGGCCGGTGCATCAAACGCCTGAGAGCCCAAACAATCGCACAGAATAAGTTTTTTTGCCAATTTGATTCTCCTCATCGCGTGCCGAACACGGCGGTGGCTGCAGTAGGTCTGACCTGATTTACGCAATTCGTAAACCGTATTTCTTTTGTAGTTTTAACAGCGTTAAATGCTGCGTCTGCGAATGAAAGTTTCTTTAATACCTGATAAAAATACTCGGAAAAGCTTTGCCGATACACATAATATACTGTTTAATTCAAAATTTGGATAAACATTCTCAAATCCAACTGAAAAAAAAATGCTGCATAGCAGCATTTTAGTATTTTGTTTAACATTTTAAAAAAATAGCTTCCCGTTTGGCCAAACGTCATTCATTGTATACGAAATATGGTTTTAAATACTGAGTAGAAATTGCACGCAATTGTTCAAAAATCTGTATCGATACCTTTGGGGATTGTTATCCGCAAAGTTCCCGGCGTGACGCGCTGGGTTGATCACGTTTGGAAGGCCGTTGCGGTTTTACCCGGAGCGGGTCCAGCTCATTGGAAAGAGCTGCGCCGCGATGGCGACGTTTTCGAATACCATGCCGCCACAGTACCGCTTGAATTGTTCAGGACAGATACGGAAGCTTATCTGCATGGCCTTTCGACCAAGATCCCTGCGATCTACGTTGTAATGCGCGAGAGCGAAGGGGCTGATCCTTTGGATGTGGTTTTGGCAACAGCTTCGCCATATGAAGCCCAAGACTATGCAGACACGGGTGAAGAGCTTGTCGAAAAAGTACCTATGCCCGAGGGTTTGGTGGCATGGATCCGAGATTATGTAGAGCAGCACCACGAAGATGAAGTGTTCATAAAACGTCGCCGTGACAAAAGTCGTGTCGACCGTGAGGAAAATGGTATCGGTGATGCGCGTATTCGTCAAACCTCAGATGTTTACCGTGCGCCGTCCGCGAAGGAGACGGTGCATTGAGCGGTGAGCAGGACTTTTGGGCCCGCCGTAAGGCAAAGGTGGAAGCTGAAGCGATGGCTGAACAAGCCGAGGTCGAACAGCTATCCTTGGCCGAACAGCATGCAGTGTTGGAAGAGAAAACTGATGCTGAGTTGCTTGAAGAGTTGAAACTACCTGATCCGGACACAATGGAAATGGGCGATGATTTTTCGGTATTTATGTCCAAGGCTGTGCCGGATCGAATTCGGCGTCGCGCGCTACGAACCCTGTGGCGTTCCAACCCAGTCTTGGCCAATGTTGATATGCTGGTAGATTATGGAGACGACTTCACCGACGCGGCCATGGCAGTTGAGAACATCCAAACCGCCTATCAGGTTGGTAAGGGCATGTTAAAACACGTACAGGAGATGGCGCGCCAGGCTGAAGAACGTGAGAACCCAACAGAACCTGAGGTTTTAGAGGAAGAAGTTGAGGACGAAGCAGAGACGCTCATGGCGGTTTCTGAAGACGATGCTGAAAGTGCCGAGGCTGTAGAAGCTTTTGCTGAGCTAGAAGAGGAGCATGTGGATTTGTTATCTCCATCTCCGCGTCGGATGAAATTTGTAATAGAGGAGAACGCTGCGTGAACGTTGCTCAAGAAATTAAAGTCGCTTCAGAGGATCGTTTGCGCGCTGACCTTTATAACTTTCTTGGCTTGATGCTGTCTGGACCAGCGGATCAGCTACTGATCAATCAATGCGTTGGCCTGTCTGGAGATGATGGTGGGCTTGGCAAAGCCATAAGTAGCCTGTCGCGGGTCGCTCGGGTTTCAAAGCCTAAGAAAGTTGAAAGCGAGTTCAACGCATTGTTTGTGGGCTTGGGACGTGGCGAATTGCTGCCCTATGCCAGCTACTACCTTACTGGATTTCTCAACGAAAAACCACTCGCTACACTGCGGACGGATATGTCGACACGCGGCATGGTGCGCTCACCGAATGTGTTTGAGCCGGAAGACAATATTGCCTCTTTGATGGAAATGATGGGTGGAATGATAGTAGGGCGCTTCGCAGCGCCGGTGGATCTGAGCGACCAAAAACTTTTCTTCAACCGGCATATAGCACCTTGGGCTGGGCATTTCTTTTCTGACCTTGAGGCGGCAAAAAACTCGATCCTCTACGCCTCTGTAGGAAGCGTAGGTCGGGCTTTTATCGAGATTGAACGCGAAGCGTTCAGAATGATTGCGTCTTAGTTTGGCGCAAAAACTTGGCGAACGTTTCGCCATTAACCAGGAGGGAGACATCCCAATGAGCAAGAAAACCGAAGACGGCACTAGTCGCCGCGATTTTCTAAAAATTGCTGGAACAGCAGCACCTGCGGCTGTTGTGGCAATTGCTTCAGGCGCAAATGCGGCCGAAGCCAGCACCGCTGACCTGTCGTCAGACATGATGCAAGATACGGCGCATACCCGCGCTTACCTCAACAGCGCCCGCTTCTAGGACGCTGTTTCACGATAATAACCCCAGACGACTGGTTGCGTGACGCCCGACTGTCTGAGTTCAAAAGTTAACCAAGCAAGCAAGGGCAAAGCCCGAGCGAGCAAGGGAGGAAAAAAATGTTAAGGAAAAAGACCAACGGGGTTGCGAGACGCTCCCAACGGACTGGAATCCTATCTGATGTTGCAGAGAAATCTGTAGACCGGCGCGCGTTTTTGCGTGGAAGTGGTTTGGCGATTGGTGGCCTTGCGGCCATTTCAGCAACAGGTGGCTCAGTTACCCAAGCTTCAGCAGCATCCGCTGTAGATGGTGCAGTAGAGACCATTAAGTCTGTCTGTACCCATTGTTCAGTGGGTTGTACTGTGATTGCTGAAGTCAGCAACGGAGTATGGACTGGTCAAGAACCTGGCTGGGACAGCCCGTTTAACCTTGGTGCGCATTGTGCCAAAGGTGCCGCAGTGCGCGAGCACGCGCACGGCGAACGCCGCTTGAAATATCCGATGAAAAAAGAGGGTGGAGAGTGGAAACGCATCAGCTGGGAGCAGGCGATCGATGAGATCGGCGACGGTATGATGAAAATTCGCGAAGAAAGCGGACCGGATTCAGTCTATTGGCTGGGTTCTGCGAAACATAGTAACGAACAAGCTTACATGTTCCGTAAATTTGCGGCTTATTGGGGTACAAATAACGTTGATCACCAAGCCCGGATTTGTCACTCGACCACAGTTGCCGGTGTCGCGAACACATGGGGCTACGGCGCCATGACAAACAGCTACAACGACATCCACAATTCCAAATCAATCTTCATCATAGGTGGCACCCCCGCCGAGGCGCACCCTGTTTCTTTGCTCCACCTGTTGAAAGCTAAAGAGCAAAACAATGCACCTGTGATAGTTTGTGATCCACGCTTCACTCGCACGGCGGCTCATGCTGATGAGTATGTGCGGTTCCGTCCTGGTTCTGACGTGGCGCTAGTATGGGGTATTTTGTGGCACATCTTTGAAAATGGATGGGAAGATAAAGAGTTCATCCGCACACGTGTTTGGGGCATGGATCAAATCCAAGATGAAGTCCGCAAGTGGAACCCAGAAGAAGTAGAACGTGTGACAGGGGCTCCTGGTGAGCAGCTGCGCCGTGTTGCGCGGACCTTGGCCAACAACCGCCCTGGTACGGTAATTTGGTGCATGGGTGGCACACAGCACAGTAACGGTAACAATAATACACGTGCCTACTGTATCCTGCAGTTGGCACTTGGAAATATGGGCACATCTGGTGGTGGTACAAACATCTTCCGTGGCCACTGCAACGTTCAAGGTGCGACCGATTTGGGCGTACTTAGCCATACACTTCCTGGATACTATGGCCTGTCTGCAGGCGCTTGGGCTCACTGGGCGCGTGTTTGGGAGGAAGACGGGGACTGGCTTAAGGGGCAGTTCGATGTTGTAAAAGATGCGCAAGGCAAAGATAAGTCTCTTCAAAACCTTACTGGAATTCCAGTATCGCGTTGGATTGATGGTGTCCTTGAGGATCCCGACAACATGGATAATCCAGACAAAGTCCGTGCTATGGTGCTTTGGGGCCATGCTCCTAACTCACAAACTCGTCTGAAGGAGATGAAGACTGCGATGGAGATGCTGGATATGTTGGTCGTCGTTGATCCTTATCCAACTGTTTCAGCCATTTTGCACGACCGTTCCGATGGTGTTTACCTGCTGCCTGCTTGTACACAGTTTGAAACACGTGGTTCCGTTACTGCTTCGAACCGCTCTTTCCAATGGCGTGATAAAGTGGTGGATCCGTTGTTTGAAAGCTTGCCTGATCATGTCATTATGGCCAAGTTTTTGAATAAATTTGGTTGGGCTGATCGTTTCTTCCGGAATATCGAGATGGAAGACCCAGAGACTCCTAATATTGAGTCGGTTACGCGAGAATTTAACCGTGGTATGTGGACAATCGGTTACACGGGTCAAAGCCCAGAACGCATTAAGATGCACATGGAAAATCAACACACGTTTGACCGCACGACGCTTCAAGCTGTTGGTGGTCCAGCAGATGGTGACTACTATGGACTTCCGTGGCCATCTTGGGGCTCCGCTGACATGAAACACCCAGGCACACCGAACCTTTATGACCTGTCCAAACGGGTTTCTGAGGGTGGTCTTACATTTCGTGCCCGCTTCGGTGTGGAACGTGATGGCGACAACATGTTAGCCGAAGGCGTATACAGCAAAGATTCAGATATCAAAGATGGATATCCTGAATTTACAATGCAGATGCTGATAGATCTTGGTTGGGACAACGAGCTGACGGCAGCAGAACGGTCGGTAATCGACGGTATAGCTGGTGTCAAAACCAATTGGAAAACCGATCTTTCCGGTGGTATCCAGCGAGTCGCAATTGCGCATGAATGTGCGCCATTTGGTAATGCAAAAGCTCGCGCTGTTGTTTGGACCTTCCCGGATCCAGTACCCGTTCATCGTGAGCCGCTCTACACCAACCGTCGTGACTTGGTTGAAGACTATCCAACATATGAGGATCGCAAATTCTATCGCCTTCCAACGATGTATGCTTCAATCCAGAAACAAGACTTCTCGAAAGAGTATCCAATGATCCTCACATCGGGTCGTTTAGTAGAATATGAGGGTGGTGCAGACGAGTCACGTTCAAACCCATGGCTTGCTGAATTGCAGCAGGATATGTTTGTTGAAATTAATACTCGAGACGCTAATAATCTCGGTGTTCGTGACGGCGTGCAGGTTTGGGTGGAAGGCCCCGAAGGAGCTAAGGTCAAAGTGATGGCCATGGTGACGGAACGGGTTGGTGAGGGCGTTGCGTTTATGCCATTCCACTTCGGCGGCCATTTGGAAGGTGTCGATCTCAGGGATAAGTATCCTGACGGGGCAGATCCCTTCGTTTTGGGTGAAAGCTCAAACACTGCTCAAACCTATGGCTATGATTCAGTGACCCAGATGCAGGAGACTAAAGCCACTCTCTGCAAAATCTGGACAGCATAAGGAGACCTGAGAAATGGCAAGAGCAAAGTTTCTCGTCGACGCTGAACGCTGCATTGAATGCAACGCTTGCGTCACCGCGTGTAAAAA
>MDSY01047340.1_pt1 | contig 10709 bp, 10 predicted proteins | sample 811131 | NCBI WGS metagenome assembly MDSY01 (sample SAMN05326643, study PRJNA326480) | marine metagenome | isolation source: seawater | place: Atlantic Ocean: South West | collected 2010
GCTCCTCCTCTTGGACTCGAACCAAGGACCCTCTGATTAACAGTCAGATGCTCTAACCAGCTGAGCTAAGGAGGAATTTAGATTGGTGCGCAAAAATACGTCACGGAAGTACATTAAGCAATACTTTTGTGCGTCTTATTATTATTTCATTGTTTTTTTGATAAAATTTATTCTCTATGTCATTAGTCATTGTCGGAACGGTTGCCTTTGATTCCATTGAAACCCCTTCTGGAAAAGCAGACCGAGTTGTGGGCGGAGCCGCGAGCTATATTGCTTTAGCGGCGTCTCATTTCGTGAGAGAACAGGAGCTTATTTCTGTGATAGGCGAGGACTTTCCAGAAGAGTTTTTATCAACGCTAGAGTCAAGAGGCGTTAACACAGATGGATTGGTTACGATTAAGGGTGGTAAAAGCTTTTTTTGGGAAGGAAGCTACCACGAGGATTTAATAGGAAGGGACACCGTAACGACAGAGTTAAATGTGTTAGAAGGATGGGTGCCTGTCGTACCAGAAAACTCTAAATCTGCGAAATACGTGATGTTAGGAAACTTGGACCCCGTTGTTCAAATGTCTGTCTTAAATCAAATCCCCTCGCCTGATTTGGTCGTTTTAGACACGATGAATTTTTGGATGGACATCGCAATGGAAAGTTTAAAAAAAGTGATTTCTAAAGTTGATGTTTTGATGATTAACGACGAAGAGGCACGTCAGTTAACAGGCTTTAAAACCTTGCCCTTGGCCGCTGCAGAAATTCACAAAATGGGACCTAAAACGGTGGTGATAAAGAAGGGGGAACACGGAGCGATGATGTTTGAAGACGGCAACACCTTTTTCAGCCCTGCCATGCCCTTAGAAAAAGTCATCGACCCAACGGGAGCTGGAGACACCTTTGCAGGAGGGTTTATCGGCTATTTGGCTAGGTTGGGGGACGTTTCTTGGGAGGCAAAAAAACAAGCTGTAGTTGTGGGGTCAGTGCTGGCATCATTTACTTGTGAGGATTTTGGCACAGAAAGGCTGCAAAGCCTTCAAGAATCAGAATGGCACACAAGGATGCGCGAACTTAGAGCGATGGTAAAATTCAGATCAATCAGAGGCTAACACCCGATAACCATGGAGTTGGGTCAAGAGGCTGTCCACTCACCCACCATTCAAAATGCAGATGCGCGCCTGTGCTTTGAGACCCACTATTTCCAACAGCCGCTACAACATCACCCATTCGGATTACATCACCGACTTCTTTCAAGAGTGATGAATTGTGCTTGTAGACAGAAAGTCGGTCGTTTTTGTGTTGAATAATGAGAACATAACCATGCTCAACTGTAAAATTAGACATGATAGCTGTTCCGTCATCTACGGAGTGAACCAACATTCCTTCTTTTGACTCAATGTCTACCCCGATGTGCCCGTTGCTGAGGTCAAATCCAGAGGTTATTGCGCCCTGTATAGGTTGAAAATCAAAGCCAATAAGCATGCTTACTTCAGCGGGTCCGCGCTGAAGTTTAAATCGATCTCCCTCTTCAATCCGACTTCGGAATGCCAAGTCCTCTTCCCCAGCCTCGGGTATGGTGACCACTTCGGCACTTGGTAATGAATCGTTGATTTCGAGGTTTTCAGATGGAACTTCACCTTTTAAAATGGACTTTAAGTTGTTCAGGTACTTTTCTTGAACAGACAGCGCAACAAGGGCGCTGTCTGTTTGCTGTCGTGTAAATCTAACGTCTTCTCGGAACTGATCAGCGACATATCCAGGGATTAACACCTCGGTTAAGGGTGTATATGCAACGATTGAATACGTTAAAAAAATGACGAAAAACACACCACCAGCGACAAACGAAGCGATGCGTCTTCCAGAGAGTAAATAAGCCCTTCTCTCGTGAAAGGTTGATTCCTCCTGAATAGTTACCCTAAACCGTTGTCGCCAAAAACTTCTTCTATGCTCTTTGTTGCTCATGGATTGTTGCCTTTCAAACGCTGCGAATATCGGACAAGTTCACACAACTATAAAGTTCTTACTGAATTCCATAGAAAATCGAATAATTTAGCAACTTCATACGTTGACTCTTGATGAACCCCAACATGCCTCATTTTTTTCGGTTATTAATTTTAACGTTTGCCACCATGTTTTTGGCGCAGGGGTGCACCACCAATAGAGACGGCAGGGCATACAGGGTTTATCACAACACTACAGCAAGGTACAATGGCTTCTATTACGCAAATGAAGCGATGTCGGAAGCGGATAAAAAAATTCAAGAGCTGTATGAACCCAACTGGGATGAAATCCTCCCCATTTTTCTAGACACAGATGAAAACTCTTCTCAGCAAGTCTATCCTTTAATGGAAAGAGCGATTGAGAAATGCTCTAAAGTTGTGGATCGCCACACAATGAATCCATCTAAAAGAGATCGGAAGTCAATAAAGTGGCCTGAAATGAACAAGTGGATTGACGACAACTATACCGTTATAGGTCAGGCATATTATATGAAAGAGGATTTTGCAAAAGCAGAAGAAGTTTTTCTCTTTTTAGCGAGAACAGTTGACACTCGTGATGCGCAAGCCTGGTCTTTGAGTTGGCTAGGAAGAATATATCTCAGAACGGAAAATCTAGTAAAAGCAAAAAACATGCTCGCAAAAGCCGAGCAATATAGCGATGTCTCTGAGGAGATTAGAATCCACACAAATTTAGTGTTTGCTCAGTTTCACATTAAAAAAGAAAACTTCGAAGAAGCCGTTGCATATATAGAAGCTGCCATAGAGTTAACCCAGAAAAAGAAAGACACCGCACGCAACCTCTTCATCTTGGCACAATGCTTACGAGAGACCGGGGACAGTGAAGCGGCAATAGAGGCGTTCAGCGAAGTGGCCGATTTAAGAACCATCTATGAGCTAGAGTTTCAAGCGAACATCCAACAAGCGATGACCTATCAGAGAAAAGGTGGACACAGCGATCCGATTGTTGAACTCCTTGAGGACATGCTTGACGATGATAAAAACAAAGAGTACTTAGACCAAATCTATTTTGCCTTAGCAGAAGTCGCGCTGGAAGACAGACAAAGAGATTTGGGGATAGAACACCTTGAAACATCGGTGTATGTGAGCGAAGGAAACTCCAGGCAGCTAGGGAAAAGCTACCTGCGTTTGGCAGATCTCCACATGGAAGATTTACAGTATGAAACTGCCCAAGCGTATTACGACAGCGCCCTAGTTCACATGCCAGAAGACAACGAAAGGAAAGAAGACATTACAAACCTTGCGTCAAACCTGACGGACCTTGTTCAGAATCTTCGCTCCATTGCCGAGCAAGATAGTCTTTTAGCCCTGTGTGATTTAAACGAGTTTGACAGGCGAAGGGTGATAGAGAACATTTGGGAGGACATGGTGGATGACCTTGAGAGAAGAAAAGAAGAACAGGAAGCGGCAAACGCATCAGCCATTGCCGAGGCAGGTTCTGTTGGAGTTGGAATGTTTTGGCCTTACAACGGAGCTTTGCTCGTAAGCGGAAGACAAAACTACAAGGACTATTGGGGGGAGAGAGAGCTTGAAGATCACTGGAGAAGATCTAGAAAATTAGACGCACTGTTTACCAGCGAAGAGGAATCCGAGATAGAAGAGAAAGAAGAATACATCGACCCATTTGATCCAGCATCCTTAGCCACGGTGGATGAAATGCTCGAAGACCTTCCTTGTGGAGAAGCAGAGAGAGATAACGCCTTGTCAATTCTGGCTGAGGCGTATTACCTCGCGGGACTGGATTACAGAGAAAAACTTTCAGACCCTGAGAACGCAATTGAAACATGGCAGGAGCTGTTAGAGAGATTGGATAGCAGTGACTTTCACCCCACAGCGACCTATCAACTTTTCAGAACATATCTCCAACGAGAACTGGAAGAGGACTATAGCAACCCCTTTTGTGAATCATGCAACTCTGAGTTTTGGGCCAATCAAATTACCTCCAATTACCCCGGGAGTGAGTGGGCAAAACTGATTGAAAACCCCGATTTTCTCGACGCGGAAGAAGAAGCATACGAAACAGAGCGTATCGCCTACGAGGAGATGTTAGCTCGATACTATAAAAAAGAATACCAAAGCACGTTGTTGGAGATTGATGTGATCAACAACGACCGACCAGAAAACCCACTGGCTTGTAAATACAACTTGCTGCGCGCACAATGCGTTGGAGGTCTGACGAGCTATACTGGCGACAGAACCCCTTATTTTGATGCACTGAAGCAGTTGATCTCGGATTGCCCTGAAACAGAACAGGCAGCCTATGCAAAACTCCTCCTGGATCAGTTGGGAGCTGATTTAGGTGTTGTAGGAGAACCGAAGAAAACGGACAAGAAAGAAGAAGAATCAGCGTTTGTTTTTGACGGAAACAAAGAGCACTATTTTGCAATCATTATCCCCGTAGAAAAAGCAAGCGGGAATGAAGTAAAAGCAAAAGCATCTGACTTTAACAAAGCCTTCTTCGAATCTCGCGGCCTCAGAATAACAAGCAATCTGTTAAGCAGAACTCACGAAATCGTACTTGTTAAATCTTTTGAAAACAAAACAAAAGGTCTCGATTACTTTGCTGTATTCACCGGAAACCGTGAGCTTTTAATCGATGTAAACTCTAGCGGGTACGACATGTTTGTCATCGGAAGTGAAAACTATGTAGAGCTTTTTAAAAACAAGGACATAACAGGGTATGGTGATTTCTTCAAGACACACTATCTTTCGACAACATCTAAGCAATAAAAATGATTGGTTCATTAAAACGCTCCACAGGGGCATCAAACAGCAGTGCAGAAAAAGGCATCAACCGCATCGTAGAAGGCACGTTAATTGAAGGTACAATTAACAGCGACAGCAACCTTCGAATCGATGGAGAGTTTAACGGAAAGATCACAACAAAAGGAAGATTGGTTGTTGGGCCAACAGGAAAAGTTTCCGGAACAGTGAACTGCTTGTGTTGCGATGTTGAAGGAATTTTAGAGGGAGAGGTTACAGTGCGTGAACTCTTGTCCATGAAATCTTCCTCAACAGTTCAGGGGGATTTATACTATGGTCAACTTTCAGTAGAAGCAGGTGCAAAAGCTCTGGGTACATTTCGCATGGGTCAGGCTGAAGGTCATGCAGACTTAAAACAGGAAAAAAAGCAAACCCAAAAGACGGCTTCAAAAGCGGATGCGTTGGCTTCGTTAAAAGCCTCTACAATGCCTTCAGAGTCAAGCTCATTGTTGAAGGAGGAGGCTACAGTTGGCGCACAATAACACCCAAAAACGCCCTAAGAAACAAGGGAAGCAATCGATCATGAGGTTTGCAGGACTTGGCGCAACGCTTGCTGTATCGATTGGCTTGGGATCCATTGGAGGAAGAAAATTGGACGCGTATTTTGCGTTAGACAAACCTCTTATGACAGCGGCAGGAGCACTTCTGGGTCTTGCAGCAGGGATGTGGTCAGTTCTGAGAAGCATTCAATCAAAGTAACAGGAATGAATTTTTACCTTAAGACAGCCCTTCTTACAGTGGGCATCTCTTTGCTAAGCAATGCAATACCGGTTTTTCAAGGCATGTCTTCCTCTCCAGTTTGGTATGGAGTGATTTCCGCGTATGCTCTTTTAACTGTTGTTTCATGTCGTTGGATTGAGAAAGCCCACACAGGATCAGCCCTCAAGTTTACAACGGTAGTGCTGGGAACAACAGCACTTAAAATGCTTCTGACACTGGCGATCATCACAATCTATCTGGCAGCAAAAGAACCATTCCCCAAACAATTTGCTTTCGGTGTTTTCGCGGTATTTATAGCTTTTACGGTGCTGTTTGTTTCTGCCACGAAACAGCTCATAAAAAAGTTTTAAAATAAAAGTGTTGCGATTGAATTATTTAGACACATGATGTGCGTATTTTTGCACCGATTTTTTGAATCAAATTTCAGCATGACAAACGGACTCCTCAAGCGACTTACAATTACCGCACTGTTTTTGTGTGCGGCTTTTTGTGTTTCAGCACAATCAGAAGGTCATGTAGATGCTCACGATCACGAGAGTCACTCAGATCACTCAGATCACGACGCTCACGCGGGTCATGATCACGATTCTCATGCAGATCACGACGCTCACGCAGATCACGACGCTCACGCAGATCACGACGAGTTTGTAGCTGGAGACTTCATTATACATCACATTTCTGATGCCAACGAAATTCATTTCTTCGGTGACATCAGCGCTCCGCTTCCAATGATCTTTTATGTAAAGGGTGTAGGTTTCGATATTTTCATGAGCTCTGCCTTTCACTCAGAATCTGGAGGCCACGACTCTCATGCAGTGAGAGAAGCTGTTGGAAACACAGGAACCATTTTTATTATGGATCCAGAAAAGGGAATTTCCACAAAAGGAGGAGAGGAATTTTGGGACATCTCAATCACCAAGTCTGTATTTGGAATGTTTGCTATTCTACTGCTCTTAATTTTCATGCTGACGTCCATGGCGAGGAGTTACTCAAAAAACCCAGGTCAAGCACCTACGGGCATGACAAACTTTTTAGAGCCCTTGGTAATGTTTGTTAGGGATGACATTGCAAACCCAATTATCGGAAAAGGGAAGTCTGACCGTTTTATGCCTTTTTTGCTGACCACGTTCTTCTTTATCGTGGCGAGTAACCTACTTGGGCTCATACCATTTATAGGAGGTTTTAACATCACAGGAACTATAGGGGTCACAATCGTATTGGCATCGCTGGTGTTTATCATAACAACCATTAACAGCAACAAGAATTATTGGGGTCACTTGCTGTGGCCTCCTGGAGTTCCAAATGCTGTCAAATTAATCGTAGTTCCGATTGAGATTTTCGGGATTTTTCTTAAACCCATTGTTTTGATGATTCGTTTAACAGCAAATATCTCTGCGGGCCACATTATCATTCTGTCGTTTGTGAGCTTAATCTTCATCTTTAACCAAGATTTTGGAGCTGGAGGCGGAATAGGTATCGGTGTTTTATCGACCCTCTTTATGATATTTATGAATTTCCTGGAGCTACTTGTAGCATTCCTTCAAGCATACGTTTTTACACTTCTTGCAGCGATTTATTTTGCAGACGCTACCCAAGAAGCACATCACTGATAATAATTTTTTTTACCTTAAAAACAACCCATCATGGATTTGTTAAGCATTCTTTTTGAAATTAATACTGGCCACGGACTCGCGGCACTTGGAGCTGGAGCTGCTGCTATTGGAGCAGGAATTGGCGTTGGATTAATCGGTAAAGCGGCGCTAGAGTCTATGGCTCGCCAACCTGAAGCTTCTGATGACCTCCGTGCCAACATGATTCTTGCAGCTGCTCTTGTAGAGGGTGTTGCTCTTTTCGGAATCATTATCTGTCTTCTAGTAGCCCTAGGATAAGATCATGGGCACGTTGTTATCACCCGCGTTCGGGACTGTATTTTGGGCAACACTTGCCTTCTTAGCGACCCTCTTTATTTTAAAGAAGTTTGCTTGGGCTCCTATCCTCAATGCACTCAATGAACGAGAAGAGAACATCGGAAACGCTCTTCGCTCAGCTGACAAGGCGCGCGAAGAAATGGCAAATCTAAACTCTGAGAACGAACGTCTTTTACAAGAAGCTCGCGCTTCTCGTGATGCAATGCTTAAAGAATCAAGAGAAATGGCTGACAAGCTGATCTCAGACGCAAAAGCAAAAGCAAAAGCTGCTGCCTCGGCTGAGGTAGAATCTGCGAAAGAAGCGATTGCTACAGAGCGAAAGGCTGCCGTTGCAGAACTCAGAACAGAAGTTGCAAAGCTGTCGATTGACATCGCTGAGCAGCTCGTACGTGAAGAGTTAAAAAGTTCCGATAAACAAAAAACTCTCGTTGATAAGCTGATAAGCGAATCAACACTGAATTAATACCATGGCTAGTAATCGCGCAGCATCAAGATATGCCAAAGCTCTGCTTGGCTTAGCTTCCGAAAGGAACGAGCTTGCACGTGTTGAGTCAGAGCTCCACATGATCTCAACCTTGGTTGATGAATCACGTGACTTCGTTCTGTTGTTAACTAGCCCCGTTATACAACCTGACAAAAAGAAAGCGGTATTAGAAGCAATCTTTAAAGAAGGTTTATCCGATTTAACCTTTCGGTTTATCAATGTATTGGTAGCCAAAAGCAGAGAGGCTCTCCTTCCATTTATTGTCAAGGAAGCCCTAACTCAACTTCGTATTCTAAAAAACATCCAAGCTGTAGAAGTGAAAACTGCTACCCCGCTAGATGAAGCTTCAAAGTCAAATATTTTAGCTGAAATAGCTAAGCTACACGATGGAGAAGTTGAGCTAACAGAAACGGTCGATGCGGATCTTTTGGGAGGATTTATTCTCCGATTGGATGACAAGCAAATCGACGCTTCTGTCAAGCGCCAGCTAAATACGCTACGTCGCAAACTCACAGAACACGACTACGAGCCAGAATTTTAAGCCCCAAACGAATCAATCATGGCTGACATCAACCCAGCAGAAGTATCTTCAATTCTTCGCCAACAATTAGCAGGAGTAAAATCTGCAGCTGAACTAGAAGAAGTAGGTACAGTCCTTCAAGTCGGTGACGGAATTGCCCGCATCTACGGTCTAAGCAACGTACAATCAGGTGAACTTATCGAGTTCGAAAATGGTGTACGTGGAATCGTCCTCAACCTAGAGGAAGATAACGTTGGAGCCGTTTTACTTGAGCCTTCAAAAGACCTCAAAGAAGGTTCTTCGGTGAAGAGAACCGGTACGATTGCTTCGATTAAGGCAGGAGAAGGTCTTCTGGGTCGTGTGATCAACACACTCGGAGAGCCGATAGATGGAAAGGGCCCCATAACAGGTGATTTATATGACATGCCTATCGAGCGTAAAGCTCCAGGTGTGATTTATAGACAACCCGTTGCTGAGCCTCTCCAAACAGGTATTAAGGCAATTGACTCTATGATCCCGATTGGTCGTGGACAGCGTGAGCTCATCATCGGTGACCGTCAAGTTGGTAAGTCAACAGTCGCTATTGATACCATCATCAACCAAAAAGAATTTTACGATGCAGGTGAGCCTGTTTTCTGTATTTATGTAGCGATTGGTCAAAAAGGATCAACCATTGCCGGTACAGTCAAGATGCTCGAAGAAGCAGGTGCAATGGCTTATACAGTTATTGTTGCTGCAACAGCATCAGATCCCGCCCCTCTTCAGTTCTATGCCCCGTTTACGGGCGCAGCTGTAGGAGAGTTTTTTAGAGATACAGGTAGAGCCGCGCTGGTTGTGTATGACGATTTGTCAAAGCAAGCGGTGGCATATCGTGAGGTGAGTCTTCTTTTGCGTCGTCCTCCAGGTCGTGAGGCTTACCCAGGAGATGTATTCTATCTTCACTCACGCCTCTTAGAAAGAGCTGCTAAGGTGATCTCAGAAGACAACATCGCTAGAGAAATGAATGACCTTCCCGATTCTCTCAAAGGAATCGTCAAAGGAGGAGGATCTTTAACCGCGCTTCCGATTATTGAAACACAAGCAGGTGATGTAAGTGCATACATCCCAACCAATGTGATCTCAATTACAGACGGTCAAATTTTCCTTGAATCCAACTTGTTCCTTTCTGGGATTCGTCCAGCGATTAACGTTGGAATCTCAGTGAGTAGAGTAGGAGGCTCTGCCCAGATAAAATCGATGAAAAAGGTAAGTGGAACACTTAAGCTTGACCAAGCTCAGTTCCGTGAACTTGAAGCTTTTTCTAAGTTTGGATCAGACCTAGACGCAGCTACGAAATCAATTCTTGACAAAGGCGCAAGAAATGTTGAGATTCTCAAGCAGGACCTCAATTCACCACTTCCTGTTGAAGAGCAAGTTGCGATGATCTACTGTGGTACGAAAGGTCTTTTAAAGAACGTACCCCTAAACAAGGTTAAAGCATTTGAAAAAGAATATCTAGAGTACTTAAAAGCAAAGCACTCAGATACTTTAAGCGCATTAAAAAACGGAAAATATACAGACGCTGAGACTAGTGTACTTGCCTCTGCTGCCGCCGAAATGACGGCCCGTTACTCATAATATAGAAGGACTATGGCTGGAGGATTAAAAGAAGTAAGAGAACGCATCGGTTCGGTTCAGAACACAATGCAAATTACGTCTGCGATGAAAATGGTCTCTGCGGCCAAACTTCGTCGTGCTCAAGATGCGATAACCCGCATGCGCCCTTATGCAGAAAAAATCCAGTCAATTCTAACGAATGTTAGCAGTACGCTCGACTCTTCAGAAGGTGTTTTCTCAGAAGAAAGAAAAGTCCAAACAGCCCTGGTCGTCGTGATTACATCGAACAGAGGTCTTTGTGGTGCGTTTAACAACAACTCCATTAAGATGGCGAACTCCGCTATTTTAAAGCACAAGAACAACGGTTCTAATGTTGTCGTTCTTCCTCTTGGTAAAAAAGCGTTTGAAGTTTTAGAGAGAAACGGGGAAACACTTGCCGATGGTTTTGGCGACACCTCTCTCACTATTTTTGACAACCTTAATTTTGAAGCAGTTTCAGAAATTGCTCAGAAAGTCATGGACGGTTTTGTTGCAAAGCAATGGGATTCAGTTGAAGTCGCTTACAGCAAGTTTAAAAACGCAGCCGTACAGATACCTACCATTGAAGATTTCTTGCCCATTTTAGAATCCACCACGGATTCTCAAGAGGACACCTCTAGCTCTACCGACTATATCTTTGAGCCAGACCGCAC
>MDSY01108879.1_pt1 | contig 10707 bp, 13 predicted proteins | sample 811131 | NCBI WGS metagenome assembly MDSY01 (sample SAMN05326643, study PRJNA326480) | marine metagenome | isolation source: seawater | place: Atlantic Ocean: South West | collected 2010
GAAAATGCTGTCCCCATTCCGTCTAACGGTTTTATAAGTCCATCTTTAAGTTTTGCAAAAACGTCTGAAAAATCCCCACCAGTTACACTGAGACTGCCTATTACGTTGCCAATTGAGTTTACTGTTTCCAATAATCCCCAGAATGTACCTAACAAGCCTAAAAAAATTAATAGGCCAATAGTATATCTAGATAGCTCCCGTGACTCGTCTAATCTTGAGGCCATTCCATCCAAAAGTGACCGCATTGAGTGGGTTGACAGACTTATCTTATTTTTTTGGCTGCTCAACATTGTTACCATGGGTGACAGAAGTCTAGGTTCCCTGGCAACAGGAGAGGTTTCTGTATTGAGCCTAAAACGTTCTATCCAATTTACCTCAGGGTATAGCAGAACAACTTGGCGGAAATTATAAAGAACACCTAGCAATAAAACGCCAAGTATTAAACCATTTAAAAAAATATTGGCGGCAAACGCGTCTCTTAGTGGTTCATAAAGGAAAGCTGACAAGCCTATAAGGCCTAATATTACAATTGCCATTCTAACAATAAATCTATCCGGAGAAGTCAACTCTATATCCTCACTATCTGGCCGGTAGTAGCTTATTTCCTCATTATTTTAATTGTACGAACTTATCTAACTTCCGACAATTTTAGATCAACTCGATTGATTTGACCCGAGGTTTCTTTATTTCCAAGTGCCCTAACATCAATTCTAGTTCCCTCAACTCCCTTATCAATAAGATAGCTTCGAATGCTAAGTGCTCTCGACAGAGATAATCTTCTAGCATTAGACGACGACATATTCTTTCCACCAGCGTAGGCTAATAATTGCATTCTAGTAGTTTTTTTAGATTTTAGGTTTTCTGATACTAGGTCTAGTTTCTTTTTCGATGTTATAGTTAGTTTTGCTTCGCCTTGATTAAACATTATACTTTCTGGAAGACTTGGTTCTAGAGGTTTTGTTGGACTAACAATTTTTTTAATCGAACTATCGTCAACCGTTTTCTTTTTAATTTTATTTTTGACCGTAGGTTTGCCGGCAGGTGTATTTTTTGGTGAGGGTAAACTGGCAATTTTTGGCAATGCAGAAGCAGCTTGAATATCACTGTCTTTAGTTCCGCCAACTTTTGAATCACTATTAAGTTTTCTTTTTTGCTTATTTTTCAACCTCAATTTTGCCTTTTTAACTGCAGCAGGTTTGGCTTGTTTTTGTTCAAGAGCTGGCTTAATTTTCCTCTTTTTGACCGATGGTTTAGCTAATTTCTTTCCTGGGGGTGCAACTAAGGAAATAGGGTTTAGCTTTGATGCAGAATCGGCTTCTCCATTTAATCGGCTTACTGGTTTCTTAAGAGGAGCGTCAGCTAAACGATTTCTAAAGCTAGGTTTATAGCTTTGAAAGTTTGTAAAACCCAATCTTCCAGAATTTTGATAACCGTCTAATACACTAAAATCTACTAAAACATCGTTGGAGCTGTCCCATGGTCTCAATTGTGCTGAGGCGGGGGAAGAAAACAAAAATACCAGGTAACCTAAAAACGGAACAAAAGCCAAAATCCGACACATCATTTTCACTCCTTTTACAGCGACGTAAGACCCAAGTTATCTCTGACAAACACTATTATAACAGCTTTTACCAAGGTTAAAACAAAAGTGAGGGCTTGTCTGCAAAATAAGACGGTTTTTTAATCTAGGACCAATAAAATCCTAAATACAGCTCGGTAAGCGAAATTATTAAAGGTGAAAAGCCCTGCCTAGACGTATAATTTTCTTAGTTGGTTCTTAAATTAAAATCATACTTTTAATTTTACTAGGTCTAATAAAGGTTTATGGAGACTGGGATTGGCAGCAATTATACTTCCATTTGTTGCCATATAGTCCTTACCATATAAATCGGTTACTATACCTCCGGCCTCTCTCACAATCAGTATTCCAGCAGCAATATCCCATAATTTCAGATTATTTTCCCAATATCCTTCAAAACGCCCTGCAGCTACGTATGCTAGGTCTAGGGATGCACTTCCAAATCTTCTAATACCGGCAGATGCTGACATAACGCCCTGCATTTTTTGAAGAAAGTCATTTTGTTCTATTTTTGATAAATTGTTCCCAAATGGAATACCGGTAGCAAAAATTGAGTTTTTTAAGTTTTGTTGGGAAGAAACCCTAACTCTTTGATCATTTAGATATGCTCCGGTACCTTTTTCCGCCCAAAATAATTCTTCATTTATGGGATCAAAAATTAATCCTGCGGTGACATGTCCATATTCCTCTAAAGCTATACAGATGGAAAAATGTGCCAACCCATGTATAAAGTTGGTGGTGCCGTCAATTGGGTCCACAATCCAGCGTCGATTATAATCATTTCCTTTTATCTCGCCAGACTCCTCCATTAAAAATCCGAAATCAGGCCTAGCCTTCACTAATTCTTCTCTTAAAATTTTTTCTGTTCTAACATCAGCGGCTGTCACAAAATCCCCTGGGCCTTTTTTAGAAATTAATAGGTGTCCCACCTCTCCGTAGTCTCTTTTTAGCCGTATAGAGGCCTTTCTAGCTGCCATTTTCATAACGGTTATGGTTGCTGATTCATTGGCCATGCTTTAGGTAACTCCAGGAAAGATTATGATTTGGCTCGCTCGACGTATGAGCCATCCTCGGTAGAAACAACTATTTTTGTTCCCGGTTCTATATGAGGCGGCACCATGGTCTTTAGGCCATTATCTAGAAGTGCAGGTTTGTAAGAGCTGGTAGCAGTTTGTCCTTTGACCACTGCGTCCGCCTCTACCACAGTACAAACTTTCTGCGCAGGTAACTGTAAGTTAATTGGTTTGCCATCATAAGTTTCAACGGTAACAGACATGCCTTCTTGCAAATAAGGTAATTTTTCTTCTCCTATAAGAGAAGAATTGAGTTCGACTTGTTCATAAGTTTCAGCATGCATAAAAGTGTGTAGATCCTCGCTACTGTACAAAAATTGATATTCATTCTGATCTAATCTTACTCTCTCAACATTTTCAGATGCTCTAAATCTCTCATTTAGTTTAGACCCATTTAGCAAATCCTTTAATTCAACTTGGAGATAAGCGCCACCTTTTCCTGGTTGGGTATGTTGTATCTTGATTGCTCTCCACAAACGACCCTGGTGCTCAATTACCATGCCAGGCCGTATCGCATTGCCATTCATTTTCATAAAGAATTACTCTCATTTTTTAAATAATTTAGGATTCTAAATAGTTTAAACCAAGTTGATTACCAGTTTGTTAGTAAACTCGCAAACTTCATTTAAACTTCAGCCAAGCTATAACTAAACAAATCAACTAAATAGTGTCGTGAATAACTTGATTAAATTCCCTCACTGCTGCTGCTGGCCCTTTGGGGTGCTCCCACACACCCGATATAACTGCCAGAAAATCAGCACCGGCTGATACCAACTGATCGCAATTTTGAGGGGTGATTCCCCCTATTGCTACGGATGGAACAGTGGTTATCTCACTCCATTTCTTGATTGTATCTATTGTTGGTTTTCCAAGGGAGCTTTTTGTCCTACTAGGAAAAAATGCGCCAAAAGCTATATAGTCGGCCCCGCGGTCAGCTGCTCGCATAGCTAGATCAATAGAGTCTAAGCAAGTGACACCTACAATGGCATCTCTGCCAATAATATTTCTGGCACTAATATAGTCAGTATCTTCTTGTCCTATATGAACTCCATCGCAGCCTGTTTCTAAGGCCATAATTGGATCATCATTTAAAATCAGGGGGACACCATAATCTTTCGTGATAGGGAGTATTGCCTCTATTGTTTTGCGAGTAAGGCCTTCAGGGCTATTCTTCAGACGCAATTGGACGCAGGCTATATTGCCAACTCTCAGAGTTGGTATCAGTTCTTCACAAAAATCTCTAGCTTCTATTTTGCTAGGACTAATTAGGTACAGTTGGCATTTCTCTGTGCTCACATCAGCTTGCCTATTGCTTTTGCCGTATCAATCATCCTATTTGAAAACCCCCATTCGTTGTCATACCAACTAAGAATTCTTACAAATTTATTCTCAATAACCTGAGTTTCCGGTATATCAAAGACTGAACTAAGTGGGTTATGGTTAAAATCTGCTGACACGAGAGGGGCTTCATTATAACCTAGTATTCCATTTAGCTTTCCATCGCTGGCATCTATTACTGCTTGATTAATATCAGAGACCTTAACATCTGCTTTGGGAACAAATTTGAAGTCAATAACTGACACATTAGGTGTGGGTACCCGAATTGAGGTGCCGTCCAACTTTCCTTGCAATTCAGGCAAAACTAGTCCAACCGCTTTCGCCGCTCCCGTTGAAGTTGGTATCATTGAAACAGAGGATGCTCTTGATCTATGAAGATCAGTATGAAGTGTGTCTACCGTTCTTTGGTCGCCAGTAAAAGAGTGTATGGTAGTCATAAAACCCCTTTCGATGCCAAAGTTATCATGCATAACCTTAGCTACTGGTGCCAAGCAATTGGTGGTACAAGACGCATTTGAAATTATTTGGTCGGAACTGGAAAGTTGGTCACTATTAACGCCAAATACAACAGTAATATCTGCCTCTTTGGCGGGTGCAGAAATTAAAACTTTTTTTGCTCCGGCTGTGAGATGTTCGGACGCAGCTTTTTTACTAGCAAAGAAACCTGTACACTCAAATACAATATCAATATCCATATCTTTCCAAGGCAGATTTTTTGGCTCTCTTTCGGATGTCACCGTGATTTTCCTATCACCAACCAACAAATGATCTTCTTTAACTCCAACTTCAAATGGAAGAATGCCATGAACGGAGTCGTATTTAAGTAGGTGAGCGTTAGACTCTGTTGGTCCAAGGTCATTAATACAAATTACCTCTATATCAGACTCATTTCGCTCTAATATAGCCCTGAAAGCCAGTCTACCTATTCTTCCAAATCCATTAATAGCTATCCTAAGTGCCATCTAATTCTCCTTTCATAAAAACCTTAAATCTTCTAATCATATTTGGGCGGGAACAAATAATACCTTATATCTTCACAATTATATTGATTTCCCATTTCGTCAACAGACAATATAATGACGATACAGCGCTGACTAGCATGAAAATTGTTTTATATAAGATTGACGTCTGCTCCATTGGCAACATATGCTAAAGGCAAATTAAAGTTGGGCTAGCGACATCGCTTTTAAAAAATGATGGAAGATACAAAATCGAGTAAAAAACTCAGTGATGAAGAAGTTGAAAAAATTCAATTGAGAGTTGAAAACGCTTTGTCGGCTCTTGAGGAAACACTCGACTCTATAGACCAAGAAAATAGATTTTTCCCAAGGGATAAATATACTAACGACGATAAAGAATCTGGGAACCCAATTGTTTCCTCTAAATTAATAGCGGAAAGGCTAGATGCTATAATATTAAAAATGAAAAAGATGCTGGAAAGATAGAGTCTTGGCTGAGATTAATATTAGAATAAATGATCAAGACTATAAAATAGCCTGCGACGATGGCCAGGAGCAACATCTTGCTAGCCTTGCGAGCTACTTAGATTCAAAAATTAGAGAGCTGATTACTCGGGTGGGACAAGTAGGAGAGTCGAGATTGCTGGTGATGGCCTGCCTATTAATAACCGATGAATTATTAGAGTCAAAGAAAGCTAATTTAGAACAAAAAAAAGAGTCAAAAAGCGATATTCAAGATAGCCAATCAGATGGTTTAAGTATTGTAGAATTTGAAAAACTAGCCTTACGTATTGAAAAGATTGCCGAGCGGGCTCAAAGCTCCTAAAATGTAATTTAGCGCTGCTGGGTTGGTCATGCATTTTTGCTCCAGGGCCAATAATTTTTGCATGGGGACTGCCGCTTTAAAGCTCTTGGGTTTTTTATGTGGTTCCCACCTGGACTGTTAGGCCTAGGAAATAACCGAGCAGACGGCTTAAGCGGCGCTTGTAATTTTTCTAATTTTGTGAGTGCTAATAGGAAGTGAAAATGGTGGTTAATAGATAACAATAATGAATTTAGATGAGACTAAGAACGCGGCTCGTGTTGTAGCAAAAAACAATAGACTTAATATTGCCGCTAATTCTCAAGATGGAGGGGCGGCAAAGAAAGTTGCAAGGACATTTATTTCAAAAGTCAGTAAAAACTCAGGTTTGCCTATTGCTGGCTATTTTCCCATAGGTTCAGAACTAGATATAAGAGTTTTATTTGAGGAGCTTCATATAAACGGATGCCAGTGTTGTTTGCCGATGATTAGAGGTGTGTCGGATGTTCTTGAGTTTGGTAGTTGGTGCTCTGGCGATAGCTTAGTAAAATCAAAATATGGAATAAAGGAGCCACGCGGAGAATCTAAACGCTTAATACCCAAAACGATAATTGCCCCTATGCTAGCTTTTGATAAGTGGGGTTACAGATTGGGCTATGGTGGGGGATATTACGATCGAACAATAGCAAGGCTCAGGAAACTAGACTCTAAAATTTTGGTTGTTGGTGTAGCCTTTGCAGGCCAAGAAGTAGATCATGTGCCTAAGGATATAAAGGATCAAAAAATGGATATAATTATAACAGAAGAAGGTTTGTTCTGTTGTTAAAGTTTTTTTGGAGAGTTTAGACATTGAAAATCATTTACCTTGGTGACGTGGTTGGTAAGGCTGGAAGAAATGCCGTGCATGGTAATTTGGAGGAATTATCAAGAACATTTTCCCCTGACTTTGTTATTATTAATGGAGAGAACTCTGCTCACGGTTTTGGAATAACAGGAAAAATATGTAGGGATTTTTTTAAGGCAGGAATAGATGTTATCACACTTGGAAACCACTCTTGGGACCAACCCGATACAGCCCAATATATAGCCTCGGAACCTCGACTGCTCAGGCCACTTAATTTTCCAGAGAATACACCTGGGATGGGTAAGGGTGTTTTTAAAACAAGAAAAGGTCAGAAAATCTTAGTATTACAAGTAATGGGGCAGCTTTTTATGCCACCGGTGGAAGACCTTTTTCCAAGTTTAGAACTTGCGCTTAGATCAGTTGTTTTGGGTAGTCATGTAAGCGCTATAGTAGTGGATGTGCATGCTGAAGCATCCAGTGAAAAAATGGCTGTTGGTCATTTTCTAGATGGCCGGGTGTCTTTGGTAATTGGTTCTCATACGCATGTACCTACTGCAGATGGTCAAATTCTGCCAGGGGGAACTGCCTATCAAACAGATGCTGGTATGTGCGGCGACTATAATTCCATCATAGGTATGAAAATTGACTCAGCATTGAATAGGTTTACCAACAAAGGATCGAAATCACCCCTTCAACCGGCAGATGGTGAGGCGACGCTCTGCGGGGTATTTCTGGAAACTGATGACAAGACTGGCAAAGCAACAAAATTTTGCCCGATCAAACTTGGGGGAAGACTGCAATTGTCAACAAATTAGGCTATGATTATTATCTGGCTTGGAGAGAACTAATTGTTTTTTTTAAAGTTACTAAATGAAAGGGTTGAGCTATGAGTTCCGCCAGTGAAAAGAAATTGAAGAATCAATTGGTACAAGTCTCTGGACTACCTGTGCCCAAGGTAGAAAAACTACCAGAAGATCTGAAAAAATATTTTAGGGTGTGTGAGGAAAAATTAGGTTTTATACCAAATGTTTTGAGAGCTTTCTCTCTAATTCCAGAAAAGTTACGAACTTTTAATATTAAATATAATGAACTTATGTTATCCGAGGACTCGCCCCTTAGTAGGTTAGAGAAGGAGATGATAGCGGTAGTTGTATCTTCCTATAATCATTGTGTATATTGTATAACTTCACACTCTCAGTCGGTGAGGGAACTATCAGGGGACCCAATATTAGCAGATATACTCGTCACTAATTATAGAGCCGCTCAGTTAAGTGCGCGTCAAAGGGTAATTTTAGATTATGCTTGGAAAATGACTAGTATTCCGCAAGAAGTATGCGAAGTGGATAGGCAAGTTTTATCTGACTTTGGTTTTAAAGCAGAGGAAATTTTTGAAATAAATGACGTTATTGCATACTTTAATTATACGAATCGCATGACACACGGTATCGGCATAGAGCCAAATAAGGAATACTTTGGTATGAATCGTTAGGTGGCTATGTATTGTTGGTTTAAAATTACTTCATAGAGACAAAAATATTTTTTAAAATCTTGCTTGGTGTTTATTTTTCGTAAACTTTATAGCGCCCTAATGTTGCCATAATAGGGTGGTTAGGTTCTAAAATAATAACAGAAGTTGGTTGACAGAAGTAGATGGCAGGACATTCCCAATTTAAAAACATCATGTATCGCAAGGGTGCGCAGGATTCTAAGCGAGCAAAGATATTTTCCAAGTTAATTCGGGAAATAACGGTAGCAGCAAAATCTGGTCTCCCTGAGCCAGATAAGAATCCTCGACTTAGATCTGCCATAATCGCTGCACGATCTGCAAATATGCCAAAGGAGAATATTGAGAGGGCTATAAAAAAAGCTTCTGGAACAGATAATTCAGAAAACTATGAGGAAATTCGATATGAGGGTTATGGTCCTGGCGGTGTTGCGGTTATAGTAGAAGCACTTACCGACAATAGAAATAGAACAGCCTCTGAAGTAAGGGCTGCTTTTTCAAAGTTTGGCGGTAGTCTTGCCGAAACAGGTGCTGTAAGTTTTATGTTTGATAGAGTAGGTGTTCTTCAATATTCAATTGATGAGATAGATGAGGAAAAGCTTTTTGAAACTGCTATCGAAGCCGGTGCCAGCGATGTTGAATTTGGTGAGTTTGGATACACCATTTACTGTGAGACCGATAAATTTGGAGCTATCCGTGATAAATTAGTTCATTTAGCTGGTGAGCCCAAGACAGCTACTTTAGATTGGCGACCTCAAAGTGAGGTGGCGATCAATGAGAGTGAAGCAGCTTCATTATTAAAAATGCTAGACGTTCTAGATGACAATGAAGATGTGCAGAGAGTTGCCTCCAATTTTGAGATATCTGAGGATATGTTGTTGGCTTTGAGTGGTTAATTGGATGTGTAGTTAAGCTTGATGAGAATTTTAGGACTTGATCCAGGTTTGAAGGTTACGGGTTGGGGGATTGTAGATCTCAACGAAAGTAATCTGATTCATGTAGGGAGTGGCAAGGTCACTAGTGATGAAAAAAAAGCACTTTCTAGCAGGTTAGTGGAAATCTTTGATGGAGTTGAAGAAGTTGTTACAACGTATAGACCTGATGAGGTAGCTATTGAAGAAACTTTTGTAAACGTTAATCCAAAATCGACACTTAAACTTGGGCACGCACGCGGTGTCGTAATGCTAGTTCCTGCGCGGTTTTCCATCAAAATAGCAGAATACTCTCCAAATAGAGTAAAGAAAAGTGTAGTTGGAACAGGGCATGCGTCAAAGAAACAAGTTGAAACAATGGTTAGAACGCTGTTGCCTACTAGTAGAGCCTCTAGTGCTGATGCCTCTGACGCTTTAGCAGTAGCTATTTGTCACATACATTACTCTAGCTCTCCAATCACAGCTCAGTTATTAGGCGAATAAAATTATGATAGCTAAGCTAACAGGCAAGATTACAAGAGCAAATGACGAATCTGTTATAATTGACGTAAATGGAGTTGGTTATTTGGTTTTCTGTTCTGCCAAAACCTTGGAGGTAGTATCAAAAAATGAGGAGGTAACAAGCTTGTTGGTGGAGACTCATGTTAGAGAAGACCACATTCATCTTTTTGGTTTTTTTGAGGAGGCCGAGCAAAATTGTTTTAAGATTTTAACGACTGTTCAGGGTGTGGGTGCAAAGGTGGCTTTAGGAATTCTCTCTTCATGGAGTCCCGATAAATTAGCTAATGCGATTTCGGCTGGTGACAAAAATTTAATAACGAAAGCGCCAGGAGTTGGTCCTAAATTAGCTGCTAGAATTATAACTGAGTTAAAAGATAAAATGGGCAGTGTTTATGAGAGTCAAATTATTACTAACTACGGTCAAAAGTCTGTTAATAAAAAGGTTGATGAAGGTGTTATATCTGACGTTATATCAGCTCTTGAAAATTTGGGATATCAGCGGGGTAATGCCTATGCGGCATCTTTAGCCGCAGCTGATAGGTTGGGAGATTCAGTGAGCTTGCAAGTGTTAATCAGAGAAGCTCTATCTGAATTATCAGCTGGGAAGTTGCAATAATGACGGATAATGAGAAAGATAGAATTGTTGACTCTGCAAATCAAAATGATGATGCCATTGTTGGTAATTCTAGGCCTAAAGAGTTGTCCGATTTTATAGGTCAAAAACAGGTAAGAGATAATTTGTCTATATTTATTGGTGCTGCTCAAAGTAGAGCGGAGCCAATGGATCATGTTTTGCTGCATGGACCCCCAGGTCTTGGCAAGACAACTTTAGCAGAAATAATTTCTAGAGAATTAAAAGTTGGGTTTAAGGCAACATCGGGTCCAGTAGTTGCTAAAGCCGGCGATCTGGCGGCTATTTTAACGAATTTACAAACCAATGATGTTCTTTTCATTGATGAGATACATCGCCTGAGTCCAATTGTCGAGGAGATTCTTTACCCTGCAGTGGAGGATTATAAGCTAGACCTGGTTATAGGTGAGGGCCCCGCTGCAAGGTCTGTTCGAATAGATCTCAACCCTTTTACATTAATAGGTGCAACGACTAGGGCGGGCCTGATAACAACGCCTCTTCGGGATAGATTTGGTATACTATTTCATCTGCAATACTATGAAAC
>MDSY01114660.1_pt1 | contig 10707 bp, 8 predicted proteins | sample 811131 | NCBI WGS metagenome assembly MDSY01 (sample SAMN05326643, study PRJNA326480) | marine metagenome | isolation source: seawater | place: Atlantic Ocean: South West | collected 2010
ACTCATTGCTTTGTCAAGAACGTAATAATCTTTTTCGTACTCGTTCTCCTTAAATTGATTTATAGCTAAAGCTTCAAAAGCCCATCTGGACACCATCATTTCTCCCGCTATTGGGACAACAGTTTGGGAAGAAAGAACGGGATTGAGTTTATCAAACTTAACAATTACACCGCTTAAAAGTAATTGTGGAATTAATAAGATAGGTATTAGTATATAAATTGTAACAACAGAGTTAAATGCTGATGATATATTTAAACCTAGCATGTTAGCAAATAAGCTACATGAAAATAAAACAAGCCAATAATCTAGGAACATTTTTTCAATTCCTAAGATTAAATTCCCGATCAGGATATAAGTCAAGGTTTGAATTGCAGATATTATAACCATAATTGCAGTTTTACTGCATAAATAACTAAACCTAGATAAGTTTAGAAAGGTTTCTCTTTTCAATATTTTTCGATCACTAATAATTTCTTCTGCACTTACTGTTAATCCCATAAATAATGAGACAACGATGCTAATAAATAAGTATGCTGATATATTCTCATTGTATCTAAAGACATATTCCGCATCAGGGCCACTATCAGTGCTATAAAATTTGACCAAATAAGCTAAAACAAATGCAAGAAAAGGACCCTCAAGAAAATTAATTAACATATACTGGCTATTAGCAACTTTTGCTAATATATCTCTCACTAAGAATATTTTAAATTGACTGATTTTTTTAGGTATTTTATAAGTCCCTTTAGGTATTTCGGAACTTTTTACTTTTAAATGTAATTTATCAATAGCTTTATAATAATATTCGTTCCAGGTTTTAGGTAAGATTCTTCTATCCTCAGTAATGTTTCCGTACTCATCAACGACTTTCGTTTCTATGATATTAAAAATTTGCTCTGGATTAACGTTGCCGCAATTAAAGCATTCACTTTCATTAGCTGTAACGTGGTTGATTGCTTTTTTGAAATAAATTACTGATTCAACTGGATTTCCGTAATAAATAGGAAATCCACCAGTATCAAGAATTAATAAACTATCAAACATTTTGAAAATATCGGAAGAGGGTTGATGTATCACTACAAAAACTAGCTTTCCTTTCAAAGCTAGTTCTTTGAGTAAATCCATTATATTTTCAGAATCTCTTGAGGATAAACCAGAAGTTGGTTCATCAACAAAAAGAACCTGAGGCTCTCTAATTAATTCTAGTGCAATATTTAGTCTTTTTCTTTGCCCACCGCTTATTTTCTTATTTAAAGGGGAACCTACTTTCAAGTTTTTGATCTCGTACAGTCCTAAACTTTTAAGCATGTCAATTGCTTTTTTTGCAATTGTTTTTTCAGGTAATCCATCAAAGCAAAGCTTAGTATTATAGAAAAGGTTTTGAAAAACTGTAAGATCTTCAATTAATAGGTCATCCTGAGAGATATGTCCAATAACACCCTCAAGATTTTCTTTTTGATGATGAATGTCAATACCATTAATCTTAACTGATCCCGAGGTCGGAGTTAGAGTTCCATTTAATAATGAAAGTAGAGTTGATTTTCCAGCTCCTGAAGCTCCCATTATCCCGATGAGATTTCCGCTATTGTCGATTAAGTTTAACTCATGTAAACCAATATTTCCAGCTGGAAATTTATATCCCAGTTTGTCAGCAATAAATTCGATCCTTTGAGTCTCCTCGGTGGCCCTGTATTTACTAGAGATATCACTAAAATAGATTGGTTTAAGCTTTTCACCTCTTATACTAGATCCATGTGCTAAAAAGTAAACTCTATTATTTTCAATTACCTGGCCATTAATGTAAATTGCTTCATCACCACAATATTTAGCTATATAGTTTCCAGAATCTTCAAGTCTAAGTATTTTAACAGCACCTTCTAGGAAGGGGGAATTAATTTCTTTAGCACTTTCAAAAGAATTTTCCTTTGCCTGGCGAATTATTAAAAAATTCTCGTTGTCCGGAATCTGTTCATCATCTGAAACGACAAAGGCCATACTTTCTCTAAATTCCCCACCAGAAATATTGAATGTTTCCGCAACTGTAGTTACAAATTCAATTTCTTGATCAGAATAATTGCCGGAAAAAGTAAATTCTAATAAACGAATGAGAACAACTATTTTTTGTTTTTGTTGAAGTTCCTCGTTTATTTGAGTACATATTCTTAATACTTTTACAGAGTTAACAGATGTACGTTTTCTTTCTTTTCCCTCTTTTCGTTTAGAAATCTTCTGGTGTTTTTCAAGATATTCTTCAAAAAGTTCTAGGTACTGACTAACAAGTTCAGTATTTAACTGCTGTTTTAGAAAGGTTTCGACAACGATTCGTCCATCATTGTTAACGCTGTCAACCTTTGCTACGAGAGCAAAAAGCTGCATTAACGCTTTAAGTATTCTTTCACTCATACTAACCTTTAGCTATAACTTTATGTTGTATACTAAAAAGGCATTGTTACGATGGTAACAATGCCTTTGTTTCAAAAATTAAAATTTTCATTTACTGCTTGAAGCCAATAAGAATAGTAGCACATCCCGATGGAGCTTCTAAGGCATCTAATTTTGCGCTAATCTTAACAGTAATGGTGTTTTCTACTTTAAAATCCCAGTAAGGAGCGTTTTTTTGTTCCATACTATCGAATAAAATATTGTTGTTCTCGTCTTTTACAGTGAAGATTAGATTTCCTTGAGAAAACCCTGTGCAAGCAGCTATCCTGTATGTTACACCACCAAAGAATGTAGATTCAAATTCAGCCTCTTGATCGCCAAAAAGTAAAGCTCTGTAATTTTGACCGTCAGAAACATAACTTACTGTAAAATTGTTATTATGACAGTGATTTGCAATCGTATCGCACTGTGCTTTTGATTCAAAAACTCCAACGGCAAAAAATAAAATTAATAATGCGACTAAATTTTTCATAATTATTTTTGATTACCAAGATTTAAATTTCAGTGATTTTTGCCCTAACTAATTCTATTTTTTCAATAATCTCATTAAATACTTCATCAGTTATTTCAACAGTTGTTTTAGATTTAATTGTTGTTAACTTCTTATCACTATCTGTCTCTGGAGCAATGTATTCGTATTTAATATTAATTTTATTGAATGAATTTCTAACATCGTCAAGGTCATTGTAAACTTCCTCAACTCCGGGTTCATTGTAATAACGTTCTAATAATTTATCGACGATAGTATTGATAGTATGTTTTTGTAAACCAATTAAATTTACTATTTCTTCATTTTTATCTTCTTTTCCAAGAACAGATGCAAAGTGCATACTTTCAATCCAGCCACCTACGATAACTAAAGCGCCAATATGTTTCCTATCACTAGTTTGTAAATAATCATCAGCTTTTCTGTAGGAGTTAGATATGATATATAACAATGAATCTTTATTGTCTAAGTTTCTTTCAACAGACTTTAAGGTTTCGAAATCAAATGCATCGGAAATTCCTAAATTGCTACTAAGCTTTTGTGCAGCTTTCATGTAACTAATGGATTCTTGTTGCACATCGTATAAAGTACAATAACCTAAATCAGCACCATAAACGCCAAGATTCAATGATTGCCCAACTAGATCAATATAACTTTCAGTTGATTTTGGTGAATTCAGAATTTCTTTATTAAATGCAGCACCCGAATTTTTAATAACACCTCCTAATTGTATTGGTGAAGGTATACTGAATATTGCTCCATCAAAAGGTGTTGGGCCACCTGATGGATTTTCAGCGTTTTCAGTTTTTGAAGAATCTAATTTCGGAATTGGTTGATTATCTGACTCTTCAGGTTGTGGACAGGCAGTTAATAAAATTGTACTAACCGCTATAGCACTGATTCCTTTAATAATATTAATACTACTTTTCATATATCCTTATAAAAGTTAGTCTTTTAAGTGCGTAAATATAAAATAATTTTATGGATTTCATCAAGAATGGTATAGAAAATGAACCCTTCACATACTTGATGATTTTAATCGCTAAAATGCTATTGTTTTTTCTGAATTTTAATAAGAATAACTACTTTTGTGAGCTACTTAAATTTTAGTAACCCAAATTAGGCATTGATTATGAAGAAGATTGGAGTTTTAACATCAGGAGGAGATTCACCAGGTATGAATGCGGCTGTTCGAGCAGTTGTAAGGTCTGCAGCATATCATGGGATTGAGGTTGTAGGAGTTCAAAGGGGTTATGACGGTTTGATTGAAAATGACTTTGTTCCTTTTGAGTCTAGTTCCGTGGCTAATATTTTACAGAGAGGAGGCACCATCTTGAAAAGTATGAGAAGTGATGGCTTCAGATTATCTAAGGGCAGAAAACAAGCCTACGAAAATTTGATAAGTGCTGGTATAGAAGGTTTGGTTGTAATTGGTGGAGATGGCACTTTTACAGGAGCTAACATTTTTATTGACGAGTTTGACTTCCCCATTGTTGGGCTGCCAGGTACAATAGATAACGATTTAGTAGGAACAGATTATACCATCGGGTACGATACAGCTTTAAATACAGTAATCGATGCTGTAGATAAAATTAGAGATACAGCTGATTCTCATAACAGACTTTTTGTAGTTGAAGTTATGGGTAAAGATGCTGGATTTATAGCTTTAAGAGCTGGTATAGGCTGCGGAGCTGAAGCGATATTGTATCCGGAAAGCTCAGAAAATAGGTTAAATTGGTTAGTTGCTAGAATGAATGCTGAGGACAAGCGCAAGAAATTAAGTAATATTGTTATAGTCGCTGAAGGTGCTAAAGAGGGAAATGCTACTACTGTTGGAGATATTCTAAAAAATAAGTGTCCAGGATATGACATAAGAGTTGTTGTTTTAGGACACATTCAAAGAGGAGGAAGCCCTACTTGTATGGAGAGGGTTCGTGCTAGTCAAATGGGATTAGAATCCGTAAACAGTCTTAAAAATGGAAGGAGTGGTGAGATGATTGGAATAGTAAATGGCGATATTTCGTATACTCCTTTTTCAAAGGCTATTAAGAATCAAGAGAAAATAGATACTAATCTTTTAGAAATGATCGATATACTTTCTATTTAAAATTTCGATATTTAATGTGATGGTTTTTGTAGATGTAATTGTACCAGTACCACTGCCTAATTTATTTACTTATTTTGTTGATGAGGAATATGTATCCCAACTTGAAATAGGCAAGAGGGTTGTTGTTAGGTTTGGCAGAAGTAGAAATTATACTGCAATTATATATTCTATTCACAAAATTCCTCCTAAAGAATATCAAGCAAAAGGTATTCAATTTGTTTTAGATGATTATCCCATCGTCGATTCATTACAATTGAAACTTTGGGACTGGATTTCTAAATATTATATGTGCGGTCCTGGTGAAGTGATGAATGCAGCTTTACCTTCGGGTTTCAAACTTGTAAATGAAACAAAAGTTCTGTTAAACAAGGAGGTAGAGCTTGATTTTTCAAGTTTAGACGATAAGGAGTTCTTAATTGCAGAGGCTTTACAAATTCAGCCAGTTTTATCCTTAGATGATATTTCAAATATTTTAGGAATAAAAAGTGTTCATAAAATAATTAAAAGCCTTTACGAAAAGGGAGTGGTTGTTTTAGAAGAAGAGATAAAGGAAAAATATAAACAAAAAGTAAGAACATTTGTAAGTATTGATGCCAACAATTATCCATCTAGGGAGAGTTTAAGTGATGCTTTTGATATCTTGAAATCTGCCCCAAAACAACAAGACCTTTTACTTCAGTTGTTAGGAGATCACGAATTTAATTTTGAGTCATTTAAAATTAAGAGAAGTCAATTAGTGAAAAAATACAGTACAACTTCAGCAGTTGTAAATGGCCTTGCTAAAAAAGGTGTTTTTGTTCTTTATGAGGATGGAGAAGGTAGATTGCCTTATTTTGATGGAGAAACAACTTCTTTACCTAAATTAAATGAAGAGCAATTATTAGGTTTTGAGTCTATTAAAAAACACTTTACGGAAAAGGATTGCGTATTACTCCATGGGATAACAGGAAGTGGAAAAACGGAAGTTTATATTAGGTTGATACAAGAAGCCCTTGATAAAGGAGAAAGAGTTCTTTATTTATTACCAGAAATAGCCTTAACAACTCAGATTATTGTCCGACTTCAAAAGATTTTTGGAGACGCAGTGGCTGTTTATCACTCCAAGTTTAATCTAAATGAGAGAGTAGAGATATGGAATGAGTTGTTAAATACTCAATCTAAATATAAAATAATATTGGGTGCAAGATCATCCTTGTTTTTACCTTTTAAGAATTTAGGACTTATAATAGTGGATGAAGAGCATGAAAATACTTTCAAGCAATTTGACCCTGCCCCCAGGTATCACGGAAGAGATATGTCTTTAGTATTAGCAAATATACATAATGCTAAAGTTTTATTAGGAAGTGCAACACCATCAGTTGAATCGTATTTTAATGCTAAATCAGGTAAATACGGACTCGTTGAATTAACTAAACGTTACGGAGGAATTCAGTTACCGGAAGTTCAATGTGGAGATTTGAAAAAGGATAAGAAAAAAAAGAAAATGATTTCTCTGTTTACAGAGTTATTAAAAAATAATATAGACGAAGCTCTAGAAAAAGGTGAACAAATTATTCTTTTTCAAAATCGAAGAGGTTTTGCTCCAATGTTAGAATGCTTTTCTTGTGGTCATATTCAGCAATGTAAAAGGTGTGACGTCAGTCTTACTTACCATAAATACAGTAATTTGTTAAAGTGCCATTACTGTGGTTACATTGAAAAAGTTCAGTTGACATGTACGGCTTGCGGGAGCGTTGAAACGGATATGCGTGGTTTTGGAACTGAAAAGATTGAAGAAGAAGTAAAGAGTATTTTCCCAAAAGCAAAGGTTGCTAGGATGGATTTAGATACTACACGAGGCAAACATGCTTATCAAAACTTAATTTGTCAATTTGAGGATAGAGATATTGATATTTTAGTTGGGACTCAAATGGTAACCAAAGGATTAGATTTTGATAACGTCAGTTTAGTGGGAGTTCTTAATGCCGATCAATTGTTATATTATCCTGACTTCAGAGCCTTTGAGCGTGCTTATCAATTAATGACACAGGTCTCAGGAAGAGCAGGTAGAAAAGTAAAGAGGGGAAAGGTTATTATTCAATCTCATAATCCACATCATAGCACTATTCGTGATGTAATAGATAATGATTTTCTAAATATGTATAATACAGAGATTCTAAATAGAAGGAATTTCCTATATCCACCTTTTTATCGATTAATTTCTTTAACTTTTAGATATAGAGATCGTAATGTCCTTGATGCTTGTTGCGATGGTTTTGCTATGAATTTGAGGTCAGAAATTGGTAAAGAGAGAGTTTTAGGACCTGAATATCCTGGGATTGCAAGAATCAATAATTTGTACAACAAGAAAATGTTGATAAAGGCAGAGAAATCAATTTCAATTACTCACATAAAAAAAGTTATTCAAAATTGGATTAATGTTTTTAAAAAAGACTTAGCATTTAAATATGTGAGAATTATTGTAGATATAGATCCACAATGATTAGAAAGTGAAGTTTTTTATGGTCCCTTCCGAGGTTGTTATCGATGCATTTTTGTCACAATTTTGACTTCCAAAATCAACAGTTTGAATGTTTTTTCCATTTGGCTTTAAATTTGATCTGCCAGATTTAATATAATTTTTACAAGAAAAGTCAATTAAATGATTAGATGTTGAAACATATGTGAATTGTGTTTGATTAAAATCAATCCCGTTTGTGTTGCACGTGAAATTATATATATCATCTTTTAAGTCAACAGTTCCTTGGGTTGAGTTTTTACTAAATGAAAATATTCCATACAATTTCATTGTACCATTTGCATTTATAAATGACATACCATCACTTGGTAACTCACCATCGTAACCTGAATTAGATTGGTTATAATTATAGTTAATATGTCCTAATATTTTAGTGCCTTCCGATTTGAAGTCTTCGAAAGTTATATGAAGATTTTCAGATATAACTGTTCCCGAGTTAATTGTAACAATTATTTTACCTTCTCTTTTTCTTAATAAGTCTCCATCAATACCATCTCCATAATTTAGTGAGATTCGTTTTGGATATGAAGATTCAGTTATTTCGGGGGAACTGGTTATAAATAATCCATCATTACCTGAATAGTTTTGATTGATTACATAGTTAGGAATATATACTAAAACCTCCCTTAAAACCTCCGATATTATTTGCTCTCCTAGGGCTGAATCTTTTGCGGCCCTTGTATATATCTCTGAATTGTCTTTTTTACATCCAATCACTAGCAGTGATACGATCAAAAACAAACTGAGTTTTTTCATAATGTAATTTAAAGACGAAAGTGAATGTTAACTAGTTGCTATTTTGATTTGACGTATTCCGTGAATGTATATGAATACGTGTTTTTCTCGTTAGGGTTATTTTTAACTTCCGAAACCAATTTCCAAGATTTATCAATTTCTGGAAAAAAAACATCAGCTTCTACATCAGCTTCAACCCATGTTATGATCAATTTATCAATTAATCCTTTTTGGAGATATTGAGCGTAAATTTGACCACCACCAATAATAAATATTTTTTCCTTGCCGTAGGATTTAGCAATTTTTAAAGCTTCCTCAATTGAGGAACAAACTTCAGCATCCTCGAAAATTATGTTTTGTCGAGTTACTATTATATTTTTTCTATTCGGTAAAGGTCTATATTTTTCGGGAATGGATTCGTAGTTTTTTCTTCCAGTAATTACGGGGAATCCTGATGTTTGATCTTTGAAGAATTTCATATCACCAGGTAAATGCCACAATAAATCATTGTTTTTACCTATACCATTATTTCCTTTAGCAACTGCTACAATTAAGATTACTTCCATATTTTTAAATAGCAACTTGAGCCTTAATATGCGGGTGCGGATCGTAATTGATTAATTCGAAATCTTCGAAAGAAAAATCAAATATATCCTTGATGTCAGGATTTATATTTAATGTTGGAAGAGTTTTGGTTTCTCTTGAGAGTTGCAAATTAGCTTGCTCAAAGTGGTTTGTGTAAATATGAGCATCTCCAAAAGTATGAACAAAGTCTCCTAGTTTTAAATCACAAACTTGAGCAATCATCATGGTTAGAAGTGCATATGATGAAATGTTAAATGGAACGCCTAAAAAAATGTCTGCACTTCTTTGGTATAATTGACAGCTTAATTTTCCGTCTGCAACATAAAATTGAAAAAAAGCATGACAGGGTGGTAGAGCCATGTTCTCAATTTCACCAACATTCCATGCACTAACAATTAGTCTTCTCGAATCAGGATTGGTTTTTATTTGATTAATTAACTGTGTTATTTGATCAACATGTTTTCCTGATGCAGCAGGCCAGCTTCTCCATTGATATCCATATACAGGGCCTAAATTACCTTCTGTATCTGCCCATTCATCCCATATCCTTACACCGTTATCCTTAAGGTATTTAATATTTGTATCACCCTTTAAAAACCAAAGTAATTCATGAATTATGGATCTCAAATGACATTTCTTAGTTGTAATTAAAGGGAATCCTTTACTTAGATCAAAACGCATTTGATGACCAAAAACACTTTTTGTTCCAGTTCCAGTTCTGTCACTCTTCTCAATGCCATGTTTAAGGACATGTTGCATTAAGTCTAAATATTGCTTCATTTTAGTGGAGATTTGCTTTAAGTAAATTTGCGGAAAAAGTAGCGAGCACCAAAGGTTTTGGTGCCGAAGTAATTAACACCTGTTGAAAAAGCTATGAAAAGAGTTCTTTTTAGTGTTGATTAATTCGATCTTTGAGTCTTTCCTCATCTTGAATTTAATCTTTTAAAAATATTTCTTGTCTATTTGTAAGTTTGATTGGTTATTTAAACTGGATTTTATCTAAAGTGAACTATTTAAATGCGATGACTCTAATTTGCTTGCCTTTTATTAATCTCATCTCTTATTATAGAAGCTTTTTCGTAATCTTCTTGTTGGATAGCAGCGTTTAGAAGAGATTCTAAATCACTTACCGATTTTTTTGTTAGATCACGAGTTTTTTCGTCAACTAGTTCCGAAATGTCTTCTTCTAAATCTCCTTGTCCTTCAAAATCAAGTCCGTCTGAATTTTCATCAAGAATAATTCCAGCGGAAGATAGGATAAATTCAAAAGTAAATACAGGACAATTAAACCTAACTGCCAAAGCTATTGAATCGGAGGTTCTTGCATCAATTTCAACCTCTTTACCACCTTGATTACAAATAAGTTTGGCAAAGAAAATCCCCTCAACTAAATTATAAATAATTACTTCTTTAACTTTTATATCAAATGTTGATGCAAAAGTTTTGAAAAGATCGTGAGTTAAAGGTCGGCTAGGAGTCATATTTTCCAGTTCAATAGCTATAGCTTGGGCTTCAAATCCTCCGATAATAATAGGCAATCTTCTATTACCTTCTTTCTCTCCTAACACAAGTGCGTAAGCTCCTGACTGTGTTTGACTATACGAAAGTCCTATTATTTCTAAACCAATTTTATTCATCTACTCAATATTCAATACTGCAAGAATACAAAAAACAGAAACAAAAAGCCCTAACGAAACATTAAAGTTATGGTTAGGACCGTATATTGTTTAACCTTTGGAAGCTTTTATGGCTGCTGTAAGTTTTGGTACTACATCAAAAGCATCTCCAACTATTCCGTAGTCGGCTGCTTTGAAGAAAGGAGCCTCAGAATCT